>ERZ780195.141-NODE-141-length-73129-cov-18.836221_pt1 | contig 73129 bp, 76 predicted proteins | sample MGYA00511017_ERZ780195 | MGnify/ENA primary metagenome ERZ780195 (study PRJEB29588, sample SAMEA2159974) | human gut metagenome | biome: human gut; feature: human-associated habitat; material: faeces | place: Denmark | collected 2008/2010 ...
GGCCGGTTTGTGCCGGATCCGCTGCGCTTATGCGCCGAAGCTGACGCTCTTGGCAGCCTCCACGAAGCTCGGCTCGTAGGGGTCAAAATCGTCCTTCGCGCTCGCAAACTGCACGAGCCAGAAGCCGTCGTCCGCCTGATACATCACGGCGAGGTAGCGGTACTCGACGTCCTTATCCTCGTTGTAGAAGTCATAGAGGATCGTCGGGCAGCCGTTGATGTCGTCGCCCGCGACGGGGTTGCGGCTGGAGCGTCAGCTCCTCCCGCCCGCCGGAGCACTCGCCGTGCGCCTGCGCGGCGTACTGCTCGAGCGTCACGTCGTTGAGTCCGGCGGCGGCGAACTGATCGTTCGTCTCGTGCAGGGCGAACACGGCGGCCGTTTTGGAGGCGTAGCACACGGTGTAGCCGTCCATGGACTGCTTGCTGAAGTCGCTCGTGAGTGTGATCGTCATGCCCTCGTCGGAGAAGGTCTTGGCCGCGGCGTCAAACGGGTTGGTGCTGCCGCAGCCGGCGAGCACGGCCACGAGCAGCAGCGTGCAGACAATGGCGGTAAAGGTGCGTTTCATGTTGGATCTCCTTTTTCTTTCTTTGAAATATGACAGCGGCTCATTCGGCCGGTGTGTCCGTTTTCGGCTGGTACTGATACGGCTCCGGATCCGGCTCGGCATAGCCGGTGGCGATGTCGAACTGCTTGATGAGCTGCGAGATGCCGAGCTTCGTCACCATCAGCTCGTCGTAGGCCAGATCGTCCGTGAAGCCGTTTTCGCGGCACTCCTCGAGCCCTTCCTTCACGTCCTCAAGCTCGGACACGCACTGCTCGTACAGGTCCTCGAGCTTGCCGAGCGCGGTGGCGGTGTCGTCGCCGCTGCCCTCGACGGGGGGGCACACGCTCTCAAACCGGCGGCCGATGCGCACGATCGCGGCGTAGCCCGCCTGCAGCATCATGAGCGTGAGCGCGCCCTCCTGTCCGGCGGCCTCGCTCTGCTTCATGCCGGTCATCATGTCCGACACGTCCTGCAGCCACTGCTTGTGCACGCCCTTGAGCTGGTCAAGGCGCTCGGTGAGCTGGGCCTCGGAGTGACGGTTGGCGGAGTAGCCGCCCTTTTTCAGTTTGCGGGTCAGACGTTCCATAGTATTTGCATCCTCCAAATGTGAATTTCGGTCAATCGTCCACGTCGAGCGCCTCAAGGCCCTTGGCGGGGATGGGGCGGCTGTCGCCGTGGCGGACAAAGAGCATCGTCACGAACGCGCCGGCCACGAAGATGGCAGCGTAGGGGAAGAGCACGGTCATGCCGAGCTTGTCCATCAAAAAGCCGGAGAACATCGGCGTGACGACCTGGGCGGCCATGCTGGCCGTGTAGTAAAAGCCGGTGTAGCGGCCGACGTCGCTGCCGGAGCACATCTCCACGACCATCGGGAAGGAGTTGACGTTGATGGTGGCCCAGCCGATGCCGGCCAGCGCGAACATGGCGTTCATCAGCATGGTGGGGCTGTCGGCATTGAGGAAGGCGGCCACGGTGAAGGAGCCGGTGAGCATCACCACGCCCGCCAGAATGGTCTTCTTGCGGCCCACCTTGCTGGCGATGAAGCCCACGGGCAGATAGGCCACGATGGCGGCGGCCTGGGCGATGATGAGGGTCAGGTTATAGTCCTTGTGCAGGATGTTGCTGGCGTAGACGGAGTACTTGCTGGTGACGGCGTTGTAGCCGAAGAACCACAGCACGATGGAAAGCAGGATGAAGATCAGGCTCTTGACCTCGTCGGCGGACAGCTTGCGGCTGGCGGTGGGGTCATCGGCCTCGGACTGCTCCTCCAGCCCGGCGTCCACGGCCTGCTGCTGCATCTCCGCGGCCCACTCCGGCTCGCGGACGGTGAGCAGGAAGATCACCAGCGCCGCCAGCATCAGCGCCGCGATGACGCCGAAGTAGCCGGTGTAGCTCATGAGGCTGTTGCGGACGGCGGAGGTGGCGAACACCATGCCCAGCGCCAGCACCAGGATGCCGCCGGCGGAGCCCATGAGGTTGATGACGGCGTTGGCCTTGGAGCGCAGGGGCTTCAGTGTCACGTCGGGCATCAGGGCCACGGCGGGGGAGCGGAACGTGGCCATGGATACGAGGATGATAAGCAGCAGCACCACAAAGAAGATCAGCGTGGAGGGGTGCTCCGCCGTCATCTGCCAGGCGCAGGCCTGCCGGGCGGGCACCACATAGTTGGTGTAGTCCGGGTTGGTGACGGTGGTCTCCCCGTCGGTGAGCTGGCTGCGGATGGCGGTGAACTCCGCCTCCGTGAACTTCTGGCTGAGAATGAACTTCTCGCCGGAGGGGGTCAGCAGGGTAGCGTCCTTCTCCTCCCGGTAGATGGCGGTCAGGGCGGCGGGGTCGTCGATGGCGGACACGTCCTGCAGGTTCTTCAGCTGGGCATTGTCCACGAAGGACAGGCAGACCAGCGCCACCGCGGCGATGAGGGTGCCGATGACGATGAAGGGCGTCCGGCGTCCGTGGCGGCTGGTGCATTTGTCGGAGATGTGGCCGAACAGGGGCAGCAGGAACAGCGCCAGCACGTTGTCCAGCGCCATGATGACGCCGGACCAGGTCTGGCTCATGCCGAACTTGTTGGTCAGGATCAGGGGGATGGTGTTGTCATAGGCCTGCCAGAAGGCGCAGATGAGGAAGAAGGCGAAGCCTACCATGATGGTGCGCTTGTAGTTGAGTTTCATAGCGTTTCCTCCAGTTGGCGGTACAGTGCCGCGATATCAGAAAAGATCCATGTGGGATGGATGCCGTATTGGGCGATATCCGCCTCCGTGCCCTCGCCGGACAGCACAAAGATGCTGTCGATGCCGGCGTTGACGCCGCAGGCGATGTCGGTGTAGAGCCGGTCGCCGATGATGACCGCCTGCTCCGGCGCAAAGCCGGTGCGCCGCAGCGCCAGCTCCGCCATGGCGGGCCGGGGCTTGCCCAGAAACAGCGGCTCACGGCCGGTGGCGGTGGTCAGCATGCGGCAGACGCTGCCGCAGTCGGGAACGGAGCCGTACCAGGTGGGGCAGACCCAGTCGGGATTGGTGGCCAGCCATGTGACGCCCCGGTTCAGCAGGATGCAGGCATCCTCCAGCTTCTGGAACGTCAGCTCCCGGTCGAAGCCGCACAGCAGGATGTCGATGCCGTCCTCCAGCCGGTCGGTGACGGGGATGCCGGCCTCCCGCAGCTGGGCGAGGAACGAGCGGGTGCCGAAGACATAGCACCTCTTGCCGGGGTGGCAGCGGCGCAGGTGGTCGATGGCGGCATCCACGGAGGTGAGGTAGTCCTCCCGCCCGGTGGGGATGCCCATGCCGGAGAGCTTGTCGATATAGCCCTCCACACCGCGGGAGGAGTTGTTGGTCAGGAACAGGTACCGTCCGCCGGTGCGGCGGATGTGGGACAGAAATTCCGGTACCTTGTCAAACAGCCGGTCATCCAGATAGAGCGTGCCGTCCATGTCCAGCAGGAACAGGCGTTTTTCCGACAAAGACATTTTTTGCCTCCCTCCGTTTGCATACCTTATAGAATAGCACAAAGACCGGGGGCTGGCAAGCACAGGGCGCAAAAAGTGAAAAATTTCGCTGTGCGAAAAAAGTCAGGAAAAGGCAAGCACCGTCGAAAACCGGAAAAAATGTTAATTATGTGTAAAAGCTACAACTTTATCGGAAAGTTCTAAGTAAAACATAGGAATAATCGACAGAAAACCCTTGCATACGATGTCTCATTGTGCTAATTTTTATGGCGGGTCACCGAGAATTGTTGGAACACTGCGAAACGGAGGCCCAAATGCGAATCAAAAAGGACGGGGGAAGAAAATGGAGACCAAAATACGAGTGATGCTGGCGGATGCCAGCGCAGAGTTCCGACTATTGCTGCGGGAGGCTCTGGAGGAGACCGGAGAGTTCCAGGTGGTAGGCGAGACGGGGGACGGCGGCCAGGTGGCGGCGCTGGTGGCGGAGACGCATCCGCAGATCCTGCTGCTGGACACCATGCTGCCGGTACTGGACGGCATCGGCGTGCTGCGGCAGCTCCGGGAGAGGGAGGAGCGGCCCCGCACCATCGTGCTGTCCGCCTTTTACAACGATCGGATGATCCACGAGGCGGTAGATCTGGGGGCGTACTTTTTCCTGCCGAAGCCCGTCAGCGAGGCCTCGCTGATGGAGCACATGCGGCGGGCCGTGGCGCCGCCGGCCCAGCGGGAGCCGGTGCCCCAGCTGGAGGGCATGGTCACGGCCATCATCCACGAGATCGGCGTACCGGCCCACATCAAGGGCTATCAGTACCTGCGGGAGGCCATTATCATCACCGTGGACGACATGGAGGTCATCAACGCCGTTACCAAGGTGCTGTATCCCGAGGTGGCCAAGCGCTTCAGCACCACGCCCAGCCGGGTGGAGAGGGCCATCCGGCACGCCATCGAGGTGGCGTGGGACCGGGGTGATCTGGAGACACTGCAGAAGTACTTCGGGTACACGGTGAACTCCGCCAAGGGCAAGCCCACCAACAGCGAGTTCATCGCCATGATTGCCGACCGCCTTCAGCTGAAGCTGAAGAAGCGGCAGGCATAGAGGGAGGACATGCGGCAGGTCTGAGGGGGCAGCCGCATGGCAAAGGGAAAAAAGGACGGCACACCGGAGGGGTGTGCCGTCCTTTTCTGCTGTGAGGAGTCAGCGGATGTCCGTCACCTGGTAGCCGGCATCGGCCACGGCCTTTTTCAGGGCCTCGTCGCCGGCGTCGCCGGTGACCACGGCGGTCTTGCTGTCCAGATCCACCGAGGCGGTGACGCCGGGCAGGGCGTTGAGGGCCTTTTCCACATGGGCCACGCAGTGGGCGCACATCATGCCCTCGATGGTAAGTGTCTTTTTCATAGTAGCTTCCTCCTGCTGCGCCGCGGGTGCGGCGGTATTTACGTCTGTATTGTCCGTCAGGGCGGCGGACTTGTCAAGGAAAACGCGGCTGTCAGGCCGGGAGCCTTTCCAGCCCCGGAGCCGCAGGGCGTTGGACACCACGCACACGGAGCTGAGGCTCATGGCGGCTGCGGCGATCATGGGGTTCAGGGTGATCTGGAAGGCGGGGTACAGCACACCGGCGGCCACGGGGATGCCGATGGAGTTGTAGAAGAACGCCCAGAACAGGTTCTGGCGGATGTTCCGCAGAGTGGCCCGGGACAGGGCCGCCGCGTCCACAATGTCCATGAGGCTGCTGCGCATCAGCACCACGTCCGCCGACTCGATGGCCACGTCGGTGCCGGCGCCGATGGCGAGGCCCACGTCTGCCGTCACCAGCGCCGGGGCGTCGTTGACGCCGTCGCCTACCATGGCCACCAGCCGGCCCTCCTTCTGAAGCTCCTCGATGCAGCGGGCCTTGTCCTGGGGCAGCACCTGGGCGATGACCCGGTCCACGCCGACCTGACGGGCGATGGCCTCGGCGGTGCGCTGGTTGTCACCGGTGAGCAGCACCACCTCGCAGCCGCTGCGGCGCAGGGCGGCGATGGCGGCGGCGCTGTCGGGCTTCACCACGTCCGCCACGGCGATGACGCCCAGCAGGCGGTGCTCCTCGGCGAAGTACAGAGGCGTTTTGCCCTGCGCGGCCAGCTGCGCCGCCGCGTCCGCCAGGGCGGAGGTGCCTGCGCCGATGAGGGTCATGTAGCGGCCATTGCCGGCGTAGAGGGTCTTGCCGTCCAGCACGGCCTGCACGCCGCCGCCGGCCACGGCGGCGAAATCGGACACGGCGCACAGGGGGATGCTCCGGCGCGCCGCCTCCTGCACGATGGCGTCAGCCAGCGGGTGACCGGAGGGCTTTTCCAGCGAGGCGGCGGCGCACAGCAGCTCCTCCTCGGTGACGCCGGCGGCGCACAGCACGTCGGTGACCTGGGGCTTGCCCTCGGTGACGGTGCCGGTCTTGTCCAGCACCACGGTGTTGACGCGGCCCATCAGCTCCAGACTGGCGGCGGATTTGATGAGGATGCCCTTTTCAGCGGCCTTGCCGGTGGCCACGGTGATGGCCACGGGGGTGGCCAGACCCAGGGCGCAGGGGCAGGAGATCACCAGCACGGCGATGCCGATGGACAGACAGAAGCGGACGCCCATGCCGCCCACCGTGGCCCATAGTACGGCGGCCACCACGGCGATGGAGATGACCACCGGCACGAACACGGCGCTGATCTTGTCGGCCAGACGGCTGATGGGGGCCTTGGTGGAGGCGGCCTGCTCCATGAGCTGAATGATCTGGGACAGGGTAGTGTCCGCGCCCACCCGGTCGGCGGTCATCTCCAGATAGCCGCTGGTGAGGATGGTGGCGGACACGGCCTTGCTGCCGGGGGTCTTTTCCACGGGCATACTCTCGCCGGTAAGGGCGGATTCGTCCACGGAGCCGCTGCCCTTGGTAACGGTGCCGTCCACGGGGATGCGGCCGCCCTGCCGGATGATGACAGTCTCGCCGGCCTTGATCTGGTCGGTGGCGACGGTGACCTCCGTGCCGCTGCGGCGCACCACCGCCACGTCCGGGGCCAGTGCCAGCAGCGCTGTGATGGCGCCGGTGGTCTTGCCCTTGGAGCGCTCCTCCAGGTACTTGCCCACGGTGACCAGCGCCAGGATCATGCCGGCGGACTCGAAGTAGAGGTCCGGCATGCCGGTGATCTGGCCGGCGGCCAGCAGGCCCATTTCGATGAGGCTGTACACCAGTCCCGCCGCGGCGCCCAGCGCCACCAGGGAGTCCATGTTGGGGCTGCCCTGAAACAGGCGGGAGAAGCCCACGGTGAAGTAGGCACGGTTGAGGATGAGGATGGGCAGGCACAGTGCCAGCTGCACCAGCGCCGCCAGCAGCGGCTGGTGGTGCATGAAGGCGGGCACCGGCAGACCCATCATGTGGCCCATGCTGAGATAGAACAGGGGCACGAGGCACACCACCGACCACAGGAGCCGGCGGCCCATGGCTTTTGCCGAGGCCTCCTGCTCCTTGCGGAGGTCGCGCTTGGCATCGTCCGCAGGAGCGGCCCCGTAGCCCGCCGCCTCCACGGCGGTGATGATGGCCTGGGGCGAGACCTTGTCGGCGTCGTAGGAGCACACCAGCGTACCCAGCATCAGGTTCACGGCGGCGCTGTCCACGCCGTCCAGCGAGTTGGCCGCCTTTTCCACATGGGCGGCGCAGGCGGCGCAGGTCATGCCCGTTACCACAAATTTTTCCGTCAAGGGGATCACCTTCCTTATTTCATCATCTTCTGCAGCGTGGTCACCAGCTCGTCGATGACCTGGTCATCGCCCTGCCGGATCCCGTCGGCCACGCAGGTGCGGATGTGGGTGGCCAGCAGCTCCTTGCTGAAGCTGTTCAGCGCGGCGCTGACGGCGGACACCTGCACCAGAATGTCGGGACAGTAGGCGTCTGCCTGCAGCATATCCCGCAGACCTCGCACCTGCCCCTCTATGCGGCTGAGGCGGTTGGCCAGCTGCTTCTGCTCCTGCGGAGAGCGGTGTTTTGTCTTGTGACAGCAGCATGCGTTCATGGCGAATACCTCCCGGGGGTATATTTTGATGGTGGCATTATATACCCCTTGGGGGTATTTGTCAACGCTTTTCTTTGGGACGGAACAGCGCCGCCATCAGAAGGCCGAATACCACGGCGGCGGCGATGCCGCCGGCGGTGGCGGTGAGGCCGCCGGTGATGACGCCCAGCAGTCCCTTTTCCGCCACGGCCTTCGCCACGCCCTTGGCCAGGGAGTAGCCGAAGCCGGTAAGGGGGACGGTTGCGCCTGCGCCGCCCCAGTCCACCACATATTGATACACGCCCACGGCTTGCAGAAGCACGCCCGCCACCACATAGCCCGTCAGGATACGGGCGGGGGTGAGGTTGGTGCGGTCGAGGATGATCTGACCCACGGCGCACAGCAGTCCGCCGCAGAGAAATGCATTGAGATATTCCATTTACTGTGCCTCCTTGGTGTGGGAAAGTACCACCGCGTGGCAGATGCCGGGCACGCTCTCGCCCTGGAAGGAGCTGGTGGGGCTGAGCAGCGCGCCGGTGGGGGCAAAGGCCACGCGCTGCCATTTGCCCATGCGCAGGCCCTGCAGGAGATAGCCGTTGAGCACGGCGGCAGAGCAGCCGCAGCCGGAGCCGCCGGCGTGCATGTCCTGCTTTACCCGGTCGTACAGCAGGATGCCGCAGTCGGTGCAGTTGTCGCCCAGCACCACGCCGTCCCGGCGGAACAGCTCCACCAGAAGGGCGTGTCCCAGATAGCCCAGATCGCCGGTGACCACCAGATCGTAGTCCGATGGTGCGGTGCCGGTGTCCCGGAACAGGGTGGTCAGGGTGTCGTAGGCGGCGGGGGCCATGGCCGCGCCCATGTTGGCCACGTCCGTGACGCCCAGATCCACGATGCGGCCCCGGACGGTGTGGGTGATATACGGCCCCTCGGACTGGGCACCCACCACGCAGCAGCCGGCGGCGGTGGCCGTCCACTGGGCGGTGGGGGCGCGCTGGCTGCCGTAGGGCACCGGGGCACGGTACTGCCGCTCGGCGGTGCAGAAGTGGGAGGAGGTCTGGGCGGCGGCGATGCGGGCGAAGCCGCCGGCCACCGCCATGGCCGCCAGGGAGAGGCTCTCTCCCATGGTGGAGCAGGCGCCGTACACCCCGTAGAAGGGGATGGCGAAGTCCCGCAGGGAGAAGGTGGCGCCGATGTTCTGATTCAGCAGATCACCGGCGAAGACGCAGTCCACGTCCTGGGGCGTCAGGCCGCCCTTTTGCAGGGCGCGGCGCAGGGCGATGGCCTGCATCTCCGCCTCCCCCTGCTCCCAGGTCTTTTTGCCGAAGAAGGAGTCGTCGTCCGTTACGTCAAAATAAGAACCCAGCGGGCCCTGCCGTTCCAGACGGCCGCCTACATTGGCCCAGCTCACCACGCCGGGGGGCTGGAGGAGCCGGCAGGTCTGGCGGCTCAGTCGTTTGATGTCCATAGTGTTCCACCTCGCGCTTTATTTGCATTGTGCGGTATTGCCCTTAGTGTGCGCGGGAAGCGGAAAAATATGAAAAGGACGTCCGGCAGGACGTCCTTTTGCAGATACAGGCGATGCTTACACAAAAACCAACTGCACCAGCAGCATGTACACGGCGGTGCCCGCCAGAATGGACAGCAGCGTGCTGCGCTTCCACAGGTGGAGCCCGGCGGTGACGGCCACGGCGATGGCCTCCGGCAGGCCGTGGCTGCCGGCGCGGAGGTCGGTGTTCCGCAGGCTGTACACCACCAGCAGGCCCATCATGGCCGGCGGCAGCAGACGGCCCAGATCCTCCACCACGCGGGGGAGCCTGCGGCCGCCGGAGAACACCAGAAACGGCGTCCAGCGGGTGATCTGGGTGGCCAGCGCCACCATGGAGACGATGACAAGAGACTGGATGAAATTCAGGCGCATAGCTTTTTCCTCCCCAGCAGAAGTGCGATGAGCGTCAGGACCATGGCCGGGATGACCATGTTGTCCGCGCCGAACACGGCCAGACCCGCCACGGCGCAGGCGAGGCCCATGAAGCCGGCGGGGCGGTTCTCCCGCTTGATGACCTGCTCGATGAACAGCACCACGAACAGCGCCGTCAGGGCAAAGTCGATCCCGGTGATGTCAAAGGTGATGAGGCCGCCGATGAGGCCGCCCAGCATGGAGAAAACGATCCAGTACAGCCACGTCAGGAAGCTCATGGCGAAGTAGAACAGCGTGGGATCCTGTCCCTCCGGCGGCTCCACCGTGGAGCTGAGGGAGAAGTTCTCGTCGCTGAGGGTGTAGATCAGGAAGTACCGCAGCCCGCCCAGGGCGCGGTATTTGGGCAGCAGCGCCAGCGAGAAGAACAGGTGCCGGGCGTTGACCATCAGGCTGAGGAAAAAGGCGCTGAGGGGGTCAAAGGCCGTGGTCAGCAGGGTGAGGGCCACATACTGCATGCTGCCGCAGAAGGCGAAGGCGCTGACAAAGCCCGACCAAAGGAAATTGTAGCCCTTGGAGGCCATCAGCACACCGTAGGCAAGGCCCACCGCCAGATAGCCGGTGAGGATGGGCACCGTGTGGGGAAACGCTGCTTTCAGCGCGGCGGGAAAGGACTTGCGGGGCAAAACGACCACCTCCCATGAAATATGGCGGCATTATAACGGAAAACGACGGGAAGCGCAAGAGGAAAAAACCCCGCGGAAGCGGAAAAAACCTCTGGAAAAAGGAGCGCTGACAGCGTATAATATAAGGACTTTACACAGGAAAAGGAGCGTGTACCGATGGAGGAAATGCGCAGCTTTGGCTATATATGCCCACACTGCGGCAAGGCGGTGCTGCACCAGCGCAGCGTGTTCGCCCTGTCCGCCGCCGCGGCCCGCATGGAGTGCGCATGCGGACAGGAGGCGCTGGAGGCGGAGACGGACGGCACGAAATTCCGGTTCTGGGTGCCCTGCGGCGTGTGCGGCGGGCACCATCAGGCGGAGTGCGGCGCCGGCGCGGTGCTGCACGGGCGGGGCATCGGCCTGGCCTGCCCGGAAAAGCAGGAGCTTTGCTGCTATATCGGCGAGGAGCAGCAGGTACGCCGCGCCATGGAGGAGCTGGCGCTGCGGGTGGAGAAGGAAAAGGCCGGCGGGGAGGAGGCCTTCACCGACAACGTCATCATGTACGAGGTGCTGTCGGAGCTGAAGGACATCGCCGCCCGGGACGGTATCTCCTGCACCTGCGGCAGCCGCAGATATAACATCGCGGTGCGGCGGGGCGCGGTGGACATCGTCTGCGCGGACTGCGGCGGCAGGCTGCGGATCAATGCCGCCACCGACCGGGATCTGGACGACCTGTGCTGCCAGATGAAGCTGACCATCCGGGGCACGGAGCGGTAAGGCGCGGTACGCTGCGAAAGGAGAAAGAGGTATTATGATACAACTGCTGGCCCGGTGGCTTATTCCTGACCGGGAAAATGTGACGTCCCCGGCGGTGCGGCGGGCCTACGGCACGCTGTGCGGCGTTGTGGGCATCGCGCTGAACCTCCTGCTGTTCGCGGGAAAGCTCTTCGCCGGGCAGCTGTCCGGCTCCATCGCCGTGACGGCGGACGCCTTCAACAACCTGTCGGACGCCGGATCCTCGGCGGTGACGCTGCTGGGCTTCCGGCTGGCGGGGCGGGAGCCGGACACAGACCACCCCTTCGGCCACGGGCGCATCGAGTACATCTCCGGCCTTGCGGTGGCGGGGCTGATCCTGCTGATGGGCGTGGAGCTGGCAAAGTCCTCCTTTGACAAGATCCTCCATCCGGAGGAGGTGGCATTCTCGGCGCTGGCGCTGGGCATCCTGGCGGCGTCGGTGTGCGTGAAGCTGTACATGTGGCTGTACAACCGGAGCATCGGGCGGCGGATCAGGTCCGCGGCCATGGAGGCCACGGCTATGGACAGCCTGTCCGATACCGCCGCCACGGCGGCGGTGCTGCTGGCCATGCTCATCGGCAAGTGGACGGGGCTGGCGGTGGACGGCTATGTGGGTCTTGTGGTGGCGCTGTTCATCCTGCTCTCCGCCTGCAAGGCGGCGAAGGAGACGCTGTCGCCCCTGCTGGGGCAGGCGCCCGACCCGGAGCTGGTGCGGGAGATACGGGACATCGTCATGGCCCACAGCACCGTGCAGGGCGTTCACGATCTGGTGGTGCACGACTACGGCCCGGGGCGGTGCATGATCTCCCTCCACGCGGAGGTGCCGGCCCACGGGGACATTCTGGAGATGCACGACGTCATCGACAACATCGAAAAGGAGCTGGCGGAGAAGCTGCGCTGTCAGGCGGTGATCCATATGGATCCCATCGTTACCGACGACGCGTCGGTGGGGGCGCTGCGCCGGCAGGTGGCCGAGGCGGTGAAGCAGGTGGATCCCGGCATGACCATCCACGACTTCCGGCTGGTGCGGGGCAGCACCCATACGAACCTGATCTTCGACGCGGTGCTGCCATTTTCCTCCGGCAAGACGCCGGAGCAGGCCGCCCGGGAGATACGCGGGCTGGTGAAGGCGCTGGACAGCACCTACTTCGCCGTTGTGACGGTGGAGCACAGCTATACGGAATAAAAAACGTCCCGCACCGGCGGGTGCGGGACGGGGCGTTATTCCCAGGTCTGCCAGATGTCGGGGCAGTAGCCCACGGTGGCCTGGCGGCCGTTGCGGACGATGGGGGCGGCGAAAAGCTCCGGGTATTCCAGCAGCTTTTCCTCCGCCGCCTGGGGCGTGATGTAGGCCATGTACTGCTCCTCGTAGGCGCGGCAGGACTTGTCTACCAGCGCGTCAAAGCTGCCTACGGCGGCGCGGATGGAGCGGTACTCGCCGGGGGACACGCCTTTGGTGACAAGGTCGATGTACTGGTACTTGATGCGGCGCTCCTTGAACCAGCGCTCCGCCTTCTTCGTGTCGAAGGACTTGGATTTTCCGAAGATCTGAATATTCATAGACGGCTCCTTGTGAGTGAAATGGAGGGTTTGCCATGGATGAGAGCATCCGTAAGCTGAAGGAATTGCTGGACGGCTCCGACAACATCGTGTTTTTCGGCGGGGCCGGGGTATCCACGGAGTCGGGCATCCCCGATTTCCGCAGTGTGGACGGGCTGTACCACCAGAAGTTCCGGTATCCGCCGGAGACCATGCTGAGCCATACGTTTTTTGAAAAGCACACCGAGGAATTTTTCGACTTCTACCGGGCCAAGATGCTGGCGCTGGATGCCCAGCCCAACGCGGCCCACCGGAAGCTGGCCCAATGGGAGCAGGAGGGGCGGCTGAAGGCGGTCATCACCCAGAACATCGACGGCCTGCATCAGAAGGCGGGCAGCCGGGAGGTGCTGGAGCTGCACGGCAGCGTGCTGCGCAACCACTGCACCCGGTGCGGGAAATTTTACGGCGTGGAGCGCATCGTCAACAGCACCGGCGTGCCCCGCTGTGATTGCGGCGGCGTCATCAAGCCCGATGTGGTGCTGTACGAGGAGGCGCTGGACGAGGACGTGATGGCCCGGGCCGTCCACTACATCCGGCAGGCGGATGTGCTGCTCATCGGCGGCACGTCGCTGGTGGTGTATCCGGCGGCGGGGCTTGTCACCTACTACCGGGGCCGCAAGCTGGCGGTGATCAACAAGGGCGGGGCCGGCAGCGGTCTGGGCGCCGCCGTTACGGTGGACGGGCCCATCGGGCAGGTGCTGGCGCAATTATAACACGGGAACGTGAGAAAAACCACCCTGAAGGACGAAATGGATCCCGCAAAATAAAGGCAGGAGGGTACAGCATATGGTCACAGTGAGGAAATGCCGCTCTGAGGACGAAGGCATTTGGGTCGAGTTGAACCGGGAGTTTATGGCTTATGAGTACGAGGACGAAAACGTGTGGGAATCGCCGCTGGAAAAAGGCGACCCAGCCGAGATATTCCGCGCCGTTTTGTCGGAGCCGGAGAGCGCCAACCTGCTGCTCATGATCGAAAACGACGGACAACCCATTGGCTTCATGAACACAGTGATATTTTACAGTATATGGGCACATGGAAAAGTGCTGTTTCTCGATGACTTCTTTATCAGAGAGCCGTTTCGCGGCAGAGGCTGTGGCCGGGCCGCCTTGACGGAATTGGAAGCGATGATGCGGACGTGGGGCTGTCTGCGGATACAGCTGCTGGCTGAGGACACCAATCCCGGCGCGGTGGCCTTCTATCAGCGGGAACGCTTTGCCCGCCAGCAGATCAATCTGTTCTGCAAGTATCTGAAAGAGGAGCCGCACAAAAAAGCGTAGGCGGTGGGCGATGCCTGTCCCATCGCTGGCACCTAATAGAAAAACCACCCCGATGGGGTGGTTTTTCTGGTGCGAGCGATGGGACTTGAACCCACACGACCTTACGGACACAAGCACCTCAAGCTTGCCTGTCTGCCGATTCCAGCACGCTCGCAAACGGAACACCCGTTATTATAACAAAATGCCCCTGTTTGTCAAGGGGGACGCGGAAAAAAGCCGCCCGGAGGGCGGCTTTTCTGACTTTTGACGGCCTGGTGCGGAGGTCAGGAGCGCTCCTCCACCTCGTAGCCCTTGCGGCGGAGACTGGAAAGGATCTCCTGGATGTGGGCCTTGTCCCGGGTCTCCAGCGACAGCTGCACCACGCAGGAGCCGATGGCGGCACGGGTGTTGCGGCGCTCATGGTTCACGTCCAGCACATTGGCGCCCAGGGAGGACACCACCTCCAGGAACGACGCCAGCGCGTGGGGCTGGTCGGGCAGGACGGTGGAGAACGTGACGGTGCGGCCCTCCTTGGCAAGACCCCGGGTGAGGATGCGCTCCAGCATGGTGACATCCACATTGCCGCCGGACAGCAGCGCGCAGACCTTCTTGCCCTCTGTGTTCACCTTGTGGTACATGGCCGCCGCGATGCCCACGGCGCCCGCGCCCTCGGCCACCAGCTTCTGCTTTTCCAGCACCGTCAGGATGGCGCTGGCGATCTCGCCCTCCGTCACCGTCACCACCTCGTCCACATACTCCCGGCACATATCAAACGTCAGGTCGCCGGGGGTCTTGACCTTGATGCCGTCGGCCACGGTGTCCACGCTGGAGAGGGTGATGATCTCGCCCCGCTTCAGGGACTCCGCCATGCTGGGGGCGCCGGCGGCCTGCACGCCGATGACGCGGCAGTCGGGCTTCAGGTTCTTCACGGCGTAGGCAAGGCCCGCGATGAGCCCACCGCCGCCGATGGGCACGAAGATCACGTCCACGTCGGGCAGCTGCTCCAGAATTTCAAGACCGATGGTGCCCTGACCGGCCATGATGCGGTAGTCGTTGAAGGGGTGGATGAAGGTCAGGCCCTGCTCATCCCGCAGGCGCACGGCCTCGGCGTAGGCGTCGTCGTACACGCCGGGCACCAGCACCACATTGGCCCCGTAGCTGCGGGTGGCCTCGATCTTGGAGATGGGCGCGCCCTCGGGGATGCAGATGGTGGCCTTGATGCCCATATCCCGGGCGGCGAAGGCCACGCCTTGGGCGTGGTTTCCGGCGGAGCAGGCGATGACGCCCCGGGCCTTCTCCTCGTCGCTGAGGGTGGCGATTTTGTAGTACGCGCCCCGCAGCTTGAAGGCACCGGTCTTTTGCAGGCAGTCTGCCTTGAGGTAGAAATCGCAGCCGGGGACCATGCCCTTGGTGGGGACCACGGGGGTGTAGTTGATAACGGGCGCCAGCACCCGCTGGGCGTCGCGGAGCATATCCATCGAGATCATGGGGAAGCCTCCTTTATATTTGTGGTGAGATGGGGGTCACTGTACGAAGCCGGACACCAGCTCCACCAGCACGTTGGTCATGGTATCCAGACTGGCGGCGGGGATCCACTCCCGTACACCGTGGAAGTTGTAGCCGCCGGTGGACAGGTTGGGGCAGGGCAGACCGTCCCAGGACAGGTGTGCGCCGTCGGTGCCGCCGCGGATAGGCACGCAGGCGGGCGTCACGCCGCTTTTCCGGAAAGCGTCCTCCGCCCGGTGGATCAGCTCCATGTGGGGCAGGATCTTCTCCTTCATGTTGTAGTAGCTGTCGGTGGTGACGGCGGTGGCCGTGCCGGGGCCGTACAGGGCATTGACGGCGTCGGCGCACCGGTGGAACAGGGCCTTGCGTGCCTCGAAGCTGTCCCGGTCGTGGTCGCGAATGATATAGTGCAGGGCGGCTTCCGTCACGTCGCCGGACATGGCGTGCAGGTGGAAGAAGCCCTGATAGCCGTCGGTCTTTTCCGGTACCTCGTCCGCCGGGAGCATGGCGTGGAACGCCATGGCCGCCGTGGCGGCGTTGACCATCACGCCCTTGGCGCTGCCGGGATGGACGCCCACGCCCCGGAACGTCACATCGCCGGAGGCGGCGTTGAAGTTCTCGTACTCGATCTCGCCCAGCGGGCCGCCGTCCACGGTGTAGCCGTAGTCGCAGGCCAGCTCCGCCACGTCCAGGCCGTCCACGCCGCAGCCAATCTCCTCGTCGGTGGTGAACACCACCCGCACCTCGCCGTGGGGGCGGCGCTGCAGCAGCTCCACAGCGGCCATGATCTCGGCGATGCCGGCCTTGTCGTCGGCGCCCAGCAGGGTGGTGCCGTCGGTGACGATCAGCTCCTCGCCGGCGTGGGCGGACAGGCCGGGGCACAGGGACTCCGTCAGGGAGACGGTGTCGGACAGGGGCAGATCGCCGCCCTGATACAGCACCACGCGGGGCTGTACGTTTTCGCCGGGGGCGTCGGGAGACGTGTCCATGTGGGCGATGAGGGCCAGCACGGGGGCGGTGACGCCCTCCGAGGCGGGCAGGGTGGCGATGACGTTGCCGGCGTCGTCCATGCGGGCACCGGTGAGGCCCAGCGCCGTCAGCTCCGCCAGCAGGACGCGGCCCAGGTCCTTCTGCCGCTCCGTGGAGGGGGAGGTGCCGGTGTGCTCGTCCGAGGTGGTGTAGTAGGTCACATAGCGAAGAAAGCGGGAACGTGCCGTTTCCATGGCGAAGTCCTCCTTGCGTTTTATAGATGTGTCCAGTGTAGCACATCCGGCGGCGGGCTGCAACGGGAAATGCGCGTGCATAGGGACTTGCCGCGGGGGCATAGGTTCAGAGAAAAGGGAGGTATGCGCGTATGATCTCGGCGTTTTTGCTGCTGCTGTGCAACAGCCTGTTTTTGTCGCTGCACCTGTCCGGGGGCGCGGGGTCGTTCCCCAAGCCGCTGACCGCCGCACAGGAGCGGGAGTACCTGCGGCGGTGCGGGGAGGGGGACATGGAGGCCCGGAACCTGCTGGTGGAGCACAATCTGCGGCTGGTGGCGCACATTATCAAAAAGTACTACACCCAGGCGGACGATCAGGAGGACCTTATCTCCATCGGGACCATCGGACTGATCAAGGCGGTGAACACGTTCCGACCCGACAAGGGCATCCGTCTGGCGACGTATGCAAGCAGGTGCATTGAGAATGAGATTCTGATGCATTTTCGGGCGCAGAGGAAGCTGCAGGGCGAGGTGTCGCTGTCGGACACCATCGAGACGGGACCGGAGGGCGACGCCCTGTATCTCAGCGATGTGGTGGGCGAGGACAACACCATGCTGGAGGAGCTGCAGGACAAGGAGAACCGCGTGCTCATCCGGCGGCTGGTGGCGGAGGTGTTGACGGAGCGGGAGGCGGACATTATCCGGCGGCGCTACGGACTGGACGGGCGGCTGCCCCAGACCCAGAAGCAGGTGGCGGCGCTGTACGGCATCAGCCGGAGCTATGTCTCCCGCATCGAGAAGAAGGCGCTGGGGAAGCTGGAGGAGGCGCTGCAGGGGCGGATATAGCGGTGGAAAACCGGGAGTTTCTTTTAGGGAAAGAAATTTCTCGAGACAGGAGAAACGGAAAAAACACACAACTTTTTAACGGATTTTTGACAGAAATGGCGCAGTTCTATGGAAATAGTAAAGGCGTCTGGTCATATTGCATGAGAAATTATCCGCGGGATGCGGGAAATTCTCTTACGGCGGATATTGCCATCCCGGCGGGGGAACAGGTATAATACCATGCAGAGTGATATGCCTGTTTTTGGGAGGATACAAAAGGAATGAGAAACATCAAGTGCGGCGTGGCGGACATCCGCCGGCGCGTCTTTGCCGAGGTGGCGAAGTTGGCCTACGAGGGCGGCGACTACACCCGGATCGAGAAGCTGCCCTATGAGATCATACCCGGCGAGATCGGGCGGCAGCGGGAATCCGTCTTTCTGGAGCGCGCCATCGTGGGCGAGCGGATCCGGCTGGCCATGGGACTGCCTCTGCGTCCGGTGACGGAGCATTCGCTGCTGTCCGACGGCGTGGAGGAGAGCGCCATCGCGGAGAAATACTACGATCCCCCGCTGATCAACGTCATCAAATATGCCTGCAACGCCTGTGCGCCCACCCACTATGAGGTGACCAACGCCTGTCAGGGCTGTCTGGCGCGGCACTGCCAGCACGCCTGTCCCAAGGGCGCCATCCGGACAGAGAGAGGGCAGGCGGTCATCGACCAGAGCCTGTGCATCAAGTGCGGCAAGTGCAAGGATGCCTGCTCCTATCAGGCCATCATCAAGTTCACCCGGCCCTGCCAGGAGGCCTGCGGTATGCACGCCATCGGGCAGGATGAGCACGGTCGGGCGGACATCGACTACGACAAGTGCGTCAACTGCGGTATGTGTCTGGTGAACTGCCCCTTTGGCGCCATTGTGGATAAGGGTCAGCTGTTCCAGCTGATCCACGCCGTCAAGAAGGGTGACAAGGTGGTGGCCATCATCGCGCCGGCCTTCTGGGGCCAGTTCGGTGACAACGTGACGCCGGGCCAGATCCGGGAGGCCATGAAGCTGCTGGGCTTCGACGCGCTGGTGGAGGTAGCCATCGGCGCCGACCTGTGCGCCATCGAGGAGGCGGAGGAGTTCCTGCGGGATGTGCCGGAGAAGCAGCCGTTCATGGCGACCTCCTGCTGCCCGGCGTGGTCGGTCATGGCCAAGAAGGAGTTCCCCGGCTTTGCACCGTACATCTCCATGACCATGACGCCCATGGTGCTGACGGCCCGTCTGCAGAAGCGGAAGGATCCCGACTGCCGGGTGGCGTTTATCGGCCCCTGCGCCGCCAAGAAGCTGGAGGCCAGCCGCCGCTCCATCCGCAGCGATGTGGACTTCGTGCTGACGTTTGAGGAGCTGCGGGGCATGTTCGACGCCAAGGGCATTGACTTTACCCAGATCGAAGATACGTCCGCCCACTACGAGGCGTCGGCTCCCGGCGTGGGTTTTGCTGCCGGCGGCGGCGTAGCCAAGGCGGTGGAGGACGTTATCCACCGGCTTCACCCGGAGGTGGAGGTCAAGACCGTGGCGGCGGAGGGCCTGGACGAGTGCCGCAAGATGCTGCGCATCGCCCGGACGGGCAAGTACGACGGCTATCTGCTGGAGGGCATGGCCTGCCCCGGCGGGTGTATCGCCGGCGCCGGTACGGTGCAGCCGCCGGAGAAGTCCCGGCGGAACCTGGAGCGCTACAAGCAGGCGGCGCCTATGGGCAACCCCATGGATACCCCGTATCTGGAGGACATCCGTCTGGTGTACGAGGATCCCGACGAGTGGGATCGCGTGGGCCGGCACTAAGCCCCGATACAAGACGAAAGACCCCCGCGCCGTTCAAAACGGCGCGGGGGTTTTGCATCTCAGCCGTTGCCGCCCAGCACGACACGGTAGTAGTCGTACTGGATGAGCAGCTTGGCGTAGGTGTACTTCGTGGAGACGAGGCGGTTGATGCTGTCCACATAGCCGTCCTCCACCGTAATGCCGGGGTTGGGAGTGAAGGTGCCGGTGGGCGCCTCGTAGACGCCGGCGGCGGTGGCCCAGCTGTTGCCGGCGGAGGTGGGCAGGATCACCAGCGGGAAGGACCCGGAGGCGCTGGCGGCGTTGTAGCTGTCGTCCAGAATGTCGCGGCCCGACAGGAGCCGGGAGTCGTAGGACAGGCCAAAGAGGTTGCTGAGGGTGGGCACGATGTCCACGGCGCTGCAGGGGACGTCCACGGTCACCGGCTCCGTCATGCTGCCGCACCAGAGGATCAGGGCGTTGCGGTAGCGGGAGGTGTCCAGATCCGTGTCCTGACGGCCTGTCAGCTCGGCGTAGTAGTCCACGTCTGTCTCCGCCAGGGCGTAGGGGTAGTGGTCGGCGGACAGGCAGATCACCGTGTCGTCGGCGATGCCCCGGGCCTCCAGCTGCTCCACCAGATAGGACAGGGCGGCCTCCAGCTCCAGATTGGCGGCCACATAGGCCTGCACCGGCGCGGAGGCGTCGGGGTAGGCGGCCTGCGCGGCGGCCCGGTTCTTGGCGGACATGGACTGGCCCCAGTTGTAGCTGCCGTGGCCGCTGACGGTCATGTAGTAGGCGTGGAAGGGCTGGCCGGTGGTGAGATAGGTGTCCACATAGCTGTCCAGCGTGGCCTCCAGCATCTCCAGATCGGAGTAGGGCCAGCCGCCGCCGGGGTTGGGGAGGTCGAGGCCGGAGCCGATGCCCTGATAGTCGTAGCCCAGATTGGGGTGGGTGGCGTCGCGGCCGTAGTAGTTGTAGGTGTTGTTGTGCCACGCCGGGGTCTGGTAGCCCAGGGCGCGGAACTGATTGCCCAGCGTCAGGGGCATGTAGTCGTAGCGGCTGGCCCAGAAGCTGACGTCGCCGTTGACCCAGGTGGGCAGCAGACCGGTGAGGACGGCGTACTCGCCGCCGGTGGTGGACTGGCCCCAGCCGGGCTGGTAGTAGTTGGTGCAGACGAAGCCCTCGTGGGTCAGGCGGTACAGCGTGGGAGTCAGCTCCTCGGAGATAAACCACGGCGAGAAGGATTCCGCCGTCAGCAGGATCAGGTTCTTGCCCTGGAACATGCCGGTGTACTGGTTCTGGCGGGAGGGGGTGCGGGAGGCCACATAGCGGTGGAGGGAGGCCAGCGTACTGTCGGACGCGGCATCCGCCAGGGCGCTGAAGTCGATGTCCAGCGCGTTGTAGCCGTAGTCCGTGGGCGTGGGATCCGTGGGGTCGGGGGTCGGATCCACCACCGGCTCCTCCGGCTGGGGCAGCGGCTCCAGCGGCGGCGTGGGCGTGCCGGTGAGGGCGTAGGTCAGCTCCAGACGGAGGCTGACGCCCAGGCCGAACCGGGACACGGCGCTGTCGGCGTTGTAGTTGTAGGTGTAGAGGGCGGCGTTGGGGCCGAAGCGGCACACCGCCGCAGCGCTGCCAATGGTCACCGCGGAGATCGCGGCCACGAACAGCAGGGCCGGACGGCTCATCCGGAGATCCTGCACGATCAGGCGGCGCAGGAGAACGGCCAGCACGAAGGGTACCAGCGCCAGCAGGATGAAGGGCAGCCGGGGCAGCACCACATCGGGAATGGTGCCGGCAAAGTCACTGATGACGTGGCCGGTCATGGTGACCATGAACGTCATGGCGAAGTAGGATTTGAAGTAGCTCTTGCAGCAGTACTCGATGCAGACATACACCGACCACAGCAGGATCACGGCCAGACCGGCCCAGCGGGTGGCCTTACGCCACGGCAGCAGGTTGGCCAGCAGGCTCAGCAGCAGGCCGCTGCCCAGCGCCGACAGGGCAATGGGCAGCAGCGCCGTGTCGAAAAAGGACACGGTGGTATCGAAGGCCCGCAGCAGCAGCTCGTGATACAGCAGCGCCAGCGGGAAATAAATCCAGTTCAGAGGCCCCCGGGGGACGCTGGAGGTGTCCAGCCGGGAGGCAACGTGTTCGGGCATGGTGTGTTCCGCCTTGTTGATGCCGGCAATACCGGCAGAATATCCCTTATTCTAACACAGTGCGCGGAAAACTGCAACTGTCGATTCAGTCATCCCAGCCCACTTTTCCCCGGTGGCCGAAGGAGATGGCATCCCGGCCGTATTTGCCGCGGATGGCGTCCATGGCGGACTCCAGATGCTCCTGCCGCTGGTCGCGCCGGGGCGCGTCGCCGGCCAGCAGGTCCAGCTGCTGGTAGGAGTCGGCGCTGTCGGTGATGTACAGGGCGGTGACGGACAGCAGGCGGATGGGAGTGGGGGCCTTCCAGATCTGGCCCGTCAGCTCCAGCGCCGCGTTGTAGATGTCCCGCATCAGATGGGTGGGGCCGGGCAGGCGCATCTGGCGGCTGACCGTGCGGAACTGGGCGTCCCGGACGCCCACGGACACGCCGCCGCAGTACAGCCCCTGCTGCCGCAGGCGGGCGGCCACGCTGTCGCTGAGCATCTGGAGGCCGCCGCGCACCTGCTCCCAGCGGGTCAGATTCTCCGGGAACGTGGTGCTGTTGCCCACGGATTTCACCGGCTCCTGCTCATGCTGGGGACGGACGGGGGCGTCGTCCAGCCCGTTGGCGTAGCGGTAGAGCTGGATGCCCGCCTTGCCCATGAGCTGCTCCAGCATCTCCGGCTTGCAGGCGGCCAGCTGGCCGATGGTCTCCACGCCGAACTGGGCCAGCGTGCGCTTTGCGGCGCGGCCCACGAACAGCAGGTCGCCCACCGGCAGGGGCCATACTATGTCCCGCCAGTTCTCACGGGAGATGACGGTGGTGGCGTCGGGCTTTTTGTAGTCGCTGCCCAGCTTGGCGAACACCTTGTTGAAGGACACGCCCACGGAGATGGTCAGTCCCAGCTCCTGCCGGAGCCGGGCGCGGATGCCGTCCGCCAGCTGCCGGGCGTCGCCGCCGAACAGGTGGAGGCTGCCGGTGACGTCCAGCCAGCTCTCATCGATGCCGAAGGGCTCCACCAGGTCGGTGTACTGGCCGTAGATGGTGTTGACCCGGCGGGAGTAGTCGGCATACAGGCTGTGGTGGGGCGGCAGCAATATCAGGTGGGGACACTTCTGCCTGGCCTGCCACACCGTCTCCGCCGTCTGGACGCCCATTTTCTTGGCGGGTTCGTTTTTGGCCAGAATGATGCCGTGGCGGGAGGCGGGGTCGCCGCAGACAGCCACCGGCACGTTTTGCAGCGCCGGTTTTTCCAGCAGCTCCACCGACGCGAAAAAGCAGTTCAGGTCGCAGTGGAGAATGATGCGGTCGGCCATGGCGGCGCCCCCTTTTAAATGGAATGTTTGTTCTATTATAGCACGGGGCGCGGCGTTTGAAAAGAGGAAAAAACAGGCGGACGCGCAAAGCGCGTCCGCCTGTCAGAGATTTTTGACCGCCGGGATGCTTATTTGTGGAGCAGGGGGCTGAGGGGCTTGTAGATCAGGAAGCACAGCGCCACGTCCAGAAGGCCCTTGCACAGGGTGAAGGGCACGTTGAACACCAGCAGGCAGTTGAACAGGGCGTTGCCGGTGGGGATCTGCGCTACGGTGCCCAGAATGGCCTCGTACATCCCCACGATGCCCTCCAGCGGCAGGCCGTACAGCACCACATAGGCGGGGTAGACGATGAAGTAGTTCAGGGGCAGGCTGATAAGCGCCATGGCGGCGGCGCCGGCCACAGAGCCCCACAGAGCGCCGGAACGGTTCTTGTGCTTCTTGTAGATGATACCGGCGATGAAGGCGAAGGTAGCGCCCAGCAGGAAGTTGGACAGCTCGCCCACGCAGGCGCTGGAGCCGAAGGGCAGGTGCAGCAGGTTCTTCACAAACTGGATGGCGACGCCATAGAGGGGGCCGAGGGAGAATGTGCCAAGCAGGGCGGGCAGGTCGGAGATGTCCAGCTTGACGAACGCGGGCATGACGGGGATGGAGAACTCCACGAACTGGAGGACGGCGGCCACCGCTGCCAGCAGGGCGGCGACCGCGATACGATGGGTCTTTTGCTTCTGAGCCATAAAAAAACACTCCTTCTTGATGATAAACACCCGGGAAATTGCCTTCCAAGGTGTACGCATCAAAAAAGAGCATTACAAAAATGCCATACACGCCTTCTCTCATCCAGACTATACTGTCGGTACCGGAATCGCACCGGTTCCTGCGGCTCACGCCGCTCGCGGACTATACCGCCGGTGGGGAATCACACCCCGCCCCGAAGACAAATATGCGGTTGTTTTCGACTCATATGATACACCATGCTCCCATAAAATGCAACTGTTTTCTTTGCGGGATAGTAACATATCGCATATCGGAAAATAATTATCGAATTACGATAAAAAATAATTGACAAACGATATGCACTGTGCTATGCTGACCACAGAAAGGATGTGGTGATATGAAGCGTATCGAGCATAAGAGGCTGGCAGCCCTGCTGCGTATCGGCCTTGTGATCGCGGCGGTGGTATGCGCGGCCATCTTCTTCTGGTTCCTGCCGGAGCTGGGACGAGGTATCGCCGAGGCCGACCCGGAGTTTGCGTGGGCGTTCTGGCCGTGCCTTGCCTTTGCATGGCTGTTCGCCGTGCCGGTATTCTGGGCGATGGCCCTGATGTGGGCGGTCTTTGGCCGCATCGGACGGGGCGAGGCGTTTTGCCGGGAGAACGCACGGGCGCTGCGTACCGTGTCCCGTCTGGCGTTTTGCGACGCGGTACTGGTGCCTGTGGGCGTGATCGTGCTGGGGCTGCTGGGCGCCGGCTCACCGGGGCTGACGGTGATCCTCATGCCCGCCGGCACCATGGTGTGTGCGCTGGTGGGCGTGATGGCCATGGCGCTGGGCCGTCTGGTGGCGGACGCGGCGGCGCTGCAGGACGAGAGCGACCTGACGGTGTGAGGTGGCGGTATGATCGTATTTCATATAGACGTGATGCTGGCAAAGCGGAAAATGAGCCTGACGGAGCTGAGCGAACGGGTGGGCATCACCATGGCGAACCTGTCCATCCTCAAGACCGGCAAGGCAAAGGCCGTGCGCCTGGAGACGCTGGGGCGGCTGTGCGCCGCGCTGGACTGTCAGCCGGGAGATCTGATGGAGTTCCTGCCGGACGAGGCGGAATGACCCCTTTACAAAGTCCGGCTTTTTGGGTACAATAAGCGGCGGAAGGCAGGTGACGGCATGGGGCCGAGACAGATGTCCGTGTGCTTTTCCGGCTACCGGCCGGAGAAGCTGCCGTGGGGCGAGGATGAGTCCGATCCCCGGTGCGCCGCGCTGAAAAAGCGGCTGTACGACGCGGCGGAGAGCGCCTGCGCCCAGGGCTACCGTCACTTTATCTGCGGCATGGCGCGAGGCGTGGACTTCTACGCCTGCGAGGCAGCGCTGCTGCTGCGGCGGGACTACCCCGACGTGACGGTGGAGGCCGCCATTCCCTGTCCCAGCCAACCGGAGGGCTGGCCGGAGGCGGAGCGGGCGCGCTGGCAGTCGCTGGTGGATCGCTGCGACTACGAGACGGTGGTGCAGGATCACTACGACGCCGGGTGTATGCAGCGGCGGAACCGGTACATGGTGGACCACGCCGCCCTGCTCATCGCCGTCCACGACGGACAGCCCGGCGGGACGCGGCGCACCATCGAATACGCCATGCGCCGGCAGCTGGATGTGGTGATCCTGCCGCCGGTGGAGAACGAAAAGGAGACATGACCATGACAACGTATACCTATATGACAAGAGGCGTGTGCTCCCGCCGCATGACGGTGGAGTTGGAGGACGGCATCATCCGCGATGTGCGCATCGAGGGCGGCTGCAGCGGCAACCTTCAGGGCATCAGCCGTCTGATCGTGGGGATGAAGGCGGAGGACGCCATCGCCCGGATGAAGGGCATCCAGTGCGGCGGAAAGCCCACCTCCTGCCCCGATCAGCTGTCCATCGCGCTGACCCGGGCGCTGGAGCAGGAGAAGCAGTAACGCATAGAAAAAAGACGACGGCACAACCGTCGTCTTTTTTACGTTTCAAGGGGGAACAGCGTCCACGGCCAGCTCTCCGGCGGGGGACAGGTCACGTCCACCGGCTTGCCGGTGACAGGGTGGGCGAAGGCCATGCGGTACGACCACAGCGCCGTGGTGCAGGGGGCCTTGCTGCCGTAGCGGATGTCTCCCAGCAGCGGCAGGCCCCGGGAGGAGAACTGCACCCGGATCTGGTGGGTGCGTCCGGTGTGGAGGCGGACCTGCACCAGCGTCAGCTCCTCGGTGCAGCCCAGGGTGGTGTAGTCCAGCGAGGCTTCCCGGACGCCCTTGCGCATCCGTTTGACCACATAGCTCTTGTTTTTGGCGGCGTCCCGGAACAGCAGATCCGTCAGGGTGGCGGACGCCTCCTGCGGGCGGCCCCGCAGCACCGCCAGATACTCCTTGGTGATGCGGCGCTCCGCCACGGCGGCGGTGAGCCGGCCTGTCACCTCCCGGCGGCGGGAGAACAGCATGACGCCGCCCACGATCTTATCCAGCCGGTGAACGGTGGCGATATAGGCGGGCTTGCCCTGTGCCCGGTAGTGCTGCCGCAGCAGGGCGGGCATGCAGGCGGCGGTGTCGCTGTCCTCCGACAGGACGCCCACGGGCTTGACGCAGAGGACGAGATGCGCGTCCTCGTACAGGATATGTAAGTCCTCCATGGCTCAGCGGCGGCGTCCGCGGTAGGCGTGCTGGTGGTAGCGCTTGCTGGACGCCTTGCCGTAGCGGCGGGTGCGGCCGTACAGCCGGAACCAGACCAGCGCGGCGATGACCAGCACCACCAGCACGATGGCGGCGATCTTCACCGGCGTCCGGGAGAAGAACTGGCCGATGGCCTTTTTGGCCAGCAGGAACCGGCTGGCGGACACGTCGGCCACGGCCAGCAGCGGAACGGTGACGTAGTCCGTGCCGTCATAAGAGATGGTGATGGTGCCCAGCTCGTCCCCGGCGGTGACGGGAGCATCCACGGAGTCCACACAGCTCACGGTGCGCTGGAGCTGCTCCAGCTCCAGATCCTTGGGCAGCACCGCCTCGGCGGTGTAGGCCGGGTGGACGGCCACGGTGGCCACCTCGTTGCTCAGGGCAACGGGCACCTCGCAGATCAGCTCGTTCTCCTCCAGCACCGTGCGGTCGGAGAAGTTGTCAAAGCCCCAGTCGAACAGCCGGGCCGTCTCGGTAAAGCTCTCCACGCGGCTGCCGCCGGTCTCGGTCTTGACCTCCTCGCAGCCCAGCACCACGCTGATGAGGGTGCGGCTGCCCCGGATGGCGGAGGACACCAGACAGTGACCCGCCGCGTCGGTGGTGCCGGTCTTGATGCCCTGTGCGCCGGAGTAGAGGTAGCCGGTCATGCGCCAGTTGGAGATCAGGGCGTTGGTGCTGTGAAGCTCCCGCTCCTTGTCCGTCATGTTGGTGGCGGGCACGGTGTAGGCCTTGGTGTTGACGATGGTCATGAACACGTCGTGCTTCATGGCCTCCCGGGTGATGAGGTAGATGTCCCACGCGGAGGAGTAGTGGCCGGACTGGGTGAGACCGGTGGTGTTGGCGAAATGGGTATTCTCGCAGCCCAGCTCCTGGGCGCGCTGGTTCATCTTCTCCACGAAGGCGTCCACGGTGCCGGATACGGCCTCGCCCAGGATGTTGCACGTCTCGTTGGCGGAGATCACCAGCATGCAGTACAGCAGCTGCTCCACCGTCAGCGTCTCGCCCACCTGGATGTCGGCGGTGCTGCCGTCCTCCACCATGCCCTTCATGGAGGTCTGGGAGGCGGTGACCTCCTGATCCATGCGGAGCTGGCCGCGGTCAACGGCCTCCAGCACCAGCAGGGCGCTCATGACCTTGGTGATGCTGGCCATGGGCAGCTCTTCGTGGATGTTCTTATCGTACAGGACGGTGCCGGAGTCGCCGTCCACCAGAATGGCGGCCTTGGCGCGGATATCCGGATCCTCCAGCGCCAGCGCCTGGGGCGTGAACAGGGCGCACAGGAGACACGTCAGTAAAAAAACGGATAAAAAGCGGCGGATTTTCATAGATTTTTTCTCCATGTATGTTATAATATCGTGGGATACGGCGGACAGACGCTGCCCGCCGGAAGCTGCAAATTCCATTATACGCGAAAACCTGGGGGGAGTCAACCGTGAGCGGACGGATAAAACTGTCAAGAACGGACGTCTTTCTGCTGGTGCTGACGGCGCTGTTCCTGCTGACGGCGGGCACCGTGTACCTCCTGACGCCGCACACCGTGCGGGAGGACTACACCGTGGAGGCGCTGACGCCGGCGGAGGAGCAGGCGGCGGATAAGGTGAACATCAACACGGCGGACGCGGACCAGCTGGACGCGCTGCCGGGGATCGGGCCGGTGCTGGCCCATCGGATCATCCAGTGGCGGACGGACAACGGGCCGTTTACCGACCCGGAGCAGCTGCTGGAGGTGGACGGCATCGGACAGGCCACGCTGGACGGCCTGCGTGACCATATCACAACGAAGGAGACACAGGAATGAAAATATTGGTAGTGGACGACGAAAAGCTGCTGGTCAAGGGCGTGAAATTCAACCTGGAAAACGAGGGCTACGAGGTGGTGCCCGCCTACGACGGCGCCTCCGCCGTGGAGCTGGCCCGGAAGGAGAACTTCGACCTCATCGTGATGGACGTGATGATGCCGGGCCTGTCCGGCGGCGACGCCTGCATGCAGATCCGGGAGTTTTCCGATGTGCCCATCATCATGCTCACCGCCCGCAGCGAGGACAGCGACAAGCTGATGGGCTTCGCCTGCGGCGCCGACGACTATGTGACAAAGCCCTTCAACATTCTGGAGCTGAAGGCCCGCATCCGGGCGCTGCTGCGGCGCTCCGGCGGCGGCGCGGCGGCCCAGCAGCCCCAGCGGGCGCCGCTGCTGACCGTGGGCGATCTGAGTCTGGACACGGAGGAGCGCGTGGCCATCCGGGACGGAAAGACCATCGACCTGACTGCCAAGGAGTACGACCTCATCGAGCTTCTGATGAAGAACCCCCGGAGGGTGTACAGCCGGGAGAGCCTGATGGATCTGGTGTGGGGCTACTCCTACGCCGGGGACTACCGCACGGTGGATGTACACATCCGCCGCCTGCGGGAGAAGCTGGAGCCGGATCCGGCCAAGCCGGTGCATATCATGACAAAGTGGGGAGTGGGTTACTATTTTAAGGGAGACAGTCAGCCAACGGTGTAAACCGGTATGGGACAAGCTGACGGCGTGGTACAAAAAGCTGCGGGGCAAGGCGACGCTGCAGTTCAAATTCAGCCTCAGCTACATCCTGGTCATCGCGGCGGTGCTGATCCTGCTGAACTCCTACCCGCTGCTGGTGTCCCAGAATCTGATGGTATCCTCCAACCAGACCAACCTCCGCAGCACGGCCAAGGTCATCGAGTCGGCGCTGATGGGGCTGGAGCAGCTGACGGAGGAAAATGTCGCCGTGGCGCTGACCGGCCTGGACGAGGCGGGCGCCACCCGTATCATGGTGACGGACGCCGCCGGTATGGTGCTGTACGACACCCGGCAGGGCGACGACGCCGTGGGCGAGTACGCGCTGTACTCGGTGATCGTCTCGGCGCTGAAGGGCAGCGATACATTTTATTGTCAATACGACGGCGAGGCGTTCCTCAGCCGTATGGCCACGCCGGTGGTGTACCACAACCAGACGGTGGGCGCGGTGTACGCCTACGACTACGACACGGAGCAGGCGGCGCTGCTGAAGAGCTTTCAGAGCAACCTGCTGACCATCTCCGTGATGATCGCGCTGCTGGTGGCGGGACTGAGCATCACCCTCTCCCGCATGCTGACGCTGCAGATCAGCGGTCTTCTGCAGGCCATCCGCAGCGTCCGCGAGGGTGCGTACAGCCACCGCGCCGACGCCAGCGGCACCGACGAGATCGCCCAGATCGCGGCGGAGTTCAACAGCCTGACAGATCGCCTGCAGACCACGGAGGACGCCCGGCGGCGGTTCGTGTCCGACGCCAGCCACGAACTGAAAACGCCGCTGGCGGGCATCCGCCTGCTGACGGATTCCATTCTGCAGACGGACAACATGGACCCGGAGACCACCAAGGAGTTCGTCAACGACATCGGCCGGGAGGCGGAGCGGCTCAGCCGCATCACCGAGAACCTGCTGCGGCTGACGCGGCTGGACGGCGGCGTGGTGCAGGCGGCCTATCCGGTGGCGGTGGGGCCTGTTCTGCAGCGGGTGGAGCGGATGCTGGGCATCGTGGCCGAGGAGAAGGGCGTCACCATCTCCGGCGCCGCGTCAGAGGATGCGGTGGCGCTGGCCACCGACGACGACGTGCATCAGATCCTCTACAACCTGATGGAGAACGCCATCAAATACTCCGCCGCGGAGAACGGCTTCGTCCGAACGGAGGCATCGGCCCAGGACGGGCAGGTGGTCATCACCGTCACCGACAACGGCATCGGCATCCCCGACGAGGATCTGCCCCATATCTTCGACCGGTTCTACCGGGTGGACAAGATGCGCTCCCGGGAGGTGGGCGGCACCGGACTGGGCCTGTCCATCGTGAAGGACACCATCGAGAACCGGGGCGGCACCATCCGGGCCGGGCACGGCGCGGAGGGCGTGGGCACGGTGTTCACCGTGACGCTGCCGCTGGCGCAGCGGGAGGAGGAGCCATGAGAGGGATAAAGCGCGCCGCGGCGGCGGTGCTGGCGGCGGTGCTGCTGCTGGGCCTGACGGCCTGCGGCCAGCAGAGCGGCGGCCAGACCGGCAGCCTGCGGCTGTACTACCCGGCGGCACTGAGCGCCCGGGACAAGAGCACCGGCGGCGCCGATGCCATCACCAGCGCGCAGGTCAGCTGGAAGAGAGTGACCGGCGACGACCGGGGCCGCCAGCAGCAGGCGCAGTACATCATGGAGCTGCTGCTGGGCGGGTGCAAGGTCTCCGGCTTCACAAGCCCTGTTCCGGTGGGCACCACCGTCCGCAGCTGCACCGTCACCGGCGGCACGGTGTCGGTGGATCTCAGCAGCGAGTACGACAAGCTCACCGGTATCGACCGCACCATCGCCGACTACTGCATCACCCTGTCGCTGCTGCAGCTGACGGGCATCTACGCCGTGCGGCTCACAGTGATGGGCGCGTCTCCGGCGGGACGGGCGGACGACGTTTACACCTCCGCCCAGGTGCTGCTGACCAGTCCGGAGGACATCGTGCGCACCGTGGAGGTGACGCTGTACTTCCCTGACCGTGCGGGTACGCTGGTGGCGGAGCAGCGGAAGCTCACGGTGTACGAGGGCGAAACACCGGCGGAGACGGTGGTCAAGGCGCTGGCGGAGCGTCCCATGGACAGCTACGCAGGGCTGGAGCCGCTGCTGCCCAGCGGCTTTGCGGCGCTGGCCGCCAGCGTGGAGGACGGCACCTGCTACCTGAACCTGCCGGGCAGCTGCGTGGATCTGCTGCCGGAGAGCAGCGCCGAGCAGCGGCTGCTGCTGGAGGGGCTGGTGGACTCCCTGTGCTCGCTGGAGGGCGTCGACGAGGTACAGATCCTGCTGGACGGCGAGTATCAGATGCTGCTGGGCACACAGCCCATCAGCCGTCCCCTGACGCCGACCGTATAACGCAAAAAAGACTGGTTGTGCCATTGGCACAGCCAGTCTTTTTCACTTTACAGGATACCGCGCTCTGCCAGCTGGCGGCGCAGGCGAGCCGCGTCGCCGTGGAACACGATGCCCGCCATCCCGGCGTTCTCCGACGCCTCGATGTTGGGGGCGGAGTCGTCGATGAACAGGCATTCCTCCGGCTTCAGGCCGAATTTCTTGAAAAACGCCTGATAGATGGCGTCCTCCGGCTTCAGCAGGTGGTAGTCGGCGGAGATGAATGTGCCGCTGAAATACTCGCTGCCGGGGATGTCGTGCCAGTAGGTGTGCTGGCGGGTGGCGGCGTTGCTCAGCAGGTACAGGCCGTACCCGGCGGCCTTCAGATCCCGGGCCACGTCCGCCATGCCGGGCACGGGGACGATGGGATCGTTCCAGCGGCGGACGAGATAGGCCGCCGTGTCGTGGAGCCGCTGGGGCAGGCGGGCGCACATCCGGGCCAGCGCGTCGTCGTCGGAGATGGTGCCCCGGTCCATGCGTACCCACTCGACGGTGGTCAGCACCTCCCGGCGGATCAGCTCGGCGTCCTCCGCGCTGAGGCGGAGCCGCTCCGAGAACAGGCCGGCGCTGAACTGCACCAGCACCTGTCCCATGTCAAATACGATGTGTCGGATCATAGCTGCTCCCCCGGTTCCTCTGCGGCGCTGTCGCCGCTGCGGCGGAACACACCGGTCATACGGCTGAGGATGCGCTTGCGGCGGGCCTTGGCGTCCAGCCGCTCGCCCAGGTCGCGGCCGCCCACACCGTAGACCAGATACAGGATGATGCCCGACACGATCATGATGAACACCGTGGAGGCGCAGCGGCGGCCGGAGGCATTGACGTTATAGCCGTACAGCCCCTCCTCGGCGCACATGGACTGGATGACCATGGCGTAGCTGGTGCCGTAGGAGCTGGCGAAGGTGGCGGACATGTCGTACTCCGTGAACAGGGCGTTGAAGTTCAGGGCGAACACCGCCAGCACGCTGGGCAGGATGATGGGCAGCTTCACCTTCAGGAAAGTGCGCAGGCCGCTGGCGCCCATGTTCCGGGCGGCATCCTCCAGCTCCGAGTCGATGGAGTAGAAGGCGGCCTTGATCATGCGCAGGGAGAAGGGCAGCTTCACCACCGTGTAGGCCAGAACGATGAGCAATCGGACGTTCTCGGCGTAGTACAGGTTCATGTTGCCCACATACCAGATGGCGTCGGAGTTGAAGTAGGTGCGGTAGGAGTAGCAGATGAGGATGGTGGGCAGCAGCCACGGGAACAGCAGGCAGTACTCCAGCACGATGCCGGACTTCTTGCTGCGGTTCTTGAAGATGTAGTTGCAGGCCACCACCACGATGAGGCAGGCCAGCGCCGCCGCGATGACGGACAGCAGGAAGCTCATCTTGATGCCGCCCAGGGTGGCGTCGTTGGCGAACAGGCCGGAGATGGAGCCCTTGCGCACCTTGTAGGTGCCGCGGTTGGTCAGGTACTCGTAGTCCTGGGTGCCGAAGTAGTTGATGAGCGTCCAATTGCTGAGATCCAGCTTCTTCATGCGGATGGCGCCGTAGGTCTGGAAGGAGAAGATGATGATCATCACCACGGGGATCATGTAGATGATGAACAGCACATAGGCGTAGATGTGAGCCAGCACATTCCACACGGGGTTGGTGATCTTCTGCTTCACCAGCTTGGCCTTGGTCTTGGACACCGACAGGTAGTGGCCCTTGCGCTCGTAGGCGGACAGCACCGTCAGCAGCACGATGGTGAACATGGCCAGAATGATGGACAGCAGAGCGGCCCGGGCCTGGGGGAAGGACTCGTCCGCCACGGAGGAGCCCGCCAGACGGACGATCTCCGGGTTGATGGAGTCATAGCCCAGCAGGGTGGGGGCGGACATGGCGCAAAGGCCGGTGATGAACGTCATGACCGTCAGGGAGAACATGGTGGGCACCAGCGTGGGGAAGACCACCTTCCACAGCACCTTGAAGGGCTTGGCGCCCATGTTCCGGGCGGCCTCCACGGTGTTGTAGTCGATGCCGCGGATGGCGTTGCGCAGGAACAGCGCGTGGTTGGACGTACAGGCAAACGTCATGGTGAACAGCACCGCGTTGAAGCCGGAGAACCAGTTGCGGTTGAAATCCGGGAAGGCGTTGGCCAGGGCGGTGGTCAGGATGCCGTTGGGATCATACAGGAACAGGTAGCCGGTGACCAGTGCCACGCCGGAGTATATCATGGTGGTCATATAGCCCAGGCGCAGGATGTTGGCGCCCTTGATGTCAAAATACTCCGTCAGCAGCACGATGGAAACGCCCACCACGTTGACGGTGACCACCAGGCAGATGGCCAGCTTCAGGGAGTTCCATACATACCGGCTCATGTTGCCGGCGAAGAAGAACTTGATGACCGCCCAGGGATCCGTCTCCCCGGCGGCGTTTTTCGTGGTAAAGATGCTGGTCAGCGTGTTCAGACACGGCAGCAGCATGAACCCGAAGAAGAAATAGGCGAACAGCACGATGCCGATGATCCGCACCACAAAGGCGGCATCGGGGCGCTGGCGCGTCAGGGAGTTACTCATGGGCCGCCTCCTCGCTGGCGTCGTAGGCCATGACGTGGGCGGGGTTGATGACCACGGATACCTGCTGGCCCGGCTCGTAGATGTTGACGCCGTCGTTCTTTTCGATGACCTTCAGCGTCTGCCCCTCCACGGTGATGTAGTACTTGATGTACAGGCCGTAGTACTCCCGGCTCTCCACCACGCCGTCCAGCGCCAGCTCGCCGTCCCGGGGCTGCACGTTGACGTGGAGCCGCTCCAGACGGATATAGTTGTGCCGGGCGGCGTCCAGTCCGGCGCCGCGGTCGTTGAGGTGCTGCACCAGCGGCGTCTCCAGACGGTTGATGTCGCCGATGAAGTTGCACACGAACTCGGTGGCGGAGTGGTTATAGACCTCGTTGGGGGTGCCGATCTGCTCGATGACGCCCTTGTTGAACACGGCGATGCGGTCGGACAGGGTCAGGGCCTCCTCCTGGTCGTGGGTGACGTAGATGGTGGTGATGCCGAAGTCCTTCTGCATCTTTTTCAGCTCGTTGCGCAGCTGGACGCGGAGCTTCGCGTCCAGATTGGACAGCGGTTCGTCCATGCAGATGATGGCGGGGTTGGTCACCAGCGCGCGGGCAATGGCCACGCGCTGCTGCTGGCCGCCGGACAGCTGGGACACCGCCTTCTGCAGCTGCTCGTCGCTGAGGTCCACCTTCCGGGCGATCTCCCGCACGCGCTGGTCGATCTCCGCCTTCTTCACCTTCTTGACCTTCAGGCCGAAGGCGATGTTGTCATAGACGGTCATGGTGGGGAACAGGGCATAGCTCTGGAACACGATGCCGATGTTGCGGTCCTCGATGGGAACGTGAGTGATGTCCCGGTCCTTCACCACCACGGTGCCCTCCACCGGCTCGATGAAGCCGGTGATGGTGCGCAGGGTGGTGGTCTTGCCGCAGCCGGACGGGCCAAGGAATGTGAAGAACTCGCCCTCCTTCACATGGACGTTGATGCCGTGCAGGGCGGTGAAGTCGCCGAACTTCACCATGATATCGTTCAACCGGATCATAACACACAAAACTCCTTTGCTCGGTTTGGTTCACACCTATATAAATATTGTACCCGCTTGCTTCACAGCTGTAAGGGCGGAAAGAGTTTTTTCCGCCCTTACAGCTGTGGCGAGCCGGGATCCGGCTCGCCACAGGAGTTGACAGGAAACGCTTACTCGGCCGCCTTCTGGGTCAGAGTAGCCCAATCCAGGTTGTCCCAGTCAGGCTCGGAAACAGCAGCGCTGCTGTCGGCCCAGTAGAAGCCCAGGTTGGTCAGGATGTTGGTCCACTCAGCGGAGTGAGCGGCCACATACTCAGCGTAGGTGGTGTCGCCGTCCACCTTGGACAGCGCGAAGTTCTTCAGGGTGTAGATGGCGGGCACGCCGTCGGGGTACAGGATGTCAGCGGCAGCGGTGTTGCAGGGATAGGAGTCGAACTCCTCGCCCCAGGCCGCCTGGGTCTCGGCGGAGCCGAACCACTCGGCGAAGGCCTTGACAGCCTCGGTCTCCTCGTCGGTGCGGCCTTCCTTGTTCAGGATGCCCAGGTACTCAGCGATGTAGTAGGTGCCGTCGTCAATGTCCACCAGATTCCAGTTCTCGGGAGTCATGGTGCCCTTCAGCGGGGTCTCGGAGCTCTCGGCAGCGGCGTCGATCTTGCCGTACAGGGAGGAGGAGTAGAAGGTGGAGACAGCCACGTCGCCCTTGTTCAGAGGATCGAAGCCGTACTTGTAGGTATCATCGGAGGAATACACGCCGTTGGCGCAGTAGTTCCACAGCATCTTCCAGCCGTCGATGGACACGCCGCCGGCGGGGGAGGTGGGATCGATGAAGGAGTACAGCAGGGCGGAGTTGATGTTGGCGTTGGTGGTGCCGCCGACCTTGTTCTGACGATACCACTTGTAGCCGCAGTTCACGATGTCGGACCAGTGAGCGAAGTGCAGAGCCTCGCCGTTGGTGCCCAGCTCATCGGTACGGTACAGCATCAGCACGTTCTGGATGACCAGACCGTAGGCAGCGCCGGGATAAGCATACTCGCCGACCTGATCAGCCCAGGTGGGCGTCCATTCCACCAGGGACAGGTTCTCGTAGGTGCCGTTGACGACCTGGCTCCAGCGGGTCTCGTTCAGACCGAACAGGATGTCGCCGTCCTTGTTCTCGTTGGCAGCCTGGATGGCGGCGGTATCACCGGAGATGACGCTGTTGTCGTCGATGGACACGGTGAAGCCGGCGTCCTTGGCGGCGTTGACCAGCCAGGTGGTGCGCTCGGTGGAGTTGGAGTTGGAGTAGATGCGGATGGTATAGCCGGAATAATCCTTGACATCGGGGGTATCCTCGCCGCCGTTATCAGCGGGAGCCTTGTCGCCGCAGGCCACCAGGCTCAGAGCCATGACCAGCGCCAGCAAGAGAGCAGCAAACTTTTTCATTCCAGATTCTCCTTTTTTAAAAGTCGGGCAGCGCGGACGCACTGTCACACCATTATTATACCAGCGCGTAATTCACCGGCAAAACGGGACATCTCTGCGATTATCCGGACTATTCTGACAAAAGGGACGGTGTATGTCAAAATACACCGTCCCTTTTTGTGCAATTTTTCTACCGGCAGCGGTCCTGATACTCCGACGGCGACATGCCGGTGAGCTTTTTGAACGTGCTGCCGAAATAGGCCACGTCCCGGTAGCCCACCATCTCCGCCACCTCGTACACCTTGTAGCGGCAGTCCGCCAGCAGCTTCCGGGCCGTGTGGATGCGGTACTGTGTGAGGTAGCCCAGGGCCGTGTAGTTGGTCTCCTTCTTGAAAACGTGGCTCAGATGTCCCTCGCTGATGCCGATGTGCCGGGCGATGGTGGCGATGTTGATGTCCGCGTCGGCGTAGTGCTCAGCGATATAGCTCAGGGTCTGGAGCACATACTTGCTCTTGTCGCCCTTGGGCAGCAGCAGTGTGTCCTCCGCCGGCCGGGCGGCGCCCTCCTGCTCCCGCACCCGGGCGATGGCGGCCATGAGGTCCTGGTCCCGGAAGGGCTTGAGCAGGTAGTCCGCCGCGCCGCAGCGCAGGGCGGAGCGGGCGTAGTCGAACTCATCGTAGGCGGTGAGGACGATGAAGTGGGCGGTGCAGTCCTGCTCCCGCAGGCGGCGCATCATCTCGATGCCGTCCATGCGGGGCATCCGCACGTCGGTGATGATCAGGTTGGGGCTGTAGCGCTCCGCGGCGGCGAGACCCTCCTCACCGTTGGCGGCCTCGCCCACCACCACGCAGTCCATGGCGGCCCAGTCCAGACCCAACACGATGCCGCGGCGCACTACCGTCTCGTCGTCAACGATCAGAACCTTCAGCATAGCCGTCTCCTTTCTTCATGGGCAGGCGCAGCGTCACGCAGCTGCCGGTTTTTCCATCGGACGCGGCGGTGAGGCCGTAGTCCGGGCCATAGTACAGGCGGAGGATGTGGTCCACGTTGGTCAGACCCAGATGGCCGCCGGGGATGTCCTGGTGCTGCTCCAGCCGGGCCAGCACCTCCGGGGCGATGCCCCGGCCGTTGTCGGACACCCGCAGCAGCAGGTCGTCTCCGTCGGACTCGGCCCACAGCTTGATGTAGCCCTCCTCCAGATCGGCCACGCCGTGGATGATGGCGTTCTCCACCAGGGGCTGCAGCACCATCTTGGGCACGATGCAGTGCTGGAACCGCTCGTCCACGTCGATCTCGCACACGAACCGGTCTTCGAACCGGATCTCCTGGATGTTCAGGTACTGCCGCACCAGCTCCAGCTCGTCCTCCAGCGGGATCAGCTCGCTGCCGGAGATACCGGCCCGCAGCAGCGCCGCCAGATCCGTGGACATATCCGCGATCTGGGGGACGTGGTTGGCCACGCCCAGCCACTTCATGCAGTCCAGCGTGTTGTACAGGAAGTGGGGGTTCAGCTGGGCCTGCAGCATCCGCAGCTGCGTCTCGTTCAGCTCCCGCTGGCGCTGGACAGAGCGCTTCAGATTCTGGCGGTATTCCTCGGTCATGCGGTTGAAGCTGGCGGCCAGACGGCCCAGCTCGTCAGGGCTGTCCAGATACAGCTGGACGTCGTAGTCGCCCTGCTCTACCTGCCGCATGGCGTCGTCCAGCGCGTTGACGGGCCGGGACAGATAGCGGCTGAGCCACCATGCCGCCACGGCGCACAGCGCCAGACACAGAAAGCCCAGCGCGCCGCCCACCAGATACAGGGAGCGCAGCACCTGTCCCGTGTAGATGCGGGGCTGCTGGAGCAGCAGCGTGAAGCCGGCGGGACCGTCGGCGGTACAGAACGTGCAGTCGTCGCCCTCGCCGCCGGTGAGCTTCTGCCCGGCCAGCAGCTGGCTGCGCAGAGCGGACACGGTATCCTCGGCCTGCACCGTGCGGGTGTAGTACACCGTGCGCCAGGTGCTGTCCAGCACCAGCAGATCGTCGGCGGGTGCCATGACGCCGTCAAAAAGCCGGGCAAAGCCGCCGCTGGACATACGGACGGTGACGTAGCCCAGCAGCTGGCCGCCGTAGCCCGTGACGGTGCGGACCGTCAGCAGGCCGGTGTCGCTGCGGAGGAACACGGTGCCCTCGCTGCGGCGGGCGGCGTACAGTGCGCCCCAGTCCGTGTCCAGCGGGGCGGGCAGGACGGCGTCGGTGCTGTACAGGCAGACGCCCTGCGGGTCGTAGATGTCCACGTCGGCGTAGGGCCGCAGCGGGGCGGCCCGGCGGTACAGGAACTGGTACAGCAGACGGGAATCCTCTCCCGTCCGGCGCAGGGCGCTGCGGGTGATGGTGCTGGCGGCCAGCGCCTCCGCCGTGTCGCCGTACAGGGCGGCGGCGTCGGTGAAGCGGGCGCTCAGCGTGTCCAGCGCGTCCCGGCCCTGCTGGGCCTGGGTGTGCTCCGCACGGGATACGATGACCTGCATCATCACCACGTCGCACAGCAGCAGCGGCACCAGCGTGGCCACCAGAATGGTGGCAAACATCCGGTTGCGGAAGGAGCGGCGGATCCAGTTTTTCAGTCTCATGCCGCGTCCTCCGCCGTCAGGCTCCGCCAGATGGCCAGCAGCTCCGCCTGATGGGCGCCGGCGCCGTAGGGGTCATAGGACAGTACCGGGGGCAGGGCGGCATCCGCATCGCCCCGTATGGGACGGCGGAGCTGCCGGGCCAGCCGGGTCTGCACCTCGCTGCTGAGCAGGAAGTCGATGAACGCCCGGGCGTTGTCCTCGTGGGCGCAGTCCCGGACGATGGCGGCGCAGTCCGGCTGGACGATGGCGCCCTCCGCGGGGTAGACCACCGTAATGCTCAGGCCGCTGTCCGCGGCCTGCAGCGCCAGATCCTCCGTAGTGACGCCCACATAGCAGCTGCCGTCGGCCACAGCGTCGGCCACGGCGGCAGCGGAGGGCAGCACGCCGCTGAGATTGCGGGAAAAGGCGGTGAGCACCGCCTCCTCCTCACCGGGCAGGACCTGGAGCAGCGCCTGCAGCGCGGTGCAGCCGGTGGCGGAGACGGTGGGGTCGGGGCAGGCGATGCGGCCCCGCCACGCCACGCTCACCAGATCAGCCCAACTGTCCGGCACGTTGCGCTGCACCAGCTGGTCGTTGTAGATCAGCACCGTGGGCAGCAGGGAAAAGGGCGTCCAGCGATCCTCGCTGTCCCGGTAGGCGTCGGGGATGTCCGCGGCCAGCGGGGCGGTGTAGGGTGCGAAGCAGTCCCCGTAGGCGGACAGACTGTCCGGCGCCGCGCCCAGCAGCAGGTCGCAGCCGGAGCTGCCGGCGGCGATCTGCTCCAGCAGGGGCAGCGTCCCGTCGGCGGTGCGCACCTCCACCCAGATGCCGGTGCGGCGCTCGAATTCCCGCACCGCGTCGTCGTAGACGGCGGCGCTGCGGCCGGTGAAGATCACCAGACGGCTGCTGTCCTCCGGCGCGGAGGCGGACGGCCCGGCGCCGCACGAGCACAGCAGGAGCAGCGAGCACAGCAGAGGAATGACGCGCCGCATAAAGGACCCTCCCATACATTAAAATAGCTGTAATATATATGTGCTATTTTACAGGGCGGCGGGCAAAATAGCAAGCGGCGGACGAAAAAAAGGAGAAAGCAGGGAGCGTTTGCCGGTTATCGGGAAAAATTATAAAATATTGCGTTGCAAATGTTGAAACTGTGTGCTATGATGACGCTGAGTATGTGTTCCCTCCCGTGTGGTGCCGCGGGCGCGGCCGGAGGGAACGGTAGGGGGGCAGTTTCTCGAATCATGAACAAGGACGAAAGATACACGGAGATCGATCTGGCCGCGCTGCTGAAGGCATTCTGGCGGCACATCTGGCTGATCCTGGCGGCCATTGCGGTGCTGGGCGGCATGGCCTTTGCCTATGCGCGATTCATGATCACGCCCATGTACACGGCCAGCGCGCTGATGTATGTCAACAACAACTCGCTGTCCGTGGGCAGCACCAAGGTGAGCCTCAGCTACTCCGACCTGACGGCGGCCAAGAGCCTGGTGGACACCTATGTTGTCATCCTCAACGCCCGCACCACGCTGAACGAGGTGATCCGCACCTCCGGCGTGGACTATACCTATAAGGAGATGCAGAGAATGGTCTCCGCCGGCGCCGTCAACTCCACGGAGGTGGTGCAGATCGACGTGACCATGCCCGACCCGCAGGAGGCCGAGCGGGTGGCCAACACCATCACCAAGGTGCTGCCCGGCCGCATCGCCGACATCATCGACGGCTCCTCCGCCCGGGTGGTGGACACCGCCGTGGCGCCCTCCGGCAAGGCGTCGCCCAGCTACACCCGCTATACGGCGCTGGGTATGCTGCTGGGTCTGGTGCTCAGCTGCGGCTTTATCACGGTGCGCGAGCTGTTTGACGACCGCGTGCAGGACGAGGACTACCTGCTGCAGCGCTATGCCGACATCCCCGTGCTGGCGGTGATCCCTGACCTGAACCAGACGAAGCACGGCTCCTACGGATACTATGAGAGTGCCGCGTCCTACGGCGGAAAGGAGGCGGCGCGATGAGCGAAAAGCATAAGGGCGCCCGCGACGCGGGCAAGCGCGAGGCGCAGACGGAGCAGCCCATCATCGGCGAGAGCCTGAGCTTTGCCGCCACCGAGGCCTACAAGCTGCTGCGCACCAACCTGATGTTTGCCCTGCCCGACGAGGGGAAATGCCGGGTGGTGGGCATCACCAGCGCCCTGCGGGCCGAGGGCAAGAGCACCCTGACCATCAACCTGGCCTACACCATCGCCCAGGCGGGACACCGCGTCCTGCTCATCGACGGCGATATGCGCCTGCCCACCGTGGCCAAGCGCCTGAACCTGCCCCAGAAGCCGGGCCTGTCCAATCTGCTGGCGGGTCTGTGCACCGAGGAGGAGGCCGTGCAGACCAGCGACCTGCTGGACAACCTGAAGGCCATCACCGCCGGCGATATCCCGCCCAACCCCTCGGAGCTGCTGAGCTCCAGCCGCATGGAGACGGTGCTGCAGCATTTCAGCAGCCAGTTCGACTTCATCCTGCTGGATCTGCCGCCGGTCAACGCCGTGGCGGACGGCCTGGTGATCTCCAAGCTGGTGGACGGCATGATCCTCGTGGTGTGCCGCGGCTACTGCGAGAAGAAGCCGCTGGAAACGGCGCTGCGGAACATGAAATACCTGAACATCAAGATCCTGGGCTTCGTCATGACCTGCGGTAGCGTGGACAAGACAAGCTACCAGAAGAAATACGGCAAATACCGCTACGGCGGCGACTACGGCTACGGAGAAGCGCCGGCGGCGGAGGGCAGGCAGAAGCCATGATCGACCTGCACAGCCACATCCTGCCGCAGATGGATGACGGCAGCCGCAGCGTGGACGAAAGTCTGCAGATGCTGGCGGCACTGGCCGCCCAGGGCGTTACGGACGTGGCGGCCACACCCCACTTCTATGCTTCGGAAAACAGCCCGGAACGGTTCCTGGCCCGCCGCCGCCACGCCTGGCAGCGTCTGGCGCCGCACCTGACGGCCTCGCTGCCTGCGGTGCATCTGGGGGCGGAGGTGCTGTTCTTCGAGGGCATCGCCGGGTATGACAAGCTGACCCAGCTGTGCCTCACCGGCACGGACACGCTGCTGCTGGAGATGCCGTTCCGCCCGTGGAGCCGCCGGATGTACGACGAGCTGCGGGAGCTGACGGCCCGGAGGGACGTGACGGTGCTGCTGGCGCATATGGAGCGTTACCTCCCTTATGTGGAGGAGGCGGACTGGCAGCGCATGGCCCGCAGCGGCGTGCTGCTCCAGTCCAATGCCGACTTTTTCCGCAGCTTTTCCACCCGCCGCAAGGCGCTGCGCCTGCTGCGGGAGGGCTGGCTCCGGGTGCTGGGCACGGACTGCCACAACATGACGTCCCGGGCGCCCCACATGGACGAGGCGGTGCGCCGCATCGCCCGGTCGCTGGGCGAGGACGCGGTGCTGCGCCTGGAGGCGCAGGCGGCGGCGCTGCTGCCGGCAAGGGAGGCGGCCCCATGAAAAAGAAACTGCTTTTGATCGGCGGCGCGCTGGCGGTGCTCATCGCCGCGTACCTGCTGTGGACGTTCCGGACTGTCACGCCGGAGCCTCCGCCCACGACGGAGCCGGATACGGCGGACGGCACGGCGGAGCCGGACTATACCAGTCCCATCGACTTCGCCGCCCTGCAGGAGCGCTGCGGCGACATCTATGCCTGGCTGGACATCCCGGATACGGACATCAGCTATCCGGTGGTGCAGAACGAGGACGATACCTACTACCTGACCCGGGACATCGACGGCAATTACGACGCGGCCGGCTCCCTGTTTACGGAGAGCGCCTACAACGGCACGTCCATGGACGACCCGGTAACGGTGATCTACGGACACCGCATGAACAGCAATGTCATGTTCAGCACCCTGCAGAAGACCTATTCCGACCCGGAGGGCTTTGCCGCTCATCGGGAGGTGGTGCTGTACCTGCCGGATCAGGAGATCCACGCGCAGGTGTTCGCGGCGGTGCCCTACGACAACCGGCACATCCTGTATAACTACAATTTTGAGAACGCGCGGATGACCCGCCTGTTCCTCAACAGCATCCGGGAGGTGCGCGCCATCGGCGCCAACCTGGAGCCGGAGGACTTTCCGGAGGAGGGCGACCGGATGCTGATCCTGTCCACCTGCCTGCAGGGGAACCGCCAGATGCGGTTTCTGGTGCTGGCGAAGTGGACGCCGTCCTGAAAACAGAGATCTGTACCCAATAAGTGCGAGCCACTTGTGAAATAGTAAATTTATCACGAAAGTGAGAAAGGGGAAATTCCATTATGAAAAAGCTTATGACCCTGCTCCTGGCGCTGGCTCTGGCCGCGTCCCTGACGGTGCCCGCGCTGGCGACGTTTACGCCCAGCGTGGAGAACAAGGGCGCTCCCGCAGTCGTTTCCGTCGATGGTGTGGACGCAGGCCACATCCGCGTCACCGCCTACGGCGAGCGCGGCACCCATGACGCTGCGGCCGTCACCATCAAGCAGATCCTGGAGGACGCCCACAAGAACGTGAAGGATGCCGGTACGCTGGACAAGATGAGCGCCGACGTCAACACTCTGCTGGCCAAGGATCATCCCGACGTGAAGGCCGAGGACCTCATCGTCTCCGACCTGTTCGACGTCAGCTATGTGGAGAACGGCGCCGTTGCGCCGCTGAACCAGAAGGTCACCATCACCTTCAAGCTGACGGTGCCGGTGGAGAACGTCCTGCTGGTGCTGCACAAGACCAGCAGCGGCGACTGGGAGCTGATGAACATGGACAGCAGCAAGTACCAGAAGCTGGACAAGTATCAGGTGAAGCTCACCTTCGACTCCCTGAGCCCCGTGGTGTTCGCCATTGACAGCGCGGAGTTCCATGTGGATCCCAACGGCCCCTCCTCCCCCCAGACCGGCGAGATCTCTCCCGTCGTGGTGATCGCGGGCATGACCATCGTGGCCGCCTGCGCCGCCGCCTATGTGGTGCGCAAGGAGAAGGCCGCCCGCTGACGCGGTGCTGCGCCGGAGGACAGGCGTGTGAAAACGCAAGAGACGAAAAAACGGCCCATTGGGCGTATCGCGGCGGTGGCGGCCATTCTGGCTGCCGCCGCAGCGGTGCTTCTGCTGCTCCACAGCTGGGAGACGCGGCGTCAGAACACGGAAACGCCGGAGGATCCCTACGTCGGACAGGAGGAGTCGCTGACCTATTACAACGGCGCGTGGTATGCCCGCAGGGAGCTGGAGACCGTGCTGGTGATGGGCGTGGATAAGTATGCCTCGGACGCGGCGGCGGAGGAGGACAGCTATGTCAACCAGGAGCAGGCGGACTTCCTGCTGCTGCTGGTGCTGGACCGGAAGGCCGGCGTCTGCACGGCGCTGCCCCTGAATCGCGACACCATGACGGAGATCACGGCACTGGGCCTGGCGGGCGAGCGTGTCGGCACCTTTACCGGCCAGCTGGCGCTGGCCCACACCTACGGCTCCGGCGGGCTGGACAGTGCCCGCAACGAGGGGCGGGCCGTGTCGACCCTGCTGTACGGCACGGATATCGACCATGTGATGGCCTTCACCATGGACGCGGTGCCGGTGCTCACCGACGCGGTGGGCGGCGTACCGGTGCTGGTGGAGGATGATTTCTCCGCCATGACGGACCAGCTGCCCATGGGGCAGGAGGTCACGCTCCGGGGCGACCTGGCGCTGACCTTCGTCCGGGGACGCGGCGGCATGGGCGGCGAAAAGACCAACCTGAACCGCATGGCCCGCCAGAGCGTCTACCTGCAGGGGCTGTACAGCCAGCTGCAGAGCGCGGCGCAGAACGAGGGCTTCCTGACCCAGCTGCTGCTGGAGCTGTCGCCCTATCTGGATACGGACTGCACGGCCGCCCGGCTCAACGACCTGTACCAGACGGTGGCGCAGGGGCAGCTGGAGGTGCTGGACGCCCCTGCCGGCGAGGCCGTGGTGGGCAGCGAGTTTATGGAGTTTTATGTGGATGAGGACGCCCTGCAGCAGACGGTGATCGACCTGTTCTATGAACGGCGCGACCCGGCCTGAGCGGGCGAGGAGGCAATATTTGAACCGAAGAAGCATCGGTACGGTGCTGTTGCTGCTGGCGGTCCTGGCGGCGCTGGCCTTTATCTGGGGCAACTCGCTGGACAGCGCTGTGGAGTCCTCCTTGAAAAGCGGGCGGATGCGGGAACTGATCCAGCCCCTGCTGGAGCTGCTGGTGGGACAGGGCAACGTCACCGACCATCTGGTGCGCAAGCTGGCGCACTTCACGGAGTTCGCCGTGCTGGGCGCGCTGTTGCTGCTGCTGACGGCGGCAGCCTTCCGGGTGCGGCTGCAAAGCGTGGTGAACTGCCTGTTTTTCCTGACGCTGGCGGCGCTGACGGACGAGACCATCCAGATCTTCACCGGCCGCGGGCCGCAGGTACAGGACGTGTGGCTGGATGTCGCCGGCGGCACGGCGGGTCTGCTGGCCATGCTGGCGCTGGTGTGGCTGCTGCGGTGTCTGTTCCGACCGCGAAAACGCCCGGCGGCAGACGTGTAATATGAAAAAAAGAGGGATGTCCCGCAAGGGACATCCCTCTTTTTTCAGCTTCTGCGCCGTTACCGGCAGTTTTTCAGCACCTCGCACACCAGCGCGTACATCCGCGCCGTGGAGGCCACGCCCAGCCGCTCCCGGGGGGAGTGGATGTCGTGGAGCTCCGGGCCGAGGGACACGGCGTCCAGCCCCGGCATCTTGTTGATGAGCAGGCCGCACTCCAGGCCGCCGTGGGTGGCCATGATGACGCCGTCCTGCCCGGTGATGTCCTTGTAGGCGGCCATCACCGTGTCCCGCAGCGGGGACTGGCGGGCGTACTGCCACGCCGGGTAGTCGCCCCGGGTGGACACGGTACCGCCGGCGTACTCCACGATGGACTTCACCCGCTGGAGCAGCATCTCCTTCTGGGTGGCCACGGAGGAGCGGATGGAGAACGAGAAGTGCAGACCGTCGTTCCCGGCGGTGATGACGCCCAGGTTCAGGGAGGTCTGGACAAGGCCGGGGAAGTCGGCGCTCATGACCTGTACGCCCTGGGGCAGGGCCAGCAGGACGTGGAGCATCCGGCTGGATGCCTGGGCGGAATAGGCCGCGCCGGCCTCCGCCTCCCCGCAGGTGAGGGTCACGCCGCTGTCCGTGGCGGCGTATTCGTTTTTCAGGATGCCGTCAAACTCCCGGATGAAGGCGGCGAAGTCCGCGGCCTTCCCGGCGGGAACAGCCACCACCGCGTCGCAGCGGGGGCAGATGACGTTGTCGAACTGACCGCCCCGCAGGTCGGCGATGCGCAGGGCGCCCAGCCGCTCCATGGCGCTGTACAGCACACGGCTGATGAGATCGTTGGCGCTGCCGCGGCCCTTGTCGATCTCCGCGCCGGAGTGGCCGCCCTGCAGGCCGGAGATGGTGACGGTAAAGCAGGCCTCGCCGTTCAGCGGCTCCTTCACGGCGGGCAGGAAGCAGTCGGCCCGCAGGCCGCCGGCGCAGGAGACGGTGAACACGCCCTCCTCCTCGGAGTCCAGATTCAGCAGGCGGCGGCCCTTCAGGTCGGAGCAGTCCAGCGCCACGGCACCGTCCATGCCCGTCTCCTCGTCCACGGTGATGACCGCCTCCAGCGGGGGATGGGGCAGGGAATCATCGGCCAGAATGGCGAAGATAGCCGCCACGGCGATGCAGTCGTCGCCGCCCAGCGACGTCTTTTCCGCCCAGACGTACTGGCCGTCGGTGGCCAGATCCAGCCCCTCCCGGGCCATGTCCTTGGGGCAGTCCTCCGTCTGGGCGCACACCATGTCCATGTGACCCTGCAGGATCACGGGCGCGGCGCCCTCGTAGCCGGGGGAGGCGTCCTTCCAGATGATCACGTTGTTGCAGTCCTCCTGCCGGTACCGCAGGCCAAGCTCCTGGGCCATGGTCACGCACAGGTCGCTGATGATCCTGGTGTTGCCGCTGCCGTGGGGCACGGCGCACAGCCTTTCAAAGTAATCGAAAACCGCCTTGGGCTCCAGATGAGACAAAACACCCATACGTCAAAAACTCCTTTCAGAATGGTGATTCAGCGGTGCAGGGGCGCGGTGGCCGCGGCCAGCCACGCCTGCTCCTCCGCGGGCAGCAGGGGAGCAACGGTATCGTACACCAGCCGGTGGTAGCCGTTGAGCTGCGCCAGCTCCGCCTCCGTCAGCAGGGAGACGTCGATGGCGTCCCGGTCGAAGGGAGCCATGGTCAGCGGCTCCAGATACATGAACTGGCCGTAGTCCGTGGTCTCGCCGGCGCGCACCAGCACCAGATTCTCGTGGCGGATGCCGAACTTTCCGGCCTCGTAGTAGCCCGGCTCGTTGGAGATGACCATGCCCTCCTCCAGCGGGATGCGGCGTCCGTCGGTGCTGCGCCAGCGGAAGCTCTGCGGCCCCTCGTGGACGCTGAGGATAAAGCCCACGCCGTGGCCGGTGCCATGGTTGTAGTCAAGGCCCTGCTCCCACAGGGGCAGGCGGGCCAGCACGTCCAGATTCTCTCCGGTGGCGCCGTGGGGGAACCGGGCGGCAGCCAGCGCCAGGTGGCCCTTGAGCACCAGCGTGAACATCCGCTTCTCCTCCTGGGTGACGGGGCCGAGGGCGATGGTGCGGGTCACGTCGGTGGTGCCCTGCCGGTAGTGGGCACCGGAGTCCACCAGCAGCAGCCCCTCCGGGTGCAGGGGCACGTCCGTCTCCGGCGTGGGATCGTAGTGTACGATGGCGCCGTGGGGGCCGTAGCCGGCGATGGTGTCGAAGCTCAGATCCAGGAAGTCCGGCTGCTCCGCCCGGAAGGCCGCCAGTCTGGCGGCGGCGGACAGCTCCGTCATAGGCTCCTCGCCGATCCGGGTCTTGAGCCAGTACAGGAAGCGGCACAGCGCTGCGCCGTCCTTGATGTGGGCGGCGCGGAAGCCGTCCGTCTCCTCCTGCGTCTTGCAGGCCTTCATCAGAACGGCGGGGCTGGGCTGATCCAGCACCTCCGCGTGGGACAGGCTCTCCATGATGCGGTAGTTAGCGGTGGCGCTGTCGGCCATGACCCGCGTACCGGCGGGCAGGGCGCGCAGCAGGTCATAGATGCTGCCGTAGGGCCGCAGGGTCACGCCGCAGGCGGTGAGCTTTTCCACGATGCCCGCCGGGACGGCCTGGGGCTGGATGCACAGCTGCGCGTCCTCCCGGCCGATCAGCAAAAACGACAGGAACACCGGCGTGCAGGCCACGTCGCCGCCCCGCAGGTTCAGGGCCCATGCGATCTCCGTCAGGCTGGTGAGCAGCAGGTACGCGGCGTCCTCCGCCGCCATTTTCTCCCGCAGCTTTGCCAGCTTTTCCTCCCGGGACAGGCCGCAGCCGGTCAGCTCCCACACGGGTCTGTCGGACAGGGCGGGGCGGTCGGGCCAAACGGCGTCCACCAGATCCTCGCCGCCGGCGAAGCGGATGTGCTTCGCCTCCAGCGCCTTTTCCAGCGTACCGGCGAAGCTGCTGGAGACGGTGCGCCCGTCGAAGCCCAGCACGCCGCCCTCCGGCAGGTGCTGCGCCAGAAATGCCCCGATGGCGGGGACGCCGGGCTGGCCCATGCGCATCAACTCGATGGTGCTGCCGGTCAGCTGCTCCGCCGCCTGCAGAAAGTAGCGGCCGTCCGTCCACAGCGCCGCCCGGTCCGGCAGCACCACCAGCGTGCCGGCAGAGCCGGTGAAGCCGGACAGATAGGCCCGTGCCTTGAAATAGTCGCCCACATATTCCGAGCCGTGGAAGTCGTCCGTGACCACCACATAGCCGTCCATGCCGCGCTGCGCCATCTCCCGGCGCAGCCGCGCCAGACGTTCCGTTATGACCGTCATGTGATATACCGCCTTTCCCGGCGGCCCGCGCCGCCGTGTAGCTTTGTGATGTACAGATGATTATACCACAGGGAAATAAAAAAGTGTACCCCCATTTCCACGCTGTATAAGGGCGGCGCCGGCGGCGTATAATAAGGCGATACTGCAAGAGGGGAGACGATGCTGTGAAGCGAAAGGACCAGAAATGGCATACATGGGAGGTGGCGGGACTGTTCGCCGTCATCCTGCTGGGCAATACGCTGCACTTTGTGTACGACTGGACGGGGCAGGCCCGCTGGGCGGCGTATATCTCCGCCGTCAACGAGTCCACCTGGGAGCATATGAAGCTGCTGTTCGTGCCGTGGTTTTTGTGGACCGCCGCCGAGTGCATCGGCCTGCGCAGTCTGCGGCCCGCAGGGCCGCGGGCGGCGGGACTGCTGGCGGGACTGGCGGCCATCCCCCTGCTGTTCTACGGCTATGTGGGCGTCATCGGCGTCAGCGTGGACGTGGTGAATATCCTCATTTTCCAGGCGGCGGTGCTGCTGGCATTCTGGGTCAGCACGGCCCTGCAGAGGCGGGGCGCACTGACCGGCCCGGTGTGGCAGGCGGCGGGGGTGCTGGTCATGGCGGCGGTGTGCGCGGCGTTCGCGGTATGGACGGTGTCGCCGCCGGAGCTGCCGGTGTTCACCGACCCCACCGACGGGACCCGGGGCATCACAACATAAAACTGCCCATGAGCCGCCGCTGTGGCGGCTCTTTTTCTTGACCCCGTGGGAGGGATGGTTTATAATGATGGCAACTATCGGGACCAGACCGAGGATCGGAGGCGACAGGATTGAAAACAAAGACCATCGTCCACAAATCAGCCGCGCCCATCTACGCGGCGGCGGTGACGTGGGTGCTGTACGCGCTGCTGTTCCCCCTGTATCAGGTGGGGCATTTTCTGCTGGCGGCGGCGGCCTCCGCCGCGGTGGCGCTGATCGCGCGCCTGTTCTGCAGGGACGTGACGGAGGAGGTAGAGATCCCCGAGGAGCCGGTGACCACCGGCGACCCGGAGCTGGATAAGATGATCGCCGACGGCGACGGGGCCATCAAGGCCATGCGCGCCCTGAACGACAGCATCCAGGACGAGACCATCTCCGGCCAGATCGACCGGCTGGAGGAGGTCAGCAGCCGCATCTTCCAGTATGTGAAGGACAACCCGGCCAAGCTGCCGCAGATCCGCAAATTCATGTCCTACTACCTGCCCACCACCATCAAGCTGCTGACGGCCTACGACCAGATGAGCCGGCAGGGCGTCAGCGGTGAGAACATCAGCGGCACCATGGAGAAGGTGGAGGGCATGATGTCCACCATCGTGCGGGCCTTTGAAAAGCAGCTGGACAGCCTGTTCGGCGACGAGGCCATGGACATCTCCACCGACATCACCGTGCTGGAGAACATGATGGTGCGGGAGGGGCTGGCATCGGACGACCTGCATAAGACCGCACAGGGCGCACCCCAGACCCAGCCGCCCCAGGATGCCGACGGCGGCATCACGCTGGAGCTGTAAGAGAGAAAAACACATTTTATCATACAGAAAGGAACCGAAAACATGACTGACAATATGATGCCTGAGCTGACCCTGACCCCGGATACCGACACCGCCGCCGCGGTGGCCGTGCCCGAGCTGACCCTGACCCCCGACGCGCCGGAGGTGCCCCAGGAGGAGGAAAAGAAGATCGAGCCGGTGGCCATGGACGAGAGCCTCCTGACCGAGGAGGAGCGCAAGGCCGTGGACGCCTTCTCCCAGAAGATCGACATCCGCGACACCAACCAGGTGCTGCAGTACGGCGCCGCCGCCCAGAAGAGCGTGGCGTCCTTCTCCGAGAACGCCCTGAACAACGTGCGCAACAAGGACATGGGCGAGATCGGCGAGGATCTGAGCCGTCTGGTGGTGGAGCTGAAGGGCTTCGGCGAGGACGAGGAGCGCAAGGGCCTGAAGGGCCTGTTCAAGAAGGCCGGCAACAAGCTGGAGGTCATGAAGGCCCAGTACAGCAAGGTCGAGGCCAACGTGGATAAGATCGCCCAGAATCTGGAGAACCATCAGATCACTCTGCTCAAGGATGTGGCTATGTTCGACCAGATGTATGAGCTGAACCTGAAGTACTACAAGGAACTGACCATGTACATTCTGGCCGGCAAGAAGCGTCTGGCCGACGTCCGCGCCACCGAGGTGGAGGAGCTGCGCAAGAAGGCGGAGCAGTCCGGCCTCGCGGAGGATGCGCAGGCCTACAACGATCTGGTGAGCCTGTGCGACCGGTTCGAAAAGAAGCTCCACGATCTGGAGCTGACCCGCATGGTGTCTATCCAGATGGGCCCCCAGACCCGCCTGCTGCAGAACAACGACACCCAGATGATCGAGAAGATCCAGTCCTCGCTGGTGAACACCATCCCCCTGTGGAAGAGCCAGATGGTGCTGGCGCTGGGCCTGGAGCACAGCCGTCAGGCCACTGCCGCCCAGAACGCGGTGACGGAGATGACCAACGAGCTGCTGAAGAAGAACGCCGATACCCTGAAGATGGGCACCATCGCCACCGCCAAGGAGGCCGAGCGCTCCATCGTGGACATCGAGACGCTGCAGCACACCAACCAGCAGCTGATCTCCACGCTGGACGAGGTGGCCCGCATCCAGAAGGAGGGCGCCGCCAAGCGCAAGGAGGCGGAGGCCGAGCTGGGCCGTATCGAGGGTGAGCTGAAGCAGAAGCTGCTGGAGCTGCGGAGCTGATAAGAGAAACGGATGCCGTCAGCCCGGCTCGGCCGGCGGCAAAAAGGAGCGCCTATGAAATTTTTTGAAAAGCGCGGCATCGCCCTGGCCGTACTGGTGCTGGCCATCGCCGCCGCCGTGTTCATCGGCCAGAGCCGCAAGACCGGCTACATCGAAAACCAGCCGGTGACCCTGCCGGAGGTGCAGTACCGCCAGTGGATCTGCGACGAGGCCGGTATGCTGTCCGACACCACCAAGGACGCCATCCGCCAGTACAACGACAGCTGGGACAGCCGGTACTACGCCGTCATCGCCGTGGCCACGGTGGACGATGTCACCGGCTGGACGCCGGAGGAGGCCGCCCAGAAGCTGGGCGCCGACTGGGGTCTTGCCGCCAACGACATGCTGCTGCTGATGGTGCGCGACGACGACTATTATGTGGCCTGCGGCGACAACGTGCTGGCGGTGCTGAACAGCTATGACACCATGCTGGCCAAGCTGAAGCAGGCCATCGAGGATCCCTACTACAACGGGGACTTCGACGGCGCGGCACTGGCATTCTACCGGCAGGCCGACGTGTTCTACGGGCAGGCCCAGCTGGGCAGCAGCGGCGGCACAGTTGACACCGAGTGGACGGCGCCTGCGCAGCCCGCCTCTGCCGGCGGCATCGACGTGCTGGGCGTGATCCTGCTGATCGCGGCCATCTTCGTGGTGTGGATGCTGCTGGACGCCGTGCGGTACAACCGCTACCGGCGGCGCTACATCGTGGGCGCGCCGGTGAATGTGGTGCGGCCCGTGTACTATCCCATCTTCTGGGGACGTCCCCGCGGGCCTCGCCCGCCCCGTCCGCCTCGCGGACACCGTCCCCCGCCGCCTCCGCCCCCTATGGGCGGCGGCCCCCGTCCCTCCGGTCCCCGGCCCAGCCCGCGCCCCAGTGCGCCCCGGCCCCAGAGCCGTCCCAGCCGCCCCTCCGGCGGCAGCAGACCCTCCGGTGGTTTCGGCGGAGGCGGTTTTGGCGGAGGCAGCCGCAGCGGCGGCAGTCGCGGCGGCGGTTTCGGCAAGGGCGGCTTCGGCGGCGGCAAGCGCTGAACACCGTGATATCCACATAAGAGCAGGGCCTCCGGTAAGACCGGAGGCCCTGCTTTTCAGCTCTCCATATTTTTGCCCAGAAACGCGGCCACGGTCTGCGCCAGCTTGCACTCCGTGTCCCCGGCCAGACGGCCGCTGTCGGTGACGAACAGCACCGCGCCCAGCACGTCGCCCTCGCAGAGCACGGGGGCCGCCACGGCGGCGGTGAACGTCTCGTTGTCCTCGCAGACACGGGGCATGGCGCCCAGCCCGGTGAAGTGATAGATGCTGCGCTCGGCCATGATCTTCTCCAGCTGGTCGGACACCGATTTGCCCAGCAGCTCCCGCTTGCCGGGGCCTGCCACGGCGATAACGGCGTCCCGGTCGGTGACGGCGGCGGTGAAGTCGGTGCTGCGGCTCAGCGTGTCGCAGAACTGGGCGGCGAAGTCCTCCAGCCCGCCGATGAGGGAGTATTTTTTGAAGATGACCTCCCCCTCCCGGGTGGTGTAGATCTCCAACGGGTCGCCCTCGCGGATACGCATGGTGCGGCGGATCTCCTTGGGGATGACAACGCGGCCGAGATCATCGATCCGGCGCACGATCCCTGTTGCTTTCATATATGAAATTCCTCCAGTCAAAGCAAATTTTACAAGGATAGTATCCGCGCCGGGAGAAACGAATATGCACAAAGCGTGGACGACCATATTTTACCGCGCCGATTTGCTTTTTTGATAGAAGTGCTGCGCTGCGGAAATGCGCCTCCGCCCGGCGGGGATGAGGATGTACCGCCGCCCGTCGATGACCTCCTGATGGATCTCCGCGACGCTTTTGCTGAAAGACAACGCCAGCCTCGGAAATTTTATTTTTCGCTCATGCAATAAAACACCCTGAGCGGGATGACTGCCGCTGCGCGCCTACCTGACGCCGGAGGACCGGGACGCTCTGGGCCACGCCCAGAGCCTGGCGGAAAAAGCGCTGGCGGAAACGCTGGAGGTGTTCCGCATCGGCATGACGGAAAAGGAACTGGAGGCGGAGCTGGTCTACCGGATGTACCTGAACGGTGCGGATGATCTGTCCTTCAAGCCGGAGATCATCTCCGGAGCCAACGCCTCCATGCCTCACGGCAACCCCTCCGACAAGCCCATCGACTACTACGCCACCGGCGTCAACGGCAGGGAGCTGGCCGCGGTGGCACGGGACTATATCGAGGCCAGCGGGCTGGAGGGCATTTATCAGCCCGGAAAGCTGGGGTGCCGCATCGAGGATATCCTCTGGCTGGGTGAAAACAACGAAAAGGTGAACCTGACGCACTTCCCCAAGGATGAACTGATCGTACTGGGGAAATAAGCGCCGCATATTTTCCAAAGCCGGAACATTATTTCAAAAGGGGAGTCCATGCCCGGTCGGGCATGGACTCCCCTTTCTTCATTTCACCGCATCCAGAGCGTCATGGCCGCCAGCAGCACCGCCAGAAAGCCGAAGCTGATGGCGGAGAACAGCGCCATGAACCGCCCCGTCTGCCCCTTGATGTGCTTTGTGTACTCCCGGAAGGTGATGAGACTGGCCAGCGAGGCCACCAGCGTCCCCGCGCCGCCGATATTCACGCCCACCAGCAGTCCCGGATAGTCATCGGTGAACCGGCTCAGCAGAATGGCGGCAGGCACGTTGCTGATGATCTGGCTGGTCAGCGCCGCCACCGGCATGACCCCGTGGGCCAGCAGCTGCCGGAACAGCGCCCGCACCGGCTCCATCCGCGCCATGTTCCCCGAAAAGGTGAAGAACGCCGCGAATGTCACCAGCAGTCCCCAGTCCACGCCCAGCAGCGCCCGGCGATCCAGCACCAGCAGTACCGTCACGATGACGACCAGTCCCAGCCAGTAGGGGATGCCCCGCAGCACCATGGCCGCCGCCACGCAGAACAGCGCGCCGTATATCACGGTGCGCCGCTTGTCCGGCAGCGTCTCCTGCCGGGGCACGGTCAGCCCCTCGCGGGGCAGAAACAGGCAGCACAGCAGGATCAGCGCCGTGGACAGCAGGAACGGCGGCAGCATGATGGACAGGAACTCTCCGGTGGAAATGTTGTAGTAATTGAACAGATACAGGTTCTGGGGATTGCCGAAGGGCGTCAGCATGCCGCCCAGATTGGCGGCGCAGTTCTGCAGGATGAACGTCAGTGCCGTCCATTTCGTCTGGCCGGTGCGCTCCAGCACGAACCAGCTCAGGGGCAGGAACGTCAGCAGCGCCGTGTCGTTGGTCAGCAGCATGGAGCCCACCAGCGTGATGCCCACCAGCGCCGTCACCGCGCCGCGGGTGGTGTGGAACACCTGCACCAGCTTCTGCGCCAGCAGGGGAAACAGCCCCACGCCCCGCAGCGCGCCCACCACCGCCAGCACGCACAGCAGGCACGACAGCGTTTTCACATCGTAGTAGTCCAGATAGGCCACGTCCGGCGGCACGAATACCGCCGTCACCGCCGCCGCCAGCACCGCGATCACCGGCATGGCGTTGGCCCTGCACCATTGCAGCAATTTCATAAGTACCTCACACAGACCCACGGAAGGGCAAAAATCAACGGCAGTTACAATAGCACACTCGCTCTGAAAATGCAAGGGTGCGGCGAAACAAAGGGAAACCCTTCCGAAGCGGCAGCTCTCCTGCCTGCTCCTCTTTTGCCCCTTCTGCCGCATACGAAAAGGGAAAGACACGCTTTCGCGTGTCTTTCCCTTTTGGAGGGGAGGAAAACTCCGTGCAGGGCATTTCTGCCCGGCACACGATCTGAACTGCGTGGTTTTGTGAGAAGGGATACGCAGTCGATCTGGCTTTACAGACCCATGTTGGCGGAGATGACGATGCGCTGGACTTCGCTGGTGCCCTCATAAATTTCCGTGATTTTCGCGTCGCGCATCATGCGCTCTACCGGGTAATCCTTGGTGTAGCCGTAGCCGCCGAACAGCTGCACCACCTTGGTGGTGGTCTTCATGGCGTGCTCGGAGGTGAACAGCTTTCCCACGGAGAAGCCGGGGAAGCCGCTCTCCACGATGAAGGCGGAGATGCCCTTGGTACCGCGGGTCTTGTCGGTCATGGCAAACACCACGAACACGTCGGCCACATAGCCGTTGGTGATGAAGATCTTGGAGCCGTTCATCACATAGTGGTCGCCCACCAGCTTGGCCTCGGTCTGGCCCTTGGAGGCGTCGGAGCCGGCGTTGGGCTCGGTGAGGGCGAAGGCACCCACGTGATGACCGGTGGTCAGCATGGGCAGGTACTTCTGCTTCTGGGCTTCCGTGCCGTAGGTCATGATGGGATCACAGCACAGGCCGTTGTGGGTGGCCACGATGTCGCCGGTGGAGGCGCACTGCTTGCTGAGTTCCTCGATGCAGATGGCACTGGCCAGCGGGTCGGCGCCCGCGCCGCCGTACTCCTTGGGCACGCACATGCCCATGACGCCCAAATCAAACAGCTTCTCGATGTTCTCGCGGGGATATTCGCAGGTGCGGTCGGTCTCCGCCGCGATGGGCTTGACTTCCTTTTCGGTAAACTCCGCCATCATCTTGCGGATCAGCTGATGTTCACGGCTCAGATTGAAATCCATGCTGCTTCTCCTTATTTGTTGTCGGACAGACCCATCTTCTCCTCGCGGAAGATGCGGCTGTCCATCAGCTTCAGGTCGGGGGCGATCTTGGGCATGAACTCCATCTGATCCAGCACCTGGGTCTGGAGGTCGATGCCGGGGGCGATCTCGATGAGGGTCACGCCGTCGGGCCGCAGCTGGAACACGGCGCGCTCGGTGATGTACAGCACAGGCTGGCCCACCTCCACGGCGTACTTGCCGGAGAAGGTGATGTGCTCCACCTGCTGTACGAACTTCTTCTTCGCGCCCTCCTGCGTGATGACCAGCTTGCCGTCCACACACTCGGCCTTCAGGCCCTTGGCGGTGAAGGTGCCGCAGTAGACCACCTTCTTGGCGTTCTGGGTGATGTCGATGAAGCCGCCCGCACCGGCAAGGCGCGTGCCGAACTTGGACACGTTCAAATCGCCGTTGGGAGCCGTCTCGGCAAGACCAAGAAAGGCCACATCCAGACCGCCGCCCTGATAGAAGTCGAACTGCACGTTGTGGGGGAGGATGGCCATGGCGTTGGCGGAGGCGCCGAACTGGGTGCCGCCCATGGGGACGCCGGCAATGGAACCGGCCTCCACCGTCAGGGTCATCTTGTCGCTGATGCCCTCCTCGGCGGCCACGTTGGCGATCTTCTCCGGCGCGCCGGTGCCCAGATTGACGATGGCGTCCTGCGGCAGCTCCATGGCGGCGCGGCGGGCGATGATCTTCTTGGCGTCCAGCGGGATGGCGGGGATGGCATCCATGGGGATGCGGTACTCGCCGGTAAGGCTGCCGTCATAGGGGGTGCCGAGGCACTGCATATTGTCCTCGGCGGAGCCGATGACGAGGGCGTCCACATAGATGCCGGGGATGGCCACCAGCTTGGGGTCCAGCGTGCCGCCCTGCACCACCTTTTCCACCTGCACGATGACCTTGCCGCCGGAGTTGCGGCAGGCCTGGGCCATGGCGGTAACGTCGATGGGCCCGATCTCGTGGTGGACGGTGCAGTTGCCGAACTCATCGGCGTAGCTGCCCCGGACGAACACCACATTGATGGGGAAGGACTTATACAGCAGCCGCTCCTGACCCTCGATATTGACGATCTTCACGATGTCCTCAGTGGTGACGCTGTTCAGCTTGCCGCCGCCGTTGCGGGGATCCACGAAGGTGTACAGGCCCACATGGGTGATGGCGCCGATCTTATGGGCGGCGATGTCCCGGTACATATGGGAGATGACGCCCTGGGGCAGGTTGTAGGCCTCGATCTTGTTCTCCAGCGCCAACGCACCCAGAGAGGCGGCGCGGTCCCAGTGGCCGCCGATGACGCGCTTGATCATGCCCTCGTGGCCGTAGTGGTCGCCGCCGGTGCCGTCCCGGTGACCCTGCCCGGCCGCGAAGAACAGCGTCAGGTCACGGGGATGGCCTGTCTCCAGAAACCGCTTTTCCACCGCCTTGCTGAGTGCTTCCGGGCAGGCGGAGCTGACGAAGCCGCCGGTGGAGATGGTGTCGCCGTCGTTGACCAGCAGGGCGGCCTCCTCAGCGGAGATGATGCGTACTTTCTTCATGCGTGCGCCCCCTTACTTGTTCCGGAAGGAAGCGGGACGCTTTTCCAGGAATGCGCCCATGCCCTCCTTCTGATCGGCGGTGGCGAAGCACATGGCGAACAGCTCGTTCTCCACGGCGATGCCGTCGTCGATGTCCATCTGCATGCCCCGGTCGATGCAGGCCTTGGCCACACCTACGCGCCGGGGCAGGCGCTGAGTGCCGGAGAAGCCGGGGGTGATGCCCAGACCCACCTCGGGCTGGCCGAACTTGGCCTTTTCAGAGGCCAGAATGATGTCGCAGCTGAGAGCCAGCTCGCAGCCACCGCCCAGCGCAAAGCCGTTGACCGCGGCGATGGTGGGGAACTCCAGCTCCTCGATGCGGCGCATGAGGGCGCTGCCCCGCTGACCCCAGCGGCGGCCGCCGTCCAGATCCAGTGGATACTGGGCGCCGATGTCGGCGCCGGCCACGAAGGAGCGGCCCTCGCCGGTGAGGATCATGCAGCGCACGTCGCGGTCGTGCTCCAGTGCCGTTACCACCTGCTCCAGCTCCGCGATGACGTCGCCGTTCAGGGCGTTCAGGGCTTCGGGACGGTCGATGGTCACGATGGCGATGCTGTCCTGCTTTTCAAATCGTACTGTCTGAGACATAGTGTTTTCTCCTGTTCTGCGCCTGCGGGGACGCTGTGGTAGATGTTGGGAGGGGCGCGTCAATAGGCCTGATGGAAGCGCTGCTCGTAGGCCTCCCGCAGCTGGCCGCGGAAGTCCGGGTGGGCGATCTCGATCAATGCGCGGGCGCGCTGCCGCAGAGTGCGGCCGGTCAGATGGGCGATGCCGTATTCCGTCACCACATAGTCCACGTCGTTGCGGGAGGTGGTGACGGCGCTGCCCTCGTCCAGCACAGGCACGATCTTGGAGGCCCTGCCCCTGACGGTGGAGGGCATGGCCATGATGGAACGGCCGTTTTTGCTCATGGCTGCGCCCCGGACAAAGTCCACCTGCCCGCCTACGCCGGAGATCTGGCGCAGGCCCACGCTTTCGGAGGCCACCTGCCCCATCAGATCGACCTGCACGCAGGAGTTGATGCATACCATGTTGTCGTTCTGCGCGATGACCACGGGGTCGTTGACGTGCTCCACCGGATACACCTCCACCTGCGGGTTGCTGTTGACGAAGTCGTACAGCCGCTGGGTGCCCATCAGGAAGTTGGCGACGCTGACGCCGCGGTGCAGCGTTTTCCGGCTGTTGTTGATGACACCCCGCTCCATCAGATCCACCACGCCGTCGGAGAACATCTCGGAGTGGATGCCCAGATCCCGCTTGTGATGCAGGAAGGACAGCACCGCGTCGGGAATGGCGCCGATGCCCAGCTGCAGCGTGTCGCCGTCGCGGATGAGAGACGCGCAGTTTTTCCCGATGGCCTCCTCCACGGGGCCAATCACCGGCGGCGCCAGCTCCAGAAGCGGCGCGTCGTGCTCCACGAAGAGGTCGATCTCCTCCACGGAGATGTTGCCGCCGCCGCAGGTGCGGGGCATCAGGCGGTTGACCTGCGCGATGACGGTCTTTGCGTTTTTCACCGCCGCCAGCGTGTAGTCCACGGAGACGCCCAGCGAGCAGATGCCGTTTTCATCCGGCGGCGTGACCTGTATCAGCGCCACGTCTACCGGCAGCACCGTCTCGAAAAGCCGGGGTGCCCGATAAAAAAAGGTGGGCGTAAAGTCGGCCATGCCGTTTTTCACTGTCTCCCGGGCCGGCGGGCTGACAAACAGCGCGTTGTGGCGGAAGCTTTCCGCGTATTCGGGCCGGCAGTAGGCGCACGCGCCCAGCACCAGCATGTGGTCGATCTCCACACCGCGATAGGCCGCGGCATGGCGCACCATGGCGTCGGTGAGCCATGTAGGCTCTCCGGCGGCGTGGCCCAGTACCACGCGGTCGCCGGACTTGATATGGGTAACGGCCTCGTCCGCCGTGGTCAGGCGGGACCGGTAATGCTCCTTCCAGTTCATGGGCATTGTCTCCTTATGCGTTTTCAAGAGCCAGCAGCCACTGCTGGGCGGCCGGCAGCTCCTCCGCTCCGCGGAGGATGTAAACAGGCTGCGCCTGCGGTACGCGGGGAGCCACGCACCCGACGGCGCAGCCGCACACGGCCAGGCAGCCGTCCGGTCTGCCCCCGTCCGGCAGCGTGAACGCCAGGCGCGGGAAGCGCTGGCGCAGCTCTCCCACTGCGCGCACCCGATCATAGCGGGGGTTGCAGCCGCCGCAGTAGTACACCGCGATCCGCTTACGCATGGTACAGCAGCCTTCTGGCCTGCGCCAGCAGCTCGTCGCTGACCTGCTGCTCCAGCACCACCTCGCACAGCTCCGGCACCTCCGACAGCAGCGTGCTGCGGATGACCTCCTCCGTGGTGAGATATGCGCTGGGGCAGCCGGCGCACTGGCCGGTGAGCCGGAACACATACCGGCCGCCCTCCAGGCGCACCGTCTCCATGCCACCGCCGTGGAGCAGCAGCTGTGGGCGCAGCTTTTCGTCTATGACTGACTCGATCCTTGTCTGCAAATTTTCCATCCTTCTGTATTCTGCGCCGTATTTACTCGCTGATGTGCGCGATCCTCTTGGCCAGCTCCTTCTTGTGCGCCAGATTGCCCTGCCGCGCGATCATGATGCGCTGGGCCTGGGGCGAGCCGGCGCCGTGCATAGACTCGGTGCGGTAGCCCACCGCCGCGGTGCCCAGGCACAGGTTCTCGATGAGGCGCAGGATCCGCAGGCGGTTCTCCGTGGACACGGTGCCCACGCCCTTGAAGTATTTGTCCACATAAGGCCCGATCTTCGGGTCGCGCAGGTCCGCCTCGGAGGGCGCCGTGACCACCAGGCCGCCCGCGATATCCTCCGCCAGGCGGGTGATCTCGTAGGGGAAGCGGGTCACGTTCTGCTTGCACACGTTGGCCAGCAGCAGGTCGATCATGTAGTTGCCGCTCTTGGTGGGATGGCCCTCGGAGGAGCAGGCGATGCCGCAGCAGTACAGCGTCTCGTTGAGATGGGTCATCTCGATGAGCTTGTCCTTGATGTGGCTGGCCTTGGCGGCGCCGTTGTAGTCGGCGGCCACGGCGGCCGCGCCGATCAGCACGTCGCCCACGCCCACCTTGCAGCCGCCGTAGCTCTGGCGGTGATACCCGGCGAAGCGCTCCACCAGCATACCGGCAAACTCCGTCTCGCCGTTGAGGAAGATGCGGTCATTGGGAACGAACACGTTGTCGAACACCGTCAGGGCCTCCACGCCGCCGAACTCGGCATTGCCCACGTCCATCTCGGTGTTCTCCAGCTTACGGGTATCGCAGCTCTGACGGCCCACGATCAGGAACAGGCCGGGGGCGTCCAGCGGAACGGCAAAGGAAACGGCATAATCCTTATCCTCAGGGCCCATGGCGATGGTGGGCATCACGATGACCTCGTGGGAGTTCAGGATACCGGTCTGGTGGGCCTTGGCGCCGCGGACCACGATGCCGTCATCGCGGCGCTCCACCACGTGCAGGAACAGGTCGGGATCGTCCTGGGCGTGAGGAGCCTTGCTGCGGTCGCCCTTGGGGTCGGTCATGGCGCCGTCGATGGTCAGGTCCTTCTCCTGACAGTAGGTCATGAACTTCTTGAAATTCTCGTGGTAATGGGTGCCGTACTTCTCATCGACCTCGTAGGTGGTGGAGAACACGGCGTTGAAGGCGTCCATGCCCACGCAGCGCTGGAAGCAGGCGGCGGTCATCTGGCCGCACAGCCGCTGCATCTTCACCTTGTTCCGCAGGTCGTCGGTGGACTGATGGATATGGGTGAAACGGTTGACCCGCTCTCCGGTATAGGGGGAGATCACGGTCATCAGGTCCTGATACTCCGGCATCTGCGCCAGATCATAGGTCATGCGGACGGAGTTCAGGGACGGACGCAGGATAGGATCTTCGGTGGGATCTTCGATCTTCTTGCCGAACATATAGACCTGCATATTGATCTTCTTGATGGATTCGATGTACTGCTCGCCTGTCATAAGTGCCATGATGATTTCCTCCTTTGATATCAATAGAGATCCTGATAGATCTTCAGGACCAGCTCCTCGGTCATGGGGATAAAGCTGTTGTGCAGCAGACGCTGCTGGTTGTCGATGACGGATCTGGCCCACTCCGGCAGATCCTCCTGCGTCGTGCCGTATTCCCGCAGCGCCTTCTTGGGCAGCACTCTGTTCAACAGCTCCTCCAGTCTCTCATAGACCACGTCTGTGCCGCAGCCCAGCAGGTCCGCCAGATAGCTGTTCATCACGGCGATCTCGCCGTCCGCCTTGTGGCGCATATACTCCTTCATCACGCCGGTGAAGATGGCGTAGTTGCTCTCGCCGTGGGCCACATGGTACTGGCCGCCCAGCGGATAGGCCATGGCGTGGACGGTGCCGCAGCCGGCGGTGCCGAAGGCAAGGCCGGCAAAGTTGGAGGCGGTGAGGAAGTCGTCCATCAGGGCCTTGCGGCTGTCGGCGCCGTTGGCCGCGATGTGCTGATAGCCGCGGACGATCATCTCGATGGCCTTGTAGCTGAACAGCTTCGTATAGGCCGTCGCCCTGGGGGACAGGGCGGATTCCACCGCGTGGACCAGCGCGTCGATGGAGCTGGTGGCAAACACCTTCAGAGGCAGGCCCTCCAGCAGCTCGGGGATCAGCACGGCGTAGTCGGCGTACATGGTGGGCGCCACCATGCCCATCTTGGTGCCCATGCGGGTGCGGTTCAGCACGGCGATGTTCGTTACCTCGCTGCCGGTACCGCAGGTGGTGGGGATGATGACCAGCTCCTTGGCCTTGTTCAGCGCCGGCATACGGGCGTACAGCTCGTCCATGTCCATGGTATCCGCCACGGCGAACACTTTGGCCAGGTCGATGATGGTGCCGCCGCCGATGGCGATGATGCGGTCAAAGGTCAGGCCGCCGATGTCCTTCAGGATGGCCTCAGCCATGATGTCGCTGGGCTCGCCCATGCCGTACTTCTCCTGATACACCACATGGCACGGCAGCTCCAGCTCCCCGAAATACGGCGCATAGATGTACTCGTTGGTCAGGATCAGGTCCCGCTCGCTCAGGGAAAAGCTCTCTGCAAACTCCTTGCACTTGCTGTACTTGTACAGCGACGGCCTGCATATGATCTGCTCCATATGTCTGCACCTCCCGCCTTACTGCGCCTTCCGCGCCACGGCGCGGCGGGCGGCGGCGGCAATGGCCTCCGCCGTCAGGCCGAAGCGCTCCCGCAGGTAGTCCACAGGCCCCACCTCGCCGAATTCGTCCTTGACGCCCACCATCTCCATGGGGACCGGCCGGTTCTGCACCAGCACCTCCGCCACGGCGGAGCCAAGCCCGTTGATGACATTGTGGTTCTCGGCGGTGACGATGGCGCCGCACACGGCGGCCTCCAGCACGGCCTCCCGGTCCAGAGGCTTCCAGGTGAACATATCCATGACACCGGCCTCGATGCCCTCCTGCTGCAGCAGCTGGGCGGCCTCCAGCGCCTCGGACACGCAGTAGCCGCTGGCAATGAGCATGACGTCGCGCCCGGGCAGGAGCCGTGCCGCCTTGCCGATCTCAAACTGCGAGCCGGCCTCGTAGACCTTCTTCACGCCCTTGCGCACCAGACGCATATACATGACGCCGTTGGCCGCAGCCATCTGGGGCAGCAGGCTTTCCAGCATGACGATGTCCGTCGGCTCCAGCACCGTCATGGTGGGGATGCCGCGCATGATGCCCATGTCCTCGAAGGGCATATGGGTGCCGCCGTTGTAGGCGGCGGTGATGCCGGGGTCGGAGCCGATGATCTTCACGTTCGCGCGGTTATAGGCGGCGGACAGGAAGATCTGGTCGCAGGCGCGGCGGGTGCAGAACGGCGCGAACGTGTGGGCAAAGGGGATCTTGCCCTGCACCGCCAGGCCGCAGGCCACGCCGATCATGTTGGCCTCCTGGATGCCGCAGTCCACCATTCTGTCGGGGTACTTTTCCGCAAAGGGCTTCATGCCCATGGCGGACATCAGGTCGGCGTCCAGCGCCACGATCCGCGGATCCTGCTCCGCCAGCGCCATCATGCACCGGCAGTATGCCTTGCGCATTTCCGTGACGTCCTTTTCACCGATCTGGGATGCTAAAATAATGTTTTCCATGGTCCTCTGCCTCCCTTACTGCACATGGTAGCGCTGCCGGATCTCCTGCAGCGCGCGTTCCAGCTCCTCGGCGGTCAGCCCGCGGCTGTGGCAGCCGGCCTGCCCCTCGATCTCGCTCCAGCCGTGTCCCTTGACGGTGTCCAGCACGATGACGCTGGGGGAGCCCTTGTGGTGCTCCGCGCAGGTCAGTGCCGCGTCCACCGCCTCCAGATCGTGGCCGTTCACCCGCTGGGCGTACCAGCCGAAGGCGGTGAACTTCGCGGCGATGTCGCCCAGGTTGCACACGGCGTCGGTGTCCGTGCGTCCGTCGATCTGCAATTTATTGAAGTCCACCAGCGCGATCAGGTTGTCCAGATGCTTTGTGGCGGCAAACAGCGCCATCTCCCACACCTGCCCCTCGTCCAGCTCGCCGTCGCCCAGGATCAGGTATACGCGGCTGTCCGTGCCGTCCAGCTTCATGCCCAGCGCCGCGCCGGCGGCGGTGGAGGCACCCTGCCCCAGGGAGCCGGTGGTCATGTCGATGCCCGGCGTATGGTTCCGGTCGCAGTGGCTGGGCAGATCGGTATGGGGCGTGTTCAGCGTGGCCAGCTGCTCCATCGGGAAAAAGCCCTTCAGCGCCAGCGCCGCGTACAGCGCCGGCCCGCAGTGACCCTTGGACATCACCACCCAGTCGCGGCCCGCCCAGTGGGGATCGTCCGCGCGATAGCGCAGGTGGGACTGATACAGCACCGCCAGCGTGTCCGCGATGGACAGCGACCCGCCCAGATGGCCGTTGGGAAGCCTCGCGATCATCCGGCACACCTCCGTATGGATCGCAGCGGCATACTGCTGCGTTTGACGCAAAACCGTTTCGTTCATATTGCTGCTCCTTTTAGATTCTGTATATAGTCGTGCCGGCTCAATAGCACTCGCGGTAGATGGCCTCCTCGGCGGCCAGATCAAAGGGGTAGTAGGCATTGGTCATCAGGCGCTGCTGATTGGCCTCTACGCTGAGGGGGAAGGACTTGAAATCCGCCTCGGTAAAGCCGCAGTCCCGCAGCGGGCGCAGCGGCAGGATGCGCTGCAGAAGGTCACACAGATAGCCGATGGCATCCTCGGCGCGGCAGCCGGTGATGTCCGCCACCAGCTCCTTGAACTTCATGATCTCCCCGTGGGGATCGTGGCGGTCATAGTACCGCAGAATGGCGCCGAACAGCATGTAATTGCTCTCGCCGTGGGGCACATGGTAGGTGCCGCCCAGCGGGAAGCTCATGCCGTGGACGGGGCCGCAGCCCGCCTTCAGGAAGGCGATGCCCGCGAAAAGGCTGGCGGTCACGAACTCGTCCAGATAGTCGAACCGTGCGTCCGGCCCCTTTTCGTCAATGAGCTGGAAGCCCTTGAGGATCATGTCCATAGCCTTTTCGGAGAACATCCCGCTGGTCAGGGTCTTGCGGTGGGGGCTGAGGAAGGACTCGGTGGCGTGGACCAGCGCGTCGATGGCGCTGCAGGCAAAGGGTTTGTAGGGCAGGGTGCGCAGCAGCTCCGGGATGAGGCACACCCGGTCGGGGATGATGTCATCGGACACCAGACCCAGCTTCGTCTCGCCGCCAGTGAGCACGCCGTCGATCTCCGTTTTCACGATGGCCACGGAGATATTGGTACATTCGCTGCCGGTGCCGCAGGTGGTGGGCACGGCGATGACCTCCTTCTCGTGGACCACGGGGAAGCGCTTGTAATACAGCTCGTGGACGGAGCCGGGCCGCTTGCAGCCCAGCAGCTTGCAGAGGTCCATGATGGCGCCGCCGCCCACGGCGATGACGCGGTCATAGCTGTCGTAGGGAATGGCGTCGTACATGGTCTGTATCATGGCCTCGGACGGCTCGCCTGCGCCGAATTTCTCCTGAAATACGAAGCTGCAGGGAAGGCCCAGCGCCTGCATGAAGGGGGTATAGATGAACTCGTTGGTCAGCACCACGTCGCGTTCGCCGAGCCGGAACTCCTCCGCCATCTGGGCAAAGGTCTCAAATTTATATACAGTCGGCGCGAAAATGATCTCGCGCTTGTCCGCCATCAGACTGGCGGAAAATGCGTCCATTGTCATATGATCTCTCCTCTGTCGGGCTGCGGGAAGGCAGGCCGCGGCCCGTGTCTGTGCGGCTAATAGAAAGGACCCTTCGGAGGAAGGGTCCTTTCTATGAAACCGTCAAAGCTGCTCAGCAAGCCCCTTCAGATAGGTGATGGCCTGCGCAGCCGCGATCTCGCCGGTAGGAATAGGAAGGCACTCCACCGAAACAAAGCCGCTGTAATGGATGGTTTTCAAGGTTTGCAGGAGCTTCGCGAAATCCAGCGTACCGCTGCCGGGATAGCGGCGGGTGTTGTCCGCCGCATGGAAGTATCCCAGCCGCGCGCCGCAGCGCAGGATGGCCTCCGCGGGATCGCTCTCCTCAATGGCCATGTGGAACGTGTCCAGATGCGCATAGCAGTTTTCCAGACGGTACTCGTCCAGGAAATCCATCATTTCCTGCGCCGTGGACAGATAATTCGTCTCGTAGCGGTTGATGACCTCCAGATGCAGCCGGACGCTCCGCTCTGCGGCATACGGCCCCAGCCGCTGCAGGGACCGCGCCAGCCGCTCCGTATAGGTGCGCCGGTGGCCGTGGGGCGGGATCTGCCCCTTCACCCAGCCGATGATCACGTCTGTGTGCAGGCGGGAGGCCATGTCAATGTACCGGCGCATCCCCTCCTCCGCCGCGGCGGAGACATACGGGATGTCGGAGATCAGGCTGCACCCGCCCTCCGTGTTGAGCCGCCCGGTAACGATGGCGGAAATGGCGATCCGCGCCTCTGCGCAGACGTCCAGCACCTCCGGCACGTCGATGGCCGCGTCGTCTCTCGTATGGACCTCGATGGCCTGATAGCCCAGCTGCGCGGCCCGCCGCAGGTTATCCGTCACCGTGCCTGTCAGCAGGATGGGGGCGGTGGGCGGCGCCATGTCCGCGGTGGATATGGAATATTGGAACGGATACATCCGTCACACCTCCGTGCTCATGCCGCCTGCCGTTACCGGCGGGGCGGGACCAGGCTGAAGTCGCCGTGCTCGAAGGCGTCCAGCATGGCCAGACGCTTGACCTGCACGCCGCCGCTGAACTCTGCGTTCAGCCACTCCGTGATCATCATTTTGGCCAGCTCGCGGCCCACCACGCGGGCGCCGAAGGCCAGGATATTGGCGTTGTTGTGGACCCGGGACATCTTGGCGGAATACACATCGCTCACCACCGCGGCGCGCACACCGGGAACGGTGTTGGCGGCCAGGGAGATGCCGATGCCGGTGCCGCAGATCAGGATGCCCAGCTCCACCTCGCCCTTGGCCACGCCGAGTCCCACCGCCGCGCCGTACAGGGGATAGTCGCATACATCCTCGCTGTAGCAGCCGTAGTCTGTCACCGTGTGGCCCAGGGACTCCAGCCAGCTTACGATCTCAGTTTTCAGGGCAAAGCCCGCGAAGTCGCTGCCGATACCAAGCTTCATTGTCACTGCGCCTCCTTACGCCTTCATCGTGATGCCGTACTCACCGCACAGCCGCTCCAGATCGGCCAGCAGCGCCGCCTCTGCGTCCGCCTCCAGCGGCAGCAGGGGCTTGCGGACATAGCCGCCCACCAGCCCGCGGGCCGTCAGGGACGCCTTGTAGTGCGCCAGGCTGGCGCCGCCCTTCATGGCGGTGCTGAACGCGGCACAGGCCTGCGTCCACTTGCGGATGCCGGCGGTATCGTCGTTCTGCCAGGCGTCATACAGCGCCACATACGGCTCGGGGAAGGAGGAGGCCGTGCCGGACACGACGCCGTCGCAGCCCATGGTCAGCAGCGGCGCCAGCAGACGGTCCGTGCCGTGCATGACGTGGAAGGCGCCGCCCTTCAGCGCGCAGTATTCCAGCGTGCGCTTCATGTCCTGGAAGCTGTACTTGATGCCCACGACGTTGCTGCAGCGGTCGATGATCCGCTGGGCGGTGGCGGGCAGAATGTCGTTGCAGGCGTTCTGGGGGATATTGTAGAGATACACGGGGAAGCTCTCGCTGACGCTGTTGGCCAGCGTCACATAGAACTCCTCCAGCTCGCGGTCCGTGCACTTGAAGAACTGGGGCGTGACGGCGCCGATGCCGTCCGCGCCGATCTGCTCAGCGTGCTGCGCCAGCTCGATGGCGTCCTCCTGACGCATGGCGCCCACATGGATGTACACCGGCACCCGGCCGGCGGCGGTCTTTACCACCGTCTCCGCCACGGCCTTGCGCTCCTCCGTGGACATCCGCAGGAACTCGCCGGTGGTGCCGCAGGGATACAGGGAATGAACGCCCTTGGCGATCAGCATATTCGTCATGGCCTCCACAGCCGGCAGATCCAGTGCGCCGTCGGCGGTAAAGGGTGTGGTCATCGCCACAGTGACACCGTACAGTTTTTTCATAGTAGATACCTCACATATCAGTTTTTGGCCTTTTTTGCCTTGATGGCGGCAAACAGCTTGCGGATCAGGGGGGAGCAGATGATCAGCGCGGAGATGATGATGAACACGCAGGAGATGGGGCGGGTGAACAGGACGCTCCAATCGCTGCCGGAGATGGTCAGCGCGCGGCGCAGGTTGGACTCCGCCATGCTGCCCAGCACCACGCCCAGGATCAGCGGGACCATGGGGATCTCCAGCCGCTTGAACAGATAGCCCACCGCACCGAAGGCCAGCATGACCAGCACGTCGAAAATGGTGTTGTTGACGGTGAACGCGCCAACCACGCACATGCACACCAGCACAGCCGCCAGCAGCAGCGCGGGGACCCGCAGGATGTTGATGAACAGCCGCATGAACACCTTGCCCTGCAGCAGCATGAAGATGTTGATGACCACCATGCCGATCATGATGGTATACATCAGGGTGCCCTGGGTCTTGAACAGCATGGGGCCGGGTGTCAGGCCCTGCATGGTCAGCGCGCCCAGCAGCACCGCCGTGATGGTGTCGCCCGGGATGCCCAGCGTCAGCGTGGGGATCAGGGTGGCGCCGGTAACGCCGTTGTTGGCGGCCTCGGCGGCTGCCACGCCGTTCAGGCAGCCCTTGCCGAACTGCTCCGGATGCTTGGAGCTGCGCTGTGCCTCGGAATAGCCCAGCAGCGTGGAGGTGGTGGCGCCGGTGCCGGGGATGGCGCCGATGATGGTGCCGATAAAGGAGGACTTGATGATGTCCTTGGCACAGGACTTGAACTCCGCCCAGGTCATGTGCTCCTTGTTGATCTCGAATTTGATATTGACGACCTCATTGCCCCGTGTCACCTTATCCAGGATCTCGCTGATGGCGAACAGACCCACCAGCACGGGGATGATGTCAAAACCGCTGACCAGGTTTTTCGTGCCGAAGGAGAACCGCGCAAAGCCGTCCACGGAATCCAGGCCGACACAGGAGATGAACAGGCCGATGGAAGCGGAGATCAGACCCTTGAAAATATTTTTTGCGCTGAGGATAATGATGATGGACAGGCCGAACAGCGCCAGCGCGAAGCGCTCCGCCGCGCCGAATTTCAGCGCCGCCTGTGCCAGCTGCGGGGCGAAGAAGATCAGCATCAGGGCGCTGATGATGCCCGCCATCGTGGAAGCCACCAGCGCCGTGTCCAGCGCCTTACTGGCGTGACCCTGCACCGCAAGGGGGTAGCCGTCCAGAGACGTGGCCACCGCGGCGGGCGAGCCGGGGGTGTTGATCAGGATAGCCGTGATGGAGCCGCCGTAGATGCCGCCGCAATAGATCGAGCACAGGAAAATGATGGCGTTGACAGGCTCCATGGTAAACGTCATCGGCAGGAACAGGCACACGCCCATGGTGGCCGACAGGCCGGGCAGCGCGCCGAAGATGATGCCGATGGCCATGCCCAGGTTGATGAAAAGCAGGACCTGCAGACTGAACAGGTTCTGAAATGCGCCAAGAATCGTATCCAACATATGCGAACCTCTCTTTACAGGAACAGTGTGGGAAGGGGAACGTAAAGCACATACTTGAACAGGGCGAACAGCGGGAACATCAGGACCGCAAAGATCGCATACTGCCACCATTTCCGTATGCCTGTCAGATAGAGGAATATCATGCCGAAGATGATGCTGGCCAGAATGAAGCCGATCCACTGCATCACGATGACGTAGAGGATCATCAGGACGAAGGACAGCCCTGTGCGGATCAAGCCCTTCTTCTTGGCCGCGGCCTCCTCGGGAGATACGGTGTTCTCCTCCTGTGCCTGCGCCTCAGGGGCCTTGCGCAGCAGGGTGTTCAGCAGCAGTCCCAGAGAGCTGAGGACCATCAGGCCGCCGGCCATGTAGGGGAATGTCCGTGCGGTCACAGCGCCGCGTACGCCGGTCGAGACCACGCGCACCTCCTGCGGGATCAGCAGCAGTAGGGCAATGCCAATGACCGCGCAGACCACCGCCAGAATGATATCTTGCTTTTTCTTGTTCTTCACCGGAAGATCTCCTTTCTTGTGGGCAGCATACCGGCCCTCGGATGAGGGCGCGGTATGCTGCTATGCGTGTCAGGCAGCGGGCTTTTCAGCACCGGGCACAAGCAGGTCAAGACTCTCCATGACATCCCACAGAGCCAGCGTCTCCTCGGGCAGATGCTTCTGCAGATCCTCGGCGGTCCACTCGCACTCCATGATGCCGTTGGTCTCCAGGAAGCCGGTCCAGTCGGGGTCGGTCACCAGCTTGGCAAAGGCGTCCCGCAGATAGGCCACGATCTCCGCGTCAGTGCTGGCGGGGACCACGACGATGCGGTTGGCGACGGCGCTGACCTTGCCGAAGCCCTGCTCCTCCACGGTGGGGATGTCAGGGAACGCGGCAGCGCGCACCTCGGACAGCATGGCGATACCCTTCATGTCGCCGCTCTCCAGATAGGGCAGAGCCTGGCCGGGAGCCACCAGAATGAAGTCGATGTCGCCGCCCAGCAGGGCCGCAATGGCCTCGGAAGCGCCGCCATAGGCCACGACCTCCTCCTTCACGCCCATGTTCTGGAACATGACCATGGAGGTCAGGTGGTTGCGGCTGTACGCGCCGGACTGGCCGTGCTTCAGCACCTCGCCGCTGGCTGCGTAGTGGTCAACGATGTCCTGCAGGGTGTTGTACTGGCTGTCCGCACGGGTGAACAGGCCGATGTACTCGGCGGCCACGGCGCCCACGATGGTGTAGTCGTCCGCGCTGTACAGCAGCTCATTGATATAGGGATTGATGGAAAGCGTTGCGTCGGAAGCGAAGGACATGGTGTAGCCGTCGTCGTTGCCGCTGGCCTGTGCGATCTCACCCAGGCAGACCGCGCCGTTGCCGCCCTCGCGGTTCACCACGTTGACGATGGCGTTGTCGGCGTACTTGCCCAGCAGGCTGGAAATCTGACGGCACATCAGGTCAGAGCTGCCGCCGGCCGCCCAGGGGCAGTACAGCGTGATGGGGGAGGTGGGATAGTTCAGGGTGTTCTCGGTGCCGGGGTCACTGTTGTCGGGGGTCTTCTGCTCGCCGCAGGCAGCGAGGGAGAGGACCAGGAGCAGGGCCAGAAGTAAGCTCACAACTTTTTTCATAACGTGTTCCTTCTTTCGTTTATATTTGCTAACGGACTTCCGCCGTTATGCACGATCCAGCAGGTCTTTGTTGACGATGTAGTCGCAGGGCCGCCCCTCGATGACCGCCATGATGTTCTCGGTGGCGGTGCGGGCGATGGCCTCGGCGGCCTCGATGGAGTTGCCGCCGGAGTGGGAGGTGATCACGAAGTTCTCGCAGTCGAAGAGGCGGGGCCGCTCCACCGGCGGCTCCACCGCCAGCACGTCGCAGGCCGCTCCGGCCAGCTTGCCACTCTGCAGCGCCTCATACAGCGCGTCCTCGTTGACCACGCCGCCGCGGGAGGCGTTGATGAGATAGGCGCCGTCCGGCATCATGGCGATGCGCCGTCTATCCATCAGGTCCACCGTCTCCGGCGTCTTGGGGACGTGCAGCGTCACATACTGGCAGCGCGGCAGCAGGTCCTCCAGCCGGTCCACCAGCTCCACGCCCAGCGCCTCCGCCGCCGCGTGGTTGGGGATGAAGTCAAAGGCCAGCACCTTCATGTCAAAGCCCTTGGCCCGCTTCGCCACCGCCTGTCCGATCCGGCCGAAGCCGATGATGCCGATGGTCTTGCCGTACACATCGTTGCTGAAGTCCATGGGCCACATGCCGGACATCACGCGCCGGTTGGTGTATGTGATCTTCTTGGAGATGTTCAGCAGCAGGCCGAACGTCAGATCCGCCACGGACTGGGTGGTGGCGGCGGGAACATTGGTGACGGCCACATGGTGCGCCGCCGCTGCGGCCACAGCCATGTTGTCCACGCCGATGCCCATTTTCTGCGCCACCACCAGCTGGGACGCCGCCTGATAGACCTTTTCCGTCATTTCCTCCAGGCCGATCAGGCAGCCGTCCACGTCCCGGAGGACCTCACACAGCTCGTCCTCGGTGAGGATCTTGCCGTAGTAGGGATTCTCGGCGATCTCATATCCGCGGTCTGTAAAGTACTTGAAATTTTTCGGCTCCTTGCCGAAGCTGCGCGCAGTGACAAGAATTTTCTTTTTCATTTGAACGACCCCCGTTTCACCTTTTGTGTTCACTATGTATTATATTGGATTTGCGATGAACGTCAATATGCATTATTTTTTTCTGCGAAGCAAACAAAAGACACGCAAATAACGAAAAAAATGACTTTCGTTTCTGGCGATTCGTTTGTTACAAACTCCGAAGGTGCCGTGCGTTTGCTGATATTCGGAGAAATTTTACAGGGAATTGATCGCTGCACGATAAAAAGAAACGCATAAATGCGATTCTTCTGGTTGCATTATTTTCAAAATGCGTTATAATAAGCAAGAAACGAACAAATTATAGGGAGGCGCCTGTGGATATTCTGACAACAAGGCAGCAGGAGATCGTCAGTATTCTGAACGAAAAGGAACAGCTTTCGGTCAACGACCTGGCGGAGCATTTTTCCGTCACACCTGCCACGATCCGGCGTGAGCTGACGCTGCTGGCCGCAAAGGGGATCGTGATCCGCAAACACGGCTATACCTGCCTGAACAATCAGGCCAAGAAGGACCGATCCTCCTTCAATATCCGGCTGGCGCTGAACTGGGAGGAGAAGAAGCTCATCGCCCAGCGCGCGCTGGAGTACCTGTCGCCGGAGGATTCCTCGATTATTCTTGACTCCGGCACATCCACCTGCGCGCTGGCGGAGCTGCTGGCGCGGAGCAAGGACGAGCGCCACATCTCCGTGATCTCCAACTGTATTCCGGTGGCGTCCTTCTGCCCGGGCACCTATAATATTATCTGCGGCGGCTCCATTGACGAGGATTCCCTCTCCATGATCGGCCACGAGGCGGAGTCCTATTTCGACTCCATCATCGCCGACAAGGCCTTCATGGGAGCCAACGGCGTCTTCAGCAACGAGGGACCATCTGTCTCATCCTTCTTTCAGATGGCCATCAAACGGAAGATGATGTCCCGCGCCAGCCAGAGCATTTTTCTCATCGACTCCAATAAATTCAAGGTGCGCGGCCTGTCCAAGCTGTGCAGCTTCCAGGATGTCTACGCCCTCATCACGGTCCGCACGGAGGCCAACTCCCGCCAGATCGACGAGCTGCGCGCCGCAGGGGTGCGGGTGGACTGCGCCAATGAGCCGATGCTCTGATACGCGGAGCCGGGCGCACATATATAAATAAAAAAGGATGACACGCGAAAGCGTGTCATCCTTTTTTGGGAAAGAAAAGTTTGA
>ERZ780195.145-NODE-145-length-72002-cov-6.747161_pt1 | contig 72002 bp, 103 predicted proteins | sample MGYA00511017_ERZ780195 | MGnify/ENA primary metagenome ERZ780195 (study PRJEB29588, sample SAMEA2159974) | human gut metagenome | biome: human gut; feature: human-associated habitat; material: faeces | place: Denmark | collected 2008/2010 ...
CGGTAAAAAGCCCTTCTACGGCTCATTCAAGCCGCCGACTTAGCCGGCGGTCATGACTTTACGGTGAAGGCCTGTTTTCCAAGCTGTTTTTCTAAGCGCGTTCAAAAATAAGTTTTATTTTGCCGCGTCCAGAGGTTTTTCCCTCTTATTTTTAATGATCTGCGGCACAGTGGAAAGGTATGGTTATGACAATGAAAAGAATTGGACTGTTAACAAGCGGAGGAGACTGCCAGGGGCTAAACGCCGCCTTGCATGGAGTGGCCAAAGCGCTTTACGAGTATTATGACAAGGATGTGGAGCTCTATGGCCTTCGGGATGGCTACCGCGGCCTGATCGAGGGGGATTACCGGCTCATGAACCGGGAGGACTTCTCCGGAATTCTATGTCTTGGAGGCACAATTTTAGGGACCTCCCGCCAGCCGTTTAAGCTGATGAGGGTGGTGGATGAAAACAGCGTGGATAAGGTGAAAGCCATGAAAGCCACCTATAAAAAGCTGAAGCTGGACTGCTTGGTGATTTTGGGCGGCAACGGCACTCACAAAACGGCCAACCTGCTCCGGGAGGAAGGACTGAACGTGGTTACCATGCCGAAAACCATCGATAATGATTTGTGGGGCACGGATAAGACCTTTGGATTCCAGAGCGCGGTTAATATCGCCACCAATGTCCTGGATTGCATCCATACCACCGCCACCTCCCACGGAAGGGTGTTTATTGTGGAGCTGATGGGTCACAAGGCTGGCTGGCTCACCCTGGAAGCGGGAATCGCCGGCGGCGCCGATATTATTCTGATTCCGGAAATTCCCTATGAAAACAAATATATTATCCGCGCTATTGAGAAAAGAAACGCCGCCGGCAAGCGGTTCTCTATTCTGGCCGTAGCGGAGGGAGCCATCTCTAAGGAAGATTCCCTTTTAACGAAAAAGGAATTGAAGGCCAAGCTGGCCAACCGGAAATATCCCAGCATTTCCTATCAGCTTGCTGAGGAGCTGCAAACTGCTTTGGGGCAGGAGGTTCGAGTCACCGTGCCCGGCCACTTCCAAAGGGGAGGAAGCCCGTGCCCCTTTGACCGCGCCCTGGCAACCCGGCTGGGCGCCGCCGCGGCGCAGCTGGTTATCAATAAAAATTACGGCAATATGGTGGCGCTCCGGGGCACCGATATCGTTCCGGTTCCCTTAGGGGAGGTCGCCGGAAAGTTGAAAGTGGTGCCGAAGGATTCGGATATCGTACAGGCCGCCAGGCAGATCGGCGTCTCCTTTGGAGACTGCTGATGAAAATTAAAAACAACCGCTCTCCGAAATTTACTTTCGGAGGGCGGTTTTGTGCTGTGCTGCGCTGTTTATGGTATGATTTGGAGGGCCTGGAGAGCATGTGAAGGCCGCCTGAGAGATATGTCTTTGCCCGCTTATCCTTGGAAAAGCAGGAAGATTACCCTTTCCTTTTCGAATCCAGCGTGGGAAGCCCCCCTGAACAGGGGCTGGACTGGAGGCAAAAATGGAAGCGAACGTCCTGCTGGGGGACTGCGGGATTTTACGGTACTGTAATTTCTACATTTTCACTGCGCCGTCGGATACGCCCTTGACAAAGTATTTTTGCAGAGATAAAAAGACGATGATAATAGGAATGATGGAAACTAAGACTGCGGGAAAAATCAATTCCCAGGGATTTCCATATTGCCCGGAAAGCATTTTGGCATAATAAATTTCCAGGGTCAGGGTTTTGAAATCAGAATTGCCGATGACTAAAAACGGCAGTAGATAATCGTTCCAAATCCACATTGCGTTTAAAATAATTACCGTGACGGTAGTCGATTTCAGAAGAGGAAAGACCACGCGGAAGAATAGCTGGAGGATGTTGCAGCCGTCGATAACCGCAGCTTCTTCCACAGAGCGGGGCACGCTCTTGATGAAGCCGTGATACAAAAAAACCGAAAGGCTCAAACCGAAGCCGCCGTACATGATGATTAAGCCCAGCAGGTTTTTCAGCTGGAGGTTTTCCATCAGGCTGATTAATGGATACATGACCGCTTGGAACGGAACCAGCATGGCGGCGGTAAACATCAAAAGCAGAACATTGGAAAAGCGGGTATGGTTTCTGACCATCATCCAGGCGGAAAGGGAGGAAACCACCACCAAAAGAGCCACAGAAGTCAGGGTGACAAGAGCCGTGATCGCCAGGGCTTTCCAAAAATTGATTTGTTCCGCTGCGCCGGTCAGATGGCCGAAATCCCAGGAGGAAGGCAGCGCCAGAGGCGCGCTGACGATCTCCGGCTGGGTCTTAAAGGAGTTGATCAGCAGGAAAGCCAGGGGAGAAAGGGTATAAAGGGCTATGATGGTCAATACAACGTATAGAATTGCCCTGGAAGCCCGTTTTGCTTTCATTTACATCTCCACCTCCCGCTTTTTCGTAACAGAAACCTGGATCAAGGTCACCACAGCGATCAGCACAAAAAAGATAACCGCCTGAGCCTGGGCTTGTCCGTAGTTGGGCGGAGTGGTGTCCTTGATGGTTCTGAGAATTTGCGTAGCCAGCATTCGGGTGCCGAAGGCGCCGTCTGTGAGGGCGATGTTTTGATCCAGCAGCTTAAAGCAGTTAGCCAGCGTCAGAAAAAACACTACGGTAAAGGCTGGCATGAGCATGGGAAGCGTGATGACTCTGAAACGCTGGAATGTGGAAGCGCCATCAATCTCTGCCGCCTCATAAAGATCATAGGGGATATTATTCAGGCCTGTGATATAGATAATCATCATGTATCCGGCCATTTGCCAGGTAACCAGGATCGCCAGGGCGAACAGGGCCTTGGTGTTGTCCTGAGTCATATTCTGCAAAAATGGAATTGGCAAGAGGGATTCCGGCCCGAACAGAATTTGGGAAAATACGATCTGGAAGATGAATTGCCAAATAAAGCCTAAGGCCAGCCCGCCCAGCATGTTGGGCAGAAAGAAAATAGTGCGGAAAATACCCGAGAGTCTTGAAATTTTGGTTACCATCAGCGCCAGGGCCAAGGCCATCACGTTGATACTAATTACCGCAATAACGGTAAATTTAATGGTATACCAAAAAGCATCCAGAAATTTTTGGTTCTGAAAGGCGGCTTGGTAATTTTGAAGGCCCACAAAGGATTCCCAAAGCCCTCCTCCCGAAAAATAGGTTCCGCGCCAGGAGGTGAAGGAATATAAGGCGCCCAGCAGAAAGGGAACCAAAATCACCACGACAAATAAAATCATGGAGGGCAAGGCCAGCGGGAAGAACCATTTTTTATAATAGCGGTCCATAGCAGTCTCCTTGGTTTCATAGAATCTTAAGCGGCGGGAAAAGCGCACGGATACGGATTCCGTTTCCGGGCGCTTTCCAGTCAAAATAAATTAAGCGGCTAAGCGGCGTTTTTCATTTCTTTCCATTGCTCTTCGTGGCGTATAAGTATAGAAAAATTTATTTTGTCTTAACTGCTGTATATCTAAGGGAGTTAATGAACTATGTTTAAAGATACTATATAAAGTATCTAGGTCGTTACTTCTCAATTTAAATTTCTGCATTTTAATCTTCCTTATAATTAAAATAGAGGCGTAGCCTTGACTACACCTCTATTATATCATAACTACTCTTGCTTGTCAAGTAACTTATCTAACTTTTCTTCAATTCTTGCTTGATTCTCTAATATTTGCTTAAAATATACACTATCCTGCTTTCTTAGTTCTTTCATTATAACATCATTTTTAGTTTGTTGTAAATTTTCTATGTAGTTTAATATGCCTAATAAATCACCCAAAGCTCCTAAAGTATCCAGAAGACTATTATTATTTCTGTTATTATTCATCTTTAACTACATATTTGTAGTATCTATAAGCCTTTCCTTCTGGAACATCTACATCCTCAATGAACGCTTTAGAGAGTTTCGCCGCCATTGTAATATCTTCACCGATAACTGTGTTGTAATCGCTGTAGTACATATTAATAACATAGTAAAAATCCCAGAGGTTTTCAGTGATGCCGACAATCCTAGCAGCCTCATCAGTACGCTCCTTGCTCCATTTCTCGCCAGTTGTACCACCTGCATTTATCATCTCACTAACGGCTTGTTTCGCTAAGTCCTCATCAAAATGCTCGCCATTAACACATAAATAAATGTCTTCTTCTATATCTTCATAAACTTCTTTTAAATCTGTTGTAGGATATTTTAATCTACATTTTAATATTTCAACTAAATCATCAATCCAGTTTTGCTTCTTCGTCAGATGCATTAACGACTTCTTCATGTGTGACACTTTCTATTCCCCCTAATGCTTTACTGATAGGCTCGCCTATATACTTATCTGTAAGCTTATTTACTAATTCCCCACCTTGATTGCTTACTTTTATTAACTGTTTTCTACCTGATTCTGTCAATGCTAGATAACCAACACCAAAACCTAACATTAAGGACACTAAATCTAGTTTCATAGCTAATCCTCCTGTCTATTAATTACTTGGAACAGGCTCAGAAGGAGGTGTTGCAGGATTAAATTTTGTACAATTACAATTCATTAATAATCACTCCTTAATATAAAAAGAGAGGTAGGCATACCGCCTACCCCTCAATCACGCAAATAAGCGGAACTTCAAAAGATTAGTTGCAACATCCATTAGGAATTGGAGAACCACAAGTTACAAAACCTTGTGCATAGTATGGAGGACGTTTCGGAACATTGCAAGACAAGTCTGCAATTTCAGATTTTAATACGCCAAACATAGCTTCGTTCTGTCTTTCCAGTGCATTAAATTTAGCATCACTATAGACACGATTTTCCAGAACCACATTTTTAGTTCTTTCTTGTGCCAGTTGGTCACGCAGATTTTGATATTCATAGAAATCAATTTTAGTTCCAAGAGCATTAGCTAAAGCCATTGCCTGTTCTTGAGTTTGTTTTGCAGTGTTTTCAATCATGTATTGAGTTCTAGCTGTATCAATGATTTGCTGTTTTTCTACTTAACAGTTAGAAACTACACTACAACCAGCGCATTCTCCACCTCTGCCACCAAACAGACCACCATTACCCCATCCTCCAAAAATCATAAAGAACAAGAAGATAAGAATGATAAAGCCCCAATTCATTTTTTCATCCACTTAAAATCACTCCTTAAAATATATAACTAAAGTATTACTACTTTAATCTTTTAAGCCTTTCTTCAAAAGACCTAATCTCATTAGAAATATTTTGAGTATTAGGAGTTTGTTGTGGTGTAGGAGTTATTGCTCCCAGACTATTAACTGCTTGTTTTATAGACTCTGGTGGGTGTCCTAACGCTGTTAAAACTCTAGCAACATTTGGATTATCTAATGTTGCTAAGGCTTTTGTTAAAGATTCTGTTCCACCATTTTCATTAACTGCTTTTATAAAGCCCTCTTTAGAATTGCCATAGTTATTTGCCAGTTGCTGTGCCTTTGCTATAGCTTCCTCTATTTGTGGGGAAATTTTTATTCCCAGAGCTTTCAGTATACTTAATAGATTCATTTGAATCCCCCTTATGTTGAACTGTCTTCATTTCTCTTATCTCATTACGTAATTCACTAACTACAGACATCAATTCTGCAATAGTTTCTTCTGATGTTTTAGGAGGTACTATATCTCCTAACTCTACTAATCGTTGATAATACTTTTCAGCTTTATCTAAAGCTTCTTGCGCTGTCTTCTGTAAAGCAGTATAAGCATCATTTGTAACACCAACTTGTTGTCTTTCACCATATACACTATAAGAATAAATAAAGCCATTTTCAACATAAGCTGAAAAATAATTTTTAGCTACTTGTGTAGCTGTTATATTAACAGAGTTTAAATCCATACATTTATTCTCCTTTTAAACACAACTCTTTAAACATAGGCAGTGTTTTTACCCAAGAACAAAACTCTTTCCATTCATCTGAACGATGAGTATTTCTTTGATGATAAATAGATAATAGTTGTAAATAGTTTGTAGTCATTCGTGCTGTCATCTGTAATCCCATAGGAATATTAGATAAACAAGCATCTATGCCAATCTCACCTTTTTTATAAGCATTTACATATCTTTGTGAAATTTTTAATAATTCATTATCCACTAAAGGACAATGTTTATCTAAATCAAGCATTGTAATACGATGCATTTTGCTCATTGAACTTATAAAATCAATATAGTGATATCTTTGTAACTGTTGCCATGTATACTGAGGCAAAGTTAAATCAAATTGTACTGTAATTCCCTTTAAAGCACAATTATGTCCGCTACCTAAAGGAGAATTGCCTAATCTAATACCTCTTTCTATATGTTTATTACTGCCAGATTTATTTTTAATTATTTTTTCTGTCGCTTCTACTTCCTTTAAAAATTCCTCTTCATTTAATTCTGTAGATAACATAGGATAGCCAGAGGCTATTAAGCTCTCTGGCAAACCATATATTCTAACATTTTCTATCTTCATACTATACTCCCATTATACCATAAAAATCCATATTTGTCAATAGATTTTTACTATTTAATCTCTAATAATTTATGTATTTGTAATCCTAATTTAGCTTTTAGTTTATCTTTCATTAACCAACCCATTATTTCTCTTGCTAATTCTAAATCACAATTCACAGGAGAAAAAATAAGGCTTGCTTTAGTTTTATATTTCTTTAAAATCCGTTTTGCTTCTTCATAATCATGGATATTAGAAATAACAAACTTAACTTCATCATTTACTTTTAGCTCTCCTAAATTCTTATAACAATTTAAATCTGGTGCTAATACTGTTCTGCTACTAGGTAATTTAACATCCATACAATATGAATAACTTCTTACATATTCACAATGCTCTATAGGAATTGTCCCATTTGTTTCTACTGTAACAATATAATCATTATACAATAATTCATAAACTAAAGGCATAGTTTCTTCCTGCATTAAAGGTTCTCCACCTGTAATACAAACATATTTATTTCCTAATGCCCCTATCTTATCCATTACCAATCCTAAATGCATCTTTATTCGTTTGCCTGTCATTGAATGTTTCTCATCACAATACTTACAAGCATAGCTAGGAGACATCTCAAATAAATTGCAACCAAATAATCTAACAAAGGTAGTAGGATAGCCTGTATACTTCCCCTCACCTTGAATACTACTAAAAATCTCTGTAATATACATTTACTGTGACTCCCATATTACCCTATTATTATCCGTTTCGGCTAATTCTATTTTGGTCAGTTTAACTTTTAAACTATTATCCTCTATTAAGGCTTCTACTCTCCATGCCATATCTAAAACTAACATTTCTGCGGTAGGATTATAAAAAAATCTGTTTAAATCTGAATGGTCATAGAGCTTTGTTATTTCATTTATAATATATCTCTTTATAGCTCCAAAATCTTCTACCATACCACCATCTTGTACTTCTCCTTTTAAAAAGATAGTATACTTATAAGAATGTCCATGTAGTTTAAGGCATTTTTCATTAAATGCTGTTGGATTTACTAAATGATGAGCGGCTTCAAAACTACTGCTAACTGCTAATGTGAGTTCTTGGTTCATAGTATGCCTCCTTAAAATAAAAGCCCACCATTTAGGTGGGCTATGACTGTTATACTCTAGTCAGAGTTATCTCAATGATACGAAGAATTTCAAAATTGTACGTTCTTCACCATCAATTTCAACAACGTCAAATCCAATTCTAGTAACTACATCGTATCCTGCCACAGCTAAATGCCCTCTTGAAATAGCAATAGCTTTACATGTTTGATTAATGGCACTCAATTATGTTATCGTAAAGGCTTTTTATCCTCTACTTCTAACAGTTCGTTTCCTGTTAGTTCGGCATATCTTTTCATCTTATAACGCTCGAATAACCTCGTTATAAGCGGCGGGGACTCGTGGACAGATTATATTCTCTAAGAGGTTCACTGTCTATGCTCTGCTTGTGGTTTAGCTTTTAAACTAAACCTTCCAATCTGATTAGCTTCTCAGCTTTCCAGCTTTCTTCCCCGCTATTTTTCATCACATCACTGTGAAGGGAGCCAATTAGCCTTTAGCTCCGATTGCTTGCAATACTACATCTTTTGGTGCCGTATCTCCGTCACCTTTCAATGTGTGGCTGATTGAGCCTGCTACACTTTTTGCATTACTTGTTGAAGAAACTTTAAATAAAGCTGTTTTTTCCATTCTATCTTCCTCTTTCCTTTTATAGCCCTTTATAGGCTTTTTTAAAATTATTACAAATGTTATTATATCACATTTTTGTCTTTTTGTCAAGACATTTTTTGATTATTTTTCCATCATCTAGAATATCTAAAAAATCTTTTAAACGTAAAAATACAAAATCATCTGCTTCTGCTATTCGCTTGCCATTTTCATTTTTCTGCGTTCTATGCATAATGACTATAGGTAATTTACCTTCAATACAATCACTTTCAGCTTGCTCAAACCATGTATTAACTTGCCATCTATTTTGATTTTTTAGTTCTAAATGTAATTTGAAATCATAATCTTCATTTAGATTAACTAAGTCTCCTCTTAACAAAGTATTAGCTGAGGATTTTTGAAATCCACCACTGGAAGGAACTCTTGAAAAATCTAAATCAGGAAATCTTTCGCCCAAAAGCTTCCTTACCTTTGATTCATAAGATGCCCCTTTTCTCCTACTGGATTTAGCTTTTTTACTTAATTTAATCCGATTTTCTAACTCTACTATTTCTTCCGAATCAGGTTCATATCTTTTTAAAAGTTCTAACCGTTCTTTAAGAACATCTACTTGCTTCACTCTACACCAACCCTAGCACTTCTGTTGGCATCTGTAAAGTCTACTCCACGTCTAGACAACTCTCTACTAATATTAAATTTTAAATCTTCTAAGCTATCTAATACATCTTTTAAATAATCAAGTCTTTCTTGCAAATATATCACCCTTTCCATTGCCTCTTTAGCGGAAGGATATTCTGCAAGTTTTAATTCTTTTTCTGTAAGACTCATTTTTACTGGAAAACTTTTATAAATTAAAGCTTTTTCCATATTTAACTGACTCTGTGCTTCCCTTAAATACGCTCTTGTTTGAGATATAAGCGTTCTTACATATACCCTTTGCTGTACTGTAGCATGAAGATACCTTCCTATTTCAGCGGCAGGTAACTCATCTAAATATCTTGGCAATTTTAAATAGTCTCTTTCAATATTCTCATTGGAGAAAGGGGTTACACCTTCTTGTGAAAGTTGACTTTCAATCTTGTCAATTAAAGTCACCATAAATACCTACTCCTATCATATGCGAATCTTTGAAGTTTGATGCTCCCCAAAAGTATACTGGTGCTTTTTTAAGCTTCACGTTTGCACTCATTGCTGGATTCCCATTAAAATCAATTCCCAATCCTAAACCAAAATTAGGCTGTAATGTTGTTGTCTTAATTTTATATTCTATCTCTATATCTCTATCTATATTAACAGCATCTTTTTTAAACTCAAAATTTTCTTTAGTATCAGGAACAATTTCAATCTCTTTACCATTTATATTAGCTTTAAATTTATAATTATCTTTTATATTTAAATCCGCTTCTGTTTCATCTTTTTTTTCTATTACTTGAACTTTCGCTTGTTCCTTAATACTTGAATCTAATGTAATTTGAGGACGTTTTATATCCTCAACTGTTAATTCGCCATTATCAATATTTACTGCTGATTTATAAATAATCTCTGGCGGTTTGTTATAAAAATAAAAACACGCTACACTTAAAAAAATGCATAATATCCAAGCATACTCTTTAAATATTTGCCATACTTTCATAAGTTAAAAGCTTTGCCCCGAACCATAAAGTTATAAAGGCATAAAAAAGCAGTAACTAAATAAATTGCGCCAAATAGCCAAAGCAACACTGGACTAAGTGCCACTGGTAAGAAGGTATAAACTAAATAAGGTACTATACAGAAACAGAAACTAAAAGCCACACAAACAATAGATACTACTATTACCCCTGCTAACACGCCTAACCCATAAAATATTTTAGAAAGAATTTTATTCACTATAACACACTCCTTTATATTTACAGTTTTTACAACTACCGCTTTTGGTACTACCTTCTGGTCTATCAGGTATTTTGTTTTTTGCTACACACTCATTCAAAAATGTGTATTTATTTTTTATCTCTTGCATGATATTTTCATCCCAATAAACAATAAATTCTTTAATCTCTTGTGTGTTTTTATTCTCGTACAAAAAATCAATACTATCTATTGGAGTGTCTTTGTAGTCTTCTATAAGACCTAACATTCTTAAAAATCCCTGTTTCCTGCTCTTCCGCTCTTTTACTTTTAAAGATTTATCTAAAGATAAGTAATATTTATTAGCAAGTTCTTCTCCACAAAAATCCTCGCTCTGCATTGCTTGCCTTATCGTCTCAAAACAATACATATAAATTGAAGCCTGTCTTATATGCTCTGGTTTTGGCTCTATTAACCCTACATATTCACAATGATTAATTGACTTTATTTCTAATACACCTAAACGTCCATTAATCAAAGCCAATCCATCTGCATTTCCTAATATTTGTAGCTCTACATTAAATACTGGTGGTTCTTCTTGCAATAATAACCCAGACCTTACTAAACAATTCTGTATCCTAGTGTGAACATCTTTGCCATTATGAAACACTCGTTTTGTTCTTGGCTTAATTACATTTGTGCAATCATAAAACTTTCTAACATAATAAAGAGACCTTACACAATCTTTTATCCCACTAGGACTATTAAAGCCATGTTTTCTTCCTTCATCATCTTTTTCAGTTAATAAATAAGAGTCTATTGCTGTTGTTAAAGGGCAATTTGACCCCTTCATAATAGAAAACAGGCTAGTAGCTGAACCTCTTACTTTTAACCGCTTCATTACATAACCTCGTATAATACTCTTTCATTTTTTAAGAATACTTCTTCTGAAACTAAAAACCAAGTTTCAGGAACTAATCTATAGTTATGAACACTAAATCCTATAGCATTCTCATTTTTATTTAAACTCTTTAAATCTTCTTTATAGTCTAAAGCTATACTTCTACCTTTTACTAAAGTATCAATAACCTTTACTTTAAATAATTTAAAGATTAAAGAGGCTTTTAACGAACAGTCCTTTACTCTAAAGACTACAAATCTCTCATTCTTGCAATCAAAAACTAATAGAGGGCTTCTTAGTCCGTCCTTTATAGCTTCCTTTGCAATTTTAGCTAAAATCTTTTGTTCCAGCTTATAGAAATCTTTATCAGTAGTCTTACACTCAACTAAGTATCTTGATGTTCTTACATCACCCTTAGCTTGCCATAAAGAGCCACTAGCCATTACTGTTTTTCCACCTAATATTTTTGCTACATCTTTTTCTTGTTTGTTACTTTTGTACTTTGTTGTTCCTTTTCTCGCCATGCTTTTTATCACCTATTCCCTTGTACTGGTGGTGGCTTCCAAAAGATACAATATGTTTCTTCACCCTTAATTAAATCATACTCTGTAACATCTGTATTAATACAGCCTCTGTCATAAAACCAACAATTATGACAAGAAGCTGTATAATACCCTCGCCTTACCAGAATATCATATAAAAAAGAGTTATAGCCTCTATTGTATATGCTCATCTGATGTTAACACCTTTTCCCTTATCTCTTCAAATAAAGCTCTGTTAGAACGCAATAATTTAATTAAATTATCTTGCCCCTGTGATAACTGCTCACCATTATAGTAATACCAGCCACCTCTGCGTTCAACTATTCCTAACAATACTGCAATCATAATTAATGCTTTTTCGTTATCAATGTCCCCTCTTTGAATATAGTCACAGGTGTCTGTATAAATATCATACTCACCTGTTCCATAAGGAACGCCAGCTTTATTTTTCTCGATTCTAAATTTGATTGTCTTACCTACAATTCTTTTCGTTTCTCCACTACCTACTGCAATAGTATCGCCCATACGTAATCTAATCTCTAAAGTATTCGTAAATCCAGTGCTTCTACCACCTGTTGTATACTCTGGCAAAGGGAATAATCCCTCTGGACTATATCTTCAACTCCCGCTAAGAGTGCTGTGCGCTTCCATTTAAAGCCTTAGCTACTTTGCATTTCAACAAAGCCGTACTCTACTCACTTACCCACATAATATAAGCAATACACATTATGTTTCTGTTTTCGATAGTCTCTACACCTTCCTCTAATGAGGCTTGGCACGGTATTCTGCCTATTCACCGTTAGCCATTTCTGACACCGCTTTTGCGTTCACACAGTTTTTTACTGTAAGTCGCCCTACAGGGAAGCCCAAATCTCTTAATAAATCATTTGATTTATCTTAATTCAACTTCCATACATCACGCCAATTTTCTCTCTCAACTGATTAATTGCGACAACTGTAGAAGGAAGTTTTCCCTCCCGCTCTAATGCGTTATTAAACAACTGAAATTTACCGTGGTATTCACCCAACATTTTAGGCTTAATTCCCATTTGATAACTTTCATCAAAATCAGAAGTCAATACTTTAGTTGGTAGCAGAGCGGCGTAAGAATCAATAACAATCAATTCTACTCCTGCTCTCTGCAAGGCTATAGCTATATCTAAAGCTTCTTCCATTCCATCAGGTTGACAAAATAAAAGTGACTCTAAATCTATGCCGTTTTCTATTGCCCATTCTTTTGTAAGACTACCTTGTTCCGTTTGTATCAAAGCACAAGTTAAAGGAATATCACCATCTTCTGCTACAATTTCTATATCTTCGCCATCAACTGTAACAAGTTTCTTTTTCATTTTTTGAACATTAGCAATCATCTTATAAGCTAATAATGATTTACCAGTAGAATAAGCTCCTGCAATAGTTATTAATCTTCCAGAAGGTATTCCACCACCAATTACATAATCTAAAGCCACACTACCTGTTGAAATCTTATAGGACATCTGCTCTTTAATAGTTGCCCCTAAACGTATAGCGTTCTTACCATGCGCTTTATTTATAGTCTTTACTAACTGCTTTAAATCTGGCAAAGTATCACCCCTGTAATGTCATCTTGCCTAATTTCTCTTCAATTACATCAACACAATCAGAATAATCTCTAATAATAACTTCTAACTTATCCTCTAATCTACTTAAACGTATACCAAGAACATTTGGTACTAACCCTTCTGGGGCTACACTTTCAACTGAAATGGTCTCCCCAACAACACACTTTTGTAAACGATTATTTATGTCTTCAAGCATTCCTACCTGAGCTTCTAAAAGTTTTAAAACTTCTTCATATTCACCAGAAGATGTTTTAGAAGAAGAAGCATCTCCTCGGTAAACTAAATCATCTGCCATCTGTCCACCTACTTTAATTGTCATATTCTTTACCTCCTTATTATACCACATAATCTTATTTTTGTCAAGCATTATTTTGCTTCACTATAAGTTCTACCTATATCTCCTACGGCTTCTAATGGAATTGTTAAATTTATACCCCTGCTTGGTAAACAATTTTCCATATGAAAAGTTAATCTCTGCTTGCATAATTCTGCAAACTTTTTAGGACAAACCATGACTATCTCCATAACGTATGCTTAAAAACACACTCGACTATATCATACATCTGCACTATGCCTCCCCGCTTCCATTTAAGGATGTCAACCCACTTTGCATTTCAACAAAGCCGTACTCTACTCACTTCTCAAATAGTAGTAATGTGCAGTTCCTACTATTCTATGCTTTTGTTAGTCTGTGAGGGTGAAATGCTCTCATTTCCTCCCTGCTGATTGGCTACACACTTTCGTGATATACAGTATATTGTCACTCTTTGGTAATACTGTATTTTTGCGTTCCAGCATATCGAAGAGTTTAAACACGACAAGTTATTTGACTAAAGTTTATCGTGTACATTAAGTATTTGTCTTGCTCCAATAGATTTTAATACCACATCATTATCCACATCTATCTGTGCTAATGTTGTGCAATCTGCCGCCGCCCCTTGTGATTTTGAATTAACCGCTAATCGTTCATAGTATGAACGTGTTCTACCATCTTGGGAATTTATCCCCCACAAGTGACGTTTATGCCCAGAAAATAATGTTTCTATATAACCATTCTTTCTAGCAAATTGAATTAAATCTCTATCATATTTTTTTAACCCTGCAAAACCTTCAAAATACCTATCTATATATTCTTGTGCGGTCTTTTCATCTATTTCTAGATTTCTTGCTACCGCTATTTTTGAACCACCATAATCTACCATTCTGTTGTCTCTTGTTGCCAAGAGTGTCGGACTATACCTTTAGGAGCCTGCTCCTATCCCCCATTAAATGTATTCGATTGATTTATGTTTAAACATAGCCGATACATTATAAGTCTCTACACCGCTGTTTTCACAGAGTTCGGCACGGTATTGACCTGTTAGGCTTTCACCGTTTTGAGAGGGATTTTACTTCACCCTAGATTTGAGCGAAACCTACAGTCTTAGCCACATTTCTTTTATGTGGTGCTAATTTCTTAATTGAATTTGGGTCTGCATCTGCTAATTCTGGAAAAATAATTGTTGCTACTGTTCCATGTGGGTCAAGTTTCTCTTTTAACATTTTAATCAACAATGGGTCTTTTGAAAAATGCGCTGTTAAAAACTTTTCCAGAGCATGATAATCTGCCGCAACAATTACTTCGTCTTCATTGTCAGCTATCATTAAACTTCTTATTTCAAATTGTATCCAAAAATCATAGTAACTTCTATCTTCACCATCTTTAGGCTCTTCTAAAGGCTTAGGAAGCTGTTGAACAATTATGTTATCACGGGGCTCTTTATCCCCGCTTCTCCGTCTTTACCATTGTACGGAGTTCAGACTATATCTTAGCCATGCCTTTCGGTTTAGGCTCTGCCCATTCGTGGAGATTTCGACTAATATAGCCTACTTTCTCTAGTCGTTACACTTTTTAGTTATCGCTAACTAACTTAGTTCGGTGTTGTCCTTTTATTGGTGGAGTTTCACCGAGTTAGAGCAGTTAATTTTTCTAGGAATTTCTTGCCTAGCGAACCATCTGTTTAGTTCGGGTCAGAACAACTTAGCCTATACGATGATGTGCCATTTTCATTGAAGCTTGGATGCACTTTTCCGTCACAATATATTTTTTCTTTTATACCCAGCATAAATGCTGTATACAATTTTGTTAATTTAAAATAATCTTGTAGAAGTTTAATTAATTTATGCCCATCTTCTCTTTTGGGGGTTTGTCTTAATAATTTCTTTAGCGCATCTTTATCTGTTTTTGGTGTTCTTAATACCATATCTCTTGATTTCCCGCCCTCTGTCCATGCGATAGGCTTAAAACCAAAATTTAATGCTACTAAATCTTCATTAAAAGACTCTTTATATTCCCCTGTTTTCTTATCCTTTAATTTCTTTTTAAAACCATATAATATCTCAAATAACTGTTGACCACTGTTAATATTAAATTTAGCTCCTACTACTTCATATATCTTGTATGTTAATTCTTCTAATTTTTCTTCCGCTAACTTTATCATACCTTCAAGTTTTTCTGTGTCAACTTTTATTCCGTTGCGCTCCATTTTCCATAAAACTTTCATAAATGGCATACGCACTTCTCTAAAATACTCGTAACCGCCATCTTCTTTTAAAGCATTGAGAATTGGCTCATACATTTCTCTCATAAAATATACGTCTTCTGCGGAATACTGCGCCCCTATTGGAATCTGAACGTGCTGGAAACTAGCATTGCTATTAGAAGCCAATCCTAAAAATTTCTTTTCTTCTTTAGTAACTGTCATAATAGTATCTTTAAAATGAGATTTTTTTACAGAGAAAATTGTTTCAGTTACCGCTTCCAAATTCTTTTCCTGCTCTTCATCTAAAGTATGCACAGCTACTTGTGTGTCAGTAAAAGTATTTGTTTCAAAAACCTTTACTATATCTACACCTTCATTTGCAAATAAATGTAAGTCAAATGAAATATGGTGGGCAATATATTCTTTCCCACCATTTTCCATTAAAGGCTTTAATCGTTTCATAAAATCAACAATATCCATATTATAATATTCTCCTGAAAACTTTTCTGGTAAAAAATCAGGAAAATTTTTAGCATCATTAAATACCGCTGTATTTTTACGATAATCAAATCTGCCACAGCCAACATAGTCACCTTCAAAGTAGTGCCTGAAAGGAACATAGTATACTTCCTTGCTGACACTATCTTCAAAGGCTACTGTTAATCCTACTGCATAATCTTTACCCTTATATCTTACATCTAATCCAGAAGTTTCAAAGTCAAAGAAGATTTGTTTCGCTCGTTCATATTCCTCAAAAAACCTATCAACATTATCTTTGTTGACAATAGTTAATTTAAAAAATCTTTGATGAAACAAATAATCACTCCTTATTAATTAACTTCTTCCATTTTTTACTTGGCTTGAAAATAAACCTGTTAAAAGGTTTTCTATCTTGAAAAGTCTTAGTATGGATATTATAAGAAGTTTTTATATCTTGTTGCCTTGATATTAAAGAAAAATATCTAGGCAAAATCAACCCAGAATATTCTTCTAATACCCCTTCCATACCTTTACAAAACATTTTAATAATATTGTTTGCTTCTGTTGAAGTAATATTATTTTGCTCTGCTATCTTATTGATTAAAGTCTGTCTATCTGCTACTGCTCCCATTTTTAAACCTTCCTGTAGTCAATAATGCTTTGCAGGTCTTATTAATAATTCTCTCTATCAACTCACCCTGCACTTTATCTTCCTTGTTAATACTTAAATCTATATAATAAAGGTGCAATAATTCGTGCAATATGCTCCACTCAACATCATCACTGCCATATATAATAGCATCTTCGTCAAGCTCTGGGGTACTGTTTATCCGAATTATTGCCCTCTCCATAGAAGGACTGGAAGAAATACTAGCTAATGCTGAGTAACCTAATAGGTCTTCAATATCTCTGCCCTCTGCATATGTGATGCTAATATCCCAGTGGCTAAGACCTAAAACTTTCTGCCAATGTTTCAAACAAGAATCTAATGCTTTTTGAGACCATTTAGCCATTAATCCACTTCCCTTATCAGAACTCTGCTAAATCCTGCTGGACGAATAGGCTCTGGCTCTTCCAAAACTGTTGCAGTATCGAAAGAAGTGTCTTCAACACCATAAAATGGGAATTTCTTTTCAATGATTTCATAATAATCAAGCCCTCTATATTTATCAGGCAGTAATTCCTGAATCTTTTCTTTCGCCGCTTCGTTTAACTCTCCAATAGCAAAAATATCTTTATCCAAATATGGATATTTCTCAAAAATCTCTGCTCCTGCTTTGTCAAACAAATAAGAAATACTTGGTTTCTGTCCCATACGTGTTGCGTAATAAGGCGCATCTAACAGCCCATAACGCTGTCTATTACGCTCAATAATGCCGCAATCGTTACCCCTTAAAAGGACAGCCACCGCTTTATCAAACTCCACTTTTTCCCCTGTTTTTTTGCTGATATAGCTACCTTGTCTGCCATCTACTACTAAATAAGCTGATTTGAAGCTTCTAGGTGCTCCCGCCTGACACAATGGACAATCTGGTTCACAAGTGCAAGCATAGTTATTGTATCTGCCACCTTCTTGAACATTGTGACTCCAAAAACTGATAGGTTCATCAGTTAAAAATCTAACTGGCGCATCAGGATTATCCCTCGCTGTTAAAAAATAATCTTTAATATACCCACCTTTTTTAGTGGTCTTTTCTACTTCTGCCCTTGCCTGAAATCCTCTTTTAAAAATTGAAGCTACCATTCTTTTCTCCTATTCTATTTTTCTTAATTTTAATCTTGGATACATCTCTAAATTAGTAAACATATAATCTAACTGTTCTTTATTCATGTCTTGAACATCTTTACAATTTTCTGGGTAATTCACAATACTAAACACAAACTCATTCTTACATAGGTCGTATATGCGTTTACAGCCGTTCTGACCAGCTTTATCTCCGTCTAAGGCTAATATTACCTTTTTAATATTAAAACTCCTCAGAAGTGAAATTTGAGCGTCTGAGATACTACAAGTTAATATGGCTAAAGCATTTGCGTAACCATGTTTTTGTAGCCATAGAGCATCTAATACTCCTTCTACTAAAATGACAGTATCATTGATAGGTCTAAACAAATTCAAAGGAAACAAAATTCCTGAACGTGGGAAATTATCATATACATAATATTTAGGGGCTTTACCATAAATATTCGCATATTCTTGTGTTTTATCATTAAGCACTGCTCTACCTATAAACCCACATAATTGCCCATCTTCCCAAAATACAGGAATAGTAATTCTTTTCTTTTGCGAATCCCAGCCAAATAAAAACCTTTGTTGGTCTTCTGGGCTAAATCCTCTTTCAATAAAGTATTTATGGAATACTTGCCCGCTGTGAAACGCCCCCAATGAAGAATTAGATAAAACAAATCTTTCCTCTTGCTCTGGAACTTCTTCGTATTCTCGTAAAGGAACTTCTTCAACTTTCTGCGCCTGTTCTCCAATTATTTCATCAAGCTTTAACCTAGCTTCGGCATATGAGATGTTTAAACATTTTGCTATTAAGCCAATTATTGTTCCGCTCTCACCACAGCCAAAACAATGATAACATTCTTTTTCAGCGTTTAAACCGAAAGAAGGTCTTGTATCTTGATGAAAACAACAAGATGCCATAATATCATTACCTACTACTTTGATATTCTTTATATTTAATGCTTCGCATACAGTTAAAAGTTCTTCTATTCTCATACTACTCAATCCTTTGTATTTGTTTTACCGCTATTGGTGTCCTTTTCTTTTCTTCTTCCACATATAATAAATCATGTTTCATTTCAGTAAAATCCCAACTCATTTTAAAAGGTGGTTTCCATTCGCCATCACGCACTTTTAAAGTTACTATTTTTATCTCTTTCTCCGCCTTATCTGTTTTATCTTGCTCTAAACCATAAACAGCATCCGCTTCTTGGGCTAAGGCTTTGACATAAGAAATATTACTTAATGTCGCAGTCTCTCCCTTTAACTGTGAGGTGCAAAGAATTGGGACTTTTCTGTTTCGAGCTAATGCTTTAAATCCTCTCCATACTTCTAAAATTCCCCGCCAGTCATCATCCTCAGAATCATCAGCCATTAAATAACCACCATCAATTAAACAGACATCTGGCTTATGTAAATCAATGGAACTTCCACAAGATATTACACCGCCCTCGACTAATTCAACAATTAACTTATCTTTATATTTTGGTGCTTCTTCTAAAAGATACTTATAATACTTCTCTTCTTCTTGTGGCGATAACTGACCATCTTTAATACGAGAGTAGCTTATCCCTGACCATACTGCATCAATTCTGTCTATTAATTGAGCTGGCAACATTTCTTTAGTTAAAAACAAAACCTTATATCCCATTTTTGCCATTGCTACAGCAATAATGCACAAGAGCCACGTTTTACCAGTTCCTGTGTATCCTAAGAAAGTTATAAGGTCTAATTCTTTAACCCCACCTATCTGTTTATCTATCGGCAATAAACCTATAGGCATCCCAGAAATGCCACCTGTTTTTTGCCGCTCTTTGTACTGCTCAAAACGCTCTTCTGTTCTTTCACCTATTTTACAGGTATCGTTAAGAACAATTTCAGAATCAATATTTTGTATTAGTTTCTGTAACTTCTTAACTGCTTCTTCTGTATTCAATGAGTTTATATCTGTTTGCACAGAAAGTATTGTGTCCCTTAATAAATTATGCTTAACTTTATTTCTTAATTCATCACAATAAAATTCAAATGGCTCTGCTACCCTTCCAGTAAAGTCAAGCTCTGGAAATCTTGCTTTTAATGACTCTGCACTAGGGATATCACCATATTTGATTTTAAAGTCTGAAATATAATTAAACACTCTCTTATAAGCTGGGTTGAAAAACTTGGCAGATATTCTTTTCTCCGCTACTGTTTTCCAATCCTTAGTTTCTAATAATTTTAAAATAAAATTAGAATCTACGCTCATTTCATCACCCCTAAAAACTCTTGCATTGAAACAGCGTTCTTAGGTAAAAATAATCTATCTCCATCGTCTACATAATAAAGATACTTTAATTCACAAAATCTCTTCAATTCCTTAAAGCCCTCAATAAATTCTAGATTGTTAAAATATAAATACTTTTCAAATAAAAATCCTTCAAGCTCTTTCCATTCATCTGGGTCTTTATAAGTCACTAAATGAATTGAGTATTTTCCGCTTTTCCAAATCTTCATAACAGTATCTAAATGTTGAGGGTTATACTGCATCCCCAAAATTTCATATTTATCTTTAAATAATTCATTAACAAACGTTGTTTTATTGTTAAAAAAACAACTCTCTAAGTTAAAGGCGATAATTGGAAGAGATTGATTAGTTAGTTGCCCTCTTTTCACGTCTTTTCTCCCTTAACTGTCCCGCATTAATTTCACCCTTATCATATAACTTATAACAATTTCTGCACAATGGCAAATGGTCGTATTCCACATATGCAAATACTTCTACAGAGTTACAATTAATGCAGTGGTCACTCTTTACGTTATCTAAATCCACTTTATCACCCCTGTCGTAATTTCTTTATGGCATCTTTATTTCTAAAAGCTTCTCTCCTACCATCATTAGTAGTAAAAGTAACCTGAATGAAAAGATTTAGCATACTGTCAATAGTATATCCATATCTTTTAGTTAATTCTTCCTGCTTTAAATTAGTGCAAATTATTGTTGGTAATCCTTTTGTATCCCTTATCTTTAATATGTTTTCTAATAAAGCTTTTTCTGCTCCTTTTGCTGTATCAACTTCCGCACCTAATTCATCTATTACTAAAAATTCTGAATCATAAACAGAACTTACATCTTGTTGGCTATATGTTTTTCTTATAATTTCATTAAAAGTAACTAAATAACCAGAATAGTAACGAATATACAATTCTTGTAAAATAATGGAAGCTAAGAAACTTTTCCCCGCTCCATTTTGCCCCCTAAATAATAGATTAACACAATCGTTTAACATATCTTTAGGATTAGTTACATAGCCTTGTATAATACTCTTTAATTTAGGCTCTGCAAAATGATAGTCAGATAAAAACTTACCCTGATAGCCACTAGGTATTCCCATTAAATATAAAGACTCTTTGCTTATATATTCACGCATTTTCCCTTCTCTTGTTGGTAAATCAGATGTCAATTTCTATCCCACCATTCTCAGATTCCTCTTTCCAACCCCGCTTAGGAGTTAAACTCTCTCCTGTATAAGCTATTGCTAAATTATAATAACTGCTCAACCAAGCATTTGACATTAAATAAATGCCATATTCCATAAAGGTTTTTTCCCTGCCACCTGCTTTAAAACGGTAATCAGAATCCCAAAGGAAATCAATTATCTTTTTTATTTCATCACTTGGATATGTAGCCATTAATGATTTAATTACAGAGGTATCTTTATATTTAACTACTTGATACTTTACATCATGTTCTTTTGCTTTATCTGAAAAATATTTTATCCAATCATTAGATTTGAACTTACTATAATCTTCTGTTGATTTTACAATTCCACTTTTATCAGAAGTTACTATTGCTCCACCAAATAACTTCTTTGCCTGTGCTTTTGTTACTATCATTTACGTTTTGCTATGGAACGTTCTAGTTCCTTTGCTTCTTGTTCTAAACGATTATCAATAAGTTCTGAAAACAAATCTAATGTTGTATCTCTTTCTTTTTCTAATACTTCTGCTTCCATCCAACAATCAAATTTTGCACTTTCATAATTACCTAAATTCAATGTTACACCTTTTGATAAACCTACTTTTATTGTTTCCATTTTATTCCTCCATTTCTTTATCTGGCATAAACAATCTTTCATTTACTTTTTGTAAAGCAATTTTTACTCGTTCAGAAAATCCAGTCTTTTCAATAGGAAAACCTCTCCTAACTCCACACTCTAAAGCTACTCTAACAATAGCATTTATTTGTTCCTGTGTGTAATAACAAATATTATTTACTCTCACTAGGGCAGGAGGTAAAATACCTGTATTTTCCCAATTACGTAAAGTTAATGAACCTCTAGGAATACCAGCCAATTTAAAAGCTTCTATTAATTTTGCTCTTGTATATAATCGTAGTATCTTGCCATTTATTTTAAATAATTTTCCCTGTAATATTTGCCCTGCGGGTCTGCCTCTTTTAGCTTTCCTCTTTCTCGGCATCCTCGCTCACATCCTTTAAATCTACTATTTTAGTTGAATAACTTAATTTTTCTTTAAACATTTTCTCTGCTACCTCTAATGGTATTACTCCATCTGCGATAAGATGTTCCAATACTTCCATATCATAATAAGCTTCATACTTTAAAACTTTATCTAAAACACCATAATCTCTCAAAATACTTTCAGCCATATAAGGTATTACATCATAGCTTTTTCTTACCTCTCTTTTTAGATATTTATTATCTAAAAAAGGTAAATACTTATTACCATTTAAATCACTTTTGCCATTAGACTCTACATAAGCATCTAGCTGTTCTTTTAATTCTTTCACTCTTTTTTCCGCTTCAAGCTTTGTCTTTCTATACATATCATACTGAATAGCTAATTCTTTGAAACGTGAATCATCTATCTCTGCTTCTGAAAAGTCTATAATTTTACATTCAACCATTTTATCATCCATTCTTTAAGTCTTAACATTATATCATACTTTTTTAGTTTTGTCAAGCATTTTTAAATAATTTTTGTAATTCCTATTTCTCTATACCACTTATCCCTCTTTACACCATGCTTATTAAAAATTGCCATAAAAGGATGTCTGTAATCATAAAAAAATACATTAGTCTTACCCTCTTTAGTTCTTCGTAACCTTCCTAAAATCTGTATCAAATCTTTCTTGTTTGCCACTGTAGATACAAGAAATCCTCTCTCCCATGATTTTACGTTAGTTCCTTCACAACTAATAGAAATAGTAGCTAATGTAATTAATGCTTCTTTTGTTTCTGCTTTTTCTTTTATTTCTGCTTTTGTTTCTTTCATATCTCCATAGTATTTTTGTATTCTTGGACATATATCTACCAACATATCATACAATAAATTTATATGCTCTTTCTCTTTACAAAACACTATACAAGATTTTCCTGAATTATATTCTTTTATAATATCTTCAACAACTAATCTGTTAAATGTTAAATCTTCTGATACAGTTTTATAAGCTTCCTGTAAATTAACAGGTAAACTATCAACTTCTTTTGTACTTAATAACTGTGTTATTAAAGCTTTCCATTCTGGCGTATGTGGCGCAAATACTTTATCTTTATATACTAATGCTTTTACTTTTGCTCCGCTTTTCGTCCAGTAATAATCAATCACTGGATTCCATTTCAACTGACTCTCTCTCTTTATTACAAAAATGTCTTTTGTATCTATAATATCAGAAGTTTCAAATTCTCCTTTGTATTCATACAATGTATGCCCACAAATTAAATCTAATACATCTGCTAATCCATCATTTCTCATTTTAGTTGCTGTTAACCCTAAACGATATCTGGCAGGAAAGCCATTCAGAACACTGTATATCTTAGCAGAACACCTATGACATTCATCACAAATTAACATTGATATACTTTCTTTTAATTTATCAAGCTTTTCGTCACCTAGCCTAGAAAGAGTCTGTATCGTAGTTAAAGTAATTTGTTTTCCTATATTGAAAACCTTGCCTTTTACTAAACCTATTTCTATTTCCCCATAGCACAACAGAGCATCTTTTTGCCAACCATCTATTAAATCGTCTTTATTAACTATAATTAATACCCTTTCTTTTAGCTTTCCTGCCAGCATCAAACCAATTATTGACTTACCTAACCCTGTATTTATAACAAGTGTTCCAGTATTATCAGTGAAATGCTCTATTGCTACCTGTTGTACTTTTCTAGGCTGGATTTGTACTGATGGATATTCTATATTATTAAAACTAATTGAGGTATCTTCTACTACTTCATAATTAAAAGGTATCTTATATCCTCTAGGAACTTCTAAGCTATCCCCTACTTCTTTATAATAATAAAGAAATTCTGGAACTTTAGTGCTACCCCATCTAGAGAATTTAAGAATACTTTCATATTCAGGATTTTTAAAAGTTAAATCTTTTTTTATTCGTTCTTTTTCTATATCTGTTAAGTTTTTTAATAATTGAGAGTTACTTATAAAAACTTTAATAGCCATTTTTATTAATCAAAAACCCTGAAAATGTCTACAAGAAATAGACTCTAATGTACGTATAGAATCCTCAGTTTCAATATCGCTAAGTTTACGTCTATATTCTGCGGATTCCTCTTCAAAAAGTTTTCCCAAACAGTTTGTAATTTTACCTTTTCTTGCAAATCCAATTTGCTTAATTTCCCTAATAGCCTCATTCATTGCTTTACGATATAAAGGATTTGTATTTGTATCCCTTAATGCTCTTAAAGTCTCAATAACTTCTGCTGTTTGTTTTCTCGTCTTAATATATTCCTCTGTTTTTAATTCGTACATATCCACTAATAAACTCATTAAACCATCTCCTATCTTTTATATTATTATACCATATTTTTTTCCTTTTGTCAAGTGTTTTTTATTCCCATTCAAAAATTGGTAAACACCACTTTATAGGTAAGGCATATTTAACTTCTTTATAACAAATTTCTTTATAACCTGTACCATCATCTCTGATTTTTAAGGCATCTTCTGAAACCCCATCTTTTAACATATTCCATAATATATTAGCATCTACATAACAAGCATTTCTAAACTGTATTGAATTGTGCATAAACCAAAGCCACTCAGCATGCCCTAATCCTTCCTTTAATTTTACCATTTTTTACTCCCATTCAATATCAGAATACCTAACTTCTTCAAACCAAAACTCAGGAAAATAACAATACTTTCCATTAGAGTATTCAAAATTATAAATTAGTACACCTTCAACTGATTCTAAGTTTAAATGCTTTTTTGATACACCAGTAGAAAGCTTTTTCCAAAGATTATGAGAAGCTTTATAAGAAAGTTTGTCAGTTCCAAATATAAACCTAAACGTTCGATAATCTACGCCACTTTTCAATGCCAACATTTCCATTACTATCACCTCGTTAAATCTATTATACCATACTTTTTTAATTTTGTCAATAAAAAAAATCCCTTACTTAGTAAGGGATTAATAATCCATTTTATTTCCTAAAACATCTACATATACTGCTTTATATTTATATAACCTTCTTATACCATCTGCGTTATACAGTATCGCTAAGTCCGCTAAATCATCAACAGTATAAAGTTTAGGAACTAAAATGACACAAGCTTTTAATAACTTTTTAAATTCTTGGTCTTTACAAGTAGGTGATAATATTGTTAATTCAGAGCCAACGTTTGTCTGTATATCATTCAATATTTTCAACAGCCGTTTACTCACTTTAGGCGTTGCCCCACAACATTTACACTTAAAATTATCTACTGTAATTGTACTAACCATATTTCTTTCCTACAAGACTATTCTTGCAGTTCCTCCTATTACCATCTCGAAGTTACTCCTCTGGTATCTATATGAATCCAATCACCATAATAACCTATTCCTAACTGGTCTTCTAATCCCCACGCTTTTGCCGCCGCTAAAACGGTGTCTGCTAAAGCAGTATCAGTATCATCTTGACCAGCGATATGAATATCTGCGGCACATCCTTTCGTGTGATAACTTCCTAATGCTCCACCACACGCCGCATTAACGCCATCGTCTACAGTTCTATAACCAGATTTGAAATCTGTTCCATACTCAGAGTGATAAACTGTAGTATTTACTACCCAATTAAAATTCCAATCTCTCAGCATATCTAATATTTTAAATAAATTTGCTGTTTTTTCATTATTCGTGCATAACTTCCCATTTTCATTGTCCCACGCATATTCATTACTGTTTCTGCGCCAACAATCCCATTCTGTTACGCTCCAATGTTTACTTTCGTACATTACATCCACCTTCTTTTTTATCTTCCTTCTGTGCTTCTTTTTCTAATTTGTCGCTCTCTCCATCTCCGTCTTTATCTATTATGGATGCCCCATAAAAGAATATAGCGGCGATTGCTTCTGGGGAGAATAAAACTTTCGTTAAGGCTAATAAATCAGGTAATGCTATTACGCCTTTAAATATCGCTTGGTATGCCCAAGCAAATATATAAGCTAAAACAGTTGTTATTATTAATGCAATCATTATATAGAGAAGCTTTAAACTCCCACCAGCAATTCTAGGCTTTACAAGAATTTTTGATTTGATAATATTCTTTAGCTTCTCAAACATTATAAAACCCCATTACTTTAAAATAAGTGCAAGTATGCTTATAAACATACTTATTATTCCTGATAAAAATGTTGCTAATCTAAAAATATCAGAACACTTATCATCTATAACTTTATTTAGCTCTACTTTATTTTCCTTTGCTTCTGCTCTCATTTCATCTAATCTTTTGAAAATTGTCTTTATATTATTTTCTACTGTCTTTAATTCTACTTCTTGTGTTTGTGTTTTTTCTAAGAACACTCCAAGACTTTCTGAGTTGCTTTGTTGCTTTGTTTTTATTACTGCTAAATCTTCTCTTAATTCTGTCTCAAAATCCCTATTCACTACACCCCTCCGTTCTTACAGATAGTGTAGACGTTCCAAACCTCTACACATAACCTCTATGAAATTATTTGCCGCATTCTTTAGTTTTGTGTAGAGTCCCATATTATTTTCCTTCTTTCATGTTTTTTATCTGTGTTGTTAAGCCTTTATTTTTACTTTGAAGATTCTTTACTTTTTCATTTAATTCTTCTATTTGTTCTTCACATTCTTTTAAATGGGCTATTAATTCATTTACCTTTACTTCATCTTCTAATCTAGAATTATCTAAAGCTGACATTCTTTTTTTAACTCCCATTAATTCACGTCTAACTTGTTCACATTCTCTAACTTTTTCTACCTTTTCTTTGCGTAATTCATAAATTTCATCTTTTAGTTTTAATACATCTTTATCATAACGATTTTTAAAAACTAATTTAAATATCTTATATAGATATTCCTTCATATTAACCTCATTTCTTACGGACAAATTTCCGCTTTCCTTAAACAATTTAATGCTCGTTGATTTAAGTATGCTTTCTTTAAATCAAAACAATCAAATAGCATTATGTTTACTTCATTTGATAAGGCAAGAACTTCATCACTTAATTGAAATAACTGTAAACACAACTCTTCACACTCTTCTTGTGCAAAATAACTAACACACCGAATATAAAACTTATCTACAATTTTCAAGATAAAGCATCCTCCTTATTTTTTATCAACTTTCCCCACACTATGAGTCATTTTATACGCTCCTTAGTAATAATCTAAAAACTTCTCTTTTCTTGCATAATATCTTGCCTGTTCATATACCTTATTTCCATACTGTTTTTGTGCTTCGTTGAAATCTGAATAACTCTTTAAATCTTCCCGCTTTATTCCATAATTTTCAATAGATATGTAAGCTCCACTTATGTCATTGGCTATTAAATCAGCAAATCCTTCAAGCATTGCCATATCTTCTGTAGCCGCTTTTCCCTTCTGCTGGAACTGATATTGATGTGTCATTTCATGCGCTAAAAGAAACAATCTATCACTCTTATCTGTTCCAGCAGTATTTATAACTATTACAGAATTTCGAGATGTTACCGCTCCACTTTTTTGAGCTATTTCTTCTGCATTATTTATTTTAAAGTATTTTAACAAATCCGCATATTCTTTTACTGAACCAACATTAATAACAGCAACATCTCTATGTAAAGTTAAATTAAAATTATTTTTAAAATAATTTTCTACTATTTTTATATTCTTCATTGTTTCTCCCCTATCACCACCCATTACAACATGAGCATCCGCTAATGTGGGGAACAAGAAAAATAGTACCATTATTAGTATTTTTACCATCTACAATTCCTTTCTTAAATCCCCTCACCATAGGAGCTAGCTTAGAGGCTAGTATTCCTAGTGGGGAAGTTACTTTAGCACATGGCAGTACCTTTACAGTTCCCGCAGGAATAACAGTATTAAGAGCTTCATTTAATCAATCTGGATATTTAAGTTTGATTACGTATGTAGGTGTAACACCCAATAAATCCTATAAAGTGTATTCTAATTGGACTGAATATAATTATGGAGAAGGTGAAGAATACTTGTTGTATAATGCTAACAATAATAAATGTTGGATTGATTATACTATAGGCAATTTAGATGTTAATACTGGTTACACTGAGCTGAATTTTAAACTCGAATGGTCGCCTACTATCAATTCACACGCAGTAGAAGTTACAGACTATTAATAATCAGTAATATTAGGAGATTTCGCATTAATAGTTGGAGACCAAGATATCAAAATTCTAGCTCTATCATCCCTAGCACTTATCCAATATTTACTAGAGCTAGAATAATAGCAATAATAAAAATCATTGCTACCAACCACGACTGTTAACGTATATGTTTTTCCACCAGTTACTCCTACATAATTAGGAGATTTTTCCCCCACATCCTGAACTTCAACAACTTTTATATTAGTGGGTATAGTCACACTCCATTTATTTGTAGAGCCCGGCGATGAATATGTAGGAGATTGTACACTTCCTGTAGGAATACTAGCCTCTAAGCTAGCTCCTATGGTGACATTGCCTGTCACGATAATTGACATTGGATTATCAGTTAAAGCCATAATATACGGCAGATTTTGAGTTTAGTAATCGGTTACTCTAGGCGTTTGATTGTTAATTGATTGTGAATAACTAATAGTTACACTTCCTGACTCTGTGCCAGTTTCGCTATCAGTTGATAACTTTAATGTATAACTTTTATTGGGTGTAACTCCTACATACCAAATATCACTAGCATATTCGTAATTATATACAGATAACCAATATTTTTTGCCATTTACTGAATATACATCTAAAGCTACTTCGCCTTCGTATTCATGGTATACATCACCCTCTACTTTTAATACTTTTACACCCGCAGGCACTGTAATAGTAACCGTTGTATTCACATCCATAGTACTCAACAATCTTGTTTCAGTAGTCGGTACACTTGCTTCTAATGTTGCCCCAACTGTTACATTGCCTGTAACCACTAAACTCATAGGATTGTCTGTCAAAGCCATCTTTTTCCTCCGATTTCTCACAGAGGAATATTACATTAATAATCAGTTACGTTAGGTATTTTTTGATTAATTGATTGAGAATAAGAAATCTTTAAATACCCTCCATCCAAATTATATTCTGCGCCTACGTATAACGATAATTTATAAGTTTTGTTTGGTGTTACTCCGACATACCATTGATCATAGAAATTAAAACCCTCTGATCTATAACGCCACTCTTTTTGATTAGAAAGGTTTTTTATTTCTACAATAACGTAATCATCATAACCCTCGCTAGATTCTGCATGACTGGAAATATATAATACAGTAACTCCATCAGGAATAGTTATTGATACTTTCTCATACAAGATGTCATTTGCTTCAATATTTTTGTTGATCAAGAAAGTTTCTTCTGTAGGCACAATAACTTCTAATTCTACACTAACCGTAATATTCCCTGTGACTGTAATATTCATAGGATTATCAGTTAGTGCGTGTAATTGTAATAGTAATCTCGGAAGACGGCTGACAGACAATTCTTTATCTGCCTGCCCCCCCCCTAATTAATTTATTAAACATTTTATTCGTCCTCCTTATTTACATCAATTTTTTCTAAAAGCTCTCCATCTTTGTTATAACCAGTGATTATAAGATTTTGACCTTTTTTAACTAAAATACTATAAGGTGAATTTGCTTTTACACTAAAAGAATATTCACCACTTGCAACAAAATCAAGATTCGCATAACTGTCTAATGTGTTTGATAATTTAGCACATTTTTCATTTAGTTCTTTTTGCATATCTTCATATTCCGATTTTGTTTTCCCGCCTAATAATTTTATCAACCAATTAAACATCTTCGTCCTCCTTTTCTAATACAGCTCCAATTTCAGCATCGCCATTTATTGCTAATGTATTTGCGCTTGCAGTTTGATAGCTTCCTGACAATGTAAATGTCTTAAAGGTGTATCCACTATTCGGCGTACACAAATTGCTTGCAGTTTTGCCATGCTGAACAGTAAAGGTTGATGTATATGCAACTCCATCAACTGTAACAGTAATCGTTCCACCTGTAGGCTGATTAATCGTATAAGTATAGGTTTTCAAGGTAGCGGCTGTTGCACTAATAGTGATATTATCTGTCAATGTTCCACTTGTACTGCTTAATGTGCCTGCATTATAACCTGTACTTGCTGATATACTTGCCGTATAAGTTGACCCTGCTTCTGCTGTAAATGTTGATGTATATGAATTGCCATTGCAAATTACTGTTATTGTTTGATTTGCTGATTGTACGATTGTGACTGTTACTTCGGACGTGTAACATAATCTTGCTACACCGTTTACTCCTATATACATTTTTTTGACTTTTCTTGCCTTGCCGTCTACTCCAATGTATATATTCTTTGCTTTTCTTGCTTTACCATCTACACCTATATAAATGCTTTTTGCCATTTTCGCACCTCTTTATTCGTACACAATATAAAGTGTGCCTGTGGTTAATTTAGAGCTTCCAGCGGTTAAATCAGTTGTGCTATAGGTATATGCAGGCGCACATCCTAATGCAGTCCTTGCGGCGGCGGCTGTTGTTGCACCTGTTCCTCCATTTGCTATAGGAACTGCTCCTGTCGTGTTTCCCAGCCCTAAAGCATTTCTTACTCCTGCCGCTGTTGTCTGTCCAGTGCCGCCGTTTGCTATCGGTAAAGTCCCTGTCACACCTGGACGTGGAGATGCCTGTAACGGAGATGTGGCTGTTGTACTAGCAAGGTTTACTAACATAGAAGGAGCAGAAGTTAAACCTGTTCCACCGTTAGCTATTGGTAATGTGCCAGTAACTCCGACTGTTACATTTGCCGAACCATCAAAGCTACCAGCAGTGCCACTTGCAAGATTTGCTGTAATAGTCCTTGCTGTTGCTAGTTTTGTTGCTGTGGCAGAATTTCCTGTGTAGGTGCTAGCATTTATTGTTGCAACTGTTTGTGTAGCATTTTTCCATGCAAGTGTTGTTGTTCTGCTTGTAAATACTGCACCACCCACCATTGTTACTAAGTTCTGGAATGTGTTTGCTCCTGTGAAACTGTTATTTCCAGCGGCTAATACATCTCCACCACCTGCACTTGCAACACTATCATCTACATATTTTTTTGTAGCCGCCATCAAATCTGCTGTTGGATTGCCTTTAAGTGTTAAATCACCTGTCATTGTTCCACCAGCAATAGGGAGCTTTGTAGAGTCAGCTATTGTAATGTTTGCTGTGCCATCAAAAGATACTCCATTGATAGTCCTTGCTGTTGCTAGTTTTGTTGCTGACTTGGCAGATGTAGCAGTAGTTGCAGTTTTAGCGTTACCTTCCCAAACAACACCACCACTAGGAGTATAAGTAGCAGCAAGATTAGAATGAAGATATGCAGAAGTTTTTGTGTTTGTTTCATCACTTACTACTGACCATTGTATAACATCACCAGATTGTAATGCAATAATACTATTCTCACTAGCATTTATTATTAAATTACCATTACCAGGATTATATATATTAGGCTGTTTCGTTTTACTTGTCGGAGGTTTACCTAAATCAATTATGCCCTCACTGCCCGATGCAGTGCCATTTGATACAGTGATATTTTTGTTATATACATTACTACCAGTCCAAGTATTGTTAGAACTCAGCAAATTAGCTACTGCACTTGTAACATCTGTCAAAAAAGCGTATTTATGTAAATTGCCCCACATCAAATTTGCATAAACAACTATATAACAAGATTTTTCAGAATAACTTGTAATTCTAGCTACCCAATAACCTTCTCTATAACTATTTATGCTAACAATCTCAACTGACCACATTTGCCCTTCTTCAAGCACAAAATCATCATTAGTCCAGTTATTAACCCATGTTTCTGCACAAGTGAAATATCCAATACAGCCAGTTACTTGTGATAGCAATTTTATTTTATTTGCAAGTGTTACGATTGCTTCTTTTAATTGTCCAATCGTATTTCCTTTAGTAATTTGTAATGGATGTATGATAGTGCTTTTAGACCGATAAACAGTTCCCTCTGCAATACTATCATCTACATATTTTTTATTTGATACATCAGCATTTACTGTAGGAGTTTTGTTTACTGTCAAACCTGCTGTAAAGTCATTATCTGCTGACCATGTGTTTTTACTTGCCAGTTTTCCGCAAGCATCATAATCTTGATTTAGTTTCGCTACTAAATCTGTATCTATATACTCTTCACCAGTGAAAGCTTCATAAGCCATTCATCTCACCCCGCCCAATTCCCCAGCATTGAAATATAATGGCATTTTATTCTCTACCATTTCAACCCTCCATTCAATATGCTAAAAAGGAAGCCCTTTCAGAGCTTCCCCATTGTTTTTACTCTTTATTTATATGTCTATTATAGCATACTTTCGGATTTTTGTCAACCTTTTTTTTTTAATTATTTTTGCAGGAATTTCCAACATTCCTCCTTCTACAGCTTCTGGTATATGATTTAAAGTAGCTATTAATGCTCGTCTTGCTATATCCTTACTGGGATATATAGCTACATTATCTGTTATATCTTGTGTAAAATGAATTTCAAGAACTCCTGCAATGTTTACAAATTTTGTTACCCAATATTTCTTCCCACGTGCTGTTATCCAAACTTTATATACCATTTTTATAACCTCTTACTTCATAATTTCTAATATTCCTGAATCTGTAGCTGTCCCTCTCATATCTATACGAACCTGCTTTAATGCCTCTTCTGCATCTTCCTTAGTAAGATAAATTTTTACATCATCAGAGTTTTCAATTTGCGTTCCACTAATTTGGAAAAAATCAGCACTTTTTATCCAGTATTTTTTTCCACTTATTACTACCCAAACTTTATACATTATTTTTACACCGCCTGTAATATCATAACTAATGGATTAAAATAGCAATTAAAATAAAAAATAAAACTTTCAAAAGCCTGAAAAGAAGCTCCAATAGTAAAAAGAGAAGTGCTTACTAAAAAAAGTGCGATAATAGTTAATGTCCCCTCATCTAACGTTTCTAACCCATTCTTTAACCAATATGCCAGAAAAAGGATAACAGATACCAAGAAAAGGATGCCAACAAAAATCGCTATAAGATAAATTAAAGACACATTTTGTATATAAGAAATTAACAATTCTTGCGGAACTTTTGCGCTCATTACTGCAATATCTTCTAATGTCATTTTCATACCCCCATTATTGCAAACTTAAAGGTTTCTGCATTAAATGCTAATACTACATTTGGTTCTCCTTCTTTTTCAAACTCCTCTGAAAAATCATAGCAATCCCAAGAACCACTAACCATTTTATAGCCTAAAGACTTTAACTCTTCTTTTACAATTTTAGGTGTCCAACCTGTTTCTGATAAATTTATTTCAAAAATTAAATCTCCATCATTTTCTAAACTATTTAAAATTGTTAATAATTTATCTTCCATTTTCTACCTCCATTGTTTTAATAAAAATTCAACATCCTCTTTTAAATGCTCTTCTGCTTCTTCTCTAGTTCTATAACATTTTCCTAAACTTCGCAAAAGCTGGTCTACTAAATTACCATAAAATACTCCCTTACTTACAACTCCCTGATTATTGCTCCCATCTACATAAACATAAAAATATCCATCACCACTTGTGGGAGAGTAAGGAAGTTGTTTTACACTGCAATTACCAGCAAATAGTTCTAACATAATAATACAAGTATTTATCTCTGGGTTATCACAATAAAGTCTATTATCTGCTATCCAAAATTTTGCTCCTTTACCAACAGTGTATTTTCTATCATAATCCAAAACCTGAAACTTTTGATTAAACATTAAATTGTTGCGCTCTAAAAATAACTCAAAATACTCACTCAAAATAATCACCTCATTTAGTATAACGATAAAATAACATAAAACAATAGTTGCTACTATATCCCCTTTGTTTATATAACTTAAATGCCTTATAAAACTGTTGTGTTCTAAATTCCCTCATTACTCCCACGCACACTCCTCCGATAGAGTACAATGAGACTCTAAAACAGTAGATGTTACAAACCAATTTGTATTATCACCAAAACTATACTTACTAATACTCTTTGCACTATGTCCCATTTGACTAGAAATCCAAGATTTATTAGATATTGCGTAGCCACTATCATTTTCATCTACAAAATCATTTATATCAAAAAGTATACGAATAATATCATTTTTGTTAAAATCATTATAATCAAATCTGAAAAAAGATTTAACTATTAAAGTATCTCCTGCTCTATATTTCACGTTTTCACTCCCATTCTGATGTAGCACTTATACGTATGCAATATCTTGTTAAATAACTTTTAGGAATATTCCAACATGTGCCAGCACCAAAACTATAAGGCTCTGAACGGTATCCATGCCCTATATAGAGTTTCCTCCAACTTTTATTAGACACCTTACACGTATCTCTTATATAGCCATCTACACTTACTACTGATAGTATATCCCCCACACGAAACTCATTGTTGTTGCCATAACCGAAAGGAGTATGAATTTTAAAAATATCTCCTAGATTCATCTTCACTATATCCCCTCTATCCTGCGCTTTGCTACTTCAAAACAATCTCCATTAAATAATTCAATTATCTGTTTCGTCCTTTCTTACAACACAATAAGAAACCAATGCGCTATAAAGCTCAAACAACAATTTGAAAGCATTTTCTCCTACTGTAACAACTTCATCTCCTAAAAATAATACATAAGAACCTTTTTCTACTTTGTCTGCTATTTTAGATAATTCATCTATATTAGCATCTGTTACTTGCTCTGCTCTTATTATCTCAAATCTTGGTTTATATAATTTCTTTACTTTTTCTATTTGTTTCATTTGGATTTTGACTCTTTCTCCTTTCCTGATAATACTTGTGAAGTAACTACTATTTTATCTATTAAAGAAGTCATACTATTTGCCTTTGCTAATTTCATTCCCATTCTTCATCTACCACCCTCCTGAAAAAGAGAAATAATGCTTCTTGTGATACCCATGAATTTAAAAGATTTCCTTTTTTATCATAAATGTGATATTCTAAATCTCCATAATTACTAAATACAGGCACAGCTATATATTGTTCATTTAAATTATAATGAATTAATTCCCCTGTTGGTGTTATTGTTATTTTAGTCATTCCCATTCTAAATCCACCCATTTAAATAAAATAGGGAAATCTCGTAAGCTCATAGGAAATCTACCTTTCTTTCCTCTAAAATATACTATAACCACGTCTGTCAACCAACGTTCTCCTAATTCAGCCCAATAATATTCACCATTTTTAAAATCATAAAAGTCACTAACACACTGACATAATCTGCAATTATTGTTAGGTTTTTCAATTATTCCCATTCTTGTGCTTCCTCCTTAAACACACTATAGAATACCTCAGGAAAAAAATAACAGCTACCTTTTTCAGCAAAAACAATAATTAAACCATTGAATACTTTTCTAGCAAAATATCGCTTGCCTTTAAAAAAAAACGATAATCTTTTTTACATGTATATAATAAACAATTATTTTGAAATTCTTTTGTCATTCCCACTCCTCCACATCTATATCAAAGAAAACTTTACGAACAAATTTTAGGGAATACCAACCAATTAAATTTTCTTCTAAATCTAATACCATACACTCCTTAAACACACTGCTTTTTCTAATAAAATAGTATTCATTTGCTCTAATTGACATACAATTTTGTTTACTTAAACGTTTCTCATAACTTGACACCATTTCTTCCACCTCAATGCTATTATACCACAAAATAAAAAGGCTGTCAAGCATTACTTTTAAAGTAATAGCTTAACAGCCATAATATAATAACATATTAACACACTTTTTTAGTTTTGTCAACTATTTTGAGTATTCAATCCTAATAAATCCATCTTTACCGCTAGTTGCCGCTTCTTTAGTATCACTATAAGTAGTTCCTAAAATACCCTCTTTTGTGGCGTAAGTTGCTCCCTTACCGCCATTTTCTGCTTCTGTGGTAGTTGGAGGGCGTGTGGTAAATTTATACTCTCTATCACTAGATGTCCAAGTAAAAATACCTCCATAACCGCCTTTGCCCCCTGATGCAGTCATCCCAAAAGCTGTTGTGTCTCCACCATCAGAACCATCACCAGCAGTAAATGACATTCCAGAAGTAGTATTAGTGTAATTACTTATTTCTATTTGCACATTATCTGTGCTTCCTGCCCCACCCTTACCGACAATAACAGGATAAGAAGTATTTGGTGTTACTGTTATCTCTTTTTTCATATACTCCCCATCACTTCCGTCATTAGATGTGCTTCTATAAGAATTGCTTGTGGAATGGTCTCTTATGCGTTTTAATTTATAGAAAACAGCCCCACCGCCACCGCCGCCACCACCGTACATAGTGACAGTTACCTTATTTACATCTTCTGGGCATTTAAATGTCCCACTATCATAGAAATCAATAGATAAGTCTGAATTTAAATATGTAATTTCTACTTGAAAAGGTGATACATATAAAGCGGCGTGCTTATTACTTGTAAACCGCATCCCAGCCCATAAATCAAAGACATTACTTCCAGCACTTAAAGACATAACTTTTTCATCTATAGTAAACCACTGCGCCACATTTGCCATACCAGTTTCATCTGATTTGCCAGTGGAATATGGATAAAAAATACTATCTTGTAAATTATGCTCTCCTGTATCTGCTAATTCTGTTTCTCCTTGCTTCACAGCAAATCTATAATAACTGCAATCTCTATAATTTTTATAGTCATTATAACTTCCTGCCCATTTTACCTTAAATACAACTCTATACTGTCCTGCCTCTGGTGCATAAGCCGTAGTTGATATAATTTTCTGGAACTGGAAAGATTGACTATTTGCGATATATTGATAAAAACTTCCACTAGCATTTATAGCGTTGGATTCTATTTCTTTTATTAAAAAATAATATTTCTTATCATTTATATAACACCCAGCATTTACTGTAATATCTGACCTATCAGGAGTTAATCCAATGTATCTAGTGTTACCATCTGATAATAAGATTTTCATATATTTTTTATTATAAAAACCATCATAACTATCATAAAGGGGGAGTTCATATTTGACTCCCCCTATAACCATTTTTAATTTATTCTTACTATCTGCATTAGCCATATTAACTACCTACAAATATTCTATTTTTATTTGGGAATACTAATTCCCCTGAATCGTTAAAAGTTGCTAAATTACTAGGCAATGTAGATGTAGGTAATTTACCTTCTGCTTGAAGCATGGGTATTTTTCCCGCTGTTGTTCCTGTATCAATTAATCCCATTTCAATTTTATTGTTTTTATTAACTATTGGGATTTGACCTGATGCAGTACCAGTGTCAATTAAAGAAGTTGCAATCTTATTTCTATCTCCAACTACAACTACTTGCCCATTATCTAATCCTGAATTGATTAAGCTATCTTTAATCTTATTTGTAACAGAATCAATTAAATCCGTGACTCTGCTTAAAGGTATTTTAATATTGTCAACATACTCTTTAGTAACATATGTTTGAGTTAAATCCATTGTTAAAACCCAAATTTCACGCTCTACATTTACTAAATTATACATTTTTAGCTGGTCAGTTCTAAAACAAGACATCCCCAGCTCTAATTCAGCAGAAGGGAACGCTATACCAGCATTGTTTGTCAGCAAACTTCTAAAATTATCATTTATATAACCTAAAGAGTTTGCTAGTGTCCAAGCTTCCTCTATTGTTACTAACTTTTGCACACCATTTCCCCCTTAGTATCCTCTAGCTGAGAATGAAACTGCACCATTAACATAAACACTTCCAATTTTAAGCTGTGCTTTGATATACTTAGTAGTTACTTCAAGCGGCAGTATTACTGCCTGTCCTAACTCTTCCATATTTTCTACCCGCAAAATTGTATAAATAACTTCTGGTACTACATGGAACTCTCTTGTAAAATAATAAGTTGCTGGATTTTCGTCTGTTTTAAATTCAATTATACCAGTTTCAATAGTATCAGGAACGTCTACTTTATGCAAATACTCTCTAGCATTTGGTCTTTCGCTATTAACCGTTGCCACATTTAAAACAAATCTAAATAATGCCCTTTGATAAATATAATCACCAGTCAACATTGTTTTAAATCTATCATAACCAGCAGGCGTGATTGCTACATCAAAATCTGTCTCATTTAAAGCTTTAGCGTATATAGTTAAATCACTCATTACTGTGCCAGCATGCCTTAAATATATTTCTATAATATTTAAAACTTCATTAAAAGTCTTACTTAATTCTTTAGATTTTGTTTCTTTTAATTCAACAGCTTCTTTTAAGTTTAACTCATATGCTTTACTTAAAGACTCCTGTAATTCCACTTTATTAGTAAAGAATTTTTCTACAAATTTTTCTTTTAATTCTTCTAATTCTAAATTATATTTTACAGTCATTTCTACATCTTTTGCAAGAGATTCATTTACTTCAATACCCTCAGTGAAACTACGTCCATAATTAACCTGTCGAGACATATCTTCATCAAGCTCTAAACCATATCCTATATTTGCACCTTTATCTATTAGTCTAAAATCTTTTAGTTTTATATGGACATCTTTAAGCCTTAATTTTACTTCTTTGATTTTGGCTTGTCTAGGCTCTCCTGTATAAATCTCTACTGTTGACATTTATTTAAGCCTTTTCAGATAACCGGAATTGGAAAGTTACTTTAAAAGTATCCGTAGCTTCTTTATTTACTACAGGGAATACTACCCTATCCATTGTAGTGCCACCAGAAGCGGCGTTACACAAGCCAGTTTCAGTTAAAGCCCCAGTTCCTACACCTGCGGCAAAAGTTGCCACCATTGTAAAGAACTTAGTGCCAGTAGTATGTGTGTATGTTGCGGCACTCCTTACAAGCTCACCTTTTAATCCTGTGTCAGCGGCGGCTACAGCAGTGCTATTTGTGCCTACTGCAATATGTGATAAAGCGGCTGGTCTACTTGTAGCCGCACCTATGCAATTACAAAGAAAATCAAAGCCACCATTTAAAATCATATTGTGTTTTTCAACTTTTTGTTTTAAATTACCATCTTTATCAAATAACTCGCCAACCATAAAACAGTTTAAAGCTAAATCTTCATTAAACATTAAATTTCCTCCTTAAATATCGCTGTATAAAGCAATACTATCATATGTTTTATAATCTTTATATGCAATCTTGTTGTTCTTGAATAAAGAGAACACAGAACTGTATACAATTAAATTCAAATATCCGTCTCCTTGTGACACCACGAATGTCATATGGTCGTTTGGATGCGAAAAATCTCCCGCTGAAACCTCTACCCCAGTGTCTGTTGTAAGAACAAACCTATCTCCTTCACTATTATAACTTAAAAGCATCCAATCTCCTGTTTTTGAATTCTTCAATGTTAAAATAGCATAAGAATAATCAGAATCTATTGGAAGCATTACATTTACTGAAAGAGAGAACACTTTAGGGATTTCTAAATTTTGCCATTTTAATAAACTATGACCATCTATTTTTAACCCCTTATGAAACCGCCCCTGACCATATGAGACTATCCCATAAGGTACATCTGGTGTTTTTCCTGTATTGCTTATTAAGGTTTCATCTAATGTCCAATAATCTAGTGAACTTGTAGCTTCATTCCCTAAATAAATTGCAATATCTGTAAAAGTATTAAAAGTATAATCTGTGCCTACTGGCATCCAAGTAGTATTTTTTGCTGTTTCTGAATCCCAAGTAAATTTAAGCTCTTTCCATATCTTCTCTTTAGAAGGAGAGAAAGGCTGAACAATTTTTTCTGCCCAGTTTCTACAACAATACTCTTGGTCTAACTCTATTTCATATAAATACTCTGCACTGATGCTGTTATCTTCAAGCTGGAATCCTCGGGCATTTACATAACCACGGTGCATTAACCCGCTCCATTCATCTTCTACAGCATCATAAGTATAAATCATATTTCTGTTAGGAATAGAAGCAATTCTTACAGTACAATAAGAAGCAAACTCACATGGAACTCCAAATTCAGTATATGCTTTCATCCAAAAGTCTACTTGTGTTGCCTGTGCAAAAGGCAGTGTAAATGTTTGCCCTGCGCTACTGCCTATGAAATTGCCATAATCCCAACTTGAACCTTCTCTTATTACATAGTATGTAGCACCTTGTACTTTATTCCATCTAAACTCTATATTCCGCTCATTTTGCACACAATCAAAACCAGTAACATTTGCAGGTCTTGCAATAGCTAAATCAAGCCTTGCTGGAGTAGACATATTTCCTACTGTATCTACTGCCACTAATAGAAATCTATATTCTCCCATTCCAGTAGAATAAAAATAGCTTGTTCCAGATATATCTGCTACTTTTGTACTTTCTGAAACAGTACCAATATACAATTCATAATAGTCTATATCTCTTTCCTTGTTAGCTGTCCAACTTAAACTAAATCCTCCTACCGCTTCTTCTCCTGTAAAATCTGCTGGCATTTCAGGTGCAATGTTATTTCCTGTTATTAAAATTGGGGGCGTATATGTTGGATTTGAAAACTTACCATATCTATTTTCATGCACCAACTTAAACTCATATGTTTTAAGAATTTCCATATTCTCAATTACAGCAGTATTTGAACCGTCATCAAATATACCGCCAAATGACCAAGTTTCATCACCCTGTAATCTATACCAAACTCTTACGCCTCTTGAATAAAAATAGTCTGGATAAGTATATTTAATAAAAATTCTTGAAACGACTACTTTGTTAGGGAGTATATAATATTCTTGCTCATTGTCTAAATAAACAACTGCTGGTGGTGGTTCTGTGGGGTCAGCTAAGGTTGAATTATTAATTACTGGCTCTGTTGCACCTTTTTCTTCACTATAAATACTTGGATTGTATTCCCTACAAGTAAGCTCTATTCCACCGTCTTGTTTATCTGCTATTTTTATAATTCTAAACTGTTTGTCTTGAAATTCAGTGATATAATCAGTTAAACTAATTACATCCCCAACTGTTCTATTTAAAGCACGCCTATCTGTACTAAACCTTACATACATTTTACAAGTTATTGCTTGATTTAAATAAAACCAAGCTAACCTACTTGCTTGGTCAAAATTTGTTACGCCATATAACTCATATGTTTCAATTCTAGGCTGTTTTCTTAATGGATTAGGTGCTTCTGCTTGCGCATTTACCTTTACCCACTCATTATCTGGGTCTATAAACTGAACATATATTCTATCTGGTATTTCTTCCATTGGAGACCACCAAAGCTCTAGGTTATTTATAGAGTCTGGGTCAAAACTCTGTACTACTTCATCTTCTTTTTCTACAAATAAAGAATATTTACCGTTCTTATAAACTAAGCTTGAACGACAACAATTTAACATATTGGATACCCAATCTAATCTTGATTGGGTTTCATCTAAACAAATATTTAAAGTATAATCTTTATCATCATAAAACTTTGCCGCTTCCAAGAAGCTGGGGATATCAATTTCATCTATATCAAGCCCTACACCATTATAACAAGTTAAAAAATCTAATACACACCAAGCAGGATTATTAGACCACTCTTCTGTGTACTCTGTTTCAGATGTATAGCATTTTACTATTTTACCATCTATCATAGCTGTAACATTAAAACTGCCAGATAAATTATCATTCGCTTTTGCTTCTAATGCTACATAAGCATCATATTTCAACCCGCCTACTTTTTGTGCTCTTTGAGAATTTGTTGTTCCATCTACTCTGCCATCTATTAATTGCTCACCATCTCCAACGTAAGTATTATAACTTACACCTTCAAAATCTGAGCTATTAATATCAGTATCATCTAATTTTATATCTCTTATGCCTTTTATCTTACCATCACAAAATACTATAAGCTTTGCTACTCTCTGATTATTGTCCCATAATTTAGAATAAATTAAATTACCTGCGTTTTTTACTGTGCCATATATAATAGGAATTGGCATGGTATTAGATGTTTCAGTAGCCATTGTATCTGAATAAGTTCTTTTAGCTGTCTTTTTCATCTTCTTCATTTCACGTCTACTAACTACATAAGATGCTACTGAAAAGACGAATCCAATTACAGCACTAGCTATGCCCATCTAAATACCCCCTTTATCCTATTTTTATACGCAGGTGATAGCTTTTCTACTACTGTTCCAGTAGCTTTTGTGCAATGCACATATTTTCCATCACCTAAATAAATCATTATATGCCATAAACCTAATGGCATTAATAAAGCTATGAAATCTCCGTATTGAATTTCTTCTAATGAGATTTCTTTGAACCGCTCTTTTGCTAGCTTTAAAAATTCTTGTGTATCTTCTAGTGTGAAAAAGTCTTTAAATTCTGGATGTATTAAATAATAAGGCGCAAGACACCCCCACGCCTTATTATCTTCTGTAAACTGAACAAAAGGCTTTCCTACTAAACTGTATGCTTCCTTTTGTGTTATCATTATTTAGCTCCTTATAACGGTCTCTCTAGGCACAGAAGGATGCCCACCAAAACGTTCTTCATTATGCCTATTGATACAATCCGCTAAAGTTTTTCCGCACTCAAAATATCCTCCTACATATCTACATCTTTCATCTTTAAATTGAAACTGACAGTTAGGGTCAAAAGTCATATTAGGACTTTCTTGTTGATAATCTCCTAAACTTCTTACTACTTTAACTTCAAAAGTGCTTGCTGTCATATTAATATTATCTAAAACACCATCATAAATTAATATGGGTGCTTCTTCTGGAAACTCTGGCATCCACTCATAAATCTTACAGGGCTTATTTATAAAATTGTTTCCTTGATTAGCAAGTATTGCCGCCCAACCTTGCCAATGATTAGACATTGTGAGAGTCAATGTTTCAATGGACATATCAGAATTTTCTTCTCTATCACTTCTTGTAATAGCTGCACTTAAATATGTTTCTCCACCAATTTCTATCTCTTCTATACTTTCATCTACTATAAATCTATAAATGTTATCTTCACTATACTCTATAACAACTAATAACCTTGTTGATATTTCAGGGTCTGCGAGATAACGCTCAATTTGCTCGGTTATTCCAATACTCATTGATTATTTCTCACCTCAATTATTTCCAGTGTCGTATGCCTGTATCCATAATAATCTATATCCGTACTATATGTGTCTGTATTAAATCTTACATAATACCATTCATCATCCCCGCCCATATCTTCTCCTTCGGAGTTTATTTTAACCCACTTGAACCTAAAAGCATTTCTTCGCCCTAAGTGTTCCTTGAAGAAGTTTTCTAGCTTGCGTCCTAATTCTGGGGATTTTTGAAATTCTAATGTCCAAGTTCTTCTTGGCTGTGACCATACATCTCTGCGCTGTTCATTGCCTGTGAACTTTTCATCAATTAAGGTATTATAAGATAATGAATAACTATAAACTTTCAAAGCGGCTATACCTGTTACTTGCTCGTTAATATAATAATCATAATAATCTTCATTTGTACTTATATCTAAATTATACATTAAGTTGCCGCTCCTTTCACTGCCTGTCTCATAACTTGTTTCGTTCTCATTGCATCTATTATTCGTTTCTCTAATATAGGATATTGCTGGTCAAAAGCTTTCATATTTGCCTCTGGGTCTAATGATTGGAATACAGGTGAAAAAGTAATCTGTATCCCCCCGCCTGTTTCTTCTGTTTTAGCTACTTGATTTTGATTTGAGTTTTCCTGTGATTTGGGCGTTTCTACTAATCCACCATCTGCAAATCTGAATTTAGGCAGTTTAGCCATTGAAGGTACTATTGATGCCCCTTCGTTTAAACGGTTTAAATAGTCAACTCCAAGACGTTTTACTGTCTTTGCAGTTAAAACATATTCACCATTTGATAACATTGCAGGAATACTATCACTAGTTCCTGTTCCTGCGCCAGAAACATAGCCACCAGTAGCAAAACCACTAACACTACTCATGGCATTTATCATTTGAATAATTGACATTACTACCTGCAATGCCATCGCAAATTTCATTAAACCTTCATTGCCAGAAACCATAGCTAACCCCATTAACATATTAGGAAGTGCTTGTAATCCAGCTTGCATAGTTAATTTATTATCTAATTTTTGTGCTCCAGCATTAGTTGCCAATAAATCATTTAAAGTTCCCATTGACTGCCCAAAATCTTTTGCAGTAAGTGTTAGCCCATTAAACTGGTCTTGTAAGCTATTAACTAAACTTTCGTTTTCTAAAGACATTCCACCATAATTTGCACCAGTAGTTGATGTTCCTATAGAAAAGCTTCCTGCCCCAGCTCCGATGCCTCCTATGCCTGCTCCAATACTTCCTATGCCAACTGTCTCTTGTCCTGAACTAGAAGCTATCTGCGTCATTGCCAAAGTAACAGTTTCTCCAAATTGCTGTAATGTAGGAATTAAAGCATCAAACTGTCCTTTGATATTTAAAGAACCTTCTGTTACTGCCTGTACGCCCTGTTCCATTTGAGCTTTTATTTCTTCTTTATATTCATTGACTTGCACATCAAATTCTGTGTCTATCGTTAATGCTTTTTCTCCTTTTGGAAGAACTGCATCAAATAATTTATTTGTTATATCTTGTGCTAATCTTTTATGCCACATAGAAGCCCATTCTTTTAAAAGATTACTTGCAAAGTTTTGGAAAGCATCTTTCCAGCTTTCCCCTTCTGCTAAATCATCAAACATCCCTGCCAAACCATCTGAAAATCCTTCTCTTAGTTTCTTTTGGAATGGTGGTACTTCTTCAACAACAGATTTCATTGCCGCTCTTGCATCTTCTGCTTTTTTTATCCATTCATTTTGTTTTTCTACACTTCCTGCTTGGGCGGCATATTCTGCCTCTGTTTCATATAAAGCAACTAATTTAGCATAAGTTTTAACATAATCGTCAACATATTGTTGACGTTCATAGAAAATTCTACCTTCTGCTGTTAAATCGTCCATTCTGCTTTGCTCTACAAGATGATTAATTTCGTTCTCTCTTCTTATAGACCGCAACTGAACAGCTTCTACTTGTGCTTGGGCTTGTGTAATTTCATATTCCTGTCTTTTAGCCCTTGCTATTGCTAATATCTGTTTCTCCGCTTCTTTTCCTTTTGTTACCCAATTACTCCATAATTCTATCTGTTTTGAATCACTTTCTTCTGTTGCTTGCGCTAATCTCTCTTGTGCTGTTTTAAGCTCCACAACAGTTCTTGTATATGAATCTCCTAATTCGTTGATAATATCTAATGTGGTTGATGCTTCCGTTGCACCATATAAACCATGATAAGATTTAGCAATCGAATCATATGTATCTTGTAATTTCTTATAAGAATCTACAAGTTTTCTATTAGCTTCCGCTAATGCTTCCGCTCTATCTATTTCAAGCTTCTCTAGCTCTGTAGTAAATTTCTCAACATCATTTTCTTGTCCTAAATTCTTTGCAATATCTATTTTAGCTTTTAAAATTTCAATTTGTTTATCAATTTGCCCTTGTTTATTTTTTAAGTATGCTTCTACATAATCTTGCGTAGATAATTGATTATTTTTAAAAGCATCTTCTATTTCTTTTAACTGAGCTTTAAAAGAAGCATTTGCTTTCTTCAAATCAGCATCTAATAACTTGTAAGCATTACTTGCTTCTTTTCCAGCACCTTTACCTTTTTTGCCAGCTTTTTCGTCTCCATAACTTTTTTTGCTTAATCCTTTAAATAATTCTTCTGCATCCTTACGCATTTTTTCAGCATCTTCTTTGATTTTTGTAATTCTACCAGCTATTGCATCTCCCGCTGATTTCCAAGCCTTATCAGCGGCATTACCATAATCAGCGGCTTCTTGAAGATACTGCTTATCGCTATTTCCAGAAAAATTTAAAGTGAATAAATCCTTCATTGCCATGCCAACTGCTTTTGCTTGTGCTACAAATTGTGACATTTTTAATCTAAAGTATTCACCAAAAGAATTAGTAGTATCTGTTAAAGTATCCCAAGCTAACCCTATTGCTCCTATAGCCCCTACAACACCTAATATTGGATTTATTAAAAATAATAAAGCAACAGCTAAAGCTCCAAGCCCTAATGTCATTCCAGCAAGCATATCAGTATTACTTAATAATACATCAAGAAGTTCTGTAAAATAACCTTGAACCTCAGAAAGTAAATCCATAACTATGCCTAATCCTGTCCATAAAGGAGTTAAAGCGGCACTAATAACTGCTAATCCAGTTGCAAGTAAATCTAAACTATCTGCTACCCCAGTTAATATAATATTAGAAATTTTTCCTAAAAGGTCTATTATTGGAGAAAGTGCTTTTATTAATTTTGCCATAGCAGAATATATTTTTTCTACAATATTTAAAGTGGATTCATTTAAAGTAGTAGTAAATACTTCTTTCATTTCTCCATTATCTTGCTGTTCCATAGTTTTATTAATAGTAAAAAATACTTGTTGTAATTTTAATGCTTGCTCTTTAAATGTTTCAAATAACCCACTACTTTTCATTGCAGTTCCGAATACTCTGGAAATACCATCATCTAAGTTGGAAATTAAGCCTGCCCAAGTATTTTGAAACTCATTGCTTGCCGCTTGGAAACCAGCCATACGTTTCATTACATCTTCATAAAGTGTTCCTTCTTCACGAAGTTTATTTACTGTTGCTGTTGTATATCCCAAAACAGTAGCAAGCATATCAACGCCAGGTCTGATTGCTTCACCAGAAATCAATCCTCTTAATTCCTGTACTACCTGTTGATTGCTTAATCCAAATGTTTTAACAGCCTGTGCTCCAACAACAGTTAAATCAAGAACTTGCTGTAAACTCATTCCAGCATCTATACCTAATGCCATTGTGGATTGCAAAGCTCCACCTAATTCTTCCATTGTTAAAGAAGTTTTTAAAGCTTCATCTTGCATTTTCATTAATAAAGCATCTGAAATTTCTAATGCTCTATTAAAAGGTATATCTTTTTCATCTTGTTGTAATGTGGAAGAAATAATACCAGAATAGCCTAATCTCAGTGTTTCCATAGAGGAGGCAAAATTCATTCCAGGAGAGATAAGAGAATTAAAAATAGAGGCAATTTGCCTAACACCTTGCTCAATCAAAAAGGCTTTAAAAGATATATTAGCAAAAACATCAAAAGCTTTTGATGCTGAACTAGCTAAACCATTCATTGCGTTTTTAGCAGTATTCAATCCACTTGTTATATTTGCCGCTGATGAATCCATTCTGCCTAAATTGCCGAACACTTGATTGGGTGCTGTTCCTAATGTTCCATATACTCTATTTACACCGTTTCCTTGATATCCAACTTTTGACATATCAAGATTAGGTGCTTTTATACTATTCAAACTTGTTTGTGTAGCAACAGCTTGTAATTGTACACTCTTTAATGCGCTGACAATAACCTGTGTTTGTTGTTGCATAGCACTTGCTACAGAAGCAAATCCTTTTGTCATTCCCGCTGTCATTGAAGCTCCTAAAGCGGTATATGAATTTTTTAAGGCTAAAAGTGTTTGCTCATTCGCTCTTAATGCTTCTGTTGTTAATTTACTCTGCGCTTGAATTGTAGCAAAACCTTTAGTCATTGTTGCCGTTGCAGAACTTACAGCACTACTCATTCTTGCCATTGCAGTTGCATTAGCGTTACTCATTGTTCTAATTGCATTGGCATTTGAAGCACTACTATTTTTTATTGTATTAGCTAAAGATTTAAAACTTGTATCTACTGTTCTAGACATTGTAGACATTGATGTCCTAATGCTAGAAGATAAAGTTGTTATTGTTTTGCTTGTATCTCGATAAGCATTAGAAATAGAAGTAAAGCCACTACGCATTGAGCTACTGTTTTTAGCCACCGCCTGTGTGACTTTACCTATCGCATTATCTATATCTTTGCTTGAACTGTTAAAGGAAGTGTTTAGTGATTTTAATTGTGAAGTGATTGTTTTTATATCTTTCGCCATCTGCGAAGAATCTAGCTCAATGGAAGCAACAAGTTTACCTACATCATAATCACTCACTTGTATCTTCCTTTCTAAAAGAAAAGGAGAAGTTATTTTTTAATAACTCCTCCACCCATTTTTACAAAATCTTCTATTCCCATTTTTTTTACTCTGTTATTGCTTACTTTAGGTATTCTAGAACCGCTTCCAATACCTTGTCCAGCACCTTCTGGAATTTCTGCTCTACTTTTCTCATATTTTATATGATATTCTAATAATCCAAATATCTTGCGGGGTGTGCTACTCCAAAATTCATCATCACTAAAATGCAATAATCTTTTAGAGAAATAATAATATGCTACCCAATCCCATCCCTCTTCTTCCCCGCCATCTTTCGAGAGAGATGATTTTAGTTTTTTGCTTCTGGGGTAGCTTCTACTTCATCTTGTGAAGGTAAAGAAGATTGTACTGCACCAGAAATATACTCCATTAATACAGGAACATTAGAGGCATTTAAACAAGCCCCAATTTCTTCATTTGTAATATCAGGACAACTTGAAATTAATCCTGCTCTTAAAAAATTAAGAGTATCTTTTATTTTTACGCCCTTGCCTTCTGCTCCTTGCATTCTTGCAAAAGCTTCTTCAATAGAACCATATTCTTCTTCTAAAAGAGCAAAAGCATTTAAATCATAAGATAATGCTACTTGTTTATCTCCTAAAAGAAATTCATATGCTTTAGGTTTTAATATTTGTAATTGTTTAGACATTATTTTACCTCACTATTCATTTTTACTACTATATTATAACACATTTCTTCTAAATTGTCAATAGATTTTTTAAAAAATATTAAAAAAGAGGGGAGATTTCCCCTCTTGATTAAGCATTAATTGTGACTTTAAAAGTTGTTGTTAATTTTCCAACAGTAATAGTTACTGTTTGATTTGCGGTGGCAGAAGAACTATCAAAACCACTAATGTTTGCCATTGTGATTGTTAAATTTCTTTTTGTCCCACCTTTATAAGTTCCTTCAACTACTAATCCAGTTAAATCTAATGCTTCACCGATTGTATATGTTGTTTTTGTTGGAGTAATTTTGATAGCAATACCTACTAAATTATCATAAGTCTCAATATCTTTTTCCTCTTTATTGAGGATTAATTGCCACCAATGTCCACTCTTACGAGTAGGCATTGCTGTTCCTGTGAAGGAACAATCACCAAAATCCCCGCTAGAATCGTTTACAGTGAAATCAGGTGGTTCACTTAAACGACATTTATGTAATACAATGTGGGCATCTCCAATGTTTTCACCAACATAATCCCATTTACCTTCAATTTTGAAGTATGGTGGAGTAGCATTTTTAGCAGTTAATTCATAGGTAACAGTTTCATCCTCATCTGCGCCTGTTGTTAAAATTTGACCACCCATGATAACTTCTAACCCAGCCAAGCTAACAACAGAGTTAGTAACTGTGAAGTTAATGCTTGTTGTACGAGAATAAGAGTCCATAATGGTGGAGTCACCATAAAGAGTTTTATTCTCTAACTCTGGGGATACTTGGAATGATAATGCACCTGCCAAATCAACAGGATTATCATAAACTGGCTCTGCATCCACGGAATCAGAAATCATTCTTGAAACCTTAATGTCTTTTAATTCCATAAGACGTAAGGCAGTAATATCCATAGCCATTAATCATTCGTCCTTTCTAATAGGTTTCACTTAAAGCAGTTATATTCAAAACCCAATTTACCCTATTGTTTTCATCATAGGTTAAAAATTGTGGCGGGTTTACCTGCTTTACATGAAATTTTTTACCGTCTGGGTCAACCATTATCCCAGTATTAAGTAACTTATATATGCTGTTAATACAGCTTAACACTTGTTCAGCTTTTGAAGCTCTCACTCTAATCTGACAAGTAAAATCAACACTATTCCTTGCTCTACCAACAATAGCATAAGAAGGAGTATCATAAACAGCAATATTTAAAGCTTTGTTAGAATTAGTTAAAGGAATGTTGTTTATGAAAATATCTTTACCGACTTTTCCATAATCTAAGCTCTCTAAATATTTTGCAACACTCGTAGCAAATGTCATCGTGCTTCCATTCCTTTCTTTGTAGCTTCTTTAATAACGCTCATTAATAACTGTTTATTAGACCTATATGGGAATTCCAAATATTTGGCTTGTCCTCCGTTTGGATGTCGCAAGGTTAAATCTTCATGCTGTATCCAAGCATAATTAAAAGTTCCTGTGCTACTATTCCCCCACGGAGCTAATGCCTCATATTGTACTTGATAAACCATTCTTGCACTACTTGCGCTATCTGTTATTTTAACAACTTTTCCAGACCGCTTTAATTCACCTGTGTCTACTGGTACTAGCTCTTGTGACCATTTTAAAAGCATATCTGCCGCTTTTTTTACCCCAGAAGCACCATATAAAGACATCTTTATACTGTACTGTTGTAATACTTCTGTAAACCCATCAAGATTTTTACTGCTCTTACCTTTGGCATTAAAACGTAGCTTCAATCCCATTGTTAAGCACCTCATAATCTTGAAGAGCACCAGACACTGCGGTAGCTCTCACACTGTAATAAATACCACTTAAAACGATTCCATTATCATTTCCAAGTATAATATATCTTTCAGTGCTATCGCCAATAGTCACATCTATTGCATCTCTGGCTTTTACTGTATGTGGAAGAATACTGCTACGAGTGAATTGAATTGTAACATTCTCACGAGTGTTTTTTAAATCCTTGCGTTCGTAATCTAAATCTGGGTCACCCTCTTTATCAGTATTCATTGCGGCAGTTATTGGGATACGATTTTCGTAGTCATAATCCAATACCATTAACCCTTCATCAGTATACCGCTCCTCTAAAAGTGGAATGTATTCATAAGACATATTTAATACACCCATTATTTGGTATACTTCGTGCAAAGAACTTTCAACCCATTCTTTATCATTCATTTGTCATTACCTCTTGTGAAACTAATGACTTTGCTCCGTTTCTTCCTTCAAAAACCAGAACTATATAGTACGTTGTATTTGCAGATAAATTATTTAATCTGTACTTAATTCTATTTATGTCATAAAACATCTGTGTTGTTAAAGCTTTAGAAATATCTAAAACAGTATCTGCATATTCATCATACATTGGCTCTAAACCATAATACAATGCGTATCTTCTAAATTCACCGTAGGATAAATCAAATTTATTCCATGATAACTCAATACTGTTTGTGCCAACTGAATCTATTGATAATTTAACAGTTTGCTCTCTGGAAAGATTATAATTTCTTATAGTTCCATCTTTTGTCGCAACTGTTACAGGCTTTACTATCACAGTATAAATACTAGCGTTAGTTTCAAGCTCTGTCTGTACTTCTTGTGCTAAAGCAGTATAATGAAAGAACCTATTACCTTTTTTGAAGGAGGCTTGCTCTACCGTCACATCAAATTCAGGTGCTACTGCTAAAGCTAATCTTTGAAAAACTTCAAGTTTAGCATATAAAATAACAATATATTCTTCATCAGGCGTTATTTCTTCTACTGTCTTCCCAAGTCTTTTTGCGCTCTGCTCTACTATCTTAGGCATATCTTCCTGTAGTTGAGCAAAAGCAGGGTCTTGGTTAATAAGAGGTGCAGATAACATTAAGCTATCTGTTAAATAAGATACTAACAAATCTTTTGTTGTATCCATATTACCCCTCCCTTATAAAACGTCTAAAGCGTTTCTCTCAGCTAAATAATTTTTTAATTCCTGTGATACTTTGTAGGTTTGCCCTTTTTTCATATAAACCCAAGCATCTCCAAAATAAAATTCTACATCAATTTTAGTGCGAACTTCTACTGTTTTGGCAACAGGTTTTACTTCTTTAACTTCTAAAACGTCTAAATCTACTACTGCTTCTTTAGCCACTTCTTTAACTTCTGGTGTTTGATTTCTAGCCAATTTTAAATCCTCCATATATTATAAAAATAGGGAAGGGAATTATCCCCTTCCCTTAAAAGGTTCTTATGAAGCTGATACTGTAACAGTGAATGTAGCAGTTTTGCCACTTACAGTTACAGTACAAGTTTTTTTGCCAGCTTCTGCACTATCAAAGCCTGTAACATTATCTGTTGTCACAGTTTCAACTTTAGTGCTAGAATCGCTGTAAGTTCCAGTTACAACCATACCAGTGATGTCTAATGCTTCACCGATTGTATATGTTGTTTTTGTGGGCGGTGTTGTTACCGCTATGCTTACCAGCGTAACTGGCGTAGGGGTATCCCCACCAGCATACTCATTAGCAAGCAGATTTGGGTCTTGCTTGTAATGAAATACAGAATCCTCTGAGACTTCAAGAGTTTTTGCTAACTTACTAGGAGCTTGTTTTGCAAAAAATACATCATTAACATTAGCTCCTGTTTTATTAGCAATAACTTCTGGGGCTTGCTCCATATAGAATACATCAGTATCCGTTAATTTTTCAGCCATTTAAATCCCCTCCCTGCTCATTTATTAAGCAGTTTCAATGATAACACCATGAGTAGGATTTAAGGATTTAGTGCCCCAAATTCCATACCAACCAAGTTTCAACTCACGTTGGAAATCTTGTGGAGTATCTGTTCTAATTTCAGGCGGTAAAGCTACTGCCATAGCGTAGTAATCTTCACCAAATAAGACAGCTTGATATACGTCAATGTTATTTTTGCCTTTGCCCTCTAAATCAGCTTTATAACCAGCAATATTATCACCAGCAGGTGCGGCACCATTAGGCATCATAGTTGTTTCAATAAAACGAACATCGTCTATTCTACCGATTTCCAAATTGTTACTATGGGCGGTAAATACCCATTTTACTTACAAAAGTAAGCGGGGGCGTGCTTCTATAAGTGTCTTTACACTTGACTACCCCTCACATAGTTACCTATGTGGTCAGACTATCTCTTTACCCATGTTAAACATTCAAGGTACTCTGTGTATAGTCGTTAGACTTTTTCAGTCAATTTATATCTCATATAAATGACTTCTTTAGTACGGTATTGCCCCATTGGGGTTCACTTATTAGCTTAACATTATACCATATTGTTTCCTGATTGTCAAGATAATTCATAGGCTTTTTAAAGCCAACCGTTTAGCAGAGTTCTTTGTACTTGTTTTTATTCAAGCACAGCGGCAAAATCTACCGCTAAATAACTGTTCTGGTGCGCCGTAGTTACTTGCATTACAGTTCCTATTACTTTCCCCCACTACGTTAAGGGTACTGACCAATTTCTTGGCGGGGCTACTACTTCTTTAAGGTGTCTTTACACCTGAGTAACCCTCTTGCGGTTTCCCACAAGGTTAGACTATCTCATAACCCTATTTTGGGCTCTTCGTCCATAGTCGTTGCAAGGGTATCTGTATACCAAACATGATAACCATTTATACACTTACTTTTTTTAAGAGCTGTTCTTAATGAGTTTTCTGTCACATTTAAATATTTCACAGCTTCTGACACGCTCTTAAAAGTTTTTATATATCCATTTATAACATTCATGGCGAAAATCTTTCTGCCACACCTTCCACCAAACATTTTGCCATTTTCACGAGAAGCTCTTTTATGTGCTTCTGTATCAAAAGACAGCAACCCATTATCAACAGCATGTTGAGCATTTTCAGAGGGTGTTACCCATTCTAAATTCTCTACATGATTATTTAACTTGTTTCCGTCTTTATGATTTACCATAGGCTTATTTTCTGGGTTAGGTATAAACGTTTCAGCTACAAGTCTATGTATCTTTTTTGTTTTTCTGCCTTTTTCGTTATAAAGATTTACATAAGCGTATCCTCTAGTTCCAACTCTAGGAACTAGCTCTTCTCCCCCTTTATAAGCGGAAAGAACTTTTCCAGATGTAGTTATCAAATAATTTGGATAATCTTTAATTACTTGTTTCACTTTCGTTACTCCTTTTAAAATAGATTTTCACATAACCTTCTCACATGATTGCCATGCCTTTCGGTTTAGGAGTTCCATGTTTTCACGAAGTTTAATCGAGTGCATTTCTGCACAAGTGGACTAATGCTATCGGCTTACGCCGCTGTCTTCATCCAAGCTGGGTCATCCCGCAATGTTCTTGATTGATGCTATCTGTTACTTTTATGACCAATTTCTTGGCGGGGGAAACACTTCAATGTAGGGCGTACAACTCCCTAACGGAATCCCCTCTTATAGTTTCCTATAAGTCCAGACTATCTCATCTTCCTCTTTTCAAGGAAGTAACGTCCATAGTCGTTGCAAGGGCACAGATATTTTACAGTATGTAAGGTCTTTTTATTTTATATGACATACTGTCGATTATAAAAGGCTCAATTAAATCAAAGAGTTTCTGGGTCTCATCTGTTCCAATATAAATTCTTTTTCCTTTTCTTGATTTTGGACTAGCCACACTACTTTTGATTCCGAAGTTTTTGAACAAAGCATTTCTCAATAAATCTATATCTTTATCGTTAAACGCATCAGTACAAAACATTGCAAAAGCATTTCTGGTTTTTAATCTTTTTGTTATGGAAACATAGGAACTTGTCCCATCATCCATAAACCAATAAGCTAACCCTCTTACTGTCAGTAATTCTTCAATATTTTGAGGAACTCCTTTTATACCGTCATTTACAAATAGCTTATAAATGTCCATTAATTCAAAAGAAGACAATGAGTTAAAATAAACTGTAGTATATTCTCCACTTTTCTGTTTTCTCGGTGGAGTACCACACATATCTTTAAATATGCCATAAAGGTGATTGACATAATCTTCTTGTTTTATAGACTGACCTATATTAAATCTTGCTGTTTTTTCTAATACTTTAGAGATGCTTCCATCTCCCAACAATTTTCCTATTAAAATTTCTTGCTGTAAGCTATTCATTAATGTATCCTGCCTTCTCACATGATTACCTTATCAGTGAACAACTCTGACTTAGGCTTCCATGTTTTCACGTTATTTTTCAAGACGACTTACGCCGCCAAGTCCCCACAATAAGGATGTACGAAGCAAATATAATAATTACCACCGATTTTTGGTGCATTATTGGTTGACAAAATTTCAACGGCATCTTTAATAGTTGCTACTGATAATTCATTTGCACCAGCGGCAATTTCATTTCTTACTGAAATTTTAGCCGCATCTTTTTTACGACCAAAAATTTTAGAGGTGCCTATGCCACCTGTACAAGCGGTATCTCTCAATTCACATTCGATTGTATGTCCAATGTTTCTGCCCAGCAATTTTAAGCTGTTAGCCATCTGGTCAACAAAGGAGAACTGTAAAGATAATGAAGTAATTGCTGTTGCAGTGCCATGCTCTGTAACAACGATTTCTTTCATTGTGGAACTTAAAGTTTGAGATTTAATTCTCTCACCTTCCAGCAATTCTGGCGGTAACTCTAAGTTTTTATAAGTCAACATTTTTATGGTATTGCCAGGTTGAGTCATTAACTCAGTTTTTACAGCCGCAAACTGATAGAATCTCATAACTGGTTCAGCTTGATATTCTAACTCTCTGGAATACACAGGTTTCAATTCATTGATTAAACGAATCGCATTACCTGCGGCTAATTCAGTACCACCCTCACGAATAATTGTATTAATATCATTCGCTGTTGGGAATTTTGGTGTTTTGTTTTCAGCCATTTAAAAAATCACTCCTATTAAAATTTACGATTTCCTGAATCTCCAAACATTACTTTTCGCAAAGCTTCGTAAGTTTGATTATCCGTATCTCTGACAGATGCTAAAGCATCTTTATTTTTTGATTCAAAAATATTATTCATATCTGGTGTTGGTAATCCCAGATTTGGTTTATATTTTTCTTTAACTTTATCTTGCAAAGCTTTTGCTTTTGCATATGTGCTATCAATTTCTTCCTTAGTAGAACCTGTTACTAAGTCTTTGAAATCTTCATCAATATCACTTAATTTAGAAGCTTTATATGCTTCTACTTCTTGTGATTGTTTGTAAGCCTCAAATTCCGCTCTAGCTTTTTCTACCTCTGCTTTTAATTCGTCCCGCTCTTTTGTAAGAGCTTCTAATTCTTCCTTACCCAAAGATTGCCCCTCCTGTTTCGCTTTTTCAATCAAGTCTTTAAGCCGTGTTATCTCTTTATCTCTTTCTGCTACAATATCTTCAAGTCCATTGGATTTTAAAATCTCAGCATTAAGCTTTTCACTCTTAACTTTCAGCTCACCTTTTAATCTCTCAATTTCAGGGTACAGTTTTGCTTTTTCCTGTTCCCTTGCTTTGGACAGTAACGCATCTATATCTACTTGTGTTTGTTGATTCTGTACTGGTGTAGGTTCTTGACCAGTAACCTGTTTTTCCTCTGTTCCTTCTGGCATTAATTCTTCCCCCTAATAAATAATAATTATTTGCCTTGTGGTTTCATTGAAACCTTTGTACCATTGGTAGGCATCCTATTAGCAGGTCTTTTATCAACCTGTAATTTTACCGCAGGAGTAACATTTGTATTAGCGTTTGACGGCTTCATATATTTCTCTGCTGACACTCTACCACCTCCTTCTTTTATAAAGTATCTATATTATACCTTTTTTGAAGGTTAGGTTTTCTCTAATCCAGTAAAGAGTTTTTTTTCTTCACCATCTCTATTAGTTCCAACCTTATTTTTAAAATCCATTTGAGGATTAGCATTATTTTCTACTGGAATTTCTTCCTTCTCTGGTTCTAACATTACTGAACCATCAGAAGGATTTACTAATCTGTTTCCTGCTGGCATACTTAAAGGAGCAATACCATAATATAATGGATTTTCCTTACTATCTTTGTCAATCTCTTTTAACAATGCTTGTGGAGAATCTTTTTTAAGTCTTTCTAAAGCATTTTCTCTACTTTCTAATCCAGCTTTCATTTCTTGCTGAATCTGACTTAACTCTTGAACCATATCACGAGGTAAAATATCCCCAAAAACAACTCTATGAGTAAATAATTTAAATCTATCTGATTCCTTAACAGAAATTATAGCTTCTTTTAAACCAATTAATAAAATAATTTTATTTACAAGTTGAACAGAAGCCCCTGTCATTACTTGTTTTGTTTTTATTAAATCTATTAAAGGCATAAAAGCTATTTGAAAAGCTGTTCCACTTAAATTTGCAGGCGGTGCTTCTCCACCTATAGCTAATTTAGGCATATTAGCAATCTCAAACATATTAGTTTTAGTGTTACCAATATAACTTATGCTTGCACCTAAATCTCCTTGCAGTTCCAAATTGAACACTTTAGCATCTTTAGGCAATCCACCCCAAACATTATTTGCGCCTCTTTCAAGATTAGCTATTCTTGCACCAGTAATAATTGTTGTTGGTGCGGCATGATAAGTTAATATTTCGGAAACATCAGAACATTTAGCGTTTAACTCTAAATTTAATGGTATAATATCTTCTAAGTCAGATAGACCAAAATTAGAGCCAGACAAGGGTAAATTTCTAAAATGTACGATTGGAATAATCCCATATGGGTTAGGAATAACCACATCATCTTTTCCATCTTCTTGTTTTCTTACCTCATCTTTAGTATAAATATATTTAATTGTAACTGTTTTTTTACCCGCAAATAAAGCAGGCTCTCTTTCAACATTATAAATAATAGATACAGACTCTAAAGCATCAGGAGAACCATTATAACCATCTTTATATTTTGGAAAAACAATACTTGAAGGAATACTAAATAATCGTATTCTACCTTTAGGGTACATTCCGAAAGGGTCATCAATTTCACTAGGACTTTCATAATGAACGTGAATATACGCATCTCCTGTAACAGATTTACACTGCCCAACATTCATCATTAACTCTGAACCATTATTGTCGTCCCATACTCCATTTACAAAACTTTGTATATCTTTTTCAAACTCTTTATCAAATTTAAAAGTAAAACCACCATTAAATTCAGTGCTAACATATTTATTTACAAAACGTCTACACCAATTTTGAGTAGTTTGTGGTGAATCTTCATTAGTAGCGATGTAATCAAAATGATACCCTAAAAAGAAATTCCAAAACCTCTCATATTCAGCAAGCCTTGCAAGGTCTGCCTCTCCTAAATAAGAAGTTTTATCATTCAACTTAACAAACGGTTCTACCATTTTTGTTAAAAGTGAACGATAACCTGATACCAAATCCAAACCATCACCACCTTCTTCTTAATCTTTGATTTAATCTATTTGTAAAATGATAGCTACTAGAATTTGTTTTAAAAAACTCATTTTCTGTAACCAATTCTGGTGCTCCCATTTCCGTTTTTAATCCCCAAACCATTAAAGCGGCACTAAAGGGATAATCATCATGTTTATTTCTTTCTTTAGGATGTCTTACAACTAAATGGTTATTTTGATACTCTTTTTGCAATTCTAAAAACTGTTCTTGAAATTTTTTAAATTCTATTGTTTCAGCAGTTTTAGGAGAAGCAGGATAATGAAAACAATTAGCTTTTAAATAAGCATCAAAGTATTTCATTAACGCAGATTTTGAAGGAACAGTAAATACAAAAGGTACAACAGGGCATTTTAGATTAGCCGCAAGCCTGTCAACAACAGGTGCCCCTACTCCTGTTCCATCTACTACAATACCTTTAACTGTAAAATTCTTTAAGAAATCCATTATCTTATAATACTGCTCTTCATAGTTATCACCAACTATTTCTAACCAGTCTAAAATTCTCACATCATATAAAACATAGTCAGGAACTCCTGCTTCTGTTGCCTGTTCTACAATTATAGGATTTGTATAATCTGGAAGTCCTACAGTTACTACTGTACTATCCTGTGACTTACCTATATCAATTCCTACTATGCACTGAGTATCATAACATACGTATTCTCTATCTTTATTTTTCATTGCTATTGGTTCTTCTGTGAACTTATTAGCATCAATAAACATTCCATATTGGAACATCCACTTTAATTTATAACTCATTTGATATTCTTCGCTATTTTCCCCTAAAATCATCTTAGCTGATTCTAAAGTCTTAGCATAATGCGGATTAGCTTTTACTACCACATCACAATCAAATTCAAAATGGCTTTTTAATCTTATTTCCTCATTTTCCCAGCGTTTTTTATTTAACTGAATAGTGTCATAAAAAAAGTTCTTGCTAATATTAGGTGTTCCAATTAAAATCTTTGTTCCATTATAAAATGAAACTGTTGGGAAAATAGACTTTTTAAATTTAAAATTACTAATATCCTGTGCTTCATCACATATTAAAATATGGTATGAACCACCTTCTATATTTGAACCCTCACTTGCACTTTTGCAAGTAACGGTAGATTTTATATTTAAGTTGTTAAACTCTAATGTTATCTTTTCACCATTAAATGTTCCGAACCTTACATTAAAATCAGGATTTGTTAATACTTCTAATGCAGAAGAACAAGAAACACAATCTTTTATGTTTTCAAATATAATCTGTGATTGCGCTTTTGTTGGAGCAAAGATTCCTACCATTACACCATCTTTAAATAATCTAAATCTTTTATCATCAGAGAACATTGGCATATTTGCCAATATTGGAAGAAAAATAATTAAGCCTGAAACAGTATTACTAACTGTAAAGCTCTTTCCACTCTGACGAGACATTAAAGCTGTTAAAGTCTCAGAATCATTTTCTATTACTGCTCTTATAATTCTCTTGCTGAAATGTGCTTGATACGAAAACATTTCTTTGCCTGACAAAAGATAGCAAAAATCAAAAATTTTATTAACTAATTCTGTAGTCGAAAACATATCTTGTGCCATAAATACCTCTATCTAAAAATAAATAAACCTAGTAAAGAATACTAGGTTTATTATAATATATAGGTTAATGTCTCCCTATAATCCAATATCCATTTTTGCTTCTAAAAGTTAATCGTTTGCCTGTTTCACGTTCTTTTTGCTGTAACTTATCATATTCACGCTTTGAAATGCGTTTCATACTATTTCATCACTCTTTTCATTGTGTTCTTATTATACCATAAATTTATAGATTTGTCAATAGATTTTTTAAAAATATTTTAATTTTTTATTCTTTTTTTGACATTAAATGAATAAATTCATCATCTGTCCATAAAAATATTTTCTTTTTCCGCTCTCCACGCATCTCTGCAACATAACAGCCAGGAATCCCAACTCTATATCCTTTTGTTTTAGCATATGATGGATATACTTGGAAAGTTCCCCCCCAAACCTCATATGTAATCTCTGGTCTAGGCTCTTTTGTGAACTTATTGTGCTCTATTACTACTCGCTCTTTTTTATACCGCTGATGATGATGTTCTCGCCATATAACAGTAGCGTTTATCCAATCCCAAACACCATCTCGTTTTGGTGCTTGATGTTGAACAAAATGAATGTAACAATTACTGCCAACATTAAAATAAAGAAAACAAAATTCTGCCATATAAATTTCTGGCTTGCCTATCAATGTTGCTAACATAAGCTCAGGAGTAAAATATGAATCATGCTTTCTTCTTCCCGCCCAATGATTACCGTCTATAATGTATAAAATCCTATCAGCATATGGCTTCATTATTTCCGCTAATTCATATACCTGTCTATCTCCTATTGACCATTCTTCTGTTACATCAGATTTAGAAAGCTTTGTTGCACCATTACCCGCATCTCCACCTATACCAACATACATATTAGGAATTGACATCAGATAATTAAATGTTTCTATAAACAACTCTCTGTTACATAATCCCCAATGAATATCAGAAAGATTTGTAAAATAAGCCACTTCTTCATCTGTTCTAAAGGTTACGATATGTTTTCGTAAATCCTCAAATATTATATCTTCTTTACGCTTCAAGTTATATCTCCTTGCAAACATTCTTTGGCGGGTTTATCTTCTCTAAATCTAATGAATCTTGGGTTAATTAAAGTAACTACTCTACCATCTTTGCTTATCAAAGAATTCTGATACTGTATTTCCACAACTTTACCTACGTATGAATCTTTTCCATTCTCTTTTATTTCTGCCTTTAATTCATCTGATAAATTACTTGCAGTACAAACATAAACTAACTTACCATCTTTATAAGCTCCACAGGTTACTCCACCTACCCACTTATTATAATACGATTTTGTTACTGGAACTCTCGTTCCAAAACTAGTTGTTTCCCAATATTTCCACTTTAATAGTAATTCTTCATCACTTAATTTACCACTGTAAAGACTTGAAGGTGGTTCAAATCCCATAATAACTAAATCTGCTGTTTTCGTGCTCTTATACTTCAAAAAGTTACCACTCCTTTTTTCTACATAAGGAGCAAAAATATCTTTTAATACTAGCCCCTCTTTCCCGCAAGACCAAAAGAACGTTAAAAGGTCTGCGAAAGATTTAGTAGGTTTTCTAATATCTTGGGTCAACTCAAAAATTGCACCTTGCGTTTTACAGTTCTCTATAAAATAAATTGGAACTATTTTGATATACTCACTAAACATATATCTAATATTGTCCAAGAGTTTTAAACGCTCAATAAGCGGTAAGCTTTTTACCTCTTTCCCATTGTAATAAATAATGTCAAATACTTTATAAGTTAAATAACCATTTTCTTCTTGAAATGCTATAGCATTTTCAGGTGTTGCTCCTATAACTCTCTGTACTTCAAAGAAGTGGGAATCATCTCCAAAAACTAACTCACCATCTAAAACTGTTCCTGTCAGTGTATGCAAATCAAAGTCTCTTAAATGTGGCAATTTATCTGTTGCTTCATCTCTCTGCCCTGTCTTTTTAGAAAAGCCACGTAACATTATCCTATTAAACTCTGTTCCTATATGCATACATGCTCTATGCCCATCTAACTTCTCCTGTGCAATATAAAACCCTTCTGCACTTTCTAATTCCTTAAATGTCCCCACTTTACAAGTCTGAGGAGTTACGTCAACCATTTCAACACCTCTTTTGCAAGAACTTCTTGAACATACTTTTTATACTCTTCTACAGTTTTGAAATCATTATGAACAGTTATATCAAAAGATGAAAAACTATCTAATTCTGTCTCGCTCTTACTTAAAGATTGCTGTAAAGTGAGTCCATTTCTAAATAATTGATGCTCTCTCTCCACCCTGATAACCAAAGGAGAAAATTCTTTCATTTCCATTATTTCATTTTCGTAACGACAATCAGCAACAATATAAACAGAATTAGAAGAAAGACTTGGACTATCTCTCTCTACTCCTTTTATTGCAGACTTTAAGCAATCTACCCAATAATTTTGATTATATTTTCTTACAGATTCACCAATATCTATTAATAATTGCCGACCTTTTTCATCTTTTTTACCATCCCATTTAAAAACTGTTTCGCAAATATACTTCAAGCTATCAGCATAATGAGTAATTAATACATCTTTGCCCTGTTCTTTTAAATAATCCTTTAATACCCTTGCTAAAGTATCTTTTCCGCTTCTGGCTTTCCCACTTATTAAAATAACTTTTTTTGACATTTTAATACCACCTAATAATTATTTTGTTTGTTTAGTTTTTAAATCATCATAAGCATCATATCTTAATTTTGTGTATTTAGTATGCTTGACCCTATCTTCACACTCTTTTTGTTTGCCTTTATTAAAATTTCGGTAGTCAACGGTTAAATACAATTATGTTATCGCTAGGCTTTTTATCCTAACTTCTTACGGTTTCCCATAAGTTCGGCGTACATTTTTACCCTCAACTTTACTTGTTAGGGTATCGGACACTCTTGGCAGGATTATATTTATTCACCTGCTACGCTCTACAGTAGCTATCAGCCTTTCGCTATCTAATAACTTACCTCGGTATTCCCTTAATTTTTTTAAACTTATCACATTTCTTAAGTATTGTCAAGTAAAAATTTTAGGGTTCACCGATTTTGCCCAATAATTATATTTACAATTTCTTGTAAATACGGCTATTCAATAACCTGTAACCCTTCTTAAACGTAAAATATTATTGCTTCCGCAATTCGGGCAAACACTTGGGATATCACTCTGTAATCCGCAATCATGGCAAACATCAATAGGAAAATTATAAGCTAAATAGGGAACATCTATAGACATTGCGTAATCCATAATATCCTCTACCGCTTGTTCATTTTTCATTGCATCTGCTTCAAACTCAATATAAGTAATACAGCCTGCCGTGGGGTATTTACAGAATTTAGCTTCAATATCTAATTTTTCAAAAATAGATGCTTGTTGCCAAACTGGAACATGATGTGAATTAGTTATATATTCCCTATCTGTAACATTAGGTATTACTCCAAACTCTTTCTTTAAAGCCAAAGCATATTTATATGCCAATGTTTCAGCAGGAGTAGCATAACAAGAGAAATTCAAATTATGCTTTTCACTTGCTTCAACCGTTCTTTGATAAATATGCTCAACAACTTTCAAAGCAAAATCCAAACTCTCTTTAGACTCATAATGGTCTGCACCAAACAGTGCTTGACACATTTCAGCAATACCAATATATCCAAATCCTAATGTAAAATGCTTTAATGTTTCATAAATGCCTTTTTCTCTTGCCAATTTTGCATCAGCAACAATATTATTGTTATACATAAACGGAGCGGCTTTTACACTCTGCTTACACATATAAAAGAATCTCTCTATTAAGCTCTTTTCTGTTAAATCTAATACTTCATCAAGCTCTTTCCAAAATCCTTCTAAATCTAATGGTTTGCCTAAGCAAATGCCATGTTTTATTCCAATTCTAGGTAAATTAATAGTTACAGGGCAAGCATTACCTCTACCATCTTTTTTATACCCCATTCCATGCCTATCTTTACCTATCAGGGTTCTACACGTATTCTCCACTATCGCTAGTGGTACTGACTATATTATCTGTTTTTTTAAAAACAGCCCTCCGCTTCGGATACGGTGTCTATCTCCGTCCCTACGCCGCTACACTCATCACGGCTAGTCGATACACTTTGTTCATCACAATATTCAAATGTAAAAATTTTTTTATAAGGAACTTTTGTTTTTCCTTTTAAAATCTTCATAATGGAAGTTTTGCCGCCTCTTATTCCACAAGACTTAGCACAAGAAATTAAAGTATCAAAAATTTCTTCTTCGCCTGTTTGAAGATTTATTTTTTTCACTTTACGAGCATTTGGATTTTTAGCACCTAACTTAGTTTTTCTTATTTTCTCTTTTATAACTTCTAATTCTTTAGAATTCTTATTTTTATAAGTATTTCCCCCACATTTAGACGCAACATCAACTTCATTATAACCCAAAGCAACACTGCTAAAAAAATTTATCCAAAAAATCTCTTTTTCTGTTAGCTCCTCTTGTGTTTTCGCAGTATCAATAATTTCATAACAAAACAAATTTTTTCCATATTTTCTAATGGCTCTTGCAAATTTAGTATCAAGTTTTCCACTTAAACTATCAGTAATATGTCTATGAAACCTATCCTGCACAGGTCTTATTGTCTGCCCAATATAAACTTTTCCATTTTGAATATTAGTTATTTTATAAACCCACATCTTATCACCAGATTTACGTAATATATGAACCTTAGCACGGTCTCAACTCAAAGAGTCCTAACCGTTAGCAACCTACTGGTCACACCGCCTGACGGCGTTCAAAGGGTTTTAAATGGGCTAAGTTCCACTTACCCATTGTAGCCATTTCTTCATCAATGTTTGAAGCAGGATTTTTACTCCAATCGCAATTTACAACGTTTGGATATATCCTTTTGCTTAAACTCTTTATGGCTAATTTTTTTAAATCATAATTAGGAGTTCCCTCTTTATCATTAACCCCTTTTTTGTATTGAAAAATACTTATTGGAAAAATTGGGGTTAAATGATTTTTGCCTATCCCCTCAATAGAAGCATTTAATAACCATTTTGTTACTAATCTTCCTTCTGGTGTTATATCTAAACCATAATTAATTGAGGTAAAAGGTAATTGGCTACCTGGGCGACTCTCTAAGGTGTTTAAATTATGATACATTGCTTCTGTACTCTGTTTTCCTTCAAGCTCTAACATAGCATTTGCGTATTCATATGCCTTTTCATATTTCTTAAAGACATCATTATCTATATGTATATTCTCTTCATTGTTTTTTAAAAAGCCTAAAAAATATTCCAATTCTTTATCTATTTCTTTTTGCTCTACATATTTCATACCATTTTTGAAATGTTTTACAAAACTCTTTTTTACAAATGGTGCTAAATCTCTATCTATATGTGCAGAAGCTATTCCACCAAACTGACATTGGCTTTGAGCCTGAAATATTACAGCTACTAATTGGCAAGCAGTGCTAAAGCTTCCTGCCCCTCTTACATCACCATTTCTTGTAATAAAACCATTTGTCAATAGCGGTACTAAATCCGAAAACAAGCAGTTCCCAGTTACTATACCATTAGGAAGCACAAAAGAATGAGCTTCTTCTACGTCTAAGCACCAAACCACATCTTCTCGATAAGGTGTAATAGACTCTACTGTGAAGTAATTAACATTATTATTGGAAATAAAAGAAAACTGTTTTGTAAAACCTCTTATTCCAAAATTTGTTGTTTGACCAGTTAAATCTTTCTCCCTTAAAATATATTTTCCAAAACAAGGACAATAATTTTTAATGAAACTAATTAGTTCTTTATTTGTAGTCAACAACATAGTGTTTGTGCCTTTTCTATTACCATCTGCACAGTATAACCCATCAAACAAGGCAGACATTTCTTTTAATGTTAAACTCTCCAAATTAGGAACTTCTTTTACAAAACCTATTACACTACTAAAAGTTAATTCAATATCTCCGTTTTCCAACAATCGTTTTGAATGTTTGAGGGCATTAAATCTATCAGCATATTTAATTTTATGCCCACAAAGACGTAATCTTACAAATCTTTTATCCTCTATTTTTTTACCCCTTGACCATCTATGATTATTACATCCATCACCTAAAACGAAACCTAAACACCAATAATATTTTTCTTCTTCATTTGCTAACTCAAAATCAAAAATAGAAAACGTTGGCGGTCTTAATAATGAATCCCCTACAGCCAAATTAGAAGTAACACTGCCATCCTTTAATAACCATCTATGATTTTGTGTAGCATGAACAATTTGCTTACCTTTATTTCTAGTAAACACTATCTCATATAAAAGCTGTTTACCAAAACTTCTTACTATCGCCTTTTTATACTCACCATTAGGGGTTAAAACATTAACAACATCTCCATCTTGGAAATCTAAAAAAGACTTTACTCCCTTATCAGTAATAAATTTCGTCTCTCTTGCTAAACAGTTTTGCATCCCAACACTATAACTATCTAAATCGTGAATATAGATTCTTGCCTCTTTATGTGCTTTCGCTACCTCACTTGACATTAAATCATTTAACGCAATATCTTTATGTATTACTGCGGCACTTTCAAATTTTCTGCCACCAAAACTTTCTTCATCTACATTTGCATTTTGATTCATCACATTTGTACATTCTATTTTACTTAATATTTCTTTTCTTAACGCAGAATCTCTTTCCCGCTCTCTATTTCTTTTTTCCCTATATAAAATAAACTCTTTCGCTACATTTTTAAAATTTGATGCCATTAACTCTTTTTCAATCATATCTTGAATAAATTCAACTTCTGGAATACTTTCTGCTGTCTCTTTAATCTTCGTTTCTATCTTGTTTGCTAACCTTACTTCTTTTCCTTCTAACATTCCTAAACTTTTAAAAGCTTTTAGAATCGCATTAACAATTTTAGAAGAATCATAATCTACAATTCTTCCATCCCGCTTTTTCACCTTAGTAATCACTTTGAACACTCCTTATAACAAACACTTCCTTTGCAAATAAATTATTTTGTTTTTTACAGTTATAACAGTGTTTTTTATAAAGTTTATTGCATATAAACAAAAATAGCTAGGGCTTTCCCTAACTATTCAATTTTTAAAATGGAGCTAGTGGCAGGAATTGAACCCGCAACCTACGGCTTACAAAGCCGTTGCTCTACCTATTGAGCTACACTAGCATGGTATGCCTCTCCGAATCGAACGGACTCTGCTGGGCTTCAACCAGCCACTTTAACCAACTAAGCTAAAGGCATGTATGGTGACGTATGGGAGAATTGAACTCGCCATTCCAACATTGAAAGTGTTGTGTCCTAGCCATTAGACTAATACGCCATTTTGGTGTCCTATCTCAGACTCGAACTGAGACTGTACGGATTTTAAGTCCGTTCCCTCTGCCGATTGGGGTAATAGGACATGGTTGAAGCAGATGGAGTTGAACCATCATTTCTGCGTTATCAGCACAGCATACTAACCCTTGTATTATGCTTCAATATGGATGCCAGAGTAGGACTCGAACCTACACTTAACAGAGTCAAGGTCTGCTGTGTTACCATTACACTATCTGGCAAATAAGAACTAAGCTGGCTGTCAACCCAGCATCTCCTACCAGAGCTTCTCTGTGGCGGTAGCTGACCATTCTACCCTTTAGTCCTAGTATATAAAATAGCTTGGTTGGCACTTTCTTCTTTGGCTCTATACCTAGCTGTAAATTAGCTCAGTGCGAACTGATAAAGCCTCGGCATATACTTATACAGCTAAACATATGCTATCAATGGCTAACTTCTGTTTCTATGAACAAAAGGTGTGAGTTTTTTTAAAGTCCCTAGCAGACTAATGTGTCAAATTTTTCTGTTGCTGACCCAACTTAGTGCGCCCTAAGTCACTAATGGTTATCTAGACTCACTATTTTATTTTAACCCCAAGCTATTATAATCTATTTGGTTTCCCATGCAGGAATCGAACCTGCACACAAGGTTTAGCTTACTACTCTATATTTCTATAGCCACATATGTGTTGTAGTCTGGACTATTTCTTTACCATTTCAGGTAAGATGCGTATAGTCTCTACAGAACCCCTTGTAAGAAGGTTTCCTCGGAGTTGTCTTCGGCTTTGTTTAGCAAATATTCCGTTAAGAGATTCTCCGATATAGCATCTTCCAGTTCAAGTGTTACTCCTTGAAGCTGTATCATTTTTGTTAATTTACCTCTACAAGAACAACTACAACAGTTACAATTATATTTTGTCTTCTTTACTAAAAAAGATTTATTTCGAGCTAGCGAGAACACTTTCTTGCAACAAGGACATTTTAACAAAACCATGTGTTTCTTTAGTTTTAATCCATGTTTTTTAGCATGCTCTCTTATAGACAAAATTTCTAAATTTTTGATGTTGTTATCTTTCTTATTCAAATTTTTATGATGTACAACTTCATTCGCATTAAGTAACCGACCAAGATGATTTTCCATAACAATCCTATGTAAAAGAACGTAACCATTCTTAGTTGCTTTTGGATGTTCAGGAACTAAAGCATATAAATAATCACCTTTACTTACAATTTTCTTAATGTTCCACATGAACGCTCCTATCTTTAAAGACCTGTGCTCTGTCCATTGAGCTAATGGGAAATATGGTGCAGGGAGTAGGAATCGAACCTACGATGTATCTTACGTGCCAGATTTACAGTCTGGTGCAATCGCCAGCTATGCAACCCCTGCATTATTAATTGGTGTGAATAGAAGGAATCGAACCTCCGACATTCTGCTTGTAAGGCAGACGCTCTCCCATCTGAGCTATATTCACATTAAGTGACAGGGAAATGTCCCCATCTACGGTAGCCCCAGAGCTTACACCCAAGCTAAAACTTTTTATTTGGGAGCGGGTATGGGAATCGAACCCACCTTAAACAAGCTTATGAGGCTTGCGAGAACACCTTGCCTCCCACCCGCAATCTAATCTAATGCCAGAGCATTTGCTAGCTTTACTCTGGCAAATTAAAAGGATTTTTTAGACGATGCCATTACGACAGCGGAAATCCGCATCCTCCACTTTGCGCTAGGGAGTGCCCTATCCTTTGCAGTCTTTGGTCTTTGTGGCAGGATTTGAACCTGCGACCCTTCGCTCCCAAAGCGAATGCGCTACCAAACTGCGCCACACAAAGATTGGTTGAGGGTACTGGAATCGAACCAATATTAAGCAATTATAAGTTGCCTAGTCTACCGTTGACTTAACCCTCCATTGGCACTTAGGGTTGGACTCGAACCAACAACTACCGCTTTAACAGAGCGGGATTCTACCATTGAACTACCTAAGTATGGCGAGCCGTGAAGGAATCGAACCCCCATTAATGGTTTTGGAGACCACTGTTCTACCGTTAAACTAACAGCCCATTGGAGCGGTAAACGAGAATCGAACTCGTAACATTAGCTTGGAAGGCTAAAGTTTTACCCTTAAACTATTACCGCACTATATCTATATTATAGCATATTTTTGCGTATTTGTCAAGCATTATTTTTTATTGGAGAGTCAGCACGGAGTTGAACCGTGAATTTTAACGGTTTTGCAGACCGTTTCCTTACCCCAAGAATACACTGACTCGTGTGGAGGAGGACATGGGACTCGAACCCACAAACGACTTTCATCGCACGTCAGTTTTCAAGACTGATGCCTTACCATTAGGCTAATCCTCCATAGACCGCCAACCGATGAAACTGATGCGGTCACTATGTTTTTCTGTTTAGTGATTCAAGCACTGTAAATCAACACCCTGATAGCGGGAGGGTATCGAATAAGGTCAGTGCATAACCTTCATCTCGTAGTAACCTTTATCGCTGGTTAATTCGCCCTTTCGCTTTCTGCTCTAGCTACGTCTATGGAGCATAGGATAAGCAATAACCTAATTTATAGTCACCCTTTTTTAAGGGCTTCCCACTCTTGTTTGTAATCTTTTACCTTTTCATATTCATCAGCATAAAGTTTTTCAAGAAGTGTCATAAGTCTTGTATGAGCTATTAAACAAAAACATAATGATTTTTGTCTTTCTTTATGGTATTTTAAAAGCAATTTTTTTCGAGCCAATGCTTTGCCTTTTTCTTCGTCAAACACATCTGCTCCATGAACTCTTGTTGTTGCACTCAATGTATCAGGAATTACAGAAGCATCAAAAGTATACCAAGCACCTGCACCTTTTGCAAGTTTATTTGTTTTGCGTACAACATCTCCACGACAATTAGTTGCAATAGCAGTTACTGTTCCTTTTTCTTTGTTTACTACATACTTAATCTTATCCATTCGAATTCTCCTTTGTTTTTTATTATGTATATATTATACCACACTTTTTTCCTTTTGTCAAGTATTATTTTTAATTTCCTGTAGAACCAAAACCACCAGCACGTTCTTCTGTTGTATCATCATAATCTACTTTATCATATGATGAAATAATTCCTTGAACAATTCTTTCACCTGCTTTTAATACTACAGGCTCATCTCCAAAATTTATGACTGCCGCAAAAATCTCTCCATCATTTGTTTTATTGCCAAAATAATCAGCATCTATAACACCTACTGTGTTGCCTAATGCGAGGTTTCTTTTGCACAAAGAACTTCTTGGTGCCATAAGTAAAAATTTATCTGATTCAAGCCTTGCTTTTACTCCCAATGACACTAAAGTAGGCGTAAGAGAAATTCTTACTTGTCCATCTTTTAAAGAATAAGCAGGAGGAATTTCTGTATCCTTGTAACAATACATGTCGTAACCAGCACTTCTTGCCGTCTTTCTTGTCGGCAATTTTGCATCTTTGTAAATTCTTTCAAATCTTTGCATTTACTACTCCTTTATCAACTGCACAGTAACATTTCTTCTACCGAATTTATATGCCTGCGCTTTTGTTGGAAAATAAATATCTATTCTATTACCTACAATAGCACCACCAGTATCTTTAACCTCGTAGTAACCACTGTATTCACCAGCAATAATATAAACTCTGCTGTGCATGGGCAACACGCTTGTATCTGCGGCTATAATTCCCTCTCTTACGAATTCACCAGAAGCAGTTCTGCCGTAATCTGGGTGCCAAGAAGGTCTTCCACATTCATCTTCTGCCGCTGTGTAAGCTGTTGCTACCATATCATAAGAAATAATTTTTGGCGGTTTAAGTTCATATTCTACTTTTATTTCCGAAGCATCAACTCTTGGTGTTGAATTTGATTTGTCTGTTGGCAGAACCAAAAAGAGCATCAGAAGTAGTGTTGCTAAAACACTTATTAGCTTCTTGATAAAACCACCTCTATTTACATCTATATTTTGACCCGCATACTTGACAGATATATTTATCGTTATCTACCCTACAACGCTCGCCACAGCAAAAAACATCTCCGTCAAGTAAGTATGGGTCTTTTTCAAAATGCTGAACTCCATCGGAATCAATCCAAAAACGCTTAGGCGTGCCCCCACCTTTATCTGTTATGGATGACTTAATCTGTTCAAGCATTAAGATACAAGCATCAATTTGTTCTAAAGCTAATTCTTTATTCATTCTACCACCAACTTTGCAATTTTTATTACATTATACCACACTTTTAATTAATTGTCAACACCTTTAAAGCACTCTGGTGTTAAATCGTAACTTACCTTATCACACAATTCTATTTTTTCGCCTATAAACAATGCCTGTGCATAACATTGAATAGCCATTGATAAATTGACTTCGTAATTCTCTTTTTCACTTTCCTCAGAAAGTTTCTTTAAAAATTTATCAGCACTTGCTAACATAGCATCTTGCGCTTTTGTAAAAATACCCCTAATTATTAAAACCTCTCCTGCATTTTTTTCTGCAAGAAATTTAAACAAGTCATATAACGGTAAATCTACAATGTCTTCTTCTTTCATTTCTACACCTCATTTCAGAATGTATTAACATTATACCATAATTTTTAGCGTTTGTCAACACTTTTTTGCAAAAAAATTTAACTAAAAATAATTCACAAAGATTTCACAAATTTCTCTAAAAAATCTATTGACAAATCTTCATTTTTGTGCTACCCTATATAA
>ERZ780195.148-NODE-148-length-71651-cov-15.938865_pt1 | contig 71651 bp, 59 predicted proteins | sample MGYA00511017_ERZ780195 | MGnify/ENA primary metagenome ERZ780195 (study PRJEB29588, sample SAMEA2159974) | human gut metagenome | biome: human gut; feature: human-associated habitat; material: faeces | place: Denmark | collected 2008/2010 ...
AATTTCTTTTTTTCCATAATTAATCTAACTCTCTCCTTCCCTATTTTTACAGTCTAAAAAAGAGAATAGAAATATTCTATTCTCTATATATTTTTATTCAATTATTTTTAAAGTATTCTATTAAACATTTTTCTAATTCGTTTTGCTTTTCTATTTTATTTATTTTTTCTCTTATTTCTGTTGCGTTCCTCATATTTTTTATATAACAACTTATATGTTTTCTCATTTCTTTTATTGCAATTTCTTCGCCCTTTTCCTGTACTTCTAAATTAATGTGATTTAATATTATACATAGTTGCTCACTCTTAGAAATAGGCTCAACCTCTTTTCCCTGTAAAAAATCTATTATTTCTTTAAATATCCATGGCCTTCCAATTGTTGCCCTACCTATCATAATGCCATCTACACCTGTTTGTTCGAACATTCTTAGTGCATCTTCCTTCGTTTTTATATCTCCATTTCCTATAACAGGTATTTTTACTGCATCCTTTACTTTTTTAATTATATCCCAGTCTGCAACTCCAGAATAAAATTCTGCTCTTGTTCTACCATGTATAGTTATAGCCGAAGCTCCCGCCGCTTCTATTATTTTTGCTACTTCTACAGCAACAATATTTTCTGAATTCCAACCTTTTCGTATTTTTACGGTTACCGGTACTTTTGCATTTTTTACAACCACTTTTACTATTTGCTCTAGTAATTCTAAATTTTGCAACAATCTGCTTCCATCCCCATTTTTCACTACCTTAGGAGCTGGACATCCCATATTAATATCTATAATATCTGCTGTATCACTTACATAATTCGCTGCAAACTCCATTGATTGAATGTCACTTCCAAATATTTGAACTGCAATAGGCCTATCTTGCTCGTTTACTTTTAACAATTTTTTTGTCTTTTCATCATTATAATATAAAGCTTTGCTACTAACCATTTCTGTATATGTAAGTCCTGGGCCAAATTGTTTGCAAACTGTTCTAAATGGCAGGGCTGTTATTCCTGCCATTGGCGCTAAAAATATATTGTTTTCTAATTCTACATTTCCTATCTTTATTTTTTTTAAATACATTTTCCCCTCATTTACAATTTTTTAGTAATTTCTTCGAAGTTCGGGTGATTAAAATCGCCCCTACATTTTTCATAGATTACTTTACACTATCTTATAATTACAACTTATTCTATAAATAATACTTTTTGTCTTCTTCCACTAATATTTAATAATATTCCTATCATTATTATATTGCTCAATAGTGAGCTTCCCCCATAACTTACAAATGGAAGTGGTATTCCCGTTATTGGCAACAAACCCATTGTCATTCCTATATTCTCCAGCATATGAAAAAAGAATATTCCTGCAATTCCTGCTGCAATATATGATCCTTCTAGGTCTTTTGCAGTTTTAGCAACATATATAGCCTTTGTAATTAGCACAACATATAAAACTATTATTCCTGCTGCAACTATAAATCCCAATTCTTCTCCAATAACAGAAAAAATAAAGTCTGTAGTCTTAGGATACAAAAAGCCTAATTGAGTTTGATTTCCCTTTAATAGACCCATTCCAAATAATTGACCTGCACCTATTGCAAGTTTTGATTGTATAATATTGTACCCTGCCCCCCTTGGATCCAAATTTGGATTTAAATATACATCTATTCTTGTTTTTGCATGCTCTGGCAATATAAAAAAGTAGAGTAATGGAACTGCTACAATAACCACCGCTATTGCAATAATTATATATTTTTTATCTATTCCAGCCACAAATAACATAAAAATTAGTGCCATAATAAATGCTATTGCCGTTCCATAGTCTGGTTGTTTAATTATTAGTAATACCGGAACCATTGCTACACCTAATATTATTGCTAATTTATATATTACATTTATTTCTTTTTTCCCTCTTGCCTGTATTTTCACTATTGTATATGTTAAGGATAATATTATTACAATCTTGGCTAATTCTGCTGGTTGAAATGATACTGCACCTATATTATACCAGCTTGTTGCACCATTTATTGGAGTTGTAAATAAAACTCCTGCTAGCAACAATATAATAATCCCATATAATATTGGGGCTATTTTTATTAGTAACTCATAATCTATTGCTATAATTGCTATTAATATTGGTATACTTACCATTATCCAAACTATTTGTTTTTTTAGTTCATCATAATTTGAGTTTTGAGTAGCTGAAAATAGGGCTACCAAGCCTATTATAATTAATATAACAGTACATATTAGTATTCCCCATTCCATATTTTTAAGAATTCGTTTCCTCATTGCTTACCTCATTATCATTATCATTTTCGTTTGAAACTATATCTTCTTTATTCTCTTTTTCATTTTTTTCGTTTGGTGATTTTCCTATTGTTCCTAGTTCCTTCTCCTCCTCATTTTCTTTTGTTACTTCCTTTTCTGATTCCTTTTTTGTGGATTTTTCCTCTGTTTCTGGTTTTTCTTCTTCAAATATTTTCTCAATCTGTTTTAAGTCTTCTTCCTCTTCTTTTTCTGTGCTTTCTTCCTCTTCCTTGTTTTGAATTTTTCTTGCTTCATTTTTTATAGTCACTATTGGAATATTAGCATATAGTGAAGGCGCACCTACTGTGCCATCATCACCAGATTTATTTGTAAGTCTAACATCTATTGCTTTTTCATCTATCTCTATATATTTTTTTATAACCTCTATTATTTCTTGTTTCATCATTTCTAGAAAGTCTGCTGATATATTTGCTCTATCCTGTGCCAATACTAAGTGTAGTCTTTCTTTTGCCGTTTCTTTAGAATTTTCTTTTCCATTCTTTCCTATGTTTTTAAAGAAATTTATTATATTTTCAAACATCTTATACCCCCATCAGTAATTATTTTTTAGAAAAACGATGCTTTAATTTAGCAAAAAAACTTTCCTTTCTTCCAGGTATAGTCACCTCTATGTTTTCTCCTAATATTCTTCTAGCTATTTCTATATATGCTTTTCCAGATGGAGCCTTATGGTTAGATACTACTGGTTCACCTTTATTAGTTTGCGTAATTATATATTCATCATCAGGTACAACTCCAATTAGGTCTATTGATAGCAAGTCTACAATATCTTCTACATCCATCATTTCGCCTTTTCTTACCATTGCTGGTCTTAATCTATTTACTACTAATTCTGGATTTTTTATTTCTGACGCTTCCAAAAGTCCTACAATTCTATCTGCATCTCTTATTGCGGAAATTTCTGCGGTTGTTACTACTATTGCTCTATTTGCTCCTGCTATGGCATTTTTAAAGCCTTGTTCTATTCCTGCTGGACAATCTATAATTATGTAATCAAACTCTTCTTTTAGTTTTTCTGTTAATTCTTTCATTTGTTCTTCATTTACTGCACTTTTATCTCTTGTTTGCGCTGCTGGAAGTAAAAACAAATCCTTAAAACGCTTGTCCTTAATTAATGCCTGTTTCAATTTGCATTTTTCTTCAACAACATCTACTATGTCATACACTATTCTATTTTCCAGTCCCATTACAACATCAAGATTTCTTAGTCCAATATCTGTATCTATTAAAACTACCTTTTTCCCTCTTAATGCTAAAGCAGACCCAAGATTTGCTGTTGTTGTTGTCTTTCCAACACCACCTTTTCCGGATGTTACAACTATAACTTCTCCCATCTTTATTTGTCCTCCTTTAAACTTCAGAGAATTTTAATTTCTCATTTTTATTTATTATAAAAGTGCTTTTCAATGTTTATATTATATACGGATTTTGTCCAAAGGTCAATGTATATAAGAAAAATATCAGAGAAATTAATCATGTTCATGACAATTTTATTATTTTGGGTGTATTATAAGTATATAAAAAATAGGCAATTACAGAAATGTAGTTGCCTAATGTAATTGTGAAACTACACCTTTTGGGATATAGTTCATATCAGATACTTAATTTTTCTAAGTCTAATAATGCTTGCCATCTTTTATCTACTTCATTTTGAAATTCTTCTAACATCCATTCATTTCCAGGTTTAAACATATGTTTAAATCTTTTTTGTGGTTTTAAAAATTCTTCTATTGGTAGTTTTTTAGCAGGTTTATATGTTATTTTATATTTTCCGTCTACAACCTCATATAAAGGCCAATAGCAAGTTTCAACAGCAAGCTTATTTATTTGCATTAGCATGTCTGTAGGATATCCCCAACCTCTAGGGCAAGGAGATAATACATTTAAAAAAGCAGGTCCTTTAGTATATATAGCTTTTTCAGATTTTTCATATAAATCTTTAAAATTGTTGACTGCAATGGTTTGACCAACATATGGAATATGATGTGAAACCATTATTTCTGTTAAATCTTTTCTAGATTGCATTTTTCCTGGAATAACACTTCCGGCAGGTGATGTAGTAGTATCTGCAAATCTTGGTGTTGCAGAAGAACGCTGAATTCCAGTATTCATGTATGCCCCATTATCATAGCACACATAAACCATATCATGTCCTCTTTCCATTGCTCCAGATAGGCTTTGCAATCCAATATCATAAGTTCCTCCATCGCCACCAAATGTAATAAATTTTACTTCTTGATTTTCTGGGAGCTTACCTTGTTTCTTTAATGATTTGTAGGCTGCTTCCGCACCAGATGCTGTTGCCGCAGCACACTCAAAAGCTGTATGAATATATGAATCTGTCCAAGCAGTATAAGGATATAAAAATGTTGATACTTCCATACATCCAGTAGCATTAGAAATAACTGCTTTATCCTCTGGTTTTAATGCTCTTAATACCATTCTGGCAATTGGAGGAGCACCACAACCAGCACACATTCTATGACCGGCAGTAAGTCTTGATGGCTTATTTGCCATAACTTCTTTTAAATTATATGCCATTATTTATCCCTCCTAACACTTAAATATCTATATGGGTTTTCTACTTTACCAGAATTTGCAACTTCCTGTAAATCTGTGTATACAGTGTGAATATCTTTTGTAGTAGTATCTCTACCACCAATACCATAAATATAGTTTATAGCTGGGACATTTTTACCATTAACATACATACTTGATGTAACATCTTCAAATAATGCTCCACCAATAGCATTTAAAGAATCCGCTTTATCTAATATAGCTACTGCTTTCAAATGTCCTAATGCATTTGCAACTTCATCAGCTGGGAAAGGTCTAAATACTCTAATTTTAAGAAGACCAGCTTTTATACCTTTAGCTCTTAATTCATCTACAACAGCTTTTACAGTACCCGCAGTTGAATTCATACATACAATTGCAAATTCTGCATCATCTAATCTGTATTCCTCAAAGAAAGAATATTTTCTTCCAGTTAGTTCTTCAAAATCTTTACTTACCTTTAAAATTACATCTTTTGCTTTTTTCATTGCTTCAGCTTGTTGATACTTATGCTCAAACAAATATGCTTGCAAGTCTAAAGGTCCTATAGCCATTGGCTCTTTTGCATTTAGTAAATAATGTTCTGGCTTATATTTTCCGACAAACTCTTTTACTTTTTCATCTTCTATTAATTCAATATTTTCAATAGAATGTGATGTTATAAAACCATCTTGGCAAACCATTAAAGGTAAAAGTACATCTTTATTTTCTGCAATTCTGTGCGCCATAATTAAGTTATCATATGCTTCCTGATTATTTTCAGAAAATAACATTATCCAACCGCTGTCTCGAACTCCCATAGCATCAGAATGATCATTGTGTATATTTAATGGGCCAGATACCGCACGATTTACTAAAGACATTACAATTGGAAGTCTTAAACTTGAGGCAATATATATCATCTCCCACATTAAAGATAATCCATTAGCAGAAGTTGCAGTCATTGCTCTTGCACCAGCGGCTTCTGCACCAATACATGCACTCATAGCACTATGTTCACTTTCAACAGCAACAAATTCCGTATCAACAGCACCATTACTAACAAATGTTGAAAAATATTGCGGAATTTCTGTAGAAGGTGTAATAGGAAAGGCAGCTACAACATCAGGATTAATTTGTTTCATTGCAGTAGCAGCAGCTTCATTTCCACTTAAACGTTCTCTTATACTCATAATTAAATCTCCTTTCTTTACTCTCCTTCATTTTTCATTTCTATAGCATTAAAAGGACAGACCTTGGCACATACGCCACATCCTTTACAGTAATCAAAATTAAAATCTTCTCGATTTCCATCTTTATTAACAGGAATTGCATCTTCTGGACAAACAGGAAAACATAAGCCACATTGTTTGCATTTATCACTAATGTATATAGGCTTAATACTCCTCCAATCGCCAGTTTTAAAATTTGTAGCATTCCCTGCTTGATAAATATTACCACCAATAGTCATATTTTCAGCTGTAGTATTTTTATTTATATTTGACATATAAAATTACCCCTTTCTTATGAGATTAAATTTACTTGATTTAATGCAAGTTGTAAAGCTTTCATATTGCCATCTATGACTTCAGGTTTTTTTGCAAATTTATGCTTAAAAGATCCTTGCATATCATTTAAAAATTCTTCATCTGTCATAATTCCAGTTACTTTTACAACTGCAGCAAGCATAGGAGTATTTGGAAAATATTTTCCAAGAGCCTCCATAGATATTTCTCTAGCATCAATTGTATAAACTTTTCCATTGTATCCATTCAAAACATTTTTTAGATAGTCATAATTTTTAGTTGTATTAATAATTATTGCACCATCTTCTTTTAACCCAGCTGTAACTTCTACACTTTCAAGTAATGTATCATCAACTACAACAACATAATCAGGTTCATAAATATTACTATGTATTGTTATAGGAGAGTTACTTATTCTGTTATATGCAGTAATAGGAGCACCCATTCTTTCAGGACCATATTCAGGAAAACCTTGAATATATTTGCCAGTATTAAAAGCAGCATCTGCTAACAAAAGAGAAGCTGTTTTAGCACCTTGGCCACCTCTACCATGCCATCTAATCTCAATTAAATTATTCATTTAAAAGCATACCTCCTTATATAAATATAAGTAAAGTATATGATTAAAAAAAATATCTGTCAAGACTTGTTTTTTATTTATACAAAAAAACAACACATTTGTTAGTATGTGTTGTTTTTTTAGTATTGTGTTATTTACATGTGGTTTGTTTCATCTTGTTTTATTTCTTCTTTATTTTCAGTTTCAGCTACTACTGATTTATTTTTGTTCTTATTTATTATTAGCACAATTGCCACTGCTATGCCTGCTATTACTATTACCATTATAGCATATATTATTACTGGACTTTTTGCAGCTTCAAATTTTACTTCATTTATTTCCCCTGGCATTAATACCCACTCTAATGTTTTTCCATCTTTTGATACTGTTGTAGCATTGTTATTGCCTGCTTTAAATGGTAATGTAATTTTATATACCATTTTCATTTTCTTTATCATTGTGTTTAACATAGCAGATGTTTCTTCTGTAGACTCTTCTAGCATATTTGTTAAATCCAATTTAGCATCTTGAGCAAATTTTGTGTTTAATAAATTTTTCTCATATTTTATTTTATTATTTTCATCTGCTTGCTCACCTTCTGTCAATAACCCTAATTCTATATCAAAATCTTCAATATTTTCAACACTTTTAGTAGCTCTAAAACCATATGTATTATCGTCTTCGTATGCCTCAGTTGTGTATCCTTCTGATTCTATGCTTGCTTTTGCTTCTCCCATTGTTTCATCATTTTTCAATGTATCTGTTGAAATTCCCATGTCTTTTAAAAATTGTTTATCATATCCCATTAAATATGATATTTCTGCACTTCCATCATTGTTTAATTTTACCTCATAATTTATGTTCATGCATCCTGTTAATGTAATTAATGTTACAGCTAATATAGCTATTATTGATATTATTTGTACTGCTTTTTTCATTTTTATTTTTCCTTTCTTCGAAGTGCGAGCAATTAAAATCGCCCCTACATTTTTCATAGATTACCTTACTCTATCCTTCGTGTTTATTCTGCTAACTCTGGTGCTTCAACTGGGCAAACACCTGCACATGTTCCACATTCTATGCATTGTTCTGGATCTATTACATATTTTCCCTCGCCTTGTGCTATGCACTCTACGGGGCATTGTTGTGCACATGCTCCACAACTTATACATTTATCTGTTATCTTATATGCCATATTTTTCACCTCCCTAAAAATACATCTTTTGTTTATTATATATCATCATCTGTCTTGTTTTGTGTATCCATTTTTTCTAACTTTTCTAGCTCTTGTAGTTCTTTTAAATGTTCTTTCTCTTCAGGATCCTCTTCTTCATTTTCTGGACTTTTTATAAGTGTAACATCTTTAGCATTAAATTTTTTGTAAAAAGTTTCATCTCCATCTTTTAATTTTACCCTTATAATCTCTTTAAGAGTTTCTATAGATTCAACTATTCCCTCACCATCTTCTGTTTTTACTATTGAACCTACTTTAGGTATTCTGCTTAATTTATCCTCATATACATCTTGTTCATATTTTAGGCAACACATAAGTCTTCCACAATTTCCAGAAATTTTAGATGGATTTAATGAAATATTTTGCTCTTTAGCCATTTTTATAGAAACAGTTTCAAAATTTCCTAAAAATGAGCAACAACATAATTCTCTACCACAAACACCATTGCCACCAATTCTTTTTACTTCATCTCTTACTCCTATTTGTCTTAACTCTATTCTTGTTTTAAATACTGCTGCCAAGTCTTTTACAAGTTCTCTAAAATCTATTCTTCCATCTGCTGTAAAGAAGAATAAAATTTTACTGTTATCAAATTTATATTCAACATCAAGCAAATTCATATCTAATTTATGTTTTTTTATTTTTTGTTGGCATATTTCAAATGCTTCTTTTTCTTTTTTCTTATTTTCTTCATTGTGTTTCTTATCTTCTTCTGTAGCAATTCTAATAATTGGTTTCAATGGTGCAACCAATTTTTCATCTGGTAATTTTCTGTTGCATATTGCTACCTCTCCCATTTCCTCACCTTGAGAAGTCTCTACAATAACATAATCCTTCAAATCAACTTGTAAGTCTCCTGGATCAAAAAAATATATTTTACCTGGTTTTTTAAATCTAACTCCAATGATGTTTTTCATTCAATTCCTCCCATATTTTAAGTAATAAAATGTCTATTGACATATCATAATTTGCATTATTATCTAATCTTTTTTTTGTTTCTTCTACACTATTTATGCAATTTGCATATTTAATTTCATTTTTTTTGCATAATTCATTATATAGTATAATATTTATATAATCTAGCATATTAAAAATATCTTCTTTGGCTTTATATAACACTTCTGCAGTATTCCATATTTCTATTATATCATTTTTATCAATATTTAATATTATTTTTTCGACTTGTTCATATTCTTCTATTTTTTCTTGAATAGTAATTGCTTTGCCTATACTTCCATTACAAAGTTCAAGCATGTTTTTATTTAACACTTTTTCTTTTTGCCTTTGTACTATATAATTTTCTATTTTTTCATTAGACAAGCTTTCAAAATATATTTTTGTACATCTCGATTTTATTGTTGTAAGCAATTTATTTTCATTTGACACTATCAGAATTATTACTACATATTCTGGTGGTTCTTCCAATGTCTTTAATAAGCAATTTTGAGCTTCTATTGTCATCAGTTCACTATTATTAATTATATATACTTTTTTCCCTGAATTTATTGGCTTCTCTATTACCTTTTCTTGTAATTGTCTTATTTGTTCTATCTTAATACTCTTACCATCTTCTGCATCTATCTGCATAAAATCAGGATTGTTATTTCCCAAAAATTCTATACATGGCTTACAATTCCCACATGGTTTTTCCTCATCAGAAACACAAAATAACATATTAGCAAATGTTTTTGCAAACATTGCCTTTCCAATTCCTTCTGTGCCCACAAACATATAACTGTGTAAAATATTGTTTTCATTTATTGAGTTTTTAAGCATATTTTTTACTTTATCATTTCCTACTAAATCTTCAAATTTCAACTATTTTCCTCGCTTATTTTATTTTACCAAATAAATTAAAAGGCCAAAATCTAATCCATACTTTACTTTCTATTCTTTCCAATGGAATACAGCCAAACCTTCTGCTATCTGAAGAATGTTTTCTATTGTCTCCCATTGCAAATACACAATTATCTGGAACAATTATGTCTGTATATGCTCCATTTTCTGCTTCTGTTACAACACTTTTCTCTAAGTAATCTTCCTTAAGTTCTTCCCCATTTATATACACTTTTCCATCTTTTATTTGAACATGTTCTCCTGGAAGTGCTATAACTCTTTTAATATAGCTGTCCTTTCCTAATTCTAATACATAGTATACAAATTTAGAAAAAAACGTAGTTGGTCTTCCACTGTAATCTGCTATAGGATTAGTTAAATCAACTTCTTCTATTGTTTTATATCTTGGCATGTTTGGAGCCTCAAATGTTATTATATCTCCTCTATTTGGCATTACCTTTTTTGTTCTGACCCATCTATTTAATATAAGTCTTTGATTTTGAACTAATGTTGGAAACATTGATGTTTGCTTAACTATTGTAGGTGTTCCTACATAATATCTAATTATTAAGGCAAGTATAAATGCTATTATTATACAGATTATCCATTCTAAAATATCTTTTGTTTTACTATCTAGCTTCATTTACAGCGCTCTCTCCTTTACTTTATCAGTATTAATTTTACTATTTATTTGTATCATTTGCAATACCTTTATTTTACTTTTTCGCTGGTATTCTTATTATAACTTCTGTTCCTTTTCCTAATTCACTTCTAATATCTATACTTCCTTTATTTTGATCCAATATTTCTTTTGCAATTGATAATCCAAGTCCAGTTCCTCCCATTTCTCTTGTTCTTGCCTTATCTGCCCTATAAAACCTGTCAAATATTCTAGTTAAATCTTGCTCCGAAATTCCAATACCATTATCAATTATTTTTATATATGCATCATTATACACAAATCCAACATAAATTTTAATTTTACCATTTTCAGGAGTATATTTTATTGCATTAGATAATATATTTAAAACCACTCTTTCTATTCCATATTTATCTGCACTAACTGGTGGCACATTTGCAGTTACAAAACATTCTACATTTTGATGTTTTTTCTCTATTTCAAATTTTAATCTTTCTTGACATTTTTTTGTTAGTTCTCCTAAATCAAATTCAGTTTCTTCTAATTTAACTTTTTTGCTATCATATTTAGAAAGAGTTAGCAAGTCTGTAACAAGTCTTGCCATTCTTCTTGCTTCTGAACTTATTACACCTAAGAATTTTTGTTGTGTATCTTTGTCATATTCTCCCTCCAATAAAGTATCCGCATACCCCATAATAGATGTAATTGGCGTTTTTAATTCATGAGATACATCTGCTACAAATTCTTTTCTCATATTATCTAGTTTAACATGCTCTGTAATATCCTGTATAACCACAATTAACCCTGCTTGCCTATTATTCTCGTCTTGGAATGGCACAAAAAATAGATTTACACATTTATCTTCTATTGTTAATCTATGTTCTGATGAAGTCCAATTTTCCAGATATATTATTTTTTCTAAATTTATATTAAGTTTAAGTTTATTAAATATCTTTTCAAATGAATTGTCTTTTTGCTCTAATTTTAATAAATTCATTGCTGCTGTGTTAATATGTATTATTTTTCCTTCCATATTAAATGCAATTACTCCATCTGTCATATGCAACAATATAGTTTCTATTTGTTTTTTTTGCCTTTCTATTTCATTTATATTTTGTTTTAATTCATTTGTCATTAATGTAAATGCATTAACTAGTTCTCCAATTTGGGTATCTGTTCCATTTTCACTTTCTAATTTTACATCTTCGCCAGCTGTTATTTTTTCTACACTTTTTATCAATTTTGTTATTGGCTTTGTTATAGATTTAGAAATAAAAATTCCCATTATTAATATAATAATAAAAAATGTGCCCAAGCTCACAGCCGAAATAGATTTTAAATTTTCAATTTGATTTGTCAAATTTTGTTGCAGTTCTACTTGATTTTGCATATTTTTCAAATTCTCCAAAATCGATATGCTGTAACAAGATATCCCTACTATAAATGCTATTCCTATTATTAAAAATATTAATAGTATCCTAAATTGAATATTTTTTGTCATTTTGGTTTACATTCCTTTCTGTCTTTATATAGGTTTATTTTTAATATGATAAATTATAAAACGCAGTAAAGATTGAGTTGCTCTTTACTGCGTTTTTATCTATTTTGAAGCTATATAATAACCTACTCCTCTTTTTGTAATTAATATTTTAGGACTTGATGTATCTTTTTCTATTTTTTCTCTTATTCTTCTTACAGTAACATCAACTGTTCTTATATCTCCATAATATTCATATCCCCAAACTTTTTCCAATAAAGTTTCTCTTGTTACTACTTGTCCTGGCTGGTTTGCCAAATATTTTAAGACTTCAAACTCTCGTATAGTTAAATCTATTACTGTTCCTCTTACTTTTACCTCAAATTTTTCCAAATCTAATGATAAGTCTCCTACTTCTATTTTAGAATTTTCGTTTTCCTTATATTTTTCTTCAGAAACATTTAATGAAACTTCTGATTTTCTTAAATTAGCTTTTACCCTTGCTATTAGTTCCCTTATACTAAATGGTTTAGTTATATAATCATCTGCTCCCAATTCTAATCCTAATATTTTGTCTATTTCTTCATCCTTTGCTGATAACATTATTATTGGTACATTTAGTGTATGTCTTATTCTTTTGCAAACTGTTAATCCATCCACTCTTGGTAACATTATATCTAATAAAATTAAATCCGGCTTTTTTTCCAGTGCAAGCTGTATTGCTGTCTCTCCATCATATGCTTCTAATGTATCATATCCTTCTTTTTGTAAATTATATACTAAAATTTCAACAATTGGCTTTTCATCGTCTACTACTAATATTGTTCTTTTGTCTTTTTTTTCAATATCTTCCACGAGAAAATTCCACCTTTCTTCACTTCCATTTATATATATTTTATATCACATAACTGGCTTTTTAACAAGTTCTTTTTTTAATTTTGTTTATTTATTGGTTACTATTTTTTCTTCCTTGTTTTTCTTTTAGGTTTTGTAACCTCTTTTTCTTTTTCTGGTTCCCACTTTTCTCCTATTTTTGGTTTATTCCAAGAAATATAGTTGCATGTTTCTGGGTTATGTTCGCAAATATAATACTTTTTCTTTCTTTTTGTTTTTCTTACTTGTACTTTTGCTCCACATACCGGACATGGAACATCAATGTTTTCTACTATTGGTTTTGCATTTTTGCATTCTGGATAACCCGGGCAAGCTAAAAATTTGCCATATCTACCATATTTTATTACCATCATTCTTCCACATTTTTCGCATGGAATATCTGTTACTTCATCTGCTATTGTAACATGTTCTAATTCTTTTTCTGCCTTATCCAATTGCTCTTTAAATGGTGGATAAAATTCTCTTAATATTTGTTTCCAATTTTCTTTTCCTTCTGCAACAGCATCAAATTCTTCTTCTATTTTAGCTGTAAATTCCACATCTATTATATTTGGAAAGTTTTCTACCAATAATTTATTTACAACCTTGCCTAATTCTGTTGGCATTAGCTGTTTTTGTTCTTTTTCTATATATCTTCTTTCTAATATTGTTGTAATTGTTGGAGAATATGTACTTGGTCTACCTATGCCTTTTTCCTCCAAGGCTTTTACAAGGCTTGCTTCTGTATATCTTGGTGGAGGTGCTGTAAAACTTTGTTTTGAATTCAATTTTTGTTTTATAACTGTTGCACCTATTTCTAATTCTGGTAAAGATAGTTCAACCTCTTCTTTTTCATTTTCTAGAACTTCAACATATAGAGTCATAAATCCCTTAAATTTCAAGTTTTGTCCTGAAGCTCTAAAATTATATGTATTTACATCTATATTAGCAGATACAGTATTATAAATTGCTGCTGACATTTGACTTGCTATAAATCTATTGTATATTAATTTATATAATTTATATTGTTCTGGTGTCAAATACTGTTTTATAGTTTCTGGCTCTAAGTCTATATATGTTGGTCTTATTGCCTCATGTGCATCTTGAGAATTTTGTTTTGTTTTATAATATCTATTCTCGTAGTAATTTTCTCCATAAGTTTTTACTATATGTTCTTTTGCATATGCTCTTGCCTCTTCAGATATTCTTGTAGAGTCTGTTCTCATATATGTTATTAATCCTACTGTTCCCTTTGCTCCAACATTAACTCCTTCGTATAATCCTTGTGCTATGCTCATTGTTCTTTTAAGAGTAAATCCTAATTTTCGTGAAGCTTCTTGTTGCATTGTGCTTGTTGTAAAAGGTGGAGCTGGTGTTCTTTTTTTCTCACCTTTTTTTACATCTGTTACTATATATTGCCCTTTTTCTATTTGCTTTATTATATTATCTACATCTTCTTTAGAATGTAATTCAAGTTTTTTTCCTTCTTTACCATAAAAATTTGCTTCAAATGTTTTTTCTGTTTTCGGTTCTAATAACTGTGCTGTTATATTCCAATATTCTTCTGGTATAAACTTTTCTATTTCTTCTTCTCTATCAACTATTAACTTAACCGCTACAGACTGAACTCTACCTGCTGATAACCCTCTTTTAACCTTTTTCCATAGTATTGGACTTATTTTGTATCCTACTATTCTGTCTAATACCCTTCTCGCCTGCTGTGCATCTGTTAGGTCTTTGTCTATTTTTCTCGGACTTTTTATAGATTTTTGTATCGCCTCTTTTGTTATTTCATTAAATGTAACTCTGCACACTTCATCTTCTGGTATTTCCAATATATATGCTAAGTGCCATGCTATTGCTTCTCCTTCACGGTCAGGGTCAGTTGCCAGATACACATATTTTGCATTTTTTGCTTCTTTTTTTAATGTTTTTATTAAAGCTCCCTTTCCTCTTATATTTATATATTCTGGAGTAAAATCATTTTCTATATCTATTGCTAACTTAGATTTTGGCAAATCTCTAATATGTCCCATAGACGCTAATACTTTTACATTGCCACCCAAAAACTTTTTAATTGTAGTTGCTTTTGCTGGTGACTCAACAATAATTAATTTGTCTGCCATTTTTAATTTTATGCCCCCTTTTATTAATCTGGAAAATTTTTCTTGTTACTTATCTATATAATAATAGCCCAATTTTTTCCTTTTGGCAAGTAAATTTTAAATTTGTATTATTTTATTTTTAATTTACTCTTAACATTCATCCTTCCTTTTTGATCTATTTTTATAATTATTTCTCCCTGTAAATCTGTTCTATAAATCCTGCACTTAATGTTTTCTAAATTTTTAATTGTTTGTTGATTTGGATGACCAAAAGTGTTATTTTTTCCAACTCCTATTAATGCTATCTTAGGTCTAACCGCTTTTATGAATTCTGGTATTGACGATGTTTTTGAACCATGATGAGCTACTTTTAATATATCTGCTCTTATTTCTGCTTTTTCTGTTTTTAATATTTGCTGTTCTGCCAACTTCTCAATATCTCCTGTAAATAACATTTTAAAATTATTGTAATTAAACTGTGCTACTATTGAATTATTGTTTAACGGATTTTCTGATAATAGTCTACTTGTTGGGAATAATATTTTAAATTCTGAATATCTTCCAATTTTTATTTTATCCCCTTTCTTTACTTCTATTAACCTAATTTTTTTATGTATCATCAACTTTTTAAATCTTTCATAATTTTCACTATGTTCTGCTTGCTCGGAAATAATTATATTTTTAACCTTCACTTTTTCCATTATAGTAAGTATTCCTCCGCAATGGTCAGTATCAAAATGTGATATTAAAACATAATCAATTTTCAAAATCCTCCTATCTAGCAAATATGGTAAAAGTACTTTTTCTCCCACATCAAAGCTATCACTGCCTCCTCCATCTATTAGCACCGTTTTTTTGTCTGGAGTTATTATTAATGTACTATCCCCTTGTCCTACATCTATAAAAAATATTCTTAATTTTTGTGGAAATATATATATTATAAAATTAATTAGAATTAAAACAATTAACAAACATATTATAATTTTGCATTTATTATTTTTTTTGCTTTTTATGCAATATAGTATAATTGCATAATAGGATATAACATTAAACATGTATGGTGTTACAACTAAAATATTAGAAAATGGTAATTTGGAGCATATCTGTGATATTTTAATTAATATACTTAATATTGGTTTTATAAATATTGCAATAAGCCTTGTTAGTGGTTTTACTGTAATTGATGCTATTATAAATAAGAATCCAGTTATTACAATTATTCCTAAAATTGGAGAAGCCATTATGTTTGAAATTATAAATGTAAAAGATACTGTGTTAAAATGATACATCATAATTGGAATAATTATAATGTTAGCATATATAGAAACTAATGCCATTTGTTTTATATAATTTATTACTTTACTATTTGATTTTTTCTCTTGTATTCTTTTTATAAAAATAATTATCCCAATTGTCCCTCCATATGATAATTGAAATCCCAAATCTAACAAACTATATGGATTAAATATTAGCGTAATTAATGCTGCTACAGAAATATTTGTATATACATCTGATTTTCTATATATTATGCTTGAAAATAGTGTCAAAACCGCCATTATACAAGCTCTTGTAACAGATGGTGTAAAGTTTGTTATTGCCATAAAAGCAAGTAAAAAAATTATACAAACTATCTTTCCATTTTTCTTTCCAATAATAGAATTTTGTAATACATATGTTAGTCCAAGAATTATGTATGACACATGAGCCCCAGATACAGCAAGCATATGTGATAAATTGCTTGTTTTAAAACTCTCTTGTATGTCTTCACTTAATTTGTCCTTATCGCCCAATAATATTGCTAACAACAAATTGCCTTCTTCATCTGTTAATGTTCCATTTATTGTATCTCTAATATATTTTTGTATATTGTGTATAAAACTACCATTACTTGATTTTAATATTTTAACTTTTTCTAGTTCTACAGTTCCTATAATTTTTTTAGTTTTTAAATATTGCTTATAATTATATCCTTTATAATTTCTTGCTTCTTCTGGCTGTTTAAATTCTCCTTCTATGTATAGTGAATCTCCATATTTTATGCTTGGGATATTTTGTGACATTTTTATATTTATTAATATTTTTTTATTACTCTTTACAATTTTAGCTGTACAAACTTTTTCATACTCTTTTTCTTGTATGTCTGAGGTAATTGTTACCATTTCTTTTATTGGCATATCACTTATTTTGCTATACTTGTTTTCTAAAATACTAACATAACCAATGGATATTATTAAACATATTAAAATCACTATTATCTTTTTATTTTTTGTTATTAATAAAATTATAACAGCTATTGGTATACTTAAAAAAGCTATACTTCCAAAGTATAGCCTCATTATTATTCCTATTATGTAGCTTATCGAGGCAACACAAAATAATCTTTTAATATTTATCACTCCTAAAGTGTATGCCCCCTATTTAATTTAAATTATTCTTCTAGCTGCTGTATATCTGTCATAATATCCACCATCTAGTAAAGTAGAAATTTTAACACAATATCCTGTTCCTGAAGAAGCATGTATAAAATTTCCATCTCCTATATATATTCCAACATGTCCTATGCCATCATATGTTGGATAATCCAAGAAAAATACCAAATCTCCTGGTTTCAATTTGCTTTTTAACTCACTTTTATTAATGTTTAACTCTGTTCCATAACGTGATTGTGATGTTGCTCCATGTGGCAACGAAATTCCAAAATGCTTGTATACATACATTGTAAATCCTGAGCAGTCAAAAGAATTTGGTCCAGCTGCTCCATAAACATATGGGCAGTTCAAATATTGTTTTGCATATGCCACTACATCTTCGCCTTTAGTTGAAGATGTTGTTTCTGTATTATCATTTGCTGTTTCTGGTATATTTGTTGTAGTTCTTACCTCTGCATTTCTAGACGTTGTTTCCTTTTTTTGATCTGATACAAGCCTTTTAGCAATATACCCTACATCTTCTGAACTTTTAACCTTATACCAATCTCCTTCTTCTCCTATTAGTGTAATTTCTGTGTTTAACGCAAGTACCTTTATTATATCACTATCTGTTGTAGCACTTTTTCTCATGTTAACTGCTGTATCATTTACATATGCTGTCTTTTCTTCGTATTTTACATTATTATTTTCTTCATTCTTAGTTGTAGTTCCTGCATTATTATTTGCTTGATTATTCTTTGTACTTGTTTCTGTTGATATTATGTCTTTTCTTATCCAACCACTTATTTGATTTGTTTGTATATATGCCCAAGTAGTTGTTGTATTAATAACCTCTATTTGTGTTCCTTGTTTTAGTGAACCTATATTTTCTGAATAAATAAGTGGTAAAATTTTTATACTTGTATCTTTTAATACTTTATTACTAATTGTTTCTGTTTGTTGTTCATCTGGTTTTTGAGGTTCTTCTGTATTAGTAGTAGTTGGTGTTTCTGCATTAGCTTCCGTTTTTTCAGGTTCTTGCTCTTTTTTTGCATAATCCTTACTTATATATCCTATCATTCCTAAATATTTAACTTTATACCAATTTCCCTCTTCTGCAATTAGTTCACATTTATATCCTGTTTGAAATGCCATTATAACTTCTGAATCTGTAGATGCTTCTCTTCTAAAATTCAAATTATCTGTTGTTACCTCTACTGTTGTTGCTTTTGATATGCTTGTTGTAAAAAACATAGTAAATAATATTATTAGTACCATTAATATAGTCATTTTGAAGATTTTCATATAAAAACTCTCTCTCCTTCAATTATTTTAACACGTATAGTATATAATTAAAAACCAAAAAAGTCAAATGAAAAATAGTCTTTGGATAATCATTGGTATTACTATTGCATTAGCAACCTTGTACTGTTCATATTTTTTATATTAATCTCTATTTTTTAATATTTGTCATCTTCTAAAAAAGCCTAACAAATTTTTAAATATTTTTTTATACCATTTTTCTTTTTTATATTCTATAGGCAAAACGTTTTCTTTTTTTTCCTCTTCTTTTGGTAGTTCATTTTTATTTTTTTTAAATAATTGACTATAATCATATTGTTTTTCTTTTTCTTTTTCTATAATTTGTAGATCACATTTTTGCTTTAATTTTATTTTTTCTTTTTGTTTTTCCGTTGCTATATATTTATAGAAATATTGTGCTATTATCCCTTTGGTTAATTTAGAAACACTTTGTTCGTTAATTTTTTTATCTGGATTATAATGAAAGTCATGATTATAATTTGCATTTTTCTTTAATATTTCTATCTCTTCTTGTGGAATTCTTTTTAAATCATCATCTTTTATGTATTCTAATATCTTCAAAACTTCATAACTGGCATTGCCAAATTCTTGTTTATCCATACTTTATCTTTTCCTTTCAATAAAATAAATATTTAATATTTTATCTTGATACCAGTTCTTCTCTCTCCATGCATCTAGCTGATTCCAATATTTTAGCTACTGCCATCATATATGGTGTATTATTTAATGCAGACATATCTTCTTGCACAAGGTCACCTATTCCTTTTTTTTGTGTTTCAATTTTCCTTTCATTTTCTATGGTTTTAATATAATCTTCTAATGCATTAACCATAGCGGAATATCCATTATCATCCATATTATCTACAAAATTATCATGAGGATAATTATCTCCTGCCATGTAATTTTCTCCAAAATCCCATATTGCATATCTTTGTCTAAATTCGCTTAATCCTTCACACTGCTTAGAAACTTTCAAAAATCCACGTGCCGCTTTTTCAAAAGAACCTCCATTTTGCAAAACCCAATTTTCAATTCCAACGGCACCTAAGCCACCTCTAGTATCTTTTTCACCATTTATAGGTGCGGGAGCATTTTTTCTCTTATATGCACCTGCAGATTTCAGTACCGTTTTTGCCAATATTATATTTGCCACAACGCACTTATATTCTTCTGGATTACTTCTTTTTATAGTTTCTAAACGGTCTTTTATACATTCTTCTGTTGTGTATTCAATTTCATCAGTTCTTGGGGTAAAGCTTAAATCTAAGTCAACTTTCTCTTTAATTCCTGCTATGGAGACACCTTTAAATTTAAAATCACCTTTACCAGTGGTTACACTTTCATTCGGTTTATCTAAGGAACATACTGCGTCAGTTATCAATTGTTTAAATCCTTCTGACTTAGTTAATATATTTTTATCAAGTCTTACCATAAAATCAAAATCACCATCTCCAGGTAAATTCGTTCCTCTTCCCGTTGAGCCAGTATCTATTATTTCAACAGTTCCTTGTAATATGTCTTCCGTCATTTTTTCTGACATATTCAATCCATATGTTTCAACTGCACTTTTTAATGTTTGCAATATCAACTTTCTTTTATTATTTGCGTCTTCTTTGCTTTGTTCTATTACATGTGCAATTTGGCTTATCCCTATATTCCATGCACTTGGGTCTAATTGAAATTCAGTTAATCCATAATGGCTTAACCCTTGCATTTTACTTCTTATATTGTCATACATTTCTGGCGTATATAATAAGTTTTTATCACTATCTACTACTGGAATATAAAACCCATTCATAGCAATCTCTAGTCCTAATTTATCAACATATTTATCTGCCACAATAAAGCTTATGTTAGTAGATGCAATCCCTGTTCTTATGCCATAGTCTGTAATATTATTCTCAAAATATTCAATACTTTGTTTATCATTTATAACAGTATTTATTGCTTCTTCATCAACTTTACCATTTGTTCTTGTTTTCACATATCTTTCATCTTTTTTTATTATTATAATGATTTTACCTAATTTTCTTCCGTCTTCATCATTTTCTGTATAGTAATCTGCTGAAGATATTTTTTCATCTTTTTCAACACTTTCTACATCAGTATCTAATGGAGTTTGGTCGCTACCTGATGACTGCCCTAAATAATCTTTTGCTACTATGCCATTTTGCAACATAGATGGAAAGTATTCAGATCTTTCAATTCCTTTTGCAAAGTCCCCTTTTCTTATAGAAAAATCTCTTTTTTTAGCAGTTTCTCTATTTCTTCTATCAGCCTCTTTTGTATTTTCTTCCATCATTTTTTTTGCTTGTTCAAAACTTCTAATCCCTGCCCAATATCCAAATGACCTTACAATTCTATCACGTAGTGGAATGTGAATGTTCTCCTCATTAGTAAATAGGTCATTTAATTCAGTTAAGTCTTGTGCTAGATTACCAGAATTTTTTCTTGCCTTATCTAAACGTCTCCCTCTACTTGTTTGGTTATACAGGGTATTTAACATATTACAATATTTTTTTAATATAACTCTACTCTCTTCTGGCAATGTGCTATCAATTTTTAAATTCCCCGCTTTGAACATTTCAAATAATTTATCTCCTTGTTCAATATTATTTAAATATTCTCTTAAGTTTCTGTTATTAGACTCTATTGAAATTCTTAATAAATCAGAAAATATAATATTCTTTCGTTGTGTTGGTGTTGCTCTATTCAATGATGGTACATATCCCTTTGATGCTGTCCCTTCCAGAAAAGCAGAATTAAGATTTGCAAATACCATAAAATCTTTTGCAAATCCTGGAATGTCAGTGGTTTCATAAGTTTTTATAATTTTCTTTGCCATATCTAGCTGTTCATCCATTGGTTTTGTCAATATATTCATTATAACATTATTTGCTATTCTTCTTAGTCTTCCAGAATTTGATTGCCCTATTAAATTATATATTTTTATTGAATTGTCTAATTTTGGAACATTATCAGTAACAGTGTTAGTCAAAATAAATAAAATGTCCTTGTCGCTCAATCCATAAGCTTTTATATACTCAGGTGCTAAATATTTTTCTATATTGCCACTTTTTTTTATTAAACTCACAACAGCGTCCTTATTCAAACCAACAGCCTTTATATACTCAGGTGCTAAATATTTTTCTATATTACCGCTTGCTATTATTAATTCTGCAACATTGTCCCCATCCAAACCAACAGCTTTTATATATTCAGGTGCTAAATATTTTTCTATATTACCGCTTTTTTTTATTAATCTTCTAACAGGTCCTTTATCCAAACTAACAGCTCTTATATACTCAGGTGTTAAATATTTTTCTATATTGCCACTTGCTATTATTAATTTTGCAATATTGTTCCCATCAAAACCAACAGCCCTTATATACTCAAGTGTTAAATATTTTTCTATATTGCCACTTGCTATTATTAATTCTGCAACATTGTTCCCATCAAAACCAACACCCTTTATATACTCAGGTGTTAAATATTTTTCTATATTGCCACTTTTTTCTATTAATTCTTTAACAAATTCTTTATCCAAACCAACAGCCTTTATATACTCAGGTGCTAAATATTTTTCTATATTATCACTTTTTTTTATTAATTCTTGAACAAATCCTTTATCCAAACCAACAGCCTTTATATATTCAGGTGCTAAATATTTTTCTATATTACCACTTTTTTCTATTAATTCTTGAACAAATCTTCTACTAAAACCAACAGCATTTATATACTCAGGTGCTAAATATTTTTCTATATTACCGCTTTTTTCTATTAATTCTCGAACAGTGAACTCATCCCAACCAACAGCCTTTATATATTCAGGTGTTAAATATCTTTCTATATTACCGCTTGCTTTTATTAAAAAAATTCTAATTTTGTCTAAAATTTTTTTCTTACTCATTTGTGCTTTCTCCACTCCTTAATATTTTCATTATTATAATTAAATTTTAAATTAAGCAACTCAAATTTTTTTACTACAGATTTTACCACCTAGTTTTTATTAAAATTCTATTACTTTTTGAAGAAATATTCTTTCAATTTATTCCAAATTTTCTTTAAAAAACTTTCTTTTATCGGAACAGGTTTTACATCATCTTTATCATTTGGTTTAATTGAGCTTCTTTTTTTATTATTAAACATATTATCCGGATCATATTTTTCTCTCTTTTTTTCTTCTTTTTCTCTTACCATATTTTGTAATTCCGTAATGTATTCTTCTTTTTCTTCTTTACTGCATATAAAATCTTTATACACCAACATTATTATTCTTCTAGTACTAATTTTTAAGTTTTGTTCATTTAGCTTTTTTGTAGTATCATAATTAAATTTATACGAATCTGACTCTATTGTTTTTAAGAATTTTTTAAACTTATTAGGTATTTTCTCTAGAACTTCGTTTGAACAATTTGCTAAAATTGCATTTAATTCTACTGCTGATTCTCTTAACTCATTTGATATCATCTTTCGTCTCCTTGTTTTTTAACTCCCTCTTCTCCACCTTTTTCTAACTCATTAGCTACCTTAAGTAACTCTGTTGCTGTATCCCTTAAAGCAGCTACTGTATCAATTACAGGAGTATTATTTTCAGGATTATTTATAGTATGTGCAACTTCTGCAATATCGTTTTTATCTATTTTATTGCTTTTTCTCTTTAAGTCTAATACTCCATCTGATAGTTTTATAACCGTCTCCATTTTTTCTTTAGTTTCTGAATCTAAATTCTGACAACACACCAAAATTCTCTTAATCTTTTTTATAGCTTCTGGATTTCCCTCTATAGCTTCACTTAAATATTTTTCCATTGTCTTGCTATGCCTTTCAGCTCGTCTTTGTTCTGTAATGTCTTCTTCACTAATTTCACTTTCCGTTTTTTCATTATTTCTATTTTTTATTTCTTCTGCTTTTCCTTTAAAATCATTAGCAGCATCACTAAATACATTAATCATTGCAATATTTTGTGCAACTTCTAACTCATTAATTCCAAATTTTTCAACGTTTTCAGCTGTATATGTTATTGCTTCTCTATTCTCTGTATATATTTCTTTCAAAAACTCTGTATCATTTTTTAGTTCTTTACCCAAGAATTCTAATGCACTAGCATCCATGAGTATAGATTGTTTCATATAGTCTTTATCATTTGCTAAAAATGGGTATGTAGCTACAGCCATTGATACTGCCATCGTTGAAATTGCTGTTTGTTTTTTTATTTCGTACCCTTCTGGGTTTATTGCTCTTTGAATAGAAGGATAAACCTGCAATGTTTCATCCATATATTTTGTTATTTCAGGATACCTGTTCATGTATTTTTCTATAAAGTTTTTATCTGCTGCCAAAGGTGTACCTTCTATTAAACCCGGTTCACTTTCTATAACTTCTAGTGTAAGTGATTCATCACATTGTAAGCTTGGTGCAATATGTGAATATACTTTGTAAGAATTATATTCATTTTTTACTGTATATAATATAGGTAATATAAAATCTTTGTTGCTTCTTTCTTCTAATGGAAGGTCTCCAATTTTATCAATCTGTCCTCTTTTTAGCCATTCAATTATATCCTTACTATATTCCTTGTTTTTTTCTAAATCAGCAATTTTAGTTTTATTATATGTAGACACTTGCAGCTCACTCCTTTTTAATTAAGTACTATTAATTGTATTTTAATATATCTCGGTATTAGTTTCAAGTCTTTTATTATCATTTCTATGATAAAGTCAAATGAAAAATAGACTTTTCTAAGATTAAGGGATTGGTCATAAAAATTGTTAAACGGGCGATTAAAATCGCCCCTACATTTTTCTACTTTAAACTAAAGCAAATATTATAAATAAAATTGACTCTATTCTAAACTGAGTAGATAAAAAGTAGATAAATAATAAAAATATAGCAAGGGTATATTTTGCAAACCCTTGCTATTACTATATATATTATTCAATAACTTCTGAAACAACACCTGAACCAACTGTTCTACCACCTTCACGGATAGCAAATCTTAGTCCTTTTTCAATAGCTATTGGTGTGATAAGTTCGATTGTCATATCTACGTTATCTCCTGGCATAACCATTTCTGTTCCAGCTGCTAATTCGATAACACCTGTAACGTCTGTTGTTCTGAAATAGAATTGTGGTCTATATCCATTGAAGAATGGTGTATGACGTCCACCTTCTTCTTTTGTTAGAACGTATACTTGTGCTTTGAATTTTGTATGTGGATGAATTGTTCCTGGTTTTGCAAGAACTTGACCACGTTCAACTTCTGTTCTTTGGATACCTCTTAATAATGCACCAATATTGTCTCCAGCTTCTGCTTGATCCAATATTTTTCTGAACATTTCAACACCTGTAATTGTTGTTTTCTTAGGTTCTTTTGAAAGACCTACTATTTCAACTTCATCTTGTAATTTAACTGTTCCTCTTTCAACTCTACCTGTAACAACTGTTCCTCTACCACTGATAGTCATAACGTCTTCAATTGGCATTAAGAATGGTTGGTCTACTGGTCTGTCTGGTGTTGGTATATAGCTATCAACTGCATCCATTAATTCTTTCATTGGAGCATATACTGGATCATTAGGATCTGTTGATGTGCTCTCTAATACTTTTAATGAAGAACCTTTTATAATTGGAATTTCGTCTCCTGGGAAATCATAGCTTGATAATAAGTCTCTAACTTCCATTTCTACTAATTCTAATAATTCTGGATCGTCAACCATATCGCATTTGTTTAAGTAAACAACGATATATTTAACACCAACTTGTCTAGCAAGTAATATATGCTCTCTTGTTTGAGGCATTGGTCCATCAGCTGCAGAAACAACTAATATAGCACCATCCATTTGTGCAGCACCTGTAATCATGTTTTTAACATAATCAGCGTGTCCTGGACAGTCAACGTGTGCATAGTGTCTTTTATCTGTTTCATATTCTACGTGAGCTGTGTTAATTGTAATTCCTCTTTCTTTTTCTTCTGGAGCACTATCGATTTGATCATATGCTTCATATTTTGCTTTTCCTAATAAGCCTAAATATTTTGTAATAGCTGCTGTTGTTGTTGTTTTACCATGGTCAACGTGACCAATTGTACCAATGTTAACATGTGGTTTTGTTCTTTCAAATTTTGCTTTAGCCATTTAAATTTCCTCCTTAATTTTAGTGTTAGAATTTTTCTAACCTTTTTATATTTTTAAAATTAATAACTAATTTTTAACACTTGCATTTTATAACAAATTTGAGAAAAATGCAAGTATTTTAACTATTTTTAATTTAGTCTTTTTTTGCTCTTGAAGATACTATTGTCTCCAATATTGATTTTGGAACTTCTTCATAATGTGATGGCTCCATAGAGTATGTTCCTCTTCCTTGTGTTTTAGAACGTAAATCTGTTGCATATCCAAACATTTCTGATAATGGAATAAAGCTTCTTATTACTTGGTTTCCGCTTTGTGCTTCCATACCTTCCATTCTACCACGTCTTGAATTAACGTCTCCTATAACATCTCCCATATATTCTTCTGGAACTGTTATTTCAACTTTCATTATTGGTTCTAGAATAACTGATTTAGCTTGCTTACAGCCTTCTTTGAATGCCATTGAAGCAGCTATTTTAAATGCCATTTCTGAAGAGTCAACTTCATGGTAAGAACCATCTACCAAAGTTGCTTTAAAGTCTATAACTGGGTATCCAGCTAATATACCACTTTCAGCAGCTTCTCTAATTCCCTCTTCAATAGGTTTGATGTATTCTTTTGGAACAACACCACCAACAATTTTGCTTTCAAATTGAATTCCTGTACCTGGCTCTAATGGTTCCATTTCTAGCCATACATGACCATATTGTCCACGTCCACCAGATTGACGAATAAATTTACCTTCAACTTTTACTTTGTTTCTAATTGTTTCTTTATAAGAAACTTGTGGTTTACCTACTGTACATTCTACTTTAAATTCTCTTTTTAATCTATCAACAATAATGTCTAGATGTAATTCTCCCATTCCTGCTATAACTGTTTGACCTGTTTCATGGTTTGTATATGTTTTGAATGTTGGGTCTTCTTCTGCAAGTTTAGCAAGAGCTATGCCCATTTTTTCACTATTAGCTTTGTCCTTAGGTTCAATAGCTATATCAATAACTGGCTCTGGGAATTCCATTGATTCTAATATAACTGGATGTGCTGGATCACAAAGTGTATCACCTGTTGATACTTCTTTTAATCCAACTGCTGCAGCTATATCTCCAGCATATACCTTGTCAATATCTTGTCTATGGTTAGAATGCATTAAAAGGATTCTTCCCATTCTATCTTTTTTATCTTTATTTGCATTTAATATTGTTGAACCAGCGTCTAATGTTCCTGAATATACTCTAAAGAAACATAATTTTCCAACAAATGGATCTGTTGCAATCTTAAATGCTAATGCTGCAAAAGGTTCAGAATCAGATGTTTTTCTTTCTGTTTCTTCTCCATCTAATGTAACACCTTTTATATGTGGTATATCTAATGGAGATGGCATAAAGTCAACTACTGCATTTAATAATTCTTGAACACCTTTGTTTTTATATGATGAACCGCATACAACTGGAACAATTTTATTATTAATTGTACCTGTTCTTAAACCTTTTTTGATTTCTTCTTCAGATAATTCTTCACCATCTAAATATTTCATCATCAATTCATCATCTTGTTCTGCAACTGCCTCTATTAACTTTGCTCTAAACTCTTCTGCTTGAGCTTTCATATCTTCAGGAACTTCTCCTTCTTCTATTACTTTGCCTAAGTCATCCTTATGAATAAAAGCTCTCATTTTTATTAAATCTACTATTCCTTTGAATTGGTCTTCTGCACCAATTGGTAATTGAATTGGAACTGCATTTGCTTTTAATCTGTTGTGTAGTTGTTCTACACAAAGCATAAAGTTAGCTCCAGTAATATCCATTTTATTTACATATACCATTCTAGGAACTTGATATTTGTCTGCTTGTCTCCAAACTGTTTCTGTTTGTGGTTGTACTCCACCCTTTGCAGCTAATATTGTAACTGCACCGTCAAGTACTTTTAAAGATCTTTGCACTTCAACGGTAAAGTCAACGTGTCCAGGAGTATCTATTATATTAATTCTATTTCCTAACCATTGGCATGTTGTAGCAGCAGAAGTAATTGTAATACCTCTTTCTTGCTCTTGAACCATCCAGTCCATTGTAGCTTCGCCTTCATGAACTTCTCCAATTTTGTGAGTTTTACCTGTATAGAACAATATTCTCTCTGTTGTTGTTGTTTTTCCTGCATCAATATGTGCTACAATTCCTATATTTCTTGTTTTATCTAAAGGAAACTCTCTTCCAGCCATTTTTTTCCTCCTTCTATTTGTATTCTATATTTTTAAAGTTTTAACGTTGTTAAAACTTTAGAATTTGTAATGTGCAAAAGCCTTATTAGCTTCAGCCATTCTATGCATATCTTCTTTTTTCTTAAATGCTCCACCATTTCCAGCAACAGCATCTAATATTTCTGCAGATAATTTCTCTGCCATTGTTTTTTCATGTCTGTTTCTAGCATAAACGACTAACCATCTTAAACCTAATGTTTGTCTTCTTTCTGGTCTAATTTCTATTGGAACTTGGTATGTCGCTCCACCAATTCTTCTAGCTTTAACTTCTAGAACAGGCATAACATTTTCAAGTGCTGCTTCAAAAACTTCTAGTGGATCTTTTTGTTCTTTTTCTTTTATAATATCAAATGCATCATAAACTATTTTTTGAGCAACTGTTTTTTTACCATCTAGCATTACATTGTTAATTAGTTTTGTAACAACTTTGCTATTATATATTGGATCTGGTAAAACTTCTCTTTTTGCTATATATCCTTTTCTTGGCACTATTCTTCCCTCCTTATAAAATTTGATACTAATATTTACCTAGTATCTTAGGTACTCTAAAAAGTTCAATACTAATTCTTCTCAAAACTTTTTCAGTTTAGTGCTATATAATTTATTTTTATTTAAGTACCTTAAATTAATAAGTTATATGCACTATGGTATAAATCAAATTTATTTTTTAGGACGCTTAGCTCCATACTTTGATCTACCTTGCATTCTGTCTTTAACACCTGCTGTATCAAGTGTTCCTCTTATAATATGGTAACGTACACCTGGAAGGTCTTTTACTCTTCCTCCTCTTATTAAAACAACACTGTGTTCTTGTAGGTTGTGTCCTATACCTGGAATATAAGAAGTTACTTCATAGCCATTTGAAAGTCTTACTCTGGCAACTTTTCTTAATGCTGAGTTTGGCTTTTTAGGTGTTACTGTTTTTACAACTGTACATACACCTCTTTTTTGTGGTGCTCTTTTATTGGTCATTTTTTTCTTCATAGAATTATAACCATGTTGTAAAGCTGGTGATGTAGATTTAGTTGTAGCAGATTTTCTTCCTTTTCTTACTAATTGGTTAATTGTTGGCACTTAAATTTCACCTCTTTTCAAATAAAATCCGCTAGGTAAAATGCTATATTTTTCATTTTACACTAGCGGTTTCTATTTTATCATTTTTTTCCAGATATGTCAATGGTTTTAATCGTTTTCTATTTCATTATCTTCATTTTCTTTTCCTTTATTCCTGTTTTCTTCACTGTCCTTGTTTTTTTCTGGTATAGGCTGTAATTGTTCCATTGGAACATGTTTACTTTCTCTATATTTTTGTGCTGCAGTAGGCTCTAAACCAGCTTTTATTTGTGCAAGTTCTTCATCAGAATACCCTGCTTCTCGTAGGTTACTCCAATATAAGTTTTCGTCAAATTCCTTCTCTCTTTTACTTCCATTATACCAAGCTATCTGCTCATCAATAGTCATTCGGCTTTTATCTGCTATCATTTCATTTTTTGATCCGAATATTTTTTCCAAAAATGATGGTTCAGTTTGACATTCTGCTAATCCTATTTTATTCATTCTTTTAGCTAATTTGTTATATTGTTTTGCCTCTGCTTTATCTATATTCTCCGCATTTAAAGTTCTAGTATCATATTCTAGTGCATATGGTAAATCTACAGCTTTTTCTGTTATTCCTTTTAATTTTGCATATGTTGCAAATAAATATTGAGCACACAAGCTGTCATCTTTGTATTCCCCAAGTGCCGCTAAGAAGTCTATATCCATATGTTTCATCAATTTCTTTACTTTTGCTCCAGAAATGTGAACATTGTATTTCTCAAATAATCTCTTTATTCCACTCTTTATATTTCTTCTAGCTTTTCTTTCATCTTTTTTTGATTTGTATTTTGTCGGTTTAAATTTTTGTTGCATGCCATTAGAATACTCTACAGTATAATTTGGATTATATTTTCCTTCATTATCCAATAAGGAAAATGAAATTTTTCTAAATTCTATTGCTGGCATATTTTCATCTTGTTTTTTATCATCTTGCTTTTTATCTTCTTGTTTTTTATCTTCTTGTTTTTTATCTTCTTGCTTTATTTGGCTAATTATTTCATCTTTCTTCTTTTTTAATTCTTTTTGTTTTGTCTGCAATTCTGCTATTTTTTTCTGTTGGTCTTCTGTTTGGCCTTCAGGTGAATATACATCACCTACTCCATCAAAATCTGTTGTATTAAAATCTACATTTTTATATATTTCGTTTAATTCATCTTGTATTTTTGCGATTTCTTTATCAATCTCTTCAATATTTTTTTCTATTTCTGCTTTTTTAGCTTTTTCTTCTTCTTCTTTCTTTTTCTTTTCCTCTTCTTGCTTTATTTGGCTAATCATTTCATCTTTCTTCTTTTTTAATTCTTTTTGTTTTGTCTGCAATTCTGCTATTTTTTTCTGTTGGTCTTCTGTTTGGCCTTCAGGTGAATATACATCACCTACTCCATCAAAATCTGTTGTATTAAAATCTACATTTTTATATATTTCGTTTAATTCATCTTGTATTTTTGCGATTTCTTTATCAATCTCTTCAATATTTTTTTCTATTTCTTCCATTATATTTCCCCCTTTATAATATATTATTTTAACTACTATATATAATAATAACATAATTTTACATTTTTTGCAAGCTTTATGTTGGTTTCCCCATTGTTTTATGAGTTTTATTTTAAAAATCTATTTTTTTAATGATTTTAAATTACTTTTTAATATTTTGGTATATTTTCTATCAAATAAAAGGCATACTTGTAAATTCAGTATGCCTTTTATTTTTTATGCTTCTGGTTCTACTAAACCATAGTTTTTATTATCTTTCATTCTATATATAACATTTACTTTTCCAGTTTCTACATTTATAAATGTTAAAAATCTATCTTGTGGTTTCTCTTCTAACTTTAATTTTGCATCTTCTGGAGTTAAAGGTTTTATATCATAATATAATGTTTTTAATATTTCACCTTCTATTTCTTTTTCTTCTTCTTGTCTTAATTCTTCTTTTCCTCTAATTGATTCTGTCATATTTTGTTTATCTTTTTTTGTCTTCATTTTTCTTATTTGGCCTTCTAATATGTCTATGTCTTTATCTATTGAAGCATATAAGTCTTTATGTGCTGTAACAGCTCTAAATCTATCTGTTCCCATTTTTACATCTATTTGTGCAACTTGTTCAGATCCTTCTGTTTTTATTGTTGCATTTACCTCAAATTCATCTCCGAAATATTTTACCAATCTTTCAGCTTTTTTTTCGATGTATTCTTTTATTGCGTCTGTAGCTTTTAAATCCTTTCCTGTTATTGTTATATTCATAACTATCTCTCCTTCCAATTTTTACAATATTATCGTTGGTACTTTCTTATTATAGTTGTTATGCTTATTTTTTTCAAGAGATTTTTAAAATTTTTGTGTTTTATATAGTTAAATTCCCATAACAATTTTTTTATGCTAACCTCTTGCAAATTTCGTATTTCCGTGTTAAAATATATTTTGTTATTATTTACTAACTTAAAGGGAGGTGCAAATTATGCCAAATATTAAATCTGCAATTAAACGTGTTAGCGTTATCGAAAAGAAAACTGCTAGAAATAATATGATTAAATCTGGATACAAATCAGCTGTTAAAAAGTTTGAACAAGCTGTTGAAAATAAAAACGTAGAAGAAGCTACAAAGTTATTCTCAGAAGCTACAAAGAAAATAGATCAAGCTTGTACAAAAGGTGTTATTGTAAAAAACACAGCTGCTAGAAAAAAATCTAATTTAGCAAAAAAATTAAATGCTATAAATGCATAAATAACAAAAAATTGTGCACAGTTTTTTGTCAAAAAGAAGTTCCTATTTCAGGAACTTCTTTATTGTTTCTTTTATTTCTTCTAATTTTACTAATTCGCTTTCTGTCTCTTTTCTCTGTTTTAGCTCTATTAGTCCTTCTTCGACTTTTTTTCCTACAGTTATTCTTAATGGTATTCCAATTAAATCCATATCATTAAATTTTACTCCTGGTCTCTCATCTCTATCATCTAATATAGTTTCTATGCCCATATTCTGTAACTCTGTATAAATTTGTTCTGCTATTTGCTTCTGCTTTTCGTCTTTGTTGCTTATTAAAACTATACATACCTTATATGGTGCTATATTCATTGGCCATATAATTCCTTTGTCATCATGGTTTTGCTCTACTACTGCTGCTATCATTCTTTCTACACCTATCCCATATGATCCCATTACAACTGGTTTTAATTCATTATTTTCGTCCAAATAATTTAAGCCTAAGCTTGACGAATATTTTGTTCCCAGTTTAAATGTGTTTCCTACTTCTATACCTTTTTTAAAGTGTATGTGTCCTTTACATTTTGGACATAAATCTCCTTCTTGTATGTTTCTTATGTCTGCAACAATTTCTGGTTTAAAATCATCTATATTTACATTTATATAATGATAATTTGTTTCATTTGCTCCTACTAAAAAGTTTTTCATATATTTAATTCCATTATCCATTATAATAGGAATATTTAGTCCTATTGGCCCCGCAAATCCTACTTCTGCATTTGTAATTCTCTTTACATCTTCTGCTTCTGCTAGTACAACTTCCTTTGCATTTAACAATTTCTGAAGTTTTACTTCGTTTACATCTTTGTTTCCCTGTACCATACATGCATAAAATTTACCATCAACATTGTATATTAGCGTCTTTACAAATTTTTCCGGGCTCTCCTGTAAATAACTTGTTAGTTCATCTATTGTTCCCACATGTGGTGTATTTATCTTTTCATATTTTTTCTTTTCCTCTTTGTTTTCTATTTCTTCATCAATACATTTACTTACTTCTATGTTAGAAGCATAATCGCAATTATCGCACAATACCAAAATATCTTCTCCTACATCTGTTACTGCTTGAAATTCCTCTGATAGCAATCCACCCATTATTCCAGTATCTGCTCTAACAACAACATAGTTTAGCCCTATTTCTTGGCAAATCTTATTATATGCCTCAAATTGCTTTTGATAAGATTTATCTGATTCTTCTTGATTTATATCAAAACTGTATGCATCTTTCATTGTAAATTCTCTTGTTCTTATTAGTCCTAATCTTGGTCTTATTTCATCTCTATATTTATTCCCTATTTGATATAAAGTGTATGGAAAATCCTTATATGATTTAGATTTCATCATTGCTGCCAATACAAAGAATTCTTCATGAGTTGGTCCCAAAGCATATGGTCTATTATATCTGTCATTTAATTGAAAGATAGAAGGTCCAAACAATTCATATCGTCCTGATTTTTGAAATACATCTATAGGAAGCAATAATGGCATTGTTACTTCTTTAGCTCCTGCTTCATTCATATGTTTTCTTATTATATTTTTAACATTATCTACTACTTTTTGTCCTAGTGGCAATTTCATATAAATTCCATTTCCAACTTTTTTAAACATACCACTTTTAACTAATAAATTTCCACTTATAGACTCCTCGTCTTTCAAATCTTCCCTTATTGTATAAAAAAAACTTTCACTTAACTTCATTTATTTTCATTCCTTCCTTAAGGCATACTTTAGACAACTGCCCCATCATTTTCTTGTTCTTCTTCCTGCTCGCTCGGTATAGGAGCCTCTGCTTTTTCCTCTATAATTTCGTCTATTACTATTTGTCTATTTTCATCAAGTTTGTATTTTGGTAAATCTGGCAAATCACTTAGATTTGACATTCCAAACATTTTCAAAAAATGTGTGGTTGTAGAAAATGTCATTGGTCTACCTGGTGCATCTGATTTTCCTGACTCTGCAATTAAATTATACTCTAATAATTTATATATTGTTCCATCCGAATTTACCCCTCTTATTGCTTCTATTTCTGCTCTTGTAATTTTAGGATTATATGCAATAATAGCGAGTGTTTCCAGTGCTGCCTGTGATAAGTTTGGTTTCGCTCTATTGTCAAATATTGGATATATATAATCAAAATACTCTTTTTTAGTACATAGTTGATATGAGCCTTCAATTTCTATTATTTCTATCCCTCTATTTAAATTCTTATAATCTTCTTTCATACTTTCTATTATATTAGCAATTTCGTTTGCTCCTAATTCCAAAGCTGACATAAGTTCTGTCATCTTAACTTCTCTACCTGCCGAATACAAAATTGCCTCTATTATTGCTTTGTTTTTTTCTATTTCCATATAAATTCAATTCCTTTTATTAAAACATTTAATTTTTACAAATCACAAATTTTACCTCCACCAAGTACAATATCATCTATATAAAATACCACTGATTGTCCTGGTGTTATTGCTCTTTGTGGCTGATTAAATACTACTCTTATTTTGCCTTCTTCTTCTGGGTAAATTGTACATTCAGCTTCTTTTGCAGCATATCTTATTTTTGCTTTTACATCCATCGGCCTTGTTATTTCATCCATTAATATTAAATTTATTTCATTTGCTATTGCCTCTTTTGAAAATATTTCTGTTTCTTCCCCAACTATTAATTCATTTTTTTCGGGATTAAATCCTTTTACAAATAGTGGAACTTCATTTGAAATTCCAAGGCCCTTCCTTTGCCCAATTGTATATTTATAAAGTCCTTCATGTTTTCCTAGGATTTTTCCTTCAGTATTTACTATATTTCCAACCTTTGCTTTTAAATCAGAATTTGCCTCTAAAAATTTTTTATAATCTCCTTCTGGTATAAAGCATATATCTTCACTATCCGGCTTTCTTGCCACTTGCAAATTATGCTCCTCTGCAATTTTTCTTATTTGCTCTTTATTCTCAAAATCCCCTAATGGGAATAGTACCTTATCTGTCATCTGTCTTGGCAAATTATATAGCACATAGCTCTGGTCTTTTTTTCCTGCATTTGATTTTTTTAATACATATTGTTTATATTTTTCGCTATATTCGATTTTTGCATAATGCCCTGTTGCAATATAATCACAATTCAGTTTTTTTGCCATTTCATACATCATGCCAAATTTCAAGTACTTATTACATTCTATACATGGGTTTGGAGTTCTGCATTTTTTATACTCAGATATAAAATCTTGTATTACACATTTATTAAATTCTTCCTTAAAATTTAATACATAATGTGGTATATTCAAAACATCACATACTCTTTTTGCATCCATTGTAGAGTTTAAATTACAACATCCGCCCTCAACACATTCGTCATCACTTTCCCATAGTTTCATTGTTGCACCAATTACTTCATATCCCTTTTCTTTTAAAAGAAGGGCAGATACTGAGCTATCTACCCCTCCACTCATTCCTATTAAAACCTTTTTCATTTTTTCTTTATCCTTCCTTGAGTCAAAACCTTTATTCATCTATTTTTATATGTACATCTTTTAATTGTTGTTCTGTTACTTTGCTTGGTGCTCTCATTAGCAAATCTCTTGCCTTTTTATTTTTAGGGAAAGCAATAACTTCTCTTATATTGTCAGAGTTTGCTGCAAGCATTACTAATCTGTCTAATCCAGCTGCTGCTCCTGCATGCGGTGGTGTACCATATTGGAACGCGTTATATAATGCCCCAAATTTTGTTTTAATTGTTTCTTCTTCATATCCCGCAATTTCAAATGCTTTAACCATTATCTCTGGGCTATGGTTTCTTACTGCACCTGATGTTATTTCATACCCATTGCAAACAGCATCATATTGGTAAGCCAAAATATCTAGTGGATTTTTTGTTATTAATGCTTCCATGCCTCCTTGTGGCATTGAAAATGGATTATGATTAAAATCTACTTTTCCTTCATCTGATAATTCATACATTGGGAAGTCAACTATAAAGCAGAATTTATATACTCCCTTTTCAATTAAATCTAATCTTTTACCCAATTCTAATCTTACTCCACCTGCTATTTTTTGTGCTTTTTTAAATTCATCTGCAATAAAGAAAATTGCAACGTTTGGTTTAGCGCCAATTTCTTCTAACCCTTTTTTTATTTCTTTAGTTATAAATTTAGCTATTCCGCCTGTAATCTCATTTTCCTTTTCAAATTTAACCCAGGCTAATCCTTTTGCTTCTAGTTCATTTACAGCATATTCTCCCATATTATCAAAGAATTTTCTTCCTTGTTCTGCACCATTCTCTACTATTATTGCTTTTATAGTTTTTCCTTTAAAAGCATTAAATTCTGTATCTTTAAATAATTGTGTTACATCCTGTATAATTAATGGATTTCTTAAATCTGGTTTATCACTACCGTATTTTTCCATTGCTTCTTTATATGGTATACGAGGAAATGGAGTGTCTGTAATCTTCCAGTTTGTATGTTTTTTAAATATTGTTGTAAAAATATCTTCTAATACTGACAATACATCTTTTTGTTCTGCAAAACTCATTTCAAAGTCTAATTGATAAAACTCGCCTGGTGCTCTGTCTGCTCTAGGGTCCTCATCTCTAAAACATGGTGCTATTTGATAATATTTATCAAATCCAGAAACCATTAACAATTGTTTAAATTGTTGTGGTGCTTGAGGTAGAGCATAGAACTCTCCTGGGTGTAATCTGCTTGGTACCAAGAAATCTCTTGCACCTTCTGGCGAAGAATTTGCAAGTATTGGTGTTTGTATTTCTGTAAAACCAAGCTCGTCCATTTTATTTCTAATAGTTTTCATTATTTCACTACGAAGTATAATTGTTTTATGCAATTTCTCGTTTCTCAAATCTAAAAATCTATATTCTAATCTTAAGTCTTCTCTTGCATCTGCTGCTTTTTCCGAATTTACTTCAAATGGTAATATGTTTTTACACGTTCCAAGTACTTCTATTTTTTTTGCTTCTATTTCTATTTCGCCTGTAGGTATTTTAGAATTTTTATTTGTTCTTTCTATTACTGTTCCATCAACTTGAATAACACACTCTGTTACAAGATTATCTGCACAATTATCATTTACAATTATTTGAGTTATGCCAAATTGATCTCTTAAGTCTATAAATTTCATTGAGCCTAAATTTCTTATTCTTTGAACCCATCCAGCTATTACTACATTTTCTCCTACATTTTTAATATTTAATTCTCCACAGTTTTTGTTTCTATACATATGTTTCCTCCCAAATCTTATGTCAAATATTCTATCATAATTTATTTAGTTGTACAAGTAAAATTTAACATTTTTCTTTTTTATTGGTTACAGTTAATAAATTATTTTTTAAAATAGCAAGGATGCCCTAAAATAGGACATCCTTTTTTTTAACATAAGTCTTTCCAAAGGAATTGCTCTGGTGAGAGCACCCAGATTTTATCTGCAATTCCTTTTTCTTGAATTGTCTTTTTCAACAGTTCTCTGGTATCAGAGTCTCCGTGAACCAGAATTAGGTCCTTTACGCACCTAAACCGGGATAAAAATTCTATCATTTCATTCCCTGTGCAATGTGAACCAAATTCATTAGTTTCACAGAAATTTAGTTTCAGCTTCTTTAGCCGCCCCATCGGAGTATCAGCATTTGCATATCCGACCTTGAAGATTTTAATCTTCTTGTCTTTTTTTGCATGCTCTAGCCACATTGCTGAAGCTCCACCATGTCCCATTCCCGGAGTTGTTAAAACAATCTTCCAAGTAGGGAATTTGGATATTTGAAAATTATTATCCACAGTCCATGTGTTATGCGGGTATTCCAGTAACCCTTCTTCAACATATTGCTGTGTATAATCTCCCAAGGATTCTCCCTGCAAGAAAATTGGAATCTTATCAGAAATTTTTCCTTTTTTCTGCATATTGGCAATTTTCAGTAGAACCGTTTGCCCTCTCTCTTGAGCATAAACAGGAATAACAGCAGTGTGGTCTGATGACTCCATCCATTTGCCCAACTCCCTTTCAAAGACACCATATTGTTTTTTGACATCTTTTCCATATGTTGCTTCTGCTACTATGGTTGATGTCAAATCATATACCCATTCTGGAATATATGTCTGAGTGAATACACTTTTCCCAATATAGTCTCCTGTGAAGAGGATTTTTTCATTTGTATTTTTCAGCATTATTAGCAATGCCGTTGATCCAACAGTATGTGCATTTCTGAAAAATACAAATTCTATTTCTGGCAACGTCATGTACAACAATTCTTCCTCAACAGGAATCCATTGGGAAAAGACATTATAGTTTCTTCTTCCAAGGGAAATTTGAGCGCGTCGCCACGTTTTTGTACCAGAATATATTGGCCCTCTAAATCCATTCTGGACTAGTTGTGGTAGTCTGCCAATGTGGTCAATATGTGCATGTGTTACAAACACCATATCAATCTCACTTGGGTTAAATCCAAAGAACTTATTTTTTTGTTCTTTGTTTACCCCTTGGAAACTTCCACAGTCAACCAATATTTTTATTGGTTTTTCTCCTTTCTGCATTACGCAATTACGTATTAACATAATAATTATACCATGTATTATCTATCTTTTCAATATTTTCCATTGTTATATATCTATATTTACTTGATTTTTTTTAATTTATATACTACTATAATTATATAAAATAAAAAAGGGGAGGAAATTTTATAATGAACGAACAAAAGACTGAACAAAGTGAAACAGAGTCAGTATATGACGAAATTAAAGTAGAAAAAAAAGTGGAAAGAACTGATTCCTATTTTGATGGCAAAGTCCTAGAATTAATTGGATATGGCATTTTATCTTTTCTAATAACTGCTGCTACTTTAGGAATAGCATCTGCATGGGCAGAGAAATTATTAATTGCTTATAAAATAGACCATACTATTTACAATGGAAAAAGATTAAAATTTGAAGGAACTGGCGCCTCTTTATTTGTACAAAGGTTTAAATGGATATTTTTTACTATTATAACATTGGGAATTTATAGTTTTTGGATTCCAATAAGAAAGGAACAATGGATAGTTTCAAATATTCACTTTGAAGATGAAACATTTGTAAAAGGTGAAAGCTATTTTGATGGTGGGGTTTTAGGAGTAATAGGTGTAAATTTACTTTGCAATTTCCTAACTATTATTTCTTTAGGAATACTATATCCTTTTGGAATATGTTACAAGCAAAAATGGCTTGCAAAACACACCATTATAAATCGCAAAAGAATTGTATTTAATGGAAGTTCTTTAAGTTTAATTGGTCATTATTTGTTATGGTGGTTTTTAACTGTTATTACATTTGGAATTTATGGCTTTTGGTTACCTATTAAAATGGAAAACTGGAAAGCACAAAATACTCATATAAGATTAAAAGGAGAAGAAGAGCCAAAAACTTCTATGGTCCCTGCAATTATAGCTATTATAATATTTGTTGTGCTTGTTGTATGTACTCTAGTTTCTGCTATTATTAAATATAACAACATCAAAAGCGATGACACAAGTGATAAATTTTATATTGAAAAAGTATTATTAGATTTTAAAAACAATGTTAATAACAAAAATAATGGAAAAAATTCATTTATACAAGTGCCACTTAATTCAAGTGAATCTACTTCTTTTGATGATGATAATGAAACCACAAATACCATTAAATATACAACAAATGATTTTTATAGATATACTACTGTAACACTAATAGATAGTGTTACATATTATGGTTCACCTAGTCATGATACTGATGTAGTGGCTTCAATAGAAAATGGTTCAATTGCCATAAGCGAAAGTATGGGAGCAGTATTAATTGAAAAAACTAATGCTAAATATTTATACAAAGTAACTAAATCAGTATTTAACGATATAGATTTATATTTTATAACAAAAAATAACGATTTATATGTAATACATGATCCAAATTCAAGTGATCCTAACCAACAAAAAATCAAAGTTGCCAGTGGTGTAGCTGAATTCTTAGGAAATGGCGGACCAGAGAGTATAAAAGTATTATTAACAGATGGAACAACAGAAAATATACAATATTAAAAAGAGGGTTTTCCCTCTTTTTTATATATGTAATTTTGTCTTCTATAATAAATATGAGCAATATATGCTATTTTATTTTCTTCATCAATCGTATATAATACCGTATAATTGTCTACAATTATTTTTCTATACGCCCTTTTAGTTTTATCTGTTTTTTCAATTTCCACAAACATTTTAGGAGAATCTTCTAATAAAAGTACATTATACATTACTTTTTCTCTTAATCTATTTGAAGCGTCAATATTTTTAAGTTTATCTGATATATATTCACATATTTTTTCAATTTCTTCTAAAAACTCCTCTGTCAATTTAACACTATATTTCATACTTTTCTTTCCATTCTTGAAAAACATCTCTTGCATCTCTAACTCTTCCATTTTCTATGTCTATTTCAGCTTTTAATAAATGTTTTTCAATATCTTCTTTCATTATTTTTTCCCTATACTCTTCCATGTTCATGATTACAATATTACCATCATTCATAGCTATAATCATCTCTCCGTTTTGATTTACAGCTGCCTTTAAATCTTGAATATTAGTTATTTGTTGCATACAAATACACCTCACTTTTTTCTATAATATATATTATAGCATAAATTATACTTTATTAAAACAAATTTTTGAAACTTTCTTGCTTATTTCTTATTCAAACAGTGCTAATATATCATCTTTTGATAATTTATTTATAAAAGTTGCATCTGTTGATAACATATTATCTATTAATTTTGCTTTTTTCTGTTGTAATTCATATATTTTTTCTTCTATTGAGTTTTTTGTAATTAGTTTATATACTTGTACATTTCTTTTTTGACCTATTCTATATGTTCTGTCTGTTGCTTGGTTCTCTGCAGACAAATTCCACCATGGGTCATAATGTATTACCATGTCAGCTCCTGTAAGATTTAAACCTGTTCCACCCGCTTTTAACGAAATTAAAAATACTTTTATATTTTCATCTGTATTAAATTTATCTACTAACTCTATTCTTTCTCCAACTTTAGTTTGTCCTGTTAATTTAAGATATTTTACTCCAATGTTTTTCAATTTTTCCTCTATTATTTCAAACATTGAAGTATAGCTTGAAAACAGTAGTATTTTGTGTCCTCCTAATACAGCATCTTGTATTATTTCTATACATTGGTTTAGCTTACTGCTTTCTCCCTCATATTCTCTTAAAAATAATTTTGGATGGCAGCATATTTGTCTTAATCTCATTAACAGTGATAATATTTTTATTTGACTTTTTTCAAATCCATTTATATCTATCTGGCTCATTATTTCTTTTCTAGCTTGTGCCATATATGACATATATATATTATATTGCTCTTCTGACATTTCATTATTTAATATAGTTACAGTTTTGTCCGGAAGTTCTGTTAAAACCTCCCCTTTTGTTCTTCTTAAAACAAATGGCTCAATTTGTTTTTTTAACTTGTTCATTACATCTTCATTTTGTTCTTTTATTATAGGTGTTTCATATAGTTCTTTAAATTTTTTATATTTGTATAAATAACCAGGCATTATAAAATCAAATATTGACCATAACTCAGAAAGTGAGTTTTCTATCGGTGTTCCTGTTAATGCAAATTTTGTTTCTGCATTAATTGTTTTTATTGCTTTTGAGTTCTTTGTATTATTATTTTTTATATATTGTGCCTCATCTGCTACAACATATTTAAAACAATAATTTTCATATAAATCTATGTCTCTTTTTAAAGAATCATATGATGTAATTATTACTTGATATTTGCCTATTTCTTCTATTTTTCTTTTTCTCTCTAAGTAATCGTCACTTATTACTAATGCTTTTAACGTGGGAGTAAATTTTTGAATTTCATTATACCAATTTAGTGCTAAAGAGCTTGGGCATATTATTATAGAGGGCTTTACATTTCCTTTGTTTTTCTGAACATATGAAAGTATAACAGCTAATAATTGTATTGTTTTTCCTAAGCCCATATCATCTGCTAAAATTCCTCCCATTTTATATTGTTCTAATGTTCTCAACCATTTATAACCTATTTTTTGATATGTTCTTAATTCTGCATTTAATTTTGGTGGAATTTTTGTACTTAAATCTATTTGCCTATCTTCTATTTGGCTAATCATATTCTTATAATACTCATTTTTTTGTATATTAGTATTAGGCATGTTTTTAAATATCTTTTCTAAATATAAAGCTCTATATATTGGCAATTTTATTGAATTTTCTTCTACATTTTCATCTTCTATTTCTATGTTATCTGTCAAATTTTCCAGAAAATCCAAACTACTATTTTTTTCTAAAGAAATATAAGTTCCATCTTTTAATCTATAAAATTTCTTTCTTAGTTTGTATTTATTTATGATATCTTTTATTTCATAAATATTAAATTTAAAATCTTCTAAGTTTATGTCTAATAAATTGTTTTCTATTTTTACTCCTATTGATTTTATTTTTATTTTTTTTATGTCCTTTTTTTTGAAGTCTTCTGCAACCAAGACTTCAAATTTTTTCATATAATCTTCTATTTCTTTTGATAAAAAATTATATATTTTTTCATCATTTGCTAATACTAATCTTGCGTTTGCACTATCAAGCATAAAACCTGTTTGTACAAATGTATCAAGTACTTCATTTTCCTGTATAGCGTTTCTTGTTATTTCCAAATTTACGTTTTTTATTGGATTAAATTCCACATTTCCATAACAGAATTTAACATCTGCTACTATATAACCTTTTTCGTTATAATCCAAATATATTTTTACATACAAATCTTTAGGCATGTATTTTTCTATTTGTTCTTTGTCTATATTTTTTATTTTAAAATTATCTTTTATTTTTGGTACAACAATTGCAAAAAAATTTCTTAAATTATTTTCGTTAAATATTATTGATTGAGTATAATTTTTTTTATACACTTCTAGCAATTCTAGGTTCCTATTTTCCACTTTTGGTAAACATTTGTGCATCTTATTATCGATCAAAAAATAAGAATAATTTTTCCCATAAAATATATCATACCCATACACATCTATATTAGGTGTTAAACAATATGTATTTTCATCTGATTTTTCTAATATAAATTTTATATCTATTGGCTCATCTATAAATTGAATTTTTCTTTCTCCTGTTTTTGTTTCAAATTCTACTGTTTTTCCTTTTAATATTTCAAATAGTTCGTCTAAACCTGTATTTGATAATACAAGATTATTCACATTAAAGTTTCTTCCATAATATGCATAGTTATTATTTACATCATTTGCATATTTAATTATTTCTGCATATTTTAATAGAAATTTTAGCAAAGGCCTACTTTGCTCTTCAAAAGCATTTTCCTCATGTATAAACTCTAGCACATTGTTATATTTATATTTTTCTCTATTAAGCATTCTTTCAAAAAAATCTGGAAGATTATTAATCTTAGTTAATTGTTCGTTTCCAATTTTAAATTCTACCTTTAGCTTTTTGTCTGTATCATTATACAAAAATATAGGTACTAATTTTATACCACTAGTACCATCTTGTGCCAACTCTTCCTCTTTATTATTAATTTCTAAAAAAGTATTTAACAACTGGTTAAATGCTCTATGAGTTTCTTTATTAGGCATGCTTATTCACTATCCCCTTAATTTAATAACTAATTATATCCCATTTTTAAAAATAACGCAATAACTTTTGCATAAATTTCACATAACGTTGACATTTTATGTAAAATATGATATAATTTAAGTATGTAAAGGCAATAGCCAAAGCATAAAATAAATAAATGGAATCCGATAAGGATTCAAGTTCCCGAAAGGGTGCGGAAAGAAAAAATATGAAAACTTATACAACGGCTTATGCAGATCTCTTCTCATTCCTCATGATCGACACCAAATCACCTCTCAAATATGATTTTGTAGGGGGCACCACCATCTGTTATGACATGAGTGGCGACATGATCTTACATCAATTAGTACGAGATTATGTTGAAGCCTCAGAGAATGAAGGGATAAACCCCTGGCAAAACTTACGATTCGGTGCCAAAGTGCAAGGCAACGAATGGGTCGATTTCCCCCGGGTGGAATTTCTGCCTGGAGAGACATCTCCAATATTTACTTTCTACGTACGGTACAATTGGGGGAAGTGCTAAAAAATATTTTTTATGTAGTTTTCTGTAACTCGCTACAGTCTTCTGAGAAACTTTCGTGAGAGGGTGGCATCTGCCCCCTCTTTTTTTGTCCCATTTAGGGACTCCCCTGAAATATTACCAATTAAACATAACAAAAATGAGTTGACAAAAATTGTAAATTATGATTATATATAATTACATTGCTTGAATAGTGAAGACCAATTAGCTAATAACTTATAAAAATATATTAAAATCTAAAAAGTTATTTATTCAAAAATCAACGCAAATTTTAAATAATTAAATAATTTAATTCTAAAATTTAAAATCTAATTAAAAATCCAAAAAAAGAAAATAAAATCTAATGATAGGAGGTGAATGTTTTACTTTAAGAAACTGTTTAAGCAATAGTTAACACTGAAAGGAACATTTTATGGAAAAAAACAAAGAAACAAAAACATTATCGCCTAAATTAGATGTAGTATTTCAAGCATTATTTGGTGAGATAGGAAACGAAAGAATAACGAAAGGTTTTTTAGAAACAATACTAAAAAGAAAAATAGAAAGTATAGATTTAAGTAAGAACCCGATATTAAGAAGAGAATTTAAAGACGACAAATTAGGAGTGTTAGACATACTAGCAGAGCTTGATGGAAAGGAAAAATGCAATATAGAAATGCAATTAATAGATCAAAGCAATATAATAGAAAGAATACTATATTATTGGAGTAGGTTGTATACAAGACAAATAAAAATAGGAGAAGATTATTCGTTACTGAAAAAAACAATTGTAATATTAATAACAGATTTTGAAGTAAAGAATTTAAAAGAAATGGATTATCATAGTATATGGAAAATAATGGATAATAAAACAGGAGGTAAAATATTGACAGATAAGTTAGAAATTGATATTATAGAGTTACCAAAAATAAAGGGAAGAGAAAAGGAAAAAGATAAACTATTAGATTGGCTATATTTTTTGGAAAATCCAAAATCGGAAAGGGTGACTGAAAAGATGAGAGAAAACAAAGAAATAAAAGAGGCAACAGAAAAACTTGATAGTTTAAGTGAAGACGAAAGAATGCAAAGAATAGCAGATTTACGACTAAAAGCAATAATGGACGAAAAAGCAATTTACGCTAAAGGACTGGAAGACGGAGAAAGAAAACGCGAAGAAGAATTGAAAGAAAGAATAGAAGAATTAAGGCAAAAAGCAATAATGGACGAAAAAGCAATTTACGCTAAAGGGCTGGAAGACGGAGAAAGAAAACGCGAGGAAGAATTGAAAGAAAGAATAGAAGAATTAAGGCAAAAGGCAATAATGGATGAAAAAGCAACTTATGCTAAAGGACTAGAAAAAGGCAAACTAGAGGTTGCAAAGAAAATGTTAGAGTTAAAAATAAGCAAAGAAACAATAGCTAAAGCAACAGGATTAACCATTCAAGAAATAGAAAATATTTCCAATTAGAGACAGCCCTCGAGGTAACCCATTTAAATTAGGATAATTGTGTAGGGGCGATTTTAATCGCCCGTTATATATGAAAACAATATGGTGGAATCTACAATTAGGGACAGCCCCAAATTGTCACTAAGGACAATTTGGAACAGTCCCTAATTGTAGGCATTCATAGATTATTTCTTCTAATTTTCTTGTGTCTACTATTGATTCTATGCTTGCTTCTAATATTTCCTCTGCTTTGGCTTTTTTTAAGTCTAATTGATAGCCATTTTTTAATGCTAATTGTCTTATAAATTCTCTGTTTGTTCTTCCATTGCCCTCTCTGAATGGATGTAATACGTTTAGTTCTGCTAAATAGTACGCTAATTTTGTTGCTAAGTCTTTTTTATTTAATCCTTGCAAATATTCTTCTTTTTTTAGCTTGTTTAATAATCTTTCAAGTTCTGTTTCTATATATTCAAATTGAGCAAATCTAAACTCTCCTTTTGCTATATTTTCTGTTCTAAATTGTCCTGCAAATGGATATACGTCTTCAAATAGGTATTTATGAATCTGTTTAATATGGTTTGAGTCAAAGTTTCCTGTTATACCTGATTTTCTTAAGCCTAAGGATTTTGCAGCTGTAATTTTTGCTTCATATGTTTGCAATTTTTCTATGTTCATTATGTTTAATTTATTTTTTAATACAGTGGTTCCTGGATAGCAATATTTAGAGTTATAGGTTTCATATATGTCTCTCATAATTTTTCCTTTCTACACTTTTTACAATTAAAAACTGCCTTTTGTTTATTGGCAGTTTTTTGTGTAATTTTAATTTTATAAACTTTGATTTTTTATTATTTCTATTAATTGTGGCATATTTAATTCATCATTTGCAAATCTTCTATATATGTCTACATCTGCATTTGTTATTTCCATTCCTTCTATTGCTAAATCATTTTTTATATTATCTATATCAAATTTAAATACTTCTTCGTTAAACATTTTTAGGTACCTCCAAAATTAATTTTATTTTAACCCATTTATACTATAATTATACCACAAAATGCCGTAAAAGTCCAGTATTTTCACGTTTTTTGGTAAATAAATTTCAATTATTCATTTTATTTACATTTCTTATTATGTTGTCCACGTCTATATGTTTTATTTGCTTGTTTTCCATTAGGATTTCTCCATTTACAATTGTTGTTTCCACATTTAGTCCACTTGTGTTATATACTAAGTTTGCAATTTGGTTTAAATTTGGTATCATTTTTATATTGTCTAGCTTTTCTTCTGTATCTACTATTATTATATCTGCTTGTTTGCCTTCTTCTAAATTTCCTACTTTATCTTCCAATTTTAATGCTTTTGCTCCATTTATTGTTGCCATTTTTATAACGTCTTTTGCTGTTATTCTTGCTTCATTTTCATGTATGCCACCTTGTATTAAACAAGCTACTCTCATTGCATCAAACATATCCAAATTACTTCCTGAACCTTGCCCATCTGTTCCTAATGCAACATTTAACCCGTTTTTTATGTATTTAGTTGTGTCTGCTATTTTACAACCTAATCTTAAATTTGATATTGGATTATGTACTATGCTACAATCCATTGTTTTTAGTATTTCTATATCTTCATCATCTAACTTAACACCATGTGCCAATATGTTATGCGTATTACCAAAGTATTTTTTTAATACATATATTGCTTTTTGCCCGTGTTGTTTTTTTATATCTTCTATTTCATCTATGCTTTCCAAAAAGTGTACATGTACTGGCAAATTATATTTTGATGCTATTTTAGAAACCTTTTCTAAGCAATTGTCTGAACATGTGTAAAAACTATGTGGTGCTACAGTATATGTTATTAAATCATTTTGTTTATCTCGTGTTTCATATAAATGTTCAAATTCAGCTATTCTTTTATCAGTGCCTTCTTCCCCATCTGTTGATGTAATTGTTCTGGTTAGAACTAACCTTATTTTGCTTTTCTCTGCTGCTTTTCTTATTTGTTCTGACATAAAATATTGGTCATTTATACAAGTACAGCCTGTTCTTATCATTTCTATAAATGACAGCATACTTGCATTATATATATCCTCTCCTGTTAGTTTTTCTTCCCTTGGCCATATTTTTTCATTTAACCATTCGTATAAACTACATCCTTCTGTTGTTTCCCTAAATATGCTCATTGGTACATGTGAATGTGCATTTATTAGTCCTGGCATTATAATTTTGTTTTTCGCATTTATTATATATGCTTCACTATCTTCTAAATTTTTTTCCATCTTTTTTATTTTGCTGTTTTCAATTAAAATATTTATCTCTTCTATCACAACATCGTTATTTTTAATAATTAAAGCTTTTCCATTTTTTATTAATATTTTAGACATCTCTTCTTTTCTTTCCTTTCTTAATAGTAGTTAGAGCTTCTCTTTTGCTTAAGTATATACAGTATTAAATATTTTGTCAATTTTTTATATTTTTTTTGTTGATAAAAAACTTCATATGTAGTATTATATTTTATATACCGCTAATGAAAAAATACACTTTATGTGTAAAAAGGAGTTGTTATGAAAGATCCAAAAATAGATTTTTATAGTCCTACTGCTCTAAAATCGTATAATTTAGATAAGACTATGAGATACCAGTTAAATGTTTTAGGTAATCTTGATTTTTTTACTAAAAGGCATAGTGAAAATGTTGCTAATCTTGTTTGCAGAATTTGCCAATATTTGAACTGCAATAATAGTTATACAGTTTATTGTACAATTTGTGCTTATTTGCATGACATTGGCAAAATGTTTATTCCTTTAAGTATATTAAATAAACCTGATAAATTAACACCTGAAGAATATGAAATAATGAAAACTCATACTACTTTAGGTTATGAAATGTGTATAAAGGATTTAGAATTGCGTCCTTATGCTGTTGGCCCTTTATACCATCATGAAGCTTTAAATGGAACTGGCTATCCTAATGGTGTAACTAAAGAAAACATTCCTTATTGCGCTCAAATTATTAGAGTTGCTGATGAATATGATGCTATTGTTACCAAAAGAAGATATACAACACACGTAAATATTTCAGAAACCCTACGTGATTTAATAAAAGATGCAAGACCTGACCCTGTTCTTGTTGCTTTAGACCAATTAAATGAGAATAAAAAGTTAGGTAAAATAAACGGAAAAGTTTTAAAAGTTTTATTTAAAGTTGTTATTGATGATACCAATTACGAGATTTCTTGTATTTGGGATTATATTAAGTATTTGCAATCTCAAATTAAAAGATTGGAATTAATGGAAAGCTACAGTATTAAAATGCTTAAAGCTACTAAGGAAAAAACTCAAAACTATTATAGAGAGGGTATTAGAATGCTTTTGCAAGATGGCGAAACCTTTGATAATTTCCTTCAAGTTTTGAATGAATACAGACAAGCTGTTATTACTAGAAAAGATATTATTGATAAATTAAAAAATGAAATTCTAATTATTAAAAAATTAAAAGTTTAATGCACTAGATATATAATTCTTTTTCCCCACAAAAAGCCTTCTTTGGAATAATAAATCCAAAAGAAGGCTTTTACTGTATAATTTTATGCTCTTATTAGGTCTGTTAATACATCATCTAGTGCTATTGGCGTTACTTTATTGTTTATTAATATTTTTAATAATTTTTCTGTTTGCTTTTCTTCTAATAAAATATTATTTATTTCTCTACTTTCTATTTTTTCCTTTTTAGTGTCTTTGTACTTTTTTACTATACCTATTCCATATGTTTCTCTGTTTCCATTCGCAAAGAGTTTGCTAATTGTTTTATAATATTCTAATTTTATTCTTTCTCCTATGTTTAACTCTTCTGAATCTCTAGAATCAATTATTGCTTCTCCATAAAGCTCCTTTATGTTATTCATACTTATCCCTTCCTTTGTTAAGATATGTTCAATATATATCATATTTGCTAGAAGTTCAAGCATTTTAGTTCGTTCGTTTTTTATGTTTTTCGACAATTATTGTTTTATTATTTTAATTATTTCTTTATATATTTTATCTTCGACATCATTTATGGCTATTTTTGTCGCATTTTGTCCCATCTTTTTTAGTACTTCTGTGTTAGATATTATACTATATATGTTTTGATCTAACATTGTGCCAGTTAAGTTTTTGTCTAATATTACCCTTGCCGCGCAAGCATCTTCTAAAACTCTTGCATTATATTCTTGATGATTTTCCGTTGCATGAGGAAATGGAATAAATATAGCTGGTTTTCCTAATAGTGCAACTTCTGTTACTGTCATTGCTCCACTTCTTGAAACTACAAGGTCTGCATAGTTCATAATTTCTTGCATATTATAAATATATGGTACTACTCTTACACTTTGTATATTGTTTATATCTATTCCTTTTTCATTTAATTTTTCTTTTATTATGTCATACTGCGATGGGCCTGCTGCCCATATAATTTGATATCCTCTATTGCTTTTTTCGGTTATTATTTCTATCATGCTGTCATTTATACTTTGTGCCCCTTGACTTCCCCCAAATATTAATACTCTTGGCTCATAATCTTTAAAGCCAAATTCTTTTGTTATCTTTTTCTTTTCTTCTGTTGTCAATTTCATTTTTCTTAATTTAGTTGGAGTTCCTGTTACAACAATTTTTTTAGCTTTTGGTAATTTCTTTATTGCATCTTCAAATCCAACTAATATCAGATTAACTTTTTTTGATAACATTTTTACAGCTATTCCTGGGAATGCGTTGCTCTCATGTAATACAGTTGGGATTTTTTTTGATTTTGCAGCAAGCATAACCGGAACACATATGTATCCACCAGTACCTATAACAACATCTGGCTTAAATTCTTCTATTATTTTTTTAGCCTCTTTTATTGAAGCAAAAGTTTTATACATTTCCTTTACATTTTCTATTGAAACTTTTCTGCTAAATCCATATGCTTCTATTGTTTTTAAGGTATATCCAGCCCTTGGAACTAAATCATTTTCTAGTCCCCTTTCTGTTCCTATAAATATTATTTCTGAATTTGGCTGTTCACTTTTTATTTTATTTGCAATTGCTATTCCTGGATTTATATGACCACCTGTACCTGCAGCAGCAATAATTACCTTCATTTTTTTCCTCCTTATACCTTAGTTCCTGCTCTTGAAATATTTAGCAGAATTCCACATGAGCTTAATAAAATTAATAACGCTGTACCTCCATAGCTAAAAAATGGTAATGGCATTCCAGTGTTTGGTATTGATGATGTTACAACACCTATATTTATAATTACTTGTATCCCTATTAATGTTGTTATTCCAGTTGCCAACAGACTACCAAACATATCTGGCGATTTTATTGCTATTAAAATTCCTCTCCAAATAAATATTGCAAATAGTAAAATTACTATAACACAACCTACAAAACCTAATTCTTCAGCTAATATTGAAAATATAAAATCATTATGTGGTTCTGGTATATATAAATATTTTTGTTTACTTTCTCCTAATCCTACACCAAAAAGTCCACCAGAACCTATTGCATATAATCCTTGGACTGCTTGCCATCCAACTTCTGTCGCATCTGCCCAAGGATCCATAAAAGACATAATTCTTTTTATACGGAATCCTCCTTTTCCCGTGGCTTGCAATGCTATTATTCCTACTGTTACTGCAAGTGCACCTATTAAACCTGTTATTACAAAGTAGATTAACCTACATCCTGCCATAATCATCATTACACAAGTTACTGCTGCTGTAACAACAGATGCACTTAAATGGTTTTGTACAAAGTACAGTATAAATATTGGTGGAATTATCCATGATAAAGGTCTTACAAATCCATTTTTAAAGCTTTTTAGTTCTGACTTATGGTCTGTAAGATATCCTGCATAAAATATTATTAACCCTATTTTAGTAATTTCTGATGGTTGAAATTGTATAAAGCCTAAGTCTATCCATCTTGTTGCTCCATTTGCTTCTACTCCCAATCCAGGTATTAGCACTAATGGCAATATTCCTACAGATATTACATAAAATATTTTATAAAAATTTTTATATATTCTATAGTCTATTTTGGAAATACCTATCATTAACCCTATTCCAATTACTGCAGCTAATAGTTGCGTTTTTACATATGAATAACTATTACCAGATTCTGCAATTGCTGATGGAGCTGATGCTGATAGCACCATAACAATTCCTAATGATAGCAATATAATAATTATTAGAAAAAGTATAAAATCAAATTGATTATTTACAAAACTTGAAATTGTTTTTTTGCTTTTTGTCATTGGATTCTCCTTTCTCATAATTATATTGCTAATAATCCTACCACACTTAACATTAATGTTATAATACTAAATATTGATACTATTTTGTTTTCGTTCCAACCTGATAATTCAAAATGGTGGTGTATTGGTGTCATTTTAAAAATTCTATTTCCTGTTTTCTTAAAATATCTTACCTGTATCATTACAGATAATGTTTCTATCACTGGCACTAAAGCTATTATTAGTAATAATAATGGCATTTTTAAATATAATGCCATTCCAGCAACTGCTCCACCTAACATTAATGAACCCGTATCTCCCATAAATATTTTTGCTGGGTTTAAATTAAATAATAAAAATCCTAAGCATGTTCCTATAGTAATACTTCCAAATACAACTATTTCCTTTATATTAAATATTATTCCTATTACTGTTAGACAAGTTAATATTAGTGCTGTTACACTTGTTGCTAGTCCATCTATTCCATCTGTAAGATTTACTGCATTTGATGTTCCAAGTAATACAAGTATTGCAAATGGTATATATAACCATACTGGTAAAGTAAAATATGTTTTTATAAAAGGTATATATGTTTCTGTGCCGATATTTAGCACCTTTGTTATGTATAATACAAATGCTACTGAAAATATTAATAATCCTATCATTTTGTACAGTGGTTTTAGTCCTTCTGTGTTTTTTAAAACTAATTTTTTAAAATCATCTATAAATCCTACTAGACCAAAGCCTATTGATACTGCTGCAATTGGTATTAAGTTTTTTGCAACAGATGATTGATTATCTTTTATATAATCATAACACAGGAATCCTGTTAATACTGTAATTACTAAAATCATTATTATGCCACCCATTGTTGGTGTTCCTTGTTTACCTAAATGGGATTGTGGACCTTCTGTTCTTTCCATTTGACCAACTTTTAATTTTTTTAATATTGGTATTATTGCTAATGATGTAATTATTGTAATTACAAATGACAACAATAATATTTTTATTTGATATTGCATAATTCTCTCCTTACATTTTGTTTATTATTTGTTTTATAATTGTTTTTTCGTCAAAAGGATTTTTTACGCCATTTACTTCTTGATATGTCTCATGACCTTTTCCTGCCAATACTACTATATCATTTTTTGTTGCCATTTTTATTGCATGCTCTATAGCTTTTTTTCTATCTACTATACATACATATTTTCCTTTTGTTCTTTTTATTCCACTTTCTACTTCTTTTACTATTTCTTCTGGGTCTTCTGTTCGTGGGTTATCTGATGTTATTATTGTATAATCTGCAATTTTACCAGAAATTTCGCCCATTATGGCTCTTTTAGTTGTATCTCTATCTCCTCCACAGCCAAATACTGAAATTACTTTTCCTCTAGTATAGCCTTTTACAGCATGTAAGATACTTTCTAAACTTTCTGGTGAATGTGCATAGTCTAACATTATTGTTAAATTCTTCTTATTATTTACCAATTCGCTTCTTCCTGGAACTCTTACTTCTTGTAAAGCTTTTTTTATACTCTCTGTATCGCATCCTAGTTGTTGGCAAACACATATTGCAGCTAATGCATTATATACACTAAATCTTCCTGGGATTTCTACTTTTACTCTTTCATTTTTAGCATTTAGTTTTACTATAAAGTCAACATATGAATTTGTTATTGTAATATCTTTTGCTGAAACCATGGCGGTATTATCTAGGCCATATGTTTTAACATCGCAATCTTTTAATGCATTTAGTATTTTAGAAGAATATATATTGTCTACATTTACAAATGCTTTTTTGCACATTGTAAATAACTTTAACTTTGAATTCAAATAGTCTTCCATATCCGGGTGTTCTTTTGGGCTTATATGATCTTCTGAAAAATTTGTAAATACTCCCATGTCAAAATCACAACCTGCTACTCTAGAGAGTTTTAAACTTTGAGAGGATACTTCCATTATAACTACTTCGCAACCGTCTTCTACCATTCGTGCAAACATTCTTTGTAATTCTAAGCTTTCCGGTGTTGTTCTGTCACTGTCTTTAAGTTTTGTATCTCCACTATAAATTGCTATTGTTCCAACTAATCCTGTTTTTATGCCTTGCTCTTTTAATATTTCTCTCATCATATAAGTTGTAGTAGTTTTGCCTTTTGTTCCTGTTACTCCTATTAGTTTGAATTTTTTTGATGGATTATCATAAAAATTACAAGAACATATTGCTAGTGCATACCTCGTATCTGGGTGTAGTATTATTGTAATTCCTTCTGGAATTTGTTTTATTATACTCTTATCTATGTCTTCTGGTGCTAATACTACTTTTGCACCATTTTTTATTGCATCTAATATATATTCTGTACCATCATTTTTAAATCCTCTTATTGCAATAAACATATCTCCTTGTTGCACTTTTCTAGAGTCATTTTCTATGTTTGGTATATCTATGTCTAAATCTCCTTTTGCTCTTAAATTTTCTAAACCATACAATATAGATTTTAGTTTCATACCGTTCTCCTTGTTTATATAATTTTTCAAACATATTATATAATGAATTTTAATTTTTGTATACATTTTTTATAATTTTTCTATAAGAGATATTTGCAATATTTTAATATTTTCTAGTTAAAAAAATAACTAGAAGTTTTTTTATTCTAGTTATTTTTTATACTTTTTCTGATTTTTTAATAATATAAATTAAATATTCCTATCTTTTATTTTTAATGCATATTCATATGCATTAATATAATCTTCTTTTTTTATATAATTTCCAATTGTATTTATATAACTGTTGTCTTCTCTAACAAAGTTTGCATTCTTCATTATATTTATAGCTCCTGTATTTTTTATTAAATTTACCATTTCATCATATGAAATTCTATACTCATCATCCTTTTGAAATGTTCTTAGAATATATTTTATTAATATTGTTGAATATGTGGTATAAATTGTAGTAAATATATCTTCAGCAATATTTTTTTTGCTTAGTAAATCTTCTAAAAAATCTATTACCTTCAACGTATCATAATAATTTCTAACTAGGTTTTTACGCGCTCTTGTACTACTCTCGCCATATCTTACATAATGATAACATTTAAAGTCAAATAAATATATTTGTTTAATATTCATATATAATTCTAGACAAAATATTAAATCTTCCATCATTCTAATATCTGTTCTAAATTCAAGTTTATTTTTTATTGTTTCTGTTTTTGCAAATAGTAAATATACATATGTAGGGAGCTTGTCTTCAAAAATATTTAATAAAAGTTTATTATTTATTTCACTCTTATCTAGTATTTTATTTGATAAGTCTAATAAATCATTATTTGATTTGATTATATTTCCTTCTTCGTCTTCTTTTATGAAATTACAACGTAATAATTCTACATTTGTTTCTTCCATTTTTTTTATGATTTTTTCATACATATTATGTTCTATATAATCATCTGCATCAAGAAATGTTATATATCTTCCCGTTGCTCCTTTTATTCCTACATTTCTAGCATTTCCTACTCCATTATTTTCAATATCTACAATATTAATTCTTTTATCTTCTTTTTTATATTTTTTTGCTATTTCAAGGCTATTATCCGTAGAGCCGTCATTTACAATTATTATTTCTAAATTTTTATATGTTTGTTCTTTCAGGCAATTTAATAGCCTACCTATAAATTTTTCTGCATTATACATTGGGATAATTATACTAATAATATCATTCATCTTTTTTCTCTCTCATCTTTACTTTCTAATACACCATGCACTAATAAATATCTTTCAGCTAGTTCAACATTTTTTAATAAATTTTTATCAATTTTACTTCCACTTTTTATAAGCCTTGTAAATTCTTTATCCATTGTATTTATCATTTTAGAAATTGAAAAGCCATTTACTACTTTTTCTCTACATTTTTCTTTTATATCTGTGTTTTCTAGTTTATCAAATATTTCAAGAAATTTTGTTACATATTTTTCAATTTCTTCATCAGAATAATTAAAGTTTAACTGTTCTTCTAGTTTTTGATAAACTGGTACCAATGCTCCACACTCTTCATCTATTAATTCACTTTGTCCTCCAATATTAGCAGAAACAACTGGTACACCCATTGCCATTGATTCATATGCCACAAGAGCCAATCCCTCTTGTAAAGAACAAATAATTGTGGCTGATGCAACTTTATAAAATGGTCTAACATCTTTTTGATATCCAAAGCATTCTACTATATTTTGTAAATTATTTTCTATTATATAATTTTTTACATCTTTTAATGCGACACCATCTCCTACAATCGCTAATCTTACATCATCACGAATTTCAGCCAATTTCTTTATTACATTTATCGCAAAAATTGGTCTTTTAGCATGTACAATTCTGCATGGAAGTAAAATTACCTTTTTCCCCTTATATTTTTCCTTTAGTTCATCATATTTTTCCGACTCGAATTCTGGATTAAAATAATCGGTATCTGTTCCAATATAAACAGTTTTTACATTTTTCACATTTCTTTTCATTGTCTTGTACATTAAGTTTTTTAAATATTCTGTACATGTATATGTAGCATCTAAATAATCTGCTACTGCATTAGAATCTTTTGGCTTTCCACCATTTCGTAATGTCCAATTCTCTGAGTGTATATAATCAACAAAAGGAATTTCTTTAAATTGGCACTTTAGCCATGGTAATGCATAATATCCATAATAACTATTTGAAAAGAAAACAAGGTTAATTCTTCTACTTTTAATAATATATGCTACAAATGAGGCCCAATCTTTCTTTTTCAAAAAAGTAGATAAATCAAAGTATTCTTCCACATATTGTTCTATTTCTTGTCTTAGGTCATGTTCCGTTTTCTGTGTTGTTATTACACTAATTTCATAATTCTTTTGTTTCAATCCCTTTATTAAGTTAAAATCGAATATCTCTGCACCACCTATTGCCGTCCAAGGTAAAATAAATAATATTCTTTTTTTCCCATCTGCAGGAACTACCGGTGGCTTTTTTAAGTCAATAATAGTAGGAATATTTTTATAATCTACTTCATAATTATTGTCAAATTGAATTGTATTTAGTTTATCATCTATTTTGTCTATTTCTTCTTGCATCTCAGGAGTAATTTTTTCATCTTGTTTTTTTGCATTTAAATTCCTATGCCAATATCCATAAAACTCCATTTTAAGTGGTACAGCTTTTTTGCTAAGAAGTTCTATACATGTGTACCATTGTCTTGGCAAATCATCTGTTATCTTCTCGTATTTTTCAAGTTCCAAAAATTTTTGTTTTTTTATAAATATCCCTGGAGCAATAATATTTTTCTTCTTTTCATCTATAATTCTTAGCTTATTGTTAATTAGCAATTCTTTTTTTCCAAATTCAACTACTCTTGAATATGAAAAATCTGCATCATAATTAAGCATCATAGCAAAAAAGCCACATTCTAGCATTGTTGCATTTAATAAATCATTTTCTTCAAAGTTAAAAATTAATTCTGTTGAACTGTTTTTTATAGCTTCAATTTTTGCTTTGGCAATTGTTTCATAGTCATATACAATTATTTTTATTCTTTTATCTATATTTTTTAAATTTATGATATCTGACTTGTTGTCGTTAATAACTATTATCCATTCCCAATAAGGAAATGTTTGATTAATTAGTGAATTCATCATTTGTACTACATAATTATAGCTTGAATTAAGGCTACATATTGTAATAACTGTAATTAAGCTTGTTCCTTTATTCATGCTTATTCTGCTAGATTTCATTTTCCCTGGTTCAAGAGTAAAATCAAAATTTTTTGTTTTTCCCATTTGCTTGGTATTTTTTTGCATTTATGTACCTCCATTTCGATCACTTTTGTTTAATCTCTTAGGTAAATTATATATATATATTATACCTTGAAATACAACAAAAATCAATACTGGTAAGGAATTTGATAGTGTCAATTTATTAGTCTTGTTTGATTTTTAGGAAAATCTATGTTATTTCTATCAATACCTTCTGATTCATAGTTTTCCGCCAGTCCAACAAATAGCACCACCTCTTTACTTTTACTTGCTTTTTCTATTGCTTGATTTAATAATATTTCGTCATCTTCATCTTTATCTATACGGTTATATCCTTTTTCATACTCCACTTTCACATTTTGGCTTTTTAACGCTTCATATGAGTTCTCAATTTTATATGAGTTAATTTATGTGAGTTATAACATACTTGAAGTCTTTTATTACACATTCGCCATTATTTTAGTTCCTTCTTTTACTTTTATTCCAGATTTAGGGATTTGTCTTGTTATTATATCTGTATTTACAATATCTTTTTCATTTTCTATTTCTAAATCCAAATTTATTTTTTTTAATTTTTTCTTTGCCTCCTCTATTGTTAGTCCCTCAATGTTTGGAACTTCAACATCCTTTTTTTCGTCTTCTTCCTTAACATTGTCTTTTTGCGCCTCTAAATACGGTAAAACTTCTGACAATACCTTTCCGCCAACTGGTGCAGCAACAGCACCTCCTTGGTGTCCTCCTTCTCCTGTTGGGTTATATAATGTTACAAGTATTACCACTTGTGGATTTGTTGTTGGTCCTACTCCCATAAAAGATGTTACATATTTATTTGTATTTACCCCATCTTCTGATGTTCCTGTTTTCCCTCCTATGTTATAACCTTCGACTTGTGCATTTCTTCCTGTACCATCTTCTACAACAGATTGCATCATGCTTAATACGTTTTTAGCTGTTTCTTCCGATATCACTCTTTCTTCCCTTTTAATCGGTATTTCTGTTGTTTCCCCAGTTTGACTGTTTATTATTTTCTTTACAATTCTTGGCTTTATGTATGTTCCCCCATTAGCAATACTTGATACTGCAGTTATTAGCTGTAATGGTGTTATTTCAAATCTTTGACCAAACGCTATTGTTGCAAGTTCTACTGGACCAACTTTTTCTTCTTTTAAGAAAATACTTCCAGCCTCTCCGGGTAAATCTATTCCTGTTCTTTTTAATAGTCCAAACTTTTTCAAATACGTATAATATTTTGAAACTCCAATTTTTTGTCCTAACCCTATAAATACTGGATTACACGAATTCATTAGAGCTTGCCTTAATGATTCCGAGCCATGCGGCCTATAATATCTCCAACATTTAATTCTAACTCCTGCTATTTCTATTCCCCCTGTACAGCAAAATTCGCCCTCTTTATCTACGCTTGTTAATCCTTCTTCCAATGCTGCTGAAGTTGTTATAAGTTTAAATGTAGATCCTGGTTCATATGTATCTGATACTGCTTTATTTCTCCACATTTGTTGCAATGCCTTTGTTTTTTCCCCCTGTGCTAACATTTCCCAACTTGCCTTTAGTTCTTCTGTATTAGCCTGATAAGGTTGATTTAAATTATAGTTTGGATAACCTGCCATTGCTAGAATATCCCCTGTTTGTGGATTCATTATTATTATATTTCCACCATCTGTACATTTGTTGTCTATACATGCTTCTGCTAAATATTTCTCTGCTATTCCTTGCACAGTTGCATCTATGCTTAATATTAAATCATTTCCATCTATTGCTTTAACATAGTTTTCACCTTCTTTTGCAATTTCGCCTCCCCTTGCATCTATTATTTTATTAATCTTGCCTTTTTCTCCTTTTAATTCCTTTTCATAAATTGCTTCTATCCCATCCAATCCTTGATTATCAGAGCCGCAAAACCCTATTACTTGTGAAGCCAAATTGTTATTAGGATAATATCTTTTGGTATCTTCATCTATATTTACTCCTTTTGTTATATTATTGTCGCTTAACCACTTTCTAAGTTCATCAGCTTTTTCTTTGTCTATCTTTTTTACAATAGTTTCTATCGAACTTCTTCTGCTTACTCTTTTTAATATGGTTTCATAATTTAAGTTAAAAATTTCAGTTAATGCCTTTGCAACTTTTTCCTTGTCCTCTTTTGCAATGTTTGTTGGATTTACGGTTACAGTTTCTACTGTGCTAGATATAGCCAAAATATTTTTACCAGTTGCATCATATATTGTTCCTCTTTTAGGATTAACACTTCTATCTAATGTTTGTTGTACATATGCCATAGATTGCAATTCCGAGCCCATAACAAACTGTATCCAACCTATTCTACATATTAAAGCAATGAAAGTTATTGTAGAAACAAGTATTGCATTTCTCATTCGCTTTTTTCTCCCCAAATCACTCACTTTTTCTTCTGCTTTTATTTTAGTTTCTTTTACTTCAGCTTTATATTTTCTCCTTTGCTCTTTTTTTACTAACTTCTCGAGTTCTCTTATATTCACTTTTTGATTTTTCCAAGCTTTTATTTGTTTTTTCTTTATTTTTCGCCTATTCTTCATTATTAATCACATTCCCTCTCTAACTTATGATTATAATAATATTATTCCAATTTATTCTAAATAGGACTTAAATGCAAAAAAATTACTATATACTCAAAATATAGTAATTTTCTAAAATATTTTTTCTGTTAAAAGCTCTACCACTTTTTCAAACCAATTTTTTTCTTCTTCTATTATTACTTGTTCGCTGGCAGGTTCCACATAATCTTTTTTAGGTAGATTAACATATCTTTTTTGTGTTGAATCTAACTTTTTCATTCCCGAATTCTCTTTTGCTGCTTTTTCAATGTTACTTAAATTTAGGCTGTTTTGTATATTAACTTCTAACTGTTGGTTTTCTTTTTCTATTACAGCCAAATCGCTTTTCAGTTGCTCCTTTTTGCTAAATCTTTCTGTTATAAGTGAGTTCCTATAACTTATTGCCAATAGTATTACAAAACCTAACACAACATATGTTACAATTTTAGTTTGTGGTTTTAAATGCTTTTTCTTTTTGTTCTTTTTATTTACTTTGTTTTTATTTATCGTTGTAGATTTCTTTTTAACGTCTTCTTTTTTATTTGGTTTATATTCTGGTTTTAGTTTTCTTGGGCTTGTCTCGTATTGATATCCACCATATCTACTATTTGGCATATTCTCACCTACCTTTTGAAAATTATATTTTCTTTTCAAATATTCTTAATTTTGCACTTTTAGCTCTTGAGTTTTCTCTTTGCTCTTCCTCTGTTGGAAGTATCGGCTTCTTTGTTATTATTTGGCCAAACGATTTTGCTCCACATACACAGTATGGTAAATCCTTTGGACATTTGCAAATTCCCTCTGCCTCTGTAAATGCATTTTTTACTGCTCTATCTTCTAAAGAGTGAAATGTTATAACAGCTAGTCTTCCACCTTCATTCAAAGTATCAATGCAATCTAAAATACATTTATATAATGGCTTTATCTCATTATTAACTTCTATTCTTATTGCTTGAAATGTCCTTTTAGCAGGATGTCCTTCTTTTTGCTTTGATAGTGGTATAGATTTTATTATAATATTTACTAACTCTTCTGTTGTTTCTATTTCCTTGTTTTTTCTTTGAGCACATATATTTTTTGCTATATTTCTAGAAAACTTCTCCTCTCCATATTCGTATATGATTCTTGCCAACTCTTCTTCTGGATACGTATTTACAACAATTTTAGCATTTAACTGCTGACTTTTATCCATTCTCATATCTAATTCGTTACTGCCTAAATAACTGAAACCTCTTTCTTTTTCATCTAATTGATATGAAGAAACTCCTAGGTCTAACAATATGCCATCTACTTTTTGTATTTGTAAATCTTTTAATACTTCTTTAATCTCATCATGATTTGCATGTATATATTTAACATTTGAGTACTCTTTTAGCTTTTCTTTTGTAGATTCTAATGCATCCATATCTCTGTCAATTCCTATCAGTATACCATTTTCAGATAAATTTTCTAATATTTTTTTGCTATGCCCTCCACCACCAAGAGTACCATCTACATATATTCCATCTGGCTTTATCTTTAATCCTTCTATACATTCTTTAAGTAATACAGGATTATGCTTAAATTCCATGGCAAATAAACCTCTGCTTTCATTTTATACGCGAATAGTTGGTATTTTATGCAAAATACCAACTGTCCACATCTTTTATAGTTTTTTCTTTAGTATTTTATTTTTTTCTCTTTGGTGTTGTATATATTTTACAAATGCTTTTCATTTGTATATTATTATTTTTATCCTATGTACAAATTATATATTTATCTTTTGTACTTTTTGCTTTTGTATATTATTACTTTCTTCTTTTGTTATTTTTCTTTTGTAATTTAACATTTTTTCTTTTGTGTACTAATTTTTATCTTTTGTAAAATCCTCTTTTGTTTTTTTCATTTGTGCAAATTTGCTTTGCTTTATCCTTTGTAAAATTTTTTCTTTAGTTAAATTTATCTTTTGTACTTTTTTAATTTTTTCTTTTGTATTTCAATAATTTGTCTTTTGTTTGATTTATATAAACTTTTGCAATTTATATACCTAACATTGTCATATTCTCTGCTATTTCATCAGCAGAAATATTCTCATCACTGTTATAAGATTTCCATTTTTCTCTGTTCCAAATTTCAATTCTAGTGCCTACACCAATTATTATTGCATCTTTTTCTAATGTAGCATATTCTCTTAAATTACTTGTTATTAGAAATCTACCTTGTTTGTCAATTTCGCATTCTGTTGCACCAGATAAGAAAAATCTCACGAAATCTCTTGCATTTTTGTTTGTAAGTGGAAGTGTTTTTAATTTTTCTTCAAAGTTTGTCCATTCATTTTGAGAGAAACCAAACAAGCACCCATCTAATCCTTTTGTTACTATGAACTTATCTCCCATGTCTTCTCTAATTTTAGCTGGTAATATTAATCTGCCTTTAACATCTAGAGAATGTTCATACTCACCAATAAGCACTTTGTTTCACCTCCATAACATTTTAAACCACTTTTTACCACTTCTCTCCACTTCAATTAGAATTTTAATATATCTTTTTATAAAATGCAAGTATTTTTTTAAATTTTTTTTATTTTTTTTGTTGCTATTTAATATGTTATACATTTAAAACACTGAAACACAAAGCTTTATTCAGTTAATGCAAATTTTTGACAATTCATATTTATTATTTTATAATTTAAGAAAAAGTTTAGGAGTTGATTAGTCAATGAAGTTAGTAATACAAAGAGTCACTGAGGCCAGTGTTAGTGTAGACTCTAAAATAGTGGGAGAAATACATAATGGATTTTTGGTACTATTGGGTATAAAAGATTCTGATACTGAGCAAGATGTAGATTATCTTGTAAAAAAATTAATTAATTTAAGAATATTTAATGACGAAAATGACAAGATGAACTTGTCTCTTCAAGCAGTATCTGGTGAATTACTAATAATTTCACAATTTACATTATATGCTGATTGCAAGAAAAGTGGAAATAGACCTTCTTTTTCTGATGCTGCTAAACCAGACATTGCAGTTTCTTTATATGAATATTTTGTAAATGAATGTAAGAAACAAGTTCCTATTGTTCAAACTGGTATCTTCGGAGCTGATATGAAAGTTACTCTTTTAAATGATGGGCCTGTTACAATAATTATGGATTCAGAATAATTAAAAACTACCGACATTTTAGTCGGCAGTTTTTTTCCTTAATCACCTATTACATTAATTGAAATATTTTTTCCTTTTTCTGTTACTTTTATATTATATACTTTTTTACCTGTTTTATATTTTATGCTATATTCTTCCCAGTCATTTGGTATACATGGTTCTATTTTTAATTCTCCATTTTCAATCTTTAATCCTAGTATATATTTTAATCCCGCTTCATACATCCAGCTACTTGATCCTGTATACCAAGTCCAGCCTCCTCTTCCTGCTAAATTCTCCTGTCCATACACATCTGCTGCTACAACATATGGTTCTACTTTATATTTATTAGCCATTTCCTTAGTTCTTGCATGTTCTATTGGATTTATCATTCTAAACAATTCTCCTGCTTTATCTCCAAATCCTAATAAAGCTTCTGCAATTATTACCCATACAGCTGCATGTGTGTATTGTCCTCCATTTTCTCTTGTTCCCGGCAAATATGCTTTGATATATCCTGGTTCTAAATTGCTTTGATTAAATGGTGGGTCTAATAGTTTAATAATTGCACTTTGCCTATCTATTAAATGATTTTCTAAGCTTTCCATTGATATATATTTTTTGTCATTATCTCCAACTCCTGATATCACTGCCCAGCTTTGTGTTATGCTGTCTATCTTGCATTCTTCATTTTGCAAACTACCGCAATATTTCACCCTCGTCTGTAAATGCTCTTCTATACCATCTTCCATCCCAACCTGTTGTGTTTAATGCTTTTTTCAATTTATTTAATATTTCCTCATATTTTTTTGCTAATTCATCTTCCCCTTTATACTTGCATAATGGAATAAATTTTTTTAATATATCACTCAAGAAAAAACCTAACCATATACTTTCTCCTTTACCTTTGTTCCCTACTGTACTAAACCCATCATTCCAGTCGCCTGAACCTATTGTAGGCAAGTCATTTTCTCCTAAGTTTATCTTTTTTTCTATTGCTTTTTTACAATGTTCATATATTGTACCACTTTCTTTTGATGGCAAATATTTGTCATATTTTTCATCTGTGCCTTCTTCCAAATCTGCACCTTCTATATAATTTGTTTTAATATCTAATATTGTATAATCACCTGTAAAATTTATATATTCTTCGGTAATATAAGCAAGCCAAAGCAAATCATCTGAAAATCTTGTTCTTATGCCTCTTCCGGGTTTCATCATGCCACCAATGTTCTACATCTCCTTCTATAAATTGATGTGAACTATGCTTTATTATTTGATTTTTCATTATTTCTGGATTTATATATTTTAATGCTATTGTGTCTTGTAGTTGGTCTCTAAATCCAAAAGCACCACCTGATTGATAATAACCGCTTCGCGCCAATAATCTTGCTGATATTGTTTGATATATAAGCCATCCATTTAACAATATATTCATAGACTCTACCGGTGTTTTTACGTGAACCTTGCCTGTTATATCTTCCCAATACTCTTTTACTTTTTTATATTCTTCTTTTACATTACTTATTTTTCCGTATTTATAAGCATTATCTTGACAATTAATTATACTTTCTTCTGCTCCTAAAACGATTGATATTTCTTTACTTTCTAATGCCTGTAATTCTACTTGGAATTCTATTGCAAGTATTCCATTTCGCCATAAAGAATTCTGTCTGTCTAAATCTAATTTATGAATTCCATCTGGATTTGCTATTGTTCCATTTCCTATAAAAAAGTCTTTATTACCTGTATAAGAATTTATTTTTTCACTACTTGAAACATATAATACATTTTTAAAATCTTCATTTGAAATATTCTCCAAGCATAGTAAATTTGACCCCTCTTTATATTCTAAATTTAGATAAGTGTTGGAAATAGTCTCATCTTCTCCTAATACAGGTTTTATATAATATACTAATTTTATTTTTCTTTTCCTTGGTTCAATATTTTCTAATCGTATCAGGTGCACTTTTGCACTATCTTTACATGGTACAAATATGCTTGCATTTTGTATAAGTCCATTACTCTTATGCATATAATTTGCATATCCGAAACCATAAGTTATATAGTAATCATTACTATCTGGAATAGGATTTTGCCCTAATGACCACACTTTTTTGTTTTCCATATCTTCCAAATATATTATCTCTGACGGTATATCATTTGTTGGGTTGTTTGCCCATGCTGTTAATCTATTTAATCTACTGTTTTTATACCATGTATATCCACCCATATTTTCTGTAACTACAGTTCCAAACTTCTCATTTGCTAATACATGACTCCATACAGTTGGTAGTTTATTGTCTTTATTTATTCTAATATTATATTCCTTGCCATCTAGCGAAAATCCTCCATATTCATTACAGTATTTTAATTGTTCATCTTCTAGTTTTTTTCTTATTTGTTCTGGTTCTTCTGCAATTTGTGGTATTTTTTCATCTCCTATTGGTTTTATTGTTTCTATATACTCTTCTTCTAAATCTGTAAGCTGTCTTTCTATTTTACCTAAGCTCACATCTAAAACCAAATTTGCTCTAAATTCCAAAACTTGTATTTCTTCTTTCGATAAATTATTTAATACAAAAATTCCACTTCTTATATTTTGTAGATATCCCATATTCTTATTTAATATAATATTAATTATTCCTTCTCTTGTGTAATTTTCATAGCTATGCTGTTCTTCATCTACAATAACTAAATCTATATTTATATTTTTAACTCTTAAATATTCATAAACATTTATTACTTGCTTCAATATTTCTATATCACTAATATCTTTAACCTTTACAAGTAAAATTGGCAGGTCTCCAGAAATACCATATTTCCAGAGTTCACTTACATATGCACTAATCACTTTTTTATTTTTATTTATAATTCTTTTTAAAGGATTTGGAAATATTAAATAACCAAGGATTTTTTGACATAAATCTATTTCTTTTCCTTTTATGTTTAAATATCTTGATTCTGCTTCAACTTTTACTTTTGCTAATTCAATATTTCTTTTTATAGTTTCCGAATTTGTAAATTTATTTATTAACTCTATTACCTTTTCTTTGCTTTCAGATACACACATAATCAAATTAAATGCTACTTTTTCATTTGCCTTTATTTTAACTGTATTTTTTATTGCAACTATAGGCTCTGTAGTTAGTCCTATATTTCTGCCCAGCGGTATAGAACTTTCTACTGTTTTTGGAAGTCCTATTGCTTCTCTTCCATAAAATTTTTCCTTATCCACCTCAAATTCTGTTTCACCTATTATTTCATTTTCCGCATACAAGTTTACAGCTAAAAACATATCCGATTTACTCTTGTCTCTTGATTTTCTTCTTATCAATATTGTATCTTCTATAATTTCATATTCTAAAAATAATTTATTAAATGCTCTATGTGCATAGTCTTGTTCTTTTTCTGATATCAATGGCTCTAAAAATGATGTTATTTCTATTGTTTCATCTTCTATTCCATGATTTACTAGTTCAATTCTTCGTATTTCTACCGGTTCCGTTGGCGCCACAGATATTTTTGTTATTGTTTCTATATTTCCATCTTGTCTTGTAATTTTATTCATGTCAGGTGTAAAGCACATTACATATTTATCTGCTTTTGATAGATAGTTCATATAGTTTGATGTCCATATTCTTTTGGTTTTAATATTTTTAAAGAAAAAGAATATTCCTTGTTCTTCATCATCAGTGTATTTATATCTATTTATTAAAATATTGTTATATTTACTATATCCATTTCCCTTTTGATCCATTATTATGGTATATTTATCATTTCCTATTACATTTACATTATTTAATTTTGTATTTATCTTTGTTATTTCTCTTTGTGTTGCATTTTCGTAGTCTATATATTTTATCTTTTCAACTTTTTCTTTTTCCTCTTTAGTTATTATTATATTTTCTGGCATTCTCTCTTGTAGTAATATATTTACAGCTTCTATTTCTGGATTTTGTACAAATCTTTTTTGAACTATATTATTGTTCATTAGATTGTTAATTGATAATAATATTAATCCTTGGTGGTGTGCCATATATGTTTTTACTATTGCTTTTGTTTCGTTTTTTCTTAATCTTGTTGGTGTATAATCTATTGATTCGTAAAACCCATATTTATTATACATTCCCAGTTTTTCTAACTGTTTTAAATTTTTTAATACTTCTATTGGTTCATCTATAATGGCCATCATACTTGCATATGGAGCCACTACTATCTCGTCAGCCAATCCTCTTTTCAAGCCCAACCATGGTATTCCAAACGCTTTGTATTGATAATTATTGTTCAAATCTTTTAGGTTAAAAGCAGATTCTGATATTCCCCAAGGAATTTTTAGTTTTTTATTATATTCTTTTTGACTCATTATTAAAAATTTACAAGATTCATCTAGCAGGCTTCCTGGGTATTTGGGAATATTTATATTTGGCATTAAATATTCAAATGCTGTACCAGACCAAGATATTAGCCCTTTGTATTTATTTAACACTGTTAAAGTTCTACTTAAATTATACCAATGTTTTTGTTCAATGTCTTTTTTTGCTATTGCTACTAAACTTGTTTGCCTTGCTTCTGATGCTAATAAATCATAATATGAATCTGTAAGCATATTTTCTTCTACATTATATCCAACAGAAAATAACTGCATTTTTTCGTTATACAATTTTGTAAAATCTGTATGTTCTATCAATTCATCTATTCTAGTATCTTCTTGTCCGTTCTGAATTAAAAATTGTTTTACCACATACAAATATCCAACAAAGTTCCCACTATCTACAGATGAAATATATCTTGGTCTTAATGGCTCTAAAGTCTCAATATTATACCAGTTATACAAATGTCCATTCCACTTTTGTAAATTATATATTGTATCTATCATTTTATTTAAAAGCTCTAAAGTATTTTTTTGTGTTTCATATCCTAAGTCATAGCTTGATATTACAGCAAGCAATGCTAACCCAATGTTCGTAGAAGATGTCCTTTTTATTGCTTTTGGTTTTCTATCTTCTTGATAGTTATCTGGAGGAAGATAATTGTTTTCTTTTACTAAATAATCCTTAAAAAATTGCCACGTTCTTTTCCCCACTTCTAACACATATTGCTTGTCTTTATCCACTAAAAGTTCTTTTTTGTTATTAACTACTATTTCTTTACTTATATAACACATAATTGCTGGTGCTATTAACCATAGTAATGATATTACAAATATTAAAACACTAAATGGATTTTTTGCATTAATAAATATATACAAAATACCCAATATTCCCAATATTATATTTGGTGCCATATTTATATAGTATGACTTTATATCTTTTTTTGCCATTTTTTCTGCTTCTTCTGCTGTTACCCATTCTAACATATGTTTTTTGCTAACTTTTAGTCTATACAAAGTTTTACATATTGCATTTGCTGACATATATGCTTTATCTGGTAATGTTGCTAGTGTAAATAGCCCTCTTAATAAACTTGCATTTATTCCAGATAAAGTTTTATTAAATGTTTTTTGCCTTTTTTCTCCTTCTCTTTTAAATACAATTTTATTTATTACGTCTATTACTGTTGGAGTAAGTACTGCAATTAACACTGTTGTAATAATTGGCCATATTTTTATTTTATAAAAATAATCTAATATGCACATATATATTATTGTTAATACACTTGATACTTCTAATAAACTTCTTACTAGATTATCAAATATTTTATACTTTGATAATATGTTTAATGGATTATTTTTTATTTCTCCTCTTTTATTTTTTATTTTATCTTTCAACCATATAATAATTTGCCAATCTCCTCTAATCCATCTATGGAGTCTTGACTTTGAGCTATTGTATCCAACCGGATACCCATCCATTAGCATAATATCTGTTGCCAATCCACATCGTAAATAGCTTCCCTCTAGCAAATCATGACTTAATATTGTATTTTCTGGTATTTCATTATTTAATATTTTTGAAAATATTTTTAAATCATATATCCCTTTTCCTGTAAATATTCCTTCTTCAAAATTATCTTGATAAATATCTGATATAGCATTAGCATATACATCTACACCACCTGCTCCTGCATATATTTTCGTATATAAACTTTTTATACTTGACATTAAATCTATTCCAATTCTTGGTTGTATAAGTGCATGTCCTGCTATAACCAAATCTTCGCTTTTATTTAATTCAGGTTTGTTTAAAATATGTGCCATTGCTCCTATTAATTCTTTTGCTGAATTTAAGACTAAGTCAGTGTCTGCATCAAGTGTTATAATGTATTTTATTGGTGGCATACTGGCTAAATTTGTTATGGTATTTGTTTTAAATGGATTACTAATATTTCCTAAAATATACTCATTAAATTGATTTAGTAATCCTCTTTTTCTTTCCCATCCTAAATATGCCTCTTCTCCTTCGTTCCACATTCTTTTTCTATATATAAAGTTAAATTTTGTAAACTTTTCGTCTGGATACTTTTTATTAAGAATGTCTACCATTTTTTTACCTGTATTTATTACTTCTTCGTCAAACCCTTCTTCTTCATTACTGCTTGTGCTACAATCTCCTAATAATGCAAAATAGATGTTATCACTTTTATTGGCAATATAATATACTTCTAGTTTATGCATTAATTCTTCTACTCTTTTTCCATTTTTAATAATTGTTGGAATAACTACAAAAGTTGCATTTTGTTCTGGGATTCCATTTCTAAAATCCAATTTTGGTATTATTTTAGTATTTTTCGTTTTTCCCAATATATATTGTGCTATTTGAGTAAATATTGTTTCAATTGGTATTAATAATAGTATTGATAAAATAAGACTAAGTACTATATTGTTAATTTGAGTATTTATATATAATCCATATACGCCTGCTAACACTATAGTAACCACAGCTAATGCAGTTATATATTTTTGAGCTTTATGCATATTGTTTTGCTTTGGTACTTTTTTATTTTGTAATATTTCTAATAACTTTGGTTCTCCATCAGCTATTAAATAATAGCCAACATGTGCTTTCTTATCATTGGAATCCATATTAGATTTTTCATATTCTATACTACTTAGTTCTAAACATTTTCTAGCAATATATATTTCTGATATTTTTGTTTTTTTTGATATTTCCTTTAATTTATTTCTATAATATATTCTCGTTTTATAATCCATTTTACTATAAACATTTACGGGATCTTTTTTTAGTATCTCTTCTACTCCATTTATTTTTTCAAATATCTCTATCATATTTATCCTGTTTATATTTTTAATACTTATTATACAGTTTCCAACACTTACTTTTCTAACAGCTATGTCAAAATGTTCTTTTTTTATTACTTCAGAGATTTCTGTTCCCATTTTGTTTACTTGTTCTTCTAATATGTTTAAAAACGGATAAGCTTTTTTTCCATATTGCTTTAACCTATATGACATGTACTCTATAAATGGATACTTCATTTCTCCTTGTTCTATTACTTTTGTTTTATATTCTCCTATATTTTTAAATTGTAATTCATCCTTGCTTTTATTTTCTACTAATCTTTCTATTATGTTCTCTACTTTATATTTTTGCAATTGTGCGGAATATATTTTCTCACATGCTTCTCTTATATTTTCTATTAATGCCATTCGTAAAAAAGTGTTTATATTCCATATCTCGTCCATGCTTAATGTTTTTTTATCCTCATATGCTTTTAATAGCACTTCCAAATTTTTACCATTTATTTTTCCATCTGTATATGCAACTATTTCTGAGGCAAGTACATAAATTCTTGCAAATCCAGCATATGGCCCGTTTGCAATTCCTAAAAAATTAGTATATTTTTTCAATGTAAGTTCTTTTGTTACAGTTTTTACAGTTTCATCTATTATATAAAAATTATCCAAAATCCATTCCCCTGCTGGATGAATTGGCAATTTTAGTTTTATGTGCTCATTCAGAAGATTGTATACCTCTGTTATAAATTCAAAATTTTCTTTTAATCTCGGAATTGGATATGTGTATTTATTAGATTTATCTTGCAATACATGTCCAGATGCTATTTTTCTTAGGTAATCTTCCAATTGTTGTGTATCTAATAATGCTCCTTTTATATTTAATATTTTATAATTCATAAAAAATTTCCACCCCTTAAAGAATACGTGTTTTTAATATTCTTTACAAAAGTGGAAAAAATATTCTTTTTATTGTACAAAATAATCCATTATTCCATTATATATTCCCCATGCCAATTTATTTTGATATTCATCTGTTAGTAATAATT
>ERZ780195.166-NODE-166-length-68209-cov-9.361079_pt1 | contig 68209 bp, 57 predicted proteins | sample MGYA00511017_ERZ780195 | MGnify/ENA primary metagenome ERZ780195 (study PRJEB29588, sample SAMEA2159974) | human gut metagenome | biome: human gut; feature: human-associated habitat; material: faeces | place: Denmark | collected 2008/2010 ...
ATAAATTAATATATGCATGGTTATTCATAAGCTCCATATCATTTTCTCCTGCGAAACCACATGACGCAAATCCTGCAAATTTACAGCTGCATTCTCGTATCACGAATCTAATATCCAGTATTTTTAGTATTTTTTAACGACTCATTTCCTGCATTTAGTCATGTTGATTGCAGCAAAAATTCTTTTTTTACTTCAACAAATATTATTTTTTCTGTATTTTTCTATCTGATTTACGTTTTGAGTAAAATTCTTTATGTTGCATATATATGATATGTATGTTAAAACATAGACATACCGTATAATTTCTCATTATCGCGGAGGTGTATGATGAGCTCAGGATTTGATTATGCCCTGCTTGACAGGATACTGGAAGCGCACGACTGCGCGCCGCGGAATACCATCGCTATCCTTCAGGATGTACAGGAGCACTACCACTATCTGCCGCAGGAGGCTTTCCCCTATATGGCAAAACGACTCAACGTAGGCGAGGCGCGGCTTTACAGCGTCGCTACGTTTTACGAGAACTTTTCCCTCGAGCCAAAGGGGAAATACGTCATCAAGGTTTGCGACGGCACCGCCTGCCATGTAAGAAAGTCCATTCCGATACTGGAGCGGCTTCGCAATGAACTGGGCTTATCAGAAAGCAAGCACACTACAGACGACCTGATGTTCACTCTGGATACCGTGAGCTGTCTCGGCGCATGCGGTCTTGCTCCGGTGCTTACCGTAAATGACACGGTGCACCCTTCCATGACCCCTGACAAGGCCAGCGAACTTATAGCCGGGCTCCGCAATAAGGAGGATTAACATATGTATAGGCTAAAAAGCAGGATAGACCTTATCTCAGCACGGAGGGCATACTCCGCCGCCTTTTCTTCGCAGTCATTAAAGATACTCGTCTGCGCGGGCACAGGCTGCGTCGCAGGCGGTTCACTGGATATTTACGCCAGGCTCCAGGAGCTTATAGACGAAAAGGGACTGTACTGTCAAGTCGAACTCGATCATGAGCATCACAGTCACGGTCATGACGGCTGCGATAGCAGCACTGTGAAGACCGTGGGCCTTAAGAAGAGCGGCTGCCACGGCTTCTGCGAGATGGGTCCCCTCGTGCGCATAGAACCCTATGGCTACCTTTACACCAAGGTAAAGCTTGAGGACTGCGAAGAGATAGTGGAAAAGACCGTAATGAACGGCGAGATAGTCGAACGGCTCAGCTATCATAAGGACGGCGTAAGCTATCCCCGTCAGGAGGATATACCATTCTATAAAAAGCAGACCCGTCTCGTGCTGGAGCACTGCGGCCATATCGACGCCACCTCGCTTCCCGAGTACCTTGCGATCGGCGGCTATTCCGCCTTTGAAAAGGTGCTTTTCGATATGACTCCGGATTCCGTGATAAAACTTATGGAGGATTCAGGTCTCCGAGGCCGCGGCGGCGGCGGTTATCCTACGGGCAAAAAATGGGCGCAGGTAGCCCGTCAGAAGGCGGAACAAAAATACATAGTCTGCAATGGCGACGAGGGGGATCCCGGCGCATTTATGGACCGTTCCGTTATGGAGGGCGACCCCCACAGAATGATAGAGGGCATGATGATAGCAGGTATAGCCTGCGGGGCTACCGAAGGCTATATATACGTCCGCGCCGAGTACCCATTGGCAGTGGAGCGGCTGAAGATGGCCATCGAGCAGGACACCTCCGCAGGACTTTTAGGCGACAATATCCTCGGCTCCGGAAAGCGCTTCCATCTCCATATAAACCGAGGCGCAGGCGCCTTTGTCTGCGGCGAAGGCAGCGCCCTTACCGCCTCAATAGAAGGCAAGCGCGGAATGCCACGCGTAAAGCCCCCGCGCACCGTAGAACACGGCCTCTTTGACTGCCCCACGGTGCTGAATAACGTTGAAACCTTTGCCAACGTAGCTCCCATAATAAACAACGGCATCGAGTGGTTCCGATCCTTCGGCACCCCTACCAGCCCCGGCACCAAGGCCTTCGCCCTCACCGGCAATATAAGCAATACCGGCCTTATTGAGGTGCCTATGGGCACCACCCTAAGGGAAGTCATATTCGACATAGGCGGCGGCATGCGCGGCGGTGCGAAGTTCAAAGCAGTACAGATAGGCGGGCCCTCCGGCGGCTGCCTTACATTTGCTGAAGACCATCTGGATATGCCTCTGGACTTCGATTCCCTCAAAAAAGCGGGCGCTATGATAGGTTCCGGCGGCCTTGTGGTAATGGATGACAGCACCTGCATGGTGGAAGTAGCGCGCTTTTTCATGCACTTCACTCAGAACGAAAGCTGCGGCAAGTGCGTGCCCTGCCGCGAAGGCACCCGCCGCATGCTGGAGATACTCGAGCGCATAGTCGCGGGCAACGGTCGCGAGGAGGACATAGACCTGCTTCTGGAGCTTGCGGACACAATATCCTCCACTGCCCTCTGCGGCCTGGGCAAGACCGCAGGCAACCCGGTGGTAAGCACCATCAGGAATTTCCGCGAGGAATACCTTGCACACGTGCGGGACAAATACTGCCCCACCCACAACTGCTCCAAGCTCAGACGCATATACATCGATCCCGAGGTATGTAAAGGCTGCTCCAAGTGCGCGCGCAGCTGCCCCGTAAACGCCATATCCGGCGTCATAAGGCAGCCTTTCACCATAGACGCCGCCAAATGTGTCAAGTGCGGCGCCTGCATAGAAAACTGCAGCTTCGGCGCTGTAAAGGAGGCGTAACCATGACCGGAAAGTTTATGACCATAGACAACATACCCATCGAGCTTACCGGCGAGGAAAAGAACCTTCTCGAAGTGATACGCAGGACAGGCATCGAGCTGCCCACCTTCTGCTACTACTCCGAGCTTTCCGTATACGGCGCATGCCGCATGTGCATGGTAGAGGACGACAGGGGCAATATACACGCCGCCTGCTCCACCCCTCCCAAGGCCGGAATGACAATATACACCAACACATCGCGCCTGAGGAAATATCGCAGGAATATACTGGAACTGTTGCTTGCAAATCATTGCCGCGACTGCACCACCTGCGAAAAGAGCAGCGACTGCAAGCTCCAGCAGCTTGCACAGCGCTTTCACATAACCGGGGTGCGCTTCCCAAACGCACAGACAAAGCCCGACCCGGACTGTTCCTCCCCCTGTATCTCCATCGATCACAGCAAATGCATACTCTGCGGCGACTGCGTAAGAATGTGCAATGAGGTGCAGCACGTGGGCGCCATAGATTTCGCATACCGCGGCGCGAATATGGTAGTCTCCCCCGCCTTCGGCAGGCCCATGGCGGAGTCCGGCTGCGTGGGCTGCGGCCAGTGCGCCGCCGTCTGCCCCACCGGCGCTATCGTCGTAAAAAAAGACACCGAGCGGCTATGGGAAGACCTTGCGGATAGTAATACGCGCGTAATCGCTCAGATCGCCCCTGCCGTACGCACAGGTGTAAGCAAGACCTTTAACGAAAAATACGGCGACCTTGCCATGGGCAAGCTTGTAGCCGCCCTGCGCCGTATGGGCTTTGACGAGGTGTTCGACACCTCCACCAGCGCCGACCTTACGGTGCTTGAAGAGAGCAGTGAATTCCTTGAGCGCCTCGAGACAGGCGGCAAGCTGCCCCTCTACACCTCCTGCTGCCCGGCCTGGATACGCTTTGCGGAAACCCGTCACCCTGAGATATTGGAAAATATTTCCACCTGCCGCTCTCCAATGGAGATGTTCGGTTCCGTAATAAAGGAATACTTCGGCAATTGCGGAAAGCGGGTTGTATCCGTCGCCATAATGCCCTGCACCGCCAAAAAATTCGAGGCCATGCGTGACGAATTCAGGGACAAGAACGGCACGCCCTACGTAGACTATGTAATAACCTCCCAGGAAATAATCCAGATGATACGTCAAAGCGGCATACGCTTTGACGAGCTGGAACCAGAGGCCGTTAGTATGCCCTTCGGCATGAGCAGCGGCGCCGGCCTGATATTCGGCGCGTCAGGCGGCGTTACCGAAGCGGTGCTAAGAAGGCTCTCCGATGACAAATCCGCAGGTGCGATACGTTCCATTGCCAACTCCGGCGTCCGCGATATAGCAGGCCTCAAGGAGTGCAGCATCACCCATAACGGCGAGGAGATAAAGATCGCCATAGTCAGCGGCCTGGAAAACACCGATAAACTCATCCACCGCATAGAAGAGGGCGAGGTCAGCTACCACATGGTGGAGGTAATGGCATGTCCCGGCGGCTGCGTATCCGGCGCAGGCCAGCCGTTCGCAAAATCCGGTGAGCGAAGACAGCGCTCCGAGTCCCTGTACCGAAACGACAGAATGTGTCTCATACGCCGTTCGGAAGAAAATCCTCTCATGGAGGAACTGTACAGCGGCATACTTAAAGACAGGACACACGAACTGCTGCACGTGGATTATGTAAAATAACAGTATCAGCCCATCGTCCACCCCGATGGGCCACTTTTTTTGCAAATGATCAGCGGTAAATCCGGAGCGAAAGTGCGTCCTTGCTGGAAAACACATTCAATATAGCATACCTGTAGTTATGCAGACCGGAACTGACGGACGCTTTCACAAATACTCCGGCATGCAATCGCCTTTATGCCCGGCGCAGAGAGGCCACCGAGCTTTTTCAAAAACCCCATGCTCCAATGCGGAACATGGGGTTTTCGATTAGCCAAATCATCAATACCTCTGGCTGCGCTGCTTTTGTATTACGTTTCTACCTTACTCCGAACAGTAGCTTTTCGTATGTGGGAAATGGCCAGTACTTCTCAGCCGTAAGCATCTCGGCCTCGTCGCACACTACCCTGAGTTCGGCCATTTTGTGCAGTATAACGTCCCGTATATAGTACGATGCTTCCGCAACGTCGTTTATGGTCTTTAGCCTGATGGTGGCGCTGTCAAGCTCCTCCGCCGCAGCATCTATCTCATCCACAAGCCCTGAAAGCTTTGCTATAGTCCTTCTCTCATACCTTCCTGTAAGCTCCGGCAGCATCTTTAGCTTTGCCTCGAGGGTATCCGCCAGATCCTTTTCGTATGCGGCAACTGCGGGCAGTATCTCCTTGCGCGCCATGTCTACCATGGTCAGCGCTTCAATATTGACAGTCTTGCAGTAATTCTCCAGAATTATCTCGTAGCGCGCCTGTATCTCGGCCCGGGAATAAACCCTGTGCCGCATCAGCATATCCACGTTCTTCTTCTCCAGCATGGCAGGCAGTGCATCCGGCGTAGTCCGAAGATTCAACAGTCCGCGGCTTTCCGCCTCCTTCAGCCATTCATCGTCATAGCCGTTGCCGTTGAACAATATCCGCTTGTGCTCCTTTACAGTGCTGCGTATAAGGTCGTGCAATGTACCCTCAAAATTCTCCGCGCCTTCCAGCTTATCGGCATACTGTCTCAGGGACTCCGCAACGGCGGCATTTATCATGATGTTGGCGCAGGCTATGCTGTCGGATGAGCCCAGCATGCGGAACTCGAACTTGTTGCCCGTAAAGGCGAAGGGAGATGTACGGTTTCGGTCCGTTGTATCACGTATGAACCGGGGCAGTGTATGCACGCCCAGCTTCATGACGGTCTTTTCCACTCCGCTGTAGGGTTCGTCCTTCTCTATGGCATCCAGCACCGCCGTGAGCTCATCGCCTAAAAACATGGAAACTACGGCAGGCGGCGCCTCATTTGCCCCGAGACGATGATCATTTCCGGCTGTAGCTACAGACAGCCTGAGCAGATCCTGATAATCGTCCACCGCTTGTATGACGGCTACGAGGAACAGCAGGAACTGAGCGTTCTCATGGGGCGTTTCGCCTGGGGTGAGAAGGTTCACCCCGGTATCGGTAGCTATGGACCAGTTGTTGTGCTTGCCGCTTCCGTTTACCCCGGCGAAGGGTTTTTCGTGCAGCAGGCATACCAGGCCATGCTTGGAGGCCACCTTCTGCATTATTTCCATGGTAAGCTGGTTATGGTCGGTTGCGATGTTCGTGGTGGTATATATCGGCGCAAGCTCATGCTGCGACGGGGCCACCTCGTTGTGCTCTGTCTTTGCCAGTATCCCAAGCTTCCACAGCTCATCATCCAGCTCTGCCATATAGGCAGCTACCCTTGGCTTTATGGCCCCGAAGTAATGGTCGTCCAGTTCCTGCCCCTTAGGCGGTTTTGCTCCGAATAGGGTCCGCCCACAGAATACCAGATCCTTGCGCTGCTCATACATATCCTTATCTATGAGGAAATACTCCTGTTCAGGGCCTACGCAGGTGCGCACACATTTGACGTCTGTATTGCCGAAGAGCCGCATTATCCGCATGGCCTGCTTATTCAGCGCCTGCATTGATCGCAGCAGCGGCGTCTTTTTATCCAGCGCCTCGCCGCCATAGGAGCAGAAGGCCGTCGGTACGCAGAGGGTTTTATCCTTTATGAATGCGTATGAGGTTGGATCCCACGCCGTATAGCCGCGGGCCTCAAAGGTAGCGCGCAGGCCCCCTGAAGGGAAGCTCGATGCGTCAGGCTCGCCCTGTATCAGGTTTTTGCCGGAAAATTCCATTATGACGCCGCCGTCCGGCGATGGCGCTATAAAGCTGTCGTGCTTCTCGGCAGTTATGCCGGTAAGGGGCTGGAACCAGTGGGTAAAATGTGTAGCCCCGTGCTCCACGGCCCAGTCCTTCATTGCGTCGGCTACCGCGTTGGCAACATCCGTATTCAGGTTGGCCCCCTCGTCGATTGTCTTTCTGAGCGAATCGTACACTCCGAAGGGCAGCTTTGCCTTCATCGCCCTGTCGTCAAACACCAGGCTTCCGAAATAATCCGGTACCGAATTCATACTCTGTTTCTCCTTTTATACTAAAAAATTAATAGCTTAAATAAAAAAGGCGTCGCGGAAAACACTCTCCGAGACGCCTTTGCCTTTATAAAAAAGCATTATACCGCATATGCGTCAGATGTCAAGGCTGATTTAAAATTTTGTCCTTACAGCCAAAAAAGCATTGACGCGAGTCTGGGATTGTGCTAACATTCCGATGTTAATGGGCAAAGGCGTTCATTCATATCCAAGGACAAGGTGTCCCAATATGAATGAGCGTTTTTCACTTTTTAAGGAGGGCTTATGAATTACACCGCAGACGAAGTGATGCAGTACGCGGCAGAAGAGGACGTAAAGTTCGTGCGCCTTGCCTTCTGTGATATCCGCGGCAGGCAGAAAAACATAGCCATACTGCCCGACGAGCTGGGACGCGCTTTCAGGTACGGTATAGCCATCGACGCCTCAGCCATAGCGGGCTTTGGCGGCGAGGTGCATTCCGACCTTTTCCTGCACCCGGACACCTCCACCCTAACCTTCCTGCCCTGGCTTTCAGAGCAGGGCAAGGTAATAAGAATGTTCTGCCACATAACTTACCCTGACGGCACTCCCTTCGAGGCCGATACCCGCTCCATACTCGCCAAGGCTGTAGATTGCGCTCATGAACAGGGCGTGTCCTTCGCCTTCGGCTCCGAGATGGAGTTTTATCTTTTTAAGCTGGATGAAAACGGCGAGCCGACGAAGCTGCCATACGACAACGCCAGCTATATGGACATTGCCCCTGAGGACAAGGGCGAAAACGTCCGTAGGGAGGTATGTTTCACCCTGGAGCAGATGGGCATAAAACCGGAAAGCGCCCACCATGAGGAAGGCCCCGGCCAGAACGAGATAGACTTCCGCTACTCCGACCCCGTGATCTCTGCAGACAACGCGGTGACTTTCCGCAGCGTCGTGAATACAGTCGCCGCCCGCAACGGACTTTGCGCCGACTTTTCGCCAAAGCCCCTCGAAAACCGCTCCGGCAACGGCATGCACATCAATATATCCGTTAAATCGGAGAATGGAGACGATACGCTGCCTCGGGTGATAGCCGGCATACTATCACACATATCCGATATGACGGTATTTTTAAACACCACCGAGGATTCCTACCTGCGTTTCGGCAGCAATAAGGCTCCCCGGTACATATCCTGGTCCAGCGAGAACCGTTCACAGCTTATACGTATACCTGCGGCAGAGGGCGAATACCGCCGGGCAGAGCTGCGCTCCCCCGATCCTGCCTGCAACCCTTATCTGGCCTTCGCGCTGATAATATACGCAGGGCTTGACGGAATTCGTCAGGATATGGCGCTGCCCGAAGCGGCGGACATTAACCTCTATACAGCACCTGAAAATGTCAGGGCAAAATTTGCAATGCTGCCCAGCACTCTTAAAAAGGCGCAGTCAGCCGCAGCGCGCAGCAGCTTTATAGCGGCGAGCCTGCCTCAAGCTATAATCGACTTTTACACAAAATAACCGCACTTTAATTATTCAGGGATAAGGAGGATGCGCAAATGGAATTTACCGAGCGCCGTTACAGCGTGCTGCTGGTGTCCTCATCTCCCAAATTCAACGAATCCATGCTGGCGCTGCTCCCGGAGAGCCGCTTTTATCCGGTCGCCGCTGTATCCGACGTTTCCAGTGCCCGGCGGCGCCTTCTCGAAAGCAAATACGACATAGTCATAATCAACGCTCCGCTACCCGACGATTTCGGCACCCGCCTTGCCCTCAATATATGTGATAACAGCGGCACGGCGGTGCTCCTTTTTGTAAAGGCAGAGCATTATCCCGATATAAACGGCCGGGTATCCCCTTTTGGCGTGCTGGTGCTGCCGAAGCCCGCCTCCTCGCAGACGGTGTCCCAATCGCTGCAGCTCCTTTGCGGCACAAGGGAACGCCTGCGGCGCATGGAACAAAAAACCGCCTCCATAGAGGAAAAGATGGGGGAGATACGCATAATAAACCGCGCGAAGCTGCTGCTTATGGAGCAGCTGAAGATGACGGAAAAGGAGGCGCACCGCTTCATTGAAAAGCAGGCCATGGACAGGTGCGTCACACGAATAACCATAGCACAAAGCATACTTTCCACATACAAGTAGAGGAGGAACAGCAACCATGACTAAATACATCTTCGTTACCGGCGGCGTGGTATCCGGCCTTGGCAAGGGCATCACCGCGGCATCTCTCGGCAGGCTGCTCAAAAACCGCGGTCTCAAGGTAGCGGCGCAAAAGCTGGATCCATATATAAACGTGGATCCGGGAACCATGAGCCCTTATCAGCACGGCGAGGTATATGTAACGGCGGACGGCGCCGAAACAGACCTTGATCTGGGTCACTACGAGCGTTTTATCGACGAAGATCTGAATAAGTATTCCAATCTTACCACCGGTAAGGTATACTGGAATGTGTTGAATAAGGAGCGCCGCGGAGAATTCCTTGGTTCCACAGTGCAGGTCATACCCCACATAACCAACGAAATAAAGGATTTCGTATACCGTGTGGGCAAGCAGACAGACGCCGATGTGGTCATAACCGAAATAGGCGGCACCATAGGCGATATAGAGTCCCAGCCCTTTATAGAGGCTGTGCGGCAGATATCCTTGGAGGTAGGCAGGGAGAACAGCCTGTTCATACACGTTACCCTCGTCCCCTTCCTCCGCGGCTCCGATGAGCACAAGTCCAAGCCCACCCAGCATTCCGTAAAGGAGCTTCAGGGCATGGGCATAAACCCCAATATAATAGTCCTCCGCTGCGACGAGCCTCTCGAGGATTCCATATTCAAAAAGATATCCCTCTTCTGCAACGTGAAGCTGGACTGCGTCATAGAAAACATCACTCTCCCCTGCCTTTACGAAGCGCCGCTGATGCTGGAGCAGTCCCACTTTTCCGATGTCGTCTGCCGGGAACTTGGCATAGACGCGCCCGCGCCCGACCTTGCGGAATGGGAGAACATGGTGCGGCGCATAAAATCCCGCGAGAAGGAAGTACGCATAGGCCTCGTAGGCAAGTATGTACAGCTCCACGACGCATACCTTTCCGTTGCGGAGGCCTTGCGCCACGCGGGCTATGCCCTCAATACACATATCCGCATACGCTGGATAGACTCGGAGACGCTCACCGAAGCCAGCTGTAATGAGATGCTGGACGATCTGGACGGGATAATCGTCCCCGGCGGCTTTGGGGGCCGCGGCATAGACGGAATGATACTTGCGGCAAGGTATGCGAGGGAGAATGGCATCCCCTATTTCGGCATATGCCTCGGCATGCAGATAGCCGTCATAGAGTACGCAAGGCACGTTGCAGGCATTGCAGACGCACATTCCGGAGAATTTGATGAGCTTTGCAGGCACAAGGTCATAGACTTTATGCCGGGACAGAGCGAAAATATAGATAAGGGCGGCACGCTGCGCCTTGGGGAGTATCCCTGCGAAATAGCCCCCGGCACCACCATGGAGCGCTGCTACGGTACAAGCCGTATATCCGAGCGCCACCGCCACAGATATGAGTTCAATAATGACTATCGGGATGTCCTTACCAGGGCTGGCCTTACCCTTTCCGGTATGTCCCCGGACGGCAGGCTGGTAGAGACGGTCGAGCTTACCGGCAGGCCCTTCTTCGTGGGCGTGCAGTACCACCCGGAGTTCAAATCCCGCCCCAACAAAGCCCATCCGCTGTTCAGGGGGTTCATCGCGGCGGCTCTGGACAGAGCGGAGCATAAGCGGTAATATTATTATATTGCGATATTGCGTAATATTATTTAAAGGAGACAATAAATGGCAGCACAGACGGTACTGATACTTGATTTCGGCGGACAGTACAAAGAACTCATCGCCCGAAGAGTAAGAGAATGCGGCGTTTACTCCATAGTAAAGCCGGGAGATATTTCCTTGGATAAGATACGGGAGATAGACCCCATAGGCATCATACTTACCGGCGGCCCCAACAGCGTATACGAGAAGGAATCCCCCCACTGCGACAAGGCCATATTCGATATAGGCATACCGGTGCTCGGCATATGCTACGGCATGCAGCTGCTCTCCTGGTCGCTCGGCGGCGAGGTCTCTCCCTGCTCCTCCAGCGAATACGGCAGGACAAAGATGCAGGTAAGCACCGATTCCCCGCTGTTTGCCGGGCTCGACCCCGCACAGATCGGGCTGATGAGCCATACCGATCAGGTGACAAAGCTCCCCGCGGGATTCAGATCAATTGCTCACACCGTCTCCTGCGAGAATGCGGCAATAGAAAATGCCGCTAAAAAGCTCTATGGCTTCCAGTTCCACCCCGAGGTTGAAAGTACGCCCAATGGAACCGCAATGATACGCAGCTTTCTTTACTCGGTTTGCGGCGCAAAGGGAGACTACGACCTGAAGAACCTTGAGCAGCAGCTCATCTCTGACGTCAAAAAGCAGGTGGGCGATGCACATGTGCTGCTTGCCCTTTCCGGCGGCGTGGATTCCTCCGTATGCGCGGCGCTGCTTTCCAAGGCGCTGCCCGGCCAGCTCCACTGCATATTCGTGGATCACGGTCTCATGCGCAAAGACGAGGGAAACGAGGTCGAGGCGGCCTTTAAAAACCGCGATCTGGACTTTATCCGCGTGAACGCCCAGGAGCGCTTCCTAAAGGCCCTTGCAGGCGTTACTGACCCGGAACAGAAGCGCAAGATAATCGGCACGGAATTCGTGCGGGTATTTGAAGATGAATCCAAGAGACTGCCCAACGTAAAATTCCTCGCCCAGGGCACCATATACTCCGACGTCATAGAATCCGGCGGCAATAAGGCAGCGACCATAAAGAGCCACCACAACGTGGCCGGCCTGCCCAAGGATATGAAGTTCGAGGGCGTGGTAGAGCCCCTCCGCGGCCTCTTTAAGGACGAGGTGCGGGCGCTTGGGCGTCAGCTTGGCCTGCCCCGCCGGTTCGTGGAGCGCCAGCCCTTCCCCGGCCCCGGCCTCGCCGTCCGCGTGATGGGCGAAATAACCCCGGAGAAGCTGGAGATACTGAGGAATGCGGACGCCATATTCCGCGAGGAGATCGCAAAGCGCCGCATAAAGGCGGATCAGTACTTCGCGGTATTGACAGACACCCGCTCCGTAGGCGTAGTTGGCGATTTCCGCACATATAACTATGTCATAGCCCTGAGGGCCGTCAAAACCTCCGACTTCATGACCTGCGAATATGCGCCCATATCCCATAAGGTGCTGGGCACAGTATCCTCCCGCATAGTAAACGAAGTCAAAGGTGCAGGCCGCGTGGTCTACGACATAACCGGCAAGCCTCCGGCAACTATAGAATGGTGTTAAACTGATTATTGAGAGGGCTTCAGTATGCGAGATTATAAAAAAGAATACGAAGAGCGAGTGGCCTTTATAAGGGATCTGCTCGAAAAAAGCGGCGCCAAAGGCATAGTATACGGCAACAGCGGCGGCAAGGACTCCGCCTTGGTGGGCATACTCTGCAAGGCGGCCTGCGACAATACCGTTGGCATAATAATGCCCTGCGCATCCAAGCGCAACTTCGGCCAGGATGCTGAGGACGGCAGAACCGTCGCTGAACAATACGGCATAGAGACCCGCTTCATCGACCTTACTCCGGTTCGGGAGGCCGAGATGCAGCAGCTCAGCAGCCTTACCGAAGTCACACCCGCGGCGGCCGTCAACATCGCCCCCCGTCTCCGCATGACTACGCTGTACGCGGTGGCTGCCAGCGAGGGAAGGCTGGTTGCCGGCACAGGCAATCGCAGCGAGGCCTACGTGGGCTACTTCACCAAGTGGGGTGACGGCGCGCACGATTTCAATCCCATATCCGATCTTACAGTGACCGAGATATACGAGTTCCTGCGCTATCTGGACGCTCCGGCATGTATAATAGAAAAGGCCCCCTCTGCCGGCCTATTTGACGGGCAGACAGACGAGGCAGATATGGGTCTCAAATACGCAGACCTTGACGAGTACATACTTACCGGGCACACAAACGAAAAGGCAGCCGCAACAATAGAGCGGCTGCACAGAAACAGCCGGCACAAGCGCGACGGCATAGCAAGGTTCAGCAGGTAAAATGATCCCGCCGGTATAATACCGGCGGGATAGTTTTTTCGTTTTACTTTCCCAGTCCCGCCTTTTGCAGCGCGGCTATTGCGTATTTTGCTGCAATTCCCGTAAGCGTACCTGTGATTACGGCGGATATCATAAGCACCGGCAGGTAGCCCAGCACCGCCCGCGATTCCACCACCATGCAGGCCACAGCTATCTGGCCGATATTGTGAGACACAGCGCCGCCTACGCTCACGCCTATTATCCCTACGTCCTTCAGCCTGCTCAGCAAAAGCATGACACAAAGGCTCAGTAAGCCCCCTGCCAGGCTGTAAAGCATTCCGGAAAGTCCGGCGAATAAAAACCCCGACAGCACAACCTTGGCCAGCATAAGCAGCATCGCGCTTTTCGCCCCCATTAGGTATACAGCGTAAAGCAGCACCGTATTTGCAAGGCCCAGCTTTACCCCCGGTATGCCGGGAGCTACAGGTATAAACCGCTCGAAGTAGCCCAGTACCAGCGCCATTGCGCAAAGCAGGCTGAAACGGGCAATGCTTTTAGTCTTCATGGCTGTTCCCCCGGCGCAAGCTCTACGGAAACCTTGTTTGGCAGGCATATTATCCAGCTGCCCAACGCCCTGCTGCCGGCGTTTTCAGGCGTTACGGTTCCCTGCTCGATGCAGTCCTGGTTCCGGCAGGTGGATTCCTGCATGAACACGCCGCCGTTCTCTATGCATATCACATTTTTGCAGTCCTGCTGCTCTATTATGACTGTTTGGTCTTCTCTAAGCGATATTTCTTTATACAGTTCGTCACCGACGTATATCTTCACCCTATCGCCGCCCTTTAGAGCGCCAAAAAGCAGGTACGTCACAGCGCAAAGCAGCAACGCCCCGCCTATTATAAGCATGTCCTTTTTGCCGGTAAGCTTCATAAAAGAGCACCCGTATGCTTTAGAAATTTGCCTTTATGTATTCCGCAACGTCCTTGAGGTTTGTACCGTGGGAGGCCTTTACGAGCACCGTGTCCCCGTCCCTCAAGCAATTATCCAGGGTGCGCATTATATCCTCGCTGGTATCGAAGTGCATGGTCTCGATGCCCGCGCGCTCCGTCTCTTCGCAGGCGTTCTTCATTAGCGGCCCTTTGCCTATCATCATATCCGCACCGCACTCTACGGCCTTTTTGCCCATATTTCTGTGGTATTCAGCGCCCTTTTCACCCAGCTCCAGCATGTCGCCCAGTATAAGCACTGTGCGGCCGGAAGCACGGCAGGCTATATTTATGGCGGCAGCCATTGAGGTAGGGTTAGCGTTGAAGCTGTCGTCGAGAAGGGTAAGCCTCTGTGTTTTAATTATCTGCATGCGGCCCTCTACCGGGGCGTAGCTCTCTATGCCCTGCTTTATGAGCTCCGGTTCTATACCGAGTGTCAGGCCTACTGCCGCGGCGCAGAGGGAGTTCATCACCATGTGTATGCCGGGAGAGGGTATGGTGGCGGTTATGCGGCCGCCGCCGTATACGATATCGAACCTCATGCCCTCCAGGCCCATATCCTTTACGTTTTCGCCGCGAATGTCGTTATCCGCGTTAAGGCCGTAGGTGAGCACGTTTTTGAGTTTGCCGCGAAGTGTGCGGAGCTTATCGTCGTCGCCGTTGACTATGGCGCGCCCGCTTTCGCCTATGTATTTGAATATATCGGATTTTTCCTTCAGTATGCCGTCGCGGGTGCCGAAGAACTCTATATGAGCCTCGCCTATATTGGTTATAACGCCTATGGTGGGGCGTACTATATCCGCAAGGGCGGCTATCTCGCCGGGGGTATTGGTACCCATCTCTATCACCGCCGCCCGGTGTTCTTGGTTGAGGCGGAGCAGCGTCAGGGGCACGCCGGTATGGTTGTTGAAGCTTCTCTCGTTCTTCAGCGTATTGAACTTCTGGCTCAGCACGTTAGCCACAAGCTCCTTTGTTGTGGTCTTGCCCGTGCTGCCGGTTATGCCCACCACGGGTATATCGAATATGGCGCGATAAGCCTTTGCCATGGCAAGCAGTGCCTTTATGGTGGAATCCACATATATGACCGGACAGTCATAGCTCTTTTCGTTTTCCGCAAGCACGGCTATCGCGCCCTTATCAATCGCCTGAGGAATAAAATCGTGGCCATCGAACCTGTCGCCCACTATCGGTACGAAAAGGCAGCCGGGCCGTACCGTCCTGCTGTCTATCGTAGCGTCCTGTATACGCCTGTCTAGCAGTTCCTTTGGGCCGGAATACCTTCCGCCTGTGATGCCTGCTATTTCTCCCAAGGTAAAGCTTATCATTACAAAATTACGTCCTTCCTTATTTATTGTACTTTTCCAGCGACAGCTCGATTATCCTCATGCAAAGCTCCGGGTAGCTTATCCCCATGGCCTTCGCCTCCTGGGGAAGATGGCTGGTGGGGGTCATGCCCGGAAGCGTATTCGCCTCCAGACAGTAGAAATCCCTGCCGTCGTATATGAAGTCCATGCGCGCATAGACCTCCAATCCCAGCGCCCTGAATACCCGCAGCGATATATCCTGTACCTCCGCCGTCACCTCCGCCGGAAGCTCCGCGGGGCATATCTCGGTTATAAGGCCGGACTGGTACTTGTGCGCGTAATCGTAAAAGCCGCCCTTGGGTATGACCTCCGCCGGCGGCAGCGCCGTGTCGCCCAGCACACCGCAGGTTATCTCCCTTCCGCTCACGAACTTCTCTATAAGTATATCGTCTTCGTACTTGAATGCCTCCTCAACGGCGGGCAGTACGTCCGCCCTGTCAAGCACCCGGCGCACGCCTATGCTTGAGCCGCCGGAGCAGGGCTTTACTATACATGGCATCGGCACATCGGAAAGAGGATCGCCTCTTTTGAGCATTATGCCCTCTGCGGTATTTATTCCCCTGCTTACGAGTATATGCTTGGTCAGTGCCTTATCCATGGCCACGGCACTCCCCCGATAGCCCGCGCCGGTATATTTTATATCCAGCATATCCAGCATAGCCTGCACCATGCCGTTTTCCCCCGGTTCGCCGTGCAGCGCCATAAACACCATATCCGCAGCCTTGCAAAGCTCTATCACGTTTTTGCCTATTGTGCCGTATGGCCTGTTTCGGCTCTCCTCCCTCAGCCTTGAAAGGTCTGGCACCGCGCTTTCTATCACATACGGGGGCAGCGGCGTCTTATCCGCAAAGAAGCTTTCCATATCACCGGGCAGCTCCTCCACGCCGTAAAACAGATCCACGAGTATGGCGTCCTGCCTCTTTTCCCTGAGCGCGTTGCACACCATGGTCCCCGTGGAAAGGGATACCTCCCGCTCCGGGCTCAGTCCCCCGGCCAAAACCAATATCTTCACAAGCGGTCTCCTATCATTTCAAAAAAACAAAACAGCTTGTGATATTATATCATACAAACCGTCCCGTGCGAACCTGTGAAGCGTGTCCCGCCATACTCTATGTGTTTTTTACTACCGTAAAAGCAGCTTTTGCAACAAAGAACGCCTGTCCGTTATTCGAGCAGGCGCTCTTTGCTTTTTTGTCAGTATATCCTGTTCATCTTGCTGTGCAGCTCATACAGGCTCTGGTCATAGTTTTCGTTATGCGCGGTGGCGTCCTTTATATCCACATCGACTATGTGGTTGTCGTGTATGCCGAGAGCCCTGTTGCGCACGCCCTCATGTATAAGCTCGACGGCCCTCGCCCCCAGGCGCGTTGCAAGCATCCTGTCCGCGGCGCTGGGCGCGCCGCCGCGCTGTATGTAGCTTAGTACTACGGGCTTTATCTCAACATCGGTATGCTCCTGAACGAACTTCGCAAAGTCCTCCGCCTTGCCCGCGCCCTCCGCGATTATCACCATGCTGGTAAACCTGCCCATGAGCTTATTATGCATGAGCTGGCTTGCGGCCTCGCCCCAGTCCCTGGGTGATTCAGGGGTGAGCACTATATCTGCAGGGGCCGTCATGGCCGACCAGAGCGCAATATCGCCGCACGCCCTGCCCATAACCTCGACTACCGCCACCCGGTCATGCGAGCGCATTGTGTCCCTTATCTTTTCCATCTCGCCCATGACGTTGTTTACTGCGGTATCGAAGCCTATGGTAAAGTCGGTATAGCCTATGTCGTTATCTATGGTGCCGGGTATCCCCATTACGTTCATGCCCAGCTCCGCAAGGGCCTGCGCGCCGTGGAAGCTGCCATCGCCTCCTATCACTATGAGCGCGTCCATCTCGTATGCCGTCATGAGCTGCATGGCCTTGGCCTGTCCCTCAGGAGTGCGGAAAACCTCGGAGCGGGCCGTACGCAGTATGGTGCCGCCTCGCTGTATTATGCCGTGAACATCTGAGGACTGGAGCTGCTTCACGCGACCGTCCATCAATCCCTCGTAACCGTGATATACGCCAAGCACGACATCGCCAAAGCTGAGGCCACGTCTCACCACCGCGCGAATGGCGGCGTTCATGCCGGGGGTATCGCCTCCGCTGGTCAGTACGCCTATTCTCATTACCGACATATCAAGCACCTCCGTCTGTGTGATAAGCATAAAAAACTATATTTTGATTATACTACTCATTTATCGCGGCGCACAATCGGCATATATGCCTTTTTGTATTGCAAATCCTTATTTGTTGATATATATTTATACGGTTGGCTAATACCTTTTTTCAACCCTTACTGGAGGTCGTATGTTTAAAAAATACTTTGGCGATATGGGCTTCTGGCGCATCGCGCTGAAGCTCGCCTTTCCTGTGGCTATGCAAAACCTGCTTACCAGCTCCTTCATTCTGGTAGATACCATAATGGTGGGGCAGCTCGGGGATCTTTCTCTTTCCGCCGTAGGGATGGCAGGCCAGTTCGGCTGGTTTTTGAATATGATAACCTTCGGAATGTGCTCGGGCGCCGCAGTTTTCATATCCCAGTATTGGGGCGCAAAGGACACTGCCGGTATACGCCGCACCTATGGAATAGCTGTGGTCTCAGTATGCCTTATATCCGCGCTGTTTTTCGTAATAGGCCTGCTTTTCCCGGAGGGTGTGGTCAGGATATTCAACCGCGAGCCGGACGTAGTAGAAGCGGGCGCCGCATATCTGCGCATCGCCTGCTGGTCCTACCTTGCCACCGGCGTAAATATGGTATTCTGCATAGTGCTGCGCTCTACCGAGAACGTAAAGCTGCCCATGTATGTGTCTCTCGTCACCACAGTCCTCAACGCATTCATGGACTATGGCCTCATATTCGGCGCGTTCGGTATGCCTGAAATGGGCATACGCGGCGCGGCGCTGGCCACCGTCATATCCGCATGGGCCGGCCCGGTGCTTATACTCGCGATATCGGCTATACAGCGCAATATGCTCATAACCCCCTTGAAGGAGCTGTTCGGCTTTAACAGGCGTTCCATTGCCGAATACTACGAAAAGGCCACCCCCGTAATAATAAACGAGACCCTGTGGGGCCTCGGAACGCTTCTGTTCAGCGTTATTTTCGCCAACCTCGGCTACCAGTACTACGCTGCCGTGACCATATTCCGCACCTTTGACAATATCGCCTTCGTATTCTTTATAGGGCTCTGCAACGCCTCCAGCATAATGGTGGGCAAAAACGTGGGCGCAGGCCATATAAAGCGCGCGGTGGAGGATTCCCGCAGGTTCGTGCTGTTCGTCTCCCTTTGCTCGGTACTTACGGGCGTGCTGATAATAATATTCCGCTTCCAGCTTGCCAGCGTCTTCAACCTCAGCGGCAGCATAACCTCGGAGACGCTCAAGCTCACAGCCTCATTGCTCCTTGTTTACGGCATTGAGCTGCCCGTGCGCAACCTGCCATACATACTTATTGTAGGCACATTCCGCCCCGGAGGAGACACCCGGATAGGCATGAAGCTGGATCTGCTATCCCTCTGGCTCTGCTCGGTTCCCCTCACCACTCTCGCGGCCTTCGTGTTCAAGCTGCCATTTATCGCGGTGTTCGCCATAATGTACGCAGCGGAAGACTATCTGAAGGCTATCCTCTGCGTGAAGTACTATTTCACATACAACTGGCTGCGTCCCGTAACAGATCAGGGCATAAAGGGGCTGGAGGAATTCTACGATAGCAGGCGTAAAAAGCCGGCGGATCATTAAGCCCACGCATATAAACAGCCTTATCCCACCGTGTACGGTCGTACCGCGGGATAAGGCGATTTTATTATTCTGTTTTTTTCTCCTCCTGAAGCTGCTTTTCAAGCGCCGACTGCCTTGCCAGAATGGCGTTGACCTTGTCGTACAGGGCCTCTATCATTATCTCGGTCTTTAGGTTGACCTTATAATCGTTTTCGGCTCTGCGACGATCCTTTTCCTCCTGACGGTTCTGGCTCATCATAATGAGCGGCGCCTGAATAGCCGCCACGCAGGACAACACCAGATTCAGCAGTATGAAAGGATACGGATCAAACGCTTTCAGCGCCAGCACCGCATTGACGATCATCCAAAGCACAAGAACTCCCGTAAAGGAAAAAATAAACGCCCAGCTTCCGGCGAATTTTGCAATGGTATCCGCCGCGCGCTGTCCTAACGTATACTTTTCCCTCGCGTTTTCCGGCTTGACCGAGATCTGTCTGCCTGCCAGCAGGCTAAGCACCTCCTCGTCGGTCATGTCGTGCCGAATGTCCTCCAGCACCTCTTTAAGCAGTTTTCTGTTTTCCTTCATTACAGCGATCACTCTTTTCCTTTGATCATATATTATACATCACCCGATCCCGAAACTCCTGAAGCTTGCCGTCGTTCCAGTTGCCGATTGGCCGGTAGTAGCCTGTGATGCGGCTGTAAACATCGGTATGGGCGCCGCAGACGGGGCATATGGGTTGATTGCCCATAAGATAGCCGTGCTCCTGGCAGATAGAGAACGTGGGAGTAAGGGTAAAGTAGGGCAGCCGGTAATTTTCGGTGATCATGCGCACTATCTCGGCGGCACGCTGCCAGTCGGGCAGCGCCTGCTCTGTAAACACGTGGAACACCGTACCCGAGGTGTACATAGTCTGAAACTCCTCCTGAGCGTCCAGCGCCTCGATAAGGTCATCGGTAAAGCTAACCGGCATATTGGTGCTGTTGGTATAGTACGGCGTGCCGTTCTTTGACGCGGTTATGATGTCTGCATAACGGGCCTTATCCTCCCGCGCCATGCGGTAGGCGGTGGATTCGGCGGGCGTCGCTTCGAGGTTGTAAAGATGCCCTGTGCTTACCTGATAGGACTGTATGCGCCTGAGCATGTGCCTTAGCACCTCCCTGGCAAAGCGGCGGGTACGAAGGTCGGCAAGTCCGGCGCACAGCCATGCGGCGTTAAGTCCCGCCTCGTTCATTCCCACTATGCCAATGGTGGAAAAGTGCCTGTCAAAATTCTGTATATAGCGCTTCGTATAAGGGTACATACCCTCGTTCATGAGCTTTGTTATTATGCTGCGTTTAACTTCGAGTGATCGGGCAGCCAGATCCATAAGCCTGTCCAGCCGCCTGTAAAAGTCATCCTCGTCATCGGAAAGGTATGCAAGGCGGGGCAGGTTCAGCGTGACCGCCCCTATGGAGCCGCTGTTTTCTCCGCTGCCAAAGAAGCCGCCGGCGCGCCTGCGTAGCAGTGACTTATCCTCAACGTCCCTGAGCATATCCCGGACGTCTGTCTTGCTGAGGCCGCTCCTGTTATAGTTTGCAAAATATGGCGTACCGTACTTTGCCGCCATGCTGAACAGCAGCCGGTTATTGGGCTTATCCGACCAGTCGAAATCCTTGTCTATCGCATAGGTGGGTATGGGGTAGGCAAGGCCGCTGCCGTTGGCGTCGCCCTCCGTCATTACCTCCATGAAGGCCCGGTTGACGGTATCCATCTCGGCCTGACAGTCGCCGTAGGTGAAATCGGCCTCCCTGCCCCCTATTACGGGGTGCTTATCCTTCATATCCTCCGGCACCGTCCAGTCCAGCGTTATGTTGCTGAATGGGGCCTGCGTGCCCCAACGGCTGGGAGTATTGACGCCGAATACGAAGGTCTCTATGCAGTTCTTTACGTCCTTATAGGGCAAATTGTCGGATTTTACAAAGGGTGCAAGGCAGGTATCGAAGGAGCTGAAGGACTGCGCCCCCGCCCATTCGTTCTGCATGACCCCCAGAAAATTTATCATCTGGTTGCAGAGGGAATAAAGGTGCTTGGGGGGTTTGGAGTCTATCTTGCCCATCACGCCGCCCAGTCCTTCTTTTATCAGCTGCTCAAGGGACCAGCCGGCACAGTAGCCGGTAAGCATGGTAAGGTCATGGAGGTGCATTTCGCCGCTTCGGTGGGCGGCGGATATCTCGGCGTCGTATATTTCGGAAAGCCAATAATTGGCTGTTATCGCGCCGCTGTTGGAGAGTATCAGCCCACCAACGGAATAGGAGGCAGTGGCGTTTTCCCGCATACGGAGAGTTTTTTCATGGACGTAATTGTTTACCGTTTCCTTGTAGTCCAGTATGGTAGACTTGAGGTTGCGAAGCTTTTCACGCTCCCTTCGGTAGAGTATGTACGCCTTTGCAACGTCGGAGTGCCCCGACTGTATAAGTACCTGTTCGGCGCTGTCCTGTATGGCCTCCACGCTTATGAGGTCGTCCTTTATCTTATCCTCAAAGTCCGCAGTGACCTTCAGCGCGATGAAGTCTATATCGTTGGGATCGCAGGGCTTGTTCAGAGCGCCGAATGCCTTGGCTATCGCCCCGCTTATCTTGGCTATATCGAATTCGGCTACGCTGCCGTCCCGCTTTATCACCTTATACATCCGGCTTCCCCCTGAATCCCGTTGAATTTATATTACTATACTATATTTCGTGCCGCCATTGCAAGGACTCGCACAATATATTGTTATGTTTCATATTTCATGGCATGGTCATAAATTTTTATAATTGCGGGGTGGCCTTTGTGGTATAATTCAAGCATGAATGGAAGTATTTTTTCGGATATTATAGCTGTGCTGTATCTCGCGGCATTCATCGCCGCAGGTCAGCTGCTGTCCCGTTGGGTATTCTGCCGCAGCCCCAGGGTAGTGCGCATCACCCTGGGCGCCGCTCTGAGCCTCCTTATGCTCATGTGGCTGCCGGCGCTTTTTTCCTTTGGGCTGGGCTTTACGCTGCTTTCGCAGCTGCTGGCTTTAGCCGTTGCTGCCGCCACAGGCTTCATCTCTGCAAAGAAGGCCGTAAAGCCGCTTATGGCTGTGCGCGAGCCTGAGCTCAGACCGTATCTCTGCTGCGTGATACCAACTGTATTGCTGCTGTGCGGGCTGACGCTGTCGCATACCCTGCCTCATATGCCGGACGGCGGCCTCGGCTCGGGCCAGTGTACCTACGGCGACATGTGTATGCATCTGGGCATAATCTCATCCATAACCCGGCAGGGCTTCTTCCCGCCGGAATACTCCATAATGGCGGGGCAGCCCATGAGCTACCCATTTCTGTGCGACAGCGTATCCTCCACCTTCTACACCCTCGGCGCGTCGCTGAGGCTCAGCTACATACTTCCCATGATACCGGCATTTTTCTCGGTAGCATCCGGGGTATACCTGTTCTTTGAGGACTGGTTCAAGCGGGCGGACAAGGCTGTATTGGCATTCGTGCTGTTTTTCATAGGCGGCGGCTTTGGCTTTGCCTACTTCATGGACGGGCTGAGGGTCGATCCCTACAACTTTACCCGCATATTTACCGAGTTTTATGAGACGCCCACAAACCTGGTGGGTGAAAACGTGCGCTGGGTAAACGTGATAGCTGATATGCTGGTTCCCCAGAGGGCTACGCTGTTCGGCTGGAGCGTACTTTTCCCCTGCCTGTACCTGCTGCGCCGGGCGGCGTTCGATAATGACGCCGGCCTGTTCCTTCCGCTTGGAATAATGGGCGGCTGCCTGCCGCTTATACATACCCACTCGTTTTTGGCCCTCGGCCTTGTCAGCATACCGTGGTTTCTCAGGGCCGTATATAAGAATAACAGCATAACAAAGTTCGCTTTGTACGGCGTCATCGCGGTAGCGCTGGCAGCGCCCCAGCTTCTCTGCTTCACCTTCCGTCAGGCGGGCAGCTTTCTCACAGTCAACCTCAACTGGGCGAACGACACGGATACCTTTCTCTGGTTTTATGTCAAGAACCTCGGGCTTATATTCATACTGCTGCCCGTGGCGTTCATCGCCGCAAAGAAGGAGGATAAGGAGACGTGGCTGGGCGTGCTGCTTCTATGGGTACTCTCCGAGATAATACAGTTCCAGCCCAACCCATACGACAATAACAAGCTGCTGTTTATATGGTTCGCCTTCTGCTGCGGCCTCGTCTCCTCTCTGCTCGTTGAGATATACGCAAGGCTCTCTGAGATTAAAGGCCGGCGGCTGCTTGCCGGTATAGTGGTAACAGCCATGACGCTATCCGGAGTGCTTACGCTTGGCCGTGAGGCGGTAAGCCAATATGAGCTTTTCCCAAAGGGTGAGATAGAAGCGGCGGAGTTCATCGACAAAAACCTTCCTGCGGACTGTATAATACTGACCGACGTTCACCACAACAATGCCGTAGCAGCCCTCACCGGGCGCAATATCGTCTGCGGCTCATCCGCCTACCTCTATTACCACGGCTTTGACACATACGGCCGCGAGCAGGACGTAGCCGCTATGTTTGAAAATCCTAAAAACTCCGGAGAATTGTTTGAAAAATACGGCGTAGACTATATCTACATAGGCATAAACGAGCGCTGCAATTACAGCATATCACCTGAAAGCTTCGAAAACCTTGAAAAGGTCTTTTCAAACGGCACTGCGACATTGTACAGATACAGCCAATAGCAAATGAATAACGGCGCTGCTTATGGGGCAGCGCCGTTATTGTGAGATTAAAAGGGTTTTTCTTTTTTAGCCCGCATAAGCCAGCTCTTCGAACCACTCGCTTTCGGGTATGCCGTCTATCTTCCATGTGAGATAGTCGTACTCATCTTCAGAGGCTTGGATGGTTATCTTTGAGGTGGTGCCGTCCTCTGCCATGAGATCCGCGTAGCTTTGCATATCGGTGCCCATTATGAGGAATTTTTCGCCCTTCTTGCCCTCGGCGGTGCTGCCGTCGCCCAATTTGAGCTTCAGGCCGTCGCGGCTGAGCTTGAGGGCGGAATAGTCCCACGCCTCGGAGAAGTTCGGGTATACTACGGTGTAATCGCTGCTGCGCACGAAGGCAAAGTCGTCGCCGGAATCGCCGGTAGAGAGCATAAAGTCGCAGGCAGCACCGTGAGTACCCAAAATGTCTATGGTAGTCTCTACGCTTACGCCGCCGTTACCGTAAACGCTCTGCACCGTGCCGGTGATGAACGCCTTCTTTAACTCCCCGTTATGCACGCGGTATACGAAGGTGACGTAATCGTCGGAGGCCGCGTCGCCGGTGACGTAAAGCTCAGTGTAGCCGTCGCCAACGACGGTATCGCCCACGTGTACGCAGCTTTCGTCAAGGCCGAGTGGGCCCAGTTCATCGGCGCTTTCCTTGCCGTTTATATTGAATTTTACGGTCACATTGTCGTCCTTATCCTGAACCACGGTGAATTTGACGGAATCGGCCTTGCCGTCGGCGGAGAGGGAGTCCTCGCTGTTAAGCTTTACATCCTTCCACTGGTATATACCCAGCTCATTTTCGTTTACGGCTGCTGTTACGCAGTACTTGAACTGGCCGGCAGTATCGCACTTTTCAAGGGTGAATACCATTCCGCCCAAGCGCTCGCCGCTGCCTAAATAAAGCCCGGTGCTCACCTTTACGGCGCTGCCGTCAGGTGTGATGCCATCTATCCTGGCTATTGTATCGCCCATATCGGATGGAGCGAGCCTGTAAGCCTTTGCGGAATCGTCAAAGGTCACGGACTCGGCGAAGGAAACGGCTATCTGGGGAATGCTGCGTTCGCCGCCGAAGGCAGCGGCAGCGTAATCTTCCATTGTGGAAGCGGGCACTGTCACATATCCCTGTTCGTCGGTGGTGACGGTAGGCTCGGCAGTTTCCGGCTCTATGCTCATGCCCCAGTTCACGCCGGTAAGATACAGCACAGACCATATGAGGTCTTCGCTCTTGGCGTCGTATTTGGTGTCGCTGTCTATGCCTATGGAGCGAACTATGGAGTCCATTATGGGCAGCATGGCGTTTATGTTCCTTCCGTCTTCCTCGGATATAAACTCGCCGGTGTCATCTGCTTCGGTGGACGCAGTCTGGCCGCCCTCGGTACCGGGAGTTACGGGATCCATGGCGGTCTCCTTGGGCGCGCAGGCCGAGGCGCACAGCATTACGGCAATTATTACAGCTAAAAGCTTTTTCATTGTTTCCTCCTTAACAAAAACAAAAGATGAAGGGAACCCCTTCATCTTGCATTATAGCACCCTAAGCGGCGGCAGTGTTTTAATAATCCGTTAAGAGTTGGGCAGCTTTTCTATCGCCTTTTTGAACTGCACCGAGAACAGTATGGCGGTGAAGGTCACGGCGATAAGATCCGCGGCGGGCTCCGCCAAATATACCGCCATGGCCTTATCCCCCGGGAAAAGGGCAGGCATTAGGTATATGAGGGGCAATAGCAGCACGAATTTTCGCACCACCGCAACAGCTATTGAGGACCTTGCGCTGCCTATGGCGGTAAAGGTCATCTGGCAGGCTACCTGTATGCCGAACATGAACATCACCGCGAAGTAGCGCCGCATCGCCGCCTGTGTAAATGCCGCAAGCTCCGCGTTTGGGGTGAAAAGGCCCGTAAAGGCTTGCGGGAACAGCATTATTATGAGCCACAGCGCCCCGGCATATATCAGGCTGGATCTTAGCAGCAGCTTGAAAGCGCCGCGTACCCGCCCTGCATCCTTTGCGCCGTAGTTGTAGCTCACGATGGGCTGTGCGCCCTGGCCCAGGCCCTGAAGGGGCAGCATGGCGAACATATTGATGCTGGAGAGTATAGTCATGGCTCCCACAGCTATGTCGCCGCCGTATTTAAGCAGCGACGTATTAAAGCTTACGGATATTATGCTTTCGCTGGACTGCATTATGAAGGCCGCGAGGCCCAGCGCGAGGCAGGGAAGTATGACCCCGGCCTCAAGGCGCATATTTTCCTTTTTGAGCCGCAGTATGGTTTTTTCGCCCCTAAGAAAGAGCAGCACCCATAAGCAGGATATGCACTGGGAAATGACCGTGGCCAGCGCCGCGCCCCGCACCCCCATATCAAGGCCGAATATGAACACGGGGTCAAGGATTATATTGGATACGGCACCTATCAGCACGGTGTACATGCCGGTCTTGGAAAAGCCCTGGGCGGTTATGAATGCGTTCATGCCGAGGGTGAGCTGCACGAATATCGTCCCGAGGGCGTATATGTCCATGTACCCTGCGGCAAAGCCTATGGTATCCGGGCTCGCGCCAAAGGCGAGAAGCAGGTCCCTATCCCATATCAGGAGCGCCGAGGTGAGTATAGCCGATATTATTATCTGCAATATAAAACAGTTGCCGAGTATGCGCTCTGCGGCGCTGTTGTCGCCGCGGCCCATGGCTATCGAGGCCCGGGGAGCGCCGCCCATGGATACGAGGGCCGCGAAGGCGGATACTACCATTATGATGGGCATGCACACGCCCAGGCCGGTCAGCGCGAGAGAGCCGCCCTCCGGCATGTGGCCTATATATATCCTGTCTACGATATTGTAGAGCATGTTGATTATTTGGGCTACTACGGAGGGTACCGCAAGTTTAAAAAGCAGCTTGCCCAGAGGCTCCGTGCCGAGGTATTGATTGTTCTTTTCCATAGTTCAGTTCTCTTTTTCTCTTTAAAATACACAAATAATTATATTCCCAAGTCTGCCGCTGTCAAATAAAGTTCCAATTTGGGAGCATCGAAAAAGCCCGTAATACGGTGCTTTTTTAAGTATGTGCAGAGTCTGTCCACACAACTTTCACAATTAATGAATTGTTAATTTGATTTAAAGCGCATTACGTATTACAATGCAAGATAAGCCATATATGGCATAATGAGGAGTAGAGTGCGATGGAAAGCATACCCGCCGAGAAGAAAACGACCGGGCAGAAGCCCATAATTGACCTTCGCAGCGTTACCAAGGTATACCGGGTTGGAAGCGTTGACGTCCATGCCCTGAGGGGAATAGACCTGCAGATAATGCCCGGGGAGTTTTGCTGCATAATAGGCCGAAGCGGCAGCGGCAAATCCACCCTGCTGAATATGCTGGCGGGGCTTGAGCCCGTGACCAGCGGCGAGGTCGTCATAAACGGCAAGCACCTTGAAAGAATGAACCAGTCCGAGCTTATACTTTTCCGGCAGAAGTACGTGGGGTTCATATTCCAGTCCTTCAACCTCATGCCTTACTACACGGCCCTTGAAAACGTGGCGTTTCCGCTGTCGTTTCGTGGGGTGCCCTACGATAAGCGCATGAGGCTGGCGAAGAAGGCACTGAAGGACGTAGGCCTTGAAAGCCACATGAACCACATGCCGGGGCAGATGTCCGGCGGGCAGCAGCAGCGCGTCGGCATAGCAAGGGCGCTGGTCACGGACCCGGACATAATATTCGCCGATGAGCCTACCGGCAACCTTGACTCTAAAACGTCGGACGACGTGATGCGCAGCATGTGTGATACGGTAAAGAGCCACGGCAAGACCTTCATAATGGTCACCCACGACCCAAATATGGCGGCATATGCGGACAAGGTAATAAACATACTGGACGGACGCATAACGGATATATACTTCAATCGCCACGAAACCGTAGGCGACAAGGCCGAGATCAGGGAAGAAATAAAGAAGGAAGCTTAACACGGAGGAAAAACAATGAAGCGCGTTATTACTATAATACTTGCCATGGCTATGGCGCTGTCGATATGCTCGGTTGCGTATGCGGAGAATGGGGAAAGCAATAAGCCTTCCGTCACATACCCTGCAGACGCACCAACACCAGACAACTGTTCTATTACAGCAAAAGCGAATGGCCGTGCTTTCCAGGAGAACGCAGGTTCCGTCAATATGACCATAGATATCGAGAATAAAAGCAATGATTATGACGTTATTCTCGCCGCAATACAGCCAAGCGGAGGCTGCATAATATCTGCTTCCGGGAATGATACCATACCTAAAAAAAGCACAAAGGCCGTAAATATAACGGCAACGCTTGCGTCGTCAGGCAATACGGCCGGTATTCTCACGCTTATTTTTAACGTGCCATACGGTGACAGCAGCAATCCTTCATACGGGCTGGTTACAGCCGTTTGCGATGATTTCTCCATCGTCCGCGCCCCTTCCGCTACCGAAGCGCCCAAGAAGGAGGACAGCGAGTTCCGTATACGCACATCCAGCGTTGACAGCAACGGCGTGTGCGTGCTTACGCCTTCAGGCGATTACGGCGACCAGCTGGAGGTGCGGCTGCCCCTTACCTGCACCAACGGCTATGTGTATGACCTCAAGGTAACGCCGGTACTCAGCAACGACATAGAGAAGTTCCCCTTCGATATAGATCTGGTAGACTATACCCTTTCATACCCCGGCTCCATAGGCAGGGGGCAGGTGGTGGAGTTCCTGTATCATCTGCGTCTGAGCAAGAAGGCTACCGTAGGCGTAAAGCAGGTGGACTTCAACGTCACCTACCGCAATGACGAGGGCGACCTCAAGAGCGGCACGGTGAGCCTTTTCGTAAACGTCCGCAAGGGCCTGTCGCCCACCAGCGACAAGGATACCACCACCTCGGTGCCGAAGCTTATAATCGAAAGCTACAAGCTCAGCTCGGACAAGATATACGCGGGCGAGACCTTCGATCTGGAGTTCACCATAAAGAATACATCCGACAGCACCAACCTGCAAAACGTGCAGATACACATAAAGGACGCGGGCGAAACGGCGACCATAGTTCCCGCCAGCGGCGGCAGCAATACGCTGTATATATCCAAAATAGGCAAGGGTCAAAGCAGCAGCCAGAAGGTATCCCTCCAGACCGCGCCCGACGCGACGGCAAAGGCATATACCCTCAATGTGGATTTCAGCTATGAATCCGCCAGCACCAACGCGGCCCATACCGCCAACGAAACTATAGCCGTGCCAATACTGCAAAAGATCAGGCTGAAGTGCGACGAGCCTACGGTATATGACGATGTGTCCTATCTGGATTCAAGTACCAGCATGTCCATCAAAATGTACAACATGGGCCGCTCCAGCATTTATAACTGTATCGTCGATGTGGAGGGAAATGGCCTCAAGCTTGAAGAGAGCTACTTCGGCGGCACCCTCAGCGCCGGCTCCACCCTTGCGGCAGATATATCCGTAATACCGTCTGAGGCAGGTGATATACAGGGCACCGTAGTAATATCCTACGAGGATGTATACGGCGAGCCCGGCGAGGAGCGGCTTCCCTTCACGCTCCACGTGGAGGACCCCAATGCCGGTATGGAAAACATGGAAGGCATGGAGGGAACGGAGGGCGACGGCATGGGCGGCGACCCGACATGCCCCGGCGGGATGGAAGAGACCAAGGGCTTCCCCTGGTGGGGTTGGGCAATAGGCGCGGGCGCGCTGGGCGGAGGCGGCTTCTTCGGCTTCAAGAAGCTTAAAAAGCGCAGGGCGCGCAGCCTGGAGGACGATGTTTAAATGCGTTTTACCGATATTTTAAGGACCGCCTTCATGAACCTGTGGCGGAGAAAGCTTAGGGCCGTGCTCACTGTGCTGGGCATGGTCATCGGTGTTTCCTCTATAGTCGTCATGATGAGCCTTGGCATAGGCATAAAAAAATCCACAATGGAGAGCTATGCCAGCATGGGCAGCCTTACAAATATTACCGTCAGCCGCTGGAGCTATAAGGAAACCGCTGCCGGAGGCACCAGCACCGAGAAAAAGCTGGACAAAACGGCGGTCGAGACCATCAGGAAGATACCCGGCGTAAAAGCCGTTATGCCCCAGATACAGACCTACGGCATACTTAAAAGCGGCAAATGGATGGCCGATTGCAGCATACTGGCTATAGACAGCTCCGTAGCGGAGGAGTTCGGTTTGGAGCTTTCGGAGGGCCGCTACCCCAAGTACAAGCGAGGCAGCTCCAGATATGAGATAGTGCTGAGCCAGGATGTGCTGAACTGGTTTTACGACCCCAATACCGGCAAGCAGGCGGTGGACCGCGACGGCAATCCCAAGGTCACAATGGAGTCAAAATTCCAGCTCACCTTCGACTATAACAACGTTTACAACAATAATAATCCGGTTTTGCCGGGCGACGGCGATAGCCAGCCGGCCCCCGGCAAAACCTACCGCGTAGACCCCATAGGCATCGTATCCCCAAGCAACAACGAGTTTTCGTGGTACTGCCTTATGGATATAGAGGCGGTGCAGAAGCTCGCCAAGGAAAACAGCGACTACATGCAGCTTGACACCAAGAATTACAACCGTGTCATGGTTAAATGCGAGAACACGGATGTCGTCTCCGAGGTCAAGGCCGCCATAGACGATATGGGGTACGGCACCAGTTCCCTTCAGGACGCACTTGAGCAGGCTGAAAAGCAGATGCAGCAGATACAGTACCTGCTGGGCGCCATAGGCGGCGTATCGCTGCTGGTCGCAGCCATAGGCATAATGAACACCATGATGATGAGCATATACGAGCGCACCAAGGAGATAGGCATAATAAAGGTGCTGGGCTGTCGTATGGACAACATAGCGGAGCTGTTTCTCACCGAGGCTGCCTATATAGGCTTCTTCGGCGGCGCTGCGGGCTTGGGCATAAGCTACGGTCTTTCAGCAGTAATAAATCACTTTGTGGGCGAGAGCGGATTCAAGAGCATAATACCCTTTTATCTTGCGGTAGGCGCAGTGCTCTTCTCTGTGACTGTGGCGATGCTCTCCGGCCTTTATCCGGCCATCAGGGCAATGCGGCTGAGCCCACTCAATGCAATAAGAAACGAGTAAAGGAGAAATCTTATGAAAAGCGTAAAGCCGGGCAGAGGGCCTTCCGGCATGAAATTTATTGGCTCTGTATTCGCAATAGTATTCGGCATATTCTGGACGATCATGGCGGCACGTATGGGCGCGCCGGCGTTTTTCCCCATATTCGGCGTAATTTTCATAATAATGGGCATAGTGCAGGCTGCTTATAACTACAAAAACGCCACCGGTAAAAACCGCTACTCCTCATTCGACATAACCGATGAAGGAGAGGAGCCTGACCCGCTCGAGCAGCGCTTTGGCGGTACCGAATACCGTGATGATACTGCGCAAAAGAGCAGCTTTATCTCCTCTTCCTTCTGCCCCTACTGCGGCAAGGGCGTGGACGGCGGCTTTGAGTACTGCCCAAAGTGCGGCAAGAGGCTGCCCAAATAGCAGCCTCGACAGCTTACAGAGATAATATTTGAATCAGACTGAGCAGACCCGCAGTATAGCTGCGGGTCTGCTGTTTTTTTACTTGCGGTGCGCCTGTATGGCGCGGTCGATGAAATTCCCGGTGCCTTCGCCTCCGGCAAGGTCTATATTATCGTTTATTTCCCCGCCGCCGGAATATTCCTTGCCAAGGCCGCCCAATATACTATCAGAGCACTTGTAAAAATGCTCGGTTATGTAACCCTGAAGCTTGTTTACGAGCTGCTGCGCCGCATCTCCTGCAGGATCGGTATCCTTTATTGCGCCGAACTCCGCCATTATATCCATGAGCCCCTGATTCAACTCCTCCCGCTTTGCATCGTCACGTTCTTTATCCTTCTCCTGAAACTCCCTGTACTCCGCAGTATTGCCGTAGGCTTCCTTTGCCTTTCTCGCGTACTCATCTATTCTGGACGTATCGAATGCCTTAAAACTCAAATTTTTCACTCCTATCGCTTTTATTCCACGGGCGAAGTCGATCAGATTGTCAAGATGCTCCCGCTTCAGCTCAAGCAGCTTTATCTGCTGTTCAAGAGCTTTCCGTCTGTCGAAGCCCGAGCTGTTCATGATACTCTTTATCTCCTTCAGAGAAAATTCCAGTTCGCGGAAAAACAGTATAGCCTGAAGCCGCTCCAGTGCCGTATCGTCATACAGCCTGTACCCGGCCCCCGTCACCTCGGTGGGCTTCAGCAGCCCTATAGTGTCGTAATAATGCAGCGTGCGCACGCTCACACCGGCCAATTTGCTTACTTCCTTTACCGTCTTCATCTTCTCAACACCTCCCGTGCGAATACAGCATAACGTATTACGCAGCGTCAGAGTCAATAACAAAAAATAAAAACCGGGTAAAATTTTTTGCCCGGTTTTTTATCCGTCAATTACAGCCCCAGCACTTCCCTGTAAGCATATACCCCGGGCTTTTTGCCCTGAAGGAACAGTATCCCATCCAGCGCGCCCTTGGCAAAGGTGCCGAAATCATACGACCTGTGGGTTATCTCTATGCGCTCTCCCTCCATGCCGAATATGAGGGTATGTGTGCTGGAGATGTCCCCCGCCCTTACGGAATGGTATCCGATATGGTCTTTTTCGCGCAGTCCCCTGCCCTTGCGTCCGTAATCCGCAACATCGGCAAGCTTTTCGCCGCGGACGCCTGCGATTATCTCCCCCAGCTCCTTTGAGGTGCCGCTGGGGGCGTCCAGCTTCTTGTTATCGTGCATTTCGATTATCTCGATATCAGATTCGCCGCCTATGGACTCTGTGAGCATACGCGCTATCTCGTATACCAGATTAACGGCCTTTGAAGTGTTGTGGGCGATGAGTATGGGGATAGTCTTGGCGCACTCCTCAAGCTCAGCCATCTGCTCCTCTGTAAAGCCGGTAGTGCCCAGCATAAGGGGTTTTCTGTACTTTACACAAGCCCGTGCCACTTCCATAGCGCCCTCAGTGGTGGAAAAATCAACTACGCCGTCGCTCATGGCAACTACCTTTTCCACGTCGTCATAGGTGTTTGCGCCTACGAAGTCTGTCTTTGCGGCAACGCTCATGTCACAGCCTATGTAGTCCCTGCCCTTGGGGCCTATGCCGCCCACAATCTCAAAATCGCCGGACCGCTTCAGCGCTTCTCTAGTCACAAGCTTGCCCATTTTTCCCCTCGGCGCACTTATCGCCAGCTTCATAAACTCATACCCTCCGTTTTTATTTTTTATACTACTTCTATCGCATGCTCTCCCTTGGCCTTTATGCAGCCTATTATGGCAGCATCAGGCGTATGAGCCTTTATATCGTCCAAAAGCCTGTGGGCCTGATTTTCCGGCAGGCTTATAAGCAGGCCGCCGGAGGTCTGCGGGTCAAACAGTATATCGGACACCGCTCTGTTTACCGTCTCGCATATGCTTACCTTGTCCTCTATGAATTCCCTGTTGCGATATGCGCCCGCAGGAATTATGCCCATGTTGGCAAATTCCAGCGCGCCGGGAAGTATAGGTACCGCGTCCGCCTTTATCTCGGCAGTAAAGCCGCTGCCCTCAGCCATCTCCCGGACGTGGCCCATAAGGCCGAAGCCGGTTATATCAGTGCAGGAATTCACCTCATATTTCAGCATGGATTGCTGCGCCTTTGCGTTGAGAGCGGTCATGGCAGCTATAAGGGACTTTTCGTACTCTCCCGAAAGGAGCTGTGCCTTTGCGGCGGTAGTGAGCACTCCACTGCCTATAGCCTTTGTAAGTATGAGAAGATCGCCCTCCTTTGCTGAGGAGTTGGAAAGCACCTTATCTGGTCTTACAAATCCTGTCACGGCAAGCCCGTATTTCGGCTCCGGGTCCTCTATGGTATGGCCGCCGCAGAGTATGGCGCCCGCTTCCAGCACCTTATCGGCGCCGCCCGCAAGTATTGCCTTTATGGCGTCCTGAGGCAGCTTCTTTGACGGAAAGCAGAACAGGTTGAGCGCCAGCTTGGGCGAACCTCCCATAGCGTATATGTCGCTTAGGGCATTTGCCGCCGCCACCTGTCCGAAGGTGTACGGGTCGTCCACCATAGGCGGGAAAAAGTCCACGGTCTGTATTATGGCCGTGTCGTCGTTTATCTTATATACCGCCGCATCGTCAGCCGTATCAAAGCCGACTATAAGCTTCGGATCGGAATTTTTCGGAAGAGTGGAAAGCATCGCGTCCAGTACCCCCGGACCTATCTTAGCCGCTCACCCCCCGCAGGAGGTCATAGTAGTCAAGCGCACGTCGTTGGACATTATTTAGTACGGTTCCTTTCGCATTCTAATAGCATTATACACCAATATGGTATATTCCAACAAATATAATTATAAAATGCGCGAAACAATAAAAGGCCCCGCATATGGGGCCTTTTGTTGCAGTCGGGGATAACTGAAATTCAGTTGGGTGGGGAAAAACGTTAAATGGCACTTGTTTTTTCTTGTAATTTATTATAATATAAAATACAGCATAAGTAAAATGAATGTTTCTATAAAGTAGTATGAGCATTTTTCATTTCTAAAAGGAACGGAACATCAGGTATGGATATAAAAAAACTTGAAGTCCTTATGAAAGTCATAGAGACCAAGAGCCTTACCGCCGCCGGAAACCAGCTTGGCTTCACCCAATCTGGCGTCAGCCACCTTATCAAAACCATAGAGGACGAATTCGGCTTCCCGGTGCTGATACGCGGCAAGGGCGGAGTGCGGCTGACCGAAAACGGCCGGGCGCTGCTGCCTGCCATACGGGAGATACTAAATGCCAACGACCATATGGACCAGATAGTTGCCAACATCCGCGGTATGAGCTTCGGCAGGCTTCGCATAGGCACTTTTGCCAGCGCGTCTGTGCTGTGGCTCCCAAAGATAATAGAAGAATTCAGCCATGACTACCCCGGTATACAGATAGAAATAATCGTAGGAGGCAACGACTCCCTTATAAGCCAACTTGACGAATCCTGCATCGACTTCGCCATAATGAGCAACCCGCCTCAGGGCTATGAGTGGATACAACTTGCCTCAGACCGCATGCTCGTGCTGCTTCCCCCCGGACACAGACTGGTAGACAAGGACAGAGTTACCCTCGACGAGATTGATGACGATCCCTTCATACTCTCCAACGAGGGCTTTGACTACGATGTTTCACAGATAATCAAAGGCAGCGGCATAACCCCCCGCCTCTCATTTTCCACCATGGAAAACCGCGGCATAATCGCCATGATACAGCACGGTCTCGGCGTGACCGTGATGCCGGAAATGGTGTTGGACAGTCTTGAATCCAACGTAATAACCAAAGAGCTTGCTCCCTGTGAATACCGTCACATGGGTATAATAGTAAAATCCGTCCATACCGCATCGCTGGCGGCCAAGACCTTTATCTCCTACGCTAAGCGCATAATAAGCGAGCTTGGCACATACCCGCCGATAGATGGAGAATTAAACGCATAAAAAACAGCCTGCGGTATTGCAGGCTATAGTCTGTCAAAAAACCCCGGGGTTGATAAGGGGCCGCAGCCCCTTATGTTCAATCCGGCTCTGACGACATGTGCGTCAGAACGGATGAAAACCCAGAGGTTTTCGTACTTTGCATTCGGTGCTGACCGCGCCATAGGCGCAAGCACCGGATGAAAAAAGCTCGAAAAAGTGGCGTTCAGCCACTTTTTTGACACTCTGCAGCCTGCGGTATTGCAGGCTATCTCTTTTTGATAAAAAATCAATAATTCTCCTCGCGCACCTCGAAGTAGCTCCTGGGATGGTTGCATACGGGGCATATCTCGGGAGCGGCCTTACCCACTACTATGTGGCCGCAGTTACGGCACTCCCACATGCGCTCTCCCGCTTTTTCAAATACAGCGTTCGTTTCGACGTTGTTAAGCAGGGTGCGATAGCGCTCCTCATGGGTCTTCTCTATTCTTCCAACCGCACGGAACTTTTCTGCAAGCTCTTTAAAGCCTTCTTCCTCCGCTTCCTTTGCAAAGGTATCGTACATGTCGGTCCATTCGTAATTTTCGCCCTCTGCAGCCGCCTTAAGATTCTGGGCGGTATTGCCTATACCATCCAGATACTTAAACCACAATTTTGCGTGTTCTTTCTCATTTTCGGCAGTCTTAAGGAAAATCGCGGCTATCTGTTCATAGCCTTCCTTCTTTGCGACGCTTGCAAAATAGGTGTACTTATTCCTTGCCTGGGATTCGCCCGCAAAGGCGGCCATCAGATTTTTCTCGGTCTTTGTACCCTTAAGCTCCATTTGCGTTATCTCCTTTATGCTAATTATTATATTAAGAATGATTCTTAATCTTATTATATTCTTTTTACCACACATGTCAATATCTTTTGCATATTTTATTTTTGCCCCCCGTATGTTATTTTATCCCGCGTGGGATCCGTGTATCATTTACCTAAAAGGCAGCATAAAAGCAGACGACAAAAAGAACGCCGGCAACGCATAAAAGCATAATGCTGAGACTGGTTTTAGGCGTTATTCTAATTCCACAATCCACCTCAAATCATTTTGTATGAGAGAGAATTTTTCTACTGTTCTTCTGTTTCCGCCGTCTCCTCAATATAGCCGTCCGGTTGGGGTATCTCGGCAGGTATTTTTGAAGCATCGTCCACAAAGGTTATCCTGCCCTTGCCATTCTCAACGCGAGCTTCCGGCTTGCAGCTGCCGACAGCGTACATATTGGAATGCTGCTCGGTTATGAAAAGTCCGGTTGCTTCGCTGCCGCCGGCGGCATTTATGCTCACAGCACCTTCAATTGCGAATTCATAAATTTCAGCGCCGTGATACCTGCCGCGATTTTCTACGGTAAGCGCAGAACCGTCCGCCATTGAAAGCTGTCCATCGCATTTCAGTGCATTGTAGTTTTCATCGGTATACGCCGCAAGGGACGCGCCCTTTTCCAGAGTTATATCCGATCTGGAGTTGACTCCGCCCAGTACTCCCTCCCCGGATACGCTGGCTCCGGCCTTTATTGTTATATCCTCGGCGTCTATTCCCCGGCCGTTGCTGCCCTTACATACAAGGCTGCTTCCCTCGGATACGATAAGCTCATCGGCGCAGAGTATTCCGTCCGACACGCCTATTATGTTGGCGTTTTCGCCGCCTATCTCAGCTGAACCAAGGCAGCCGATAGCCGTTGATCCGCTGTGTACCGTAATATCGTTGAGCGTAAGCTTGCAGCCCTCGTCAAGGCGTATTATGCAGTCCCCAGTGCCGCTTAGGGTATAACCATTGCCATCTATCGTAATGGAACCCCGCTGTGCAGTAAGCTTGAGCATGGTATCCTCCATGCTGAATGAGGCCGCAAGCACGGCCGTGTCGTTCTCGCCGTATTTGAAGAAGGCCTCAAGATCCGCCGCGGACAATATTGAACTGCCGCTAAGCGGGTCAGTCAGGTCTATCCTTTCATTGTTGGCGGAACAGCCTATGAGCAAAAGTGTCATAGCCGCCAATATGGCTGGTATAAACGTTTTCTTCATCTATCCCGCTCCTTTACATCGGCCGGAAAATGGCCATTATGCGTTCCGCGGCACGCATGCCGTCCACCGCGGCACTTACTATTCCTCCGGCGTAGCCCGCTCCCTCGCCTACGGGGTATAACCCCTTCATGCGGGTAGCACAGCCCTCCTCGTCGCGCTGTATGCGAACCGGGGAGCTGGTGCGGCTCTCTACCGCAGTAATAACCGCATCGTCCATATCAAAGCCCTTTAGTCTTCTTCCGAACGCCGTTATTCCAGCGCGTATTCCTTCCGACACAAAGTCCGGCAGACACTGGTACAGGTTGCTTCTGCACACGCCTGGCCGGTAAGTAGGCTTTACGCTGCCGAAGGCCTTAGGGGCAGCCTTCCTCAAAAAGTCGCCGACGCGCTCCGCAGGGGCGGTAAAATCCCCGCCGCCGGCGTAATACGCAGCCCGCTCTATTTGCTCCTGAAAGTCCAGCCCACCAAGGGGGCCGACTGTATAATCCCTGCTGTCTACCTGAACAACTATGGCCGCATTGGAATTCTGCTCATCGCGTGCATGGCGGCTCATGCCGTTTGTCACCACCTGCTCAGTCCCGGACGAGGACGCCACCACCACGCCGCCGGGGCACATGCAGAAGCTGTAAACTCCCCTGTTTCCAGCCTTATCCGCAAGATGGTACTCCGCCGCGCCCAGCCTCGGGTGCGATGCAAACTCGCCGTACTGTGATCTGTCTATAAGCTCCCTTGGGTGTTCTATGCGTACACCCACAGCGAAAGCTTTGGGTAAAAGCTCAAGCCCTATATCGTACAGCATATGGTAGGTATCCCGCGCGCCCTGCCCCGTGGCCAATACGCATGCGGCGCAGGGTATCTTTTCCCTCTCACCGTTTTTCTCCACGGTTACAGAGGTTATATTATCTCCGCTGTCCTTCTCAAGGCCCACGAGCTTAGCAGAAAACCTCACATCGCTGCCCATGCGCACTATATCCTCGCGTATGCTTCTCACCACTTTGACCAGTATATCCGTGCCTATGTGCGGCTTTGCAAGCAGGCGTATCTCTTTCGGCGCTCCATGATCCGCAAGTATGTCTATCACGTCGTGAGCGCGGCTGTCCTTTATGCGCGTGGTAAGCTTGCCGTCCGAAAACGCTCCTGCCCCTCCTTCTCCGTACATGAGGTTGCTGTCCTCCCTGAGCCTCCCGCCGTTCCAGAAGGCATCGACATCGAGAGTACGCCTTTCTATTGGCTCGCCGCGCTCTATCACTATTGGCTTGTAGCCGTGCTTCGCCAGCGTATACGCCGCAAAAAGCCCGCCCGGACCCATGCCCACTACTATGATAGGCTTATCCAAGGGTATGCTGCCGGTGGCCACCTTGCGTATTTCCCGTGCCTCCGCCTCGCATACCGTGGGCAGGCCGCGCTTTAATATCCGCCTTTCGTCCCTGGGCTCAAGGCTTATCTCTACGGTGTATATGAAGCAAATATCGTTTTTTTTGCGTGCATCGAGGGAAATGCGCTTTATCGCAAGCCCCTTTACGGCGTTTTCCGGTATGCCAAGAGTCTTTGCCGTCACCTTTGACAGCAAAGACTCCTTTTCATTCAGCGGAAGCTTTATATCCTTTACCAACAGCGCCATTATATGTGCTTATTCCTTTATGGTTACTGTGACCTCAGGCAGAGACACCGTCCATCGGAGATCCGTCTGCATCTCCTTGGAGGCAAGAGATACCATGGGCGTAATTTTGTATGTTCCGGCGGCAAGGCCTGTCAGATCCACGTATACCGATACATCCTTGCGCTGGAGCAGCTTCATAAGGCTGGTGCGGCCGGTTATGTTCACATCGCACTCCGCAGCGGAAAGCTCCGCCGTGAGCTTCTTTGCCAGGCCCTTAGTCTCTACCGGCACGCCCTTGAACTGCACGCTGTCCTGCTTTTCCCTTATGCCCACATATACCGTTATATTCGGGTCGTCCAACAGCGTAGTCCCCTCCGGCGCAGTTATCTCTATGTTCTGCTGCACGCTTGAGCTGCTGCCGGAGACGTCGATATTTTCGATCTGTATGCCCGTGAGGCCGGATAACGCGCTCTCGGAGCCCACTACCCTTACGGTTGGCGGCGTCGCCACCACATCGTATACCTCATAGTTCGCCGGCAGCGCGTCCGCGCCGAGCACGGCCTCCGCAGCGTTTATAGGCAGTTCCACTATGCGCAGCACATCCATCTTTACAACCACGGACGGCAGCGTATCGAGGAACAGCGCGGTATCTATCTCATCGCCGTTCTTATCCACATATTTCAACAGTATCGCCTCGTTATAGGAGGTGGTCCTGTCCTCAAGGTTTATGGTGCATATGGCTTTGGATATGGTGGATACGTCATCTCTTGGGCCGCTGACCTTTATGGACTGAGAAGCAAGCGTAGGCTCGCTTTTCCAGTAACCTTCCGGCAGCTCGCCGGAGTACTCAACGTCTATGGGCACGAGCATGGTAGCCAGTTCATCTACCTCTATGGTTATCTCACTGGGGCTCACGTTCTCCACCGTGCCGAGGCTTGATGTAGCGTCTATTTTGAGCTTATACGTATCCGCCTTGTTGACCGGACGCAGGCTTACAGATGCGGATATATCCGATGCGTCGAGGCCAGTATAATCCGTAAGCTGCACCTTTACCCTTACCGTTACGTTTCTGAGGATATCGTCCCTGTCGCCGCGCACGGCAAGGCCGCGATCATGCAGCGAGCTTTCGCCGGAAAAGCTTACAGGAACGTCCGTTATGGTCTTTACCCTCTTTGGATTGACCTCTACCATAACATAGCCCCATATCAGCATGGCAAACAGCAGCGATACTATCTTCAATGCGAGATTTTTCGTAAAGAAACCCTTCAGCCAGTTAAGTATGATGGTGCCTATGTCGTTCTTTGTCATTTCTGATTGCCCTTCCTTCTTCTGAAGCTGCTGAGGGAAGGCATCTGGAATTCCCTTTCCTTATGGATAAATATGGATTCAAGGAGGTTCCTTAGCGCCTTGCTGTCAATGTAGCGCACCAGCTTGCCGTCCCTGGCCATGGATATGACGCCCGTCTCCTCGGAAACGATTATGGTGATGCTGTCAGACACCGAGGATATGCCCAGTCCCGCCCTGTGCCTTGTGCCCAGCTCACGGGCCACTGCTATATCCTCCACCAGGGGCAGAATGCAGGCCGCCGCGACGATTTCGTTGTTGCGTATTATCATAGCGCCGTCATGCAGCGGAGTGTTGGGCTCGAATATGTTCTCTATAAGAGGGGCGGAAATGCGTCCCTCTATAAGCGTGCCGGTATTTATTATATCGCCCAGGCCGGTACGCTGCTCTATAACTATCAGCGCGCCTACCCTGCGCTTGGCAAGGTCGGTTATAGCCTGATGCATTTCACGCACGGTATCCTCGGAGCCGTTGTCTATTATGCTGCCGAAAAACTCGCGCGAGAACAGATTGCCGCGGCCAATATGCTCCAATGCACGGCGAAGCTCCGGCTGGAACAGTACCACAGCCAGTATAATGCCCACAGAAAGCAATGAATTGAGCAGCCAGCTTATAGTTACCAACTGCAATACATCGCTCACCAGCGCGGCTATGAATACAATGCCTATGCCCTTTAGTACCTGAAACGCCCGGGTCTCCTTAGTCAGCAGTATCAAATGATATATGAGCACGGTTATTATAGCTATGTCCACAGCGTCGCTCGCCCGAAACTGCTGGATACCGCCGGAAATGGTTTTTACCAGTACATTATATGCCAATGGCCTGCACCTGCCTTTCGCTGCCGTTTTTATGCGGCAAAAAGCTTGCCGCATTCTTTTAGCATATTGATTATACTACAAGCCCGGCATGCTTTCACCGCATGCGGGCTTCTGTTAAACAAATATTTACAAAGGAAATGAATACTATTTCCCGCCCTCGGCCTTTGCCTTTTCCATAAGGGACATTACCGCTTGGACAGACAGGACATAATCGTCCATGCCGCGGTTTATGTCACACACCCGGGCGCTGGTCAGCGTGCCGCTGCTGCGGTACTCATCGGTTATCTCCTGCTCCGCCGTGTCCATTATCAGCTGATATTTTGCAGCCATATCCATGGCATTTTCCATTACCTTCTTCGAAATGCCGTTCTGGGCATCCTTACGTAGGGCTTTGGCCTCCGCTGTTGCCTGATCGAGTATTTTCAGTATATCTTTATCGCTATCGTAACCCTTCGTCACGAAAAATCACCCCTACTATATGATATGCTGTTATTTTAACACAATATACCGATTTATTAAACAGCTTTTTCATATTTCCCCAAAACTAAGCGATTATCGCGAGCAACACCGCTGAGAAAGCCGCAAGCAGTCCCAACGCCATCGCGCTCGTCCCGCTGCTTCCCTTTCCTTCGCTTATACAATACGCGCCATACAGCACACAGTATGCTGCGCCCGCCGCGCACAGCGCCAAAAACACCGTTTCCATAGTTTTTACCTTTACTCAAGCCTTGTGGTCACATTTTCATCCGCCAGCTCCAGCTTAACGCTGAATTCCGCCTCCATAAGAGGATATTTGCTCTTCCAGTCATACCCCTCCCAGCTCACGATGTCGGAAAACTGAGTAGACGCATATTCCCCGAACCCAAAGGCGTCGCTGTTCAGCTCGCGGCAGATGTTGAATATCCTGGCCATCTCGTTCGATATAAGCTGCTCCGCCGTCTGCTGCAATCCGCTGTCCCACTCGTCTGATCTGGCCGCTCCCTTGTATTTCACTATGTTGCACGCCATCTCCAGCTCTACCTTTGCCCGCGGTACGCCCGACAGAGTCAGCTTTACCCTCGGAGGCTTCTCGTCCTTTATGTAAAGCACTGCCCACTCCTCATTATGCTGTACCTTCAAGGCTCCCTTTTTCAGTTCCCCGCGCCCCAGCAGCAGGAACATGGTATCGTAGCCGCTCAGTGTGCCCTTCATATACCAGCCGTCAAACAGAGCCGTACCGGCTACATAAGGGCTCATGCCGCCGGGCCGCCGCACCCCGCCGGTAGTGTATTCCTCCTGTTCTTCCTGCTCATCGTCGCTTCCTTCGCTCTTTTCACCCGCGCCCGTCATTTCCTTCGCAATGGACTCCTGTTTTTTTACGGCGCTCACATCTACGCCGCCCAGCATCATCAACGGATCCGACCGCCGTCCTCTTATGCTCTCCAGCATTCCGGCGTAATTGGTTATGACCGTAATCCCCTCTGCGGCGTAATCCTGAAACACGCTGAATTGCAGCTTGGTTATATTTGGCACATCTTCCAGGCAGAGACCCTGCATGAGCCTTTGCGCTGTGCCGAGGCATACCATGAGCTTTGCCGACTGGCGTATCTTCAGCGCGTTAAATGTTATGTTGGAAAGCTCCTTTATACGGCCGCTGCGAGCCACCTCCTCGCCAAAAAAGAAGGTATTCACCCGAGAGAAATTTATCCGAAACGGCACTCCCGCGCTCAGTACGGTTATTGCGTCAAAAAGCGTGTCGCCTTCGGCAGATATTATCTCAGCGCCGCCCGTTGATGTCTGCTCGGACCCGGACACGTCCTTTTGTACCAGAAACGTAACATTGAACCTGTACTGAGAACCCTTGTCAAAGCCTATGCCCACAACGTATATATAATCGTCCGCCTGAACGGCGCCAAGACAGCCGCTCATATTCATGCACAGCACAAGCGCAAGTATCATCAAGGCTGCCTTTTTCATACCTTGCCGCTCCTGACTGTCATGCCGCGTCTTACGCTCAGTACAGCCGCCGCTATCAGCGGCAGGGATATTACCGTCCAGCCCCATCTGCCCACATTATAATAGAGCATGCGGAACTCATCGTAATGTCCTTCGGACTGCATCACTACCGCGCAGCCTGTCATAACCGTAAACGCCACTACTCCCGGCCGTGTGTCCTTCGGGCCGAAGCACCTGCACCACAGCATCGCGCTGCCATAAATGTAATATGCCGCCGTAGTTATGCCCGCCATGAGCCAAAAGAAGAGCGAGAGATTGTCCATTCTGAAAAGATACCCCTCCTCCACCATTATCATCTCCATCCGGTAAAGCGGAAAGAGCATATCCGCAAGGTCTATATAGTCGAACGCCATCGCTATTGCAAACTGGGTCAACGCGGTAAACGCAGCCGCACATACCGCGCCTATAAGGCAGGAGCTTTTGGCGAACCGCATTCCGCAAAGCTTATCCGTAACTGTAAGCAGCGCCATCATCGCCCCAAAAGTACGCAGCAGGTTATGCAGCGTCAGCCTGCCTATATCCCCCAGCGAATTGCCGGGAAATGGCGAAAGCCTGTAAATCGCATAGCTCTTATAGGGTATCAGGAGCGCCGCGAGCACCGCCGCCGCGAACATGGGCAATATGAGCAGCGTAGTACGTGATATGCATTCAAGACCCATAAAGCTGAGCAAAAGCGACGTGAGCAGCACCCACAGCGCTATCTCCCAATATCCGGAATTGTAAAACACAAAGCTGTGTATCATGTTCACAAAGTCTGTAAGTATGAAGAACGCGCTTGCGATAAACAGTAAAATAAGGGGTATTGCAGCTATACGTCCTACTACTCTGCCAAAGGCGGCCGTAAAAAGTTTGTCCAGCGTATCCGCACCGCTTTTTTCCATGGCCGACATTATCACCATCACCGCAGCGAGAGATACCAATATGGAAAGGGGCATCCATATATAAGTACTGTTTCCGCCGCTGTACGCCTGCTGTGAATCCATGGCAAAGACCGTGGCGGTGAACAGGGATACGCCTACCATCGCGGCGCTCTCCTGCCTTCCTATCCTGCTTGGGCCTATATTCAAAGCAGTTCCCCCTCTCTGGTGTTTATGTAGTCGTCGGTCTTTGCGTGCATGGTTATTCTGCCCCGCACTATAGCGGGCCGCTTGCTGTATGTCTTGGGCGATGCCGGGGTAAGGAATGGTATGCCGAAGCTTTTAAGAGACGCCATGAGAGCGAAGAAGGCTACCAGCATGCAGCTCATGCCAAGAAGTCCTCCAATCCATGCAGCTATCACAAATGCTGCCCTTATATACGAAGCGGATATCTGCGTGGCATAATCCGGTATGCAGAAGTTGCCAAGCCCGGACAGGGCCACAACTATCAGCATGACAGAGCTCGCAAGATTTGCGCTTACCGCCGCCTGGCCCAGTATAAGGCCTCCTATTATGCCAATGGCCTGGCCTATGCTGCCCGGCACCCTAAGGCCAGCCTCCCGTATAAGCTGGAACACAAGCAGCAAGAACAGCAGCTCAAGGCCCATCGGCGCAAATACCATTTTTCGCGAGGCCACAACGGTGCTAAGCGCCTCTGTTGACATCATTCCCTGATGGTACAGCACCAGCGATAAGAAGTATCCCGGCAGAAGTATGGATATCAACGCCCCAATATAGCGCACCAGCCGCACCACCGTACCCTGCATCTGCCTCAGATATACGTCCTCCGAACTGCTCATAAGCGTAAACAGCGTTGTAGGCATTATATTTGCAAATGGGCTGCCGTCTAACAACACAGCCACATACCCCTGCATTATGTGCGACGCCGTTCTATCCGGCCGTTCTGTGGTCAGCACCTGCGGGAACGGCGACAACGGGTGGTTTTCGGTAAGCTGCTCCAGTACGCCTATATTTGACATCATTCGTGTCTGCACGCCGGCGATGCGCCGCTTAACCTCCTGCACCAGCGCCGGGTTTGCACTGCCGTCAAGATAAACTATTACCGCCTTTATGTGATTCTGAACGCCTATCTCCCGCATCTCGCACACAAGATCTTCCCGGCGTATCATGCGTCTCAGAAGGGTTATATTCGTCCTGAGGTTCTCGTTAAAGCCTTCCTGCGGCCCCCTGACCACCTTTTCGTTTTCCGTGGTTCCTACAGAGCGATGCTCGTAACCCCGGGTGTCTATTATTACCGCCCGTTCCTCATCTCCTACGAACATCACGGTCTGCCCGTCTGTTATCGCCCGTTTTACCTTATACCAATCGTTCTCCACGGATACGTCGCTGGCGGTCAGCACGTTTTTAATCATATAATCTATGTACGGAGGCTTATCGGGCAAAGGCTTTTTCATTGTCTCCCGCAGCACATAATCGTTTATGGTTTCCGCATCTGCCATGCCGTTCATGAATACCGCCGCCGCCTCCACCCGCCCGCCTGCGGCAAAGCGGCGTATTATTATGTCAGGATTTATATCCGCCCGAAAGCTTTCTTTAATTCGGCCAATGTTTTCGGAAAACGAGGGAGCTACTGTCTGTTTTTCTTCCTTCTTCTGCTCCTCCGCGTACCGCCAGCCGCCAAAAAAGCCCGGCGCCCCCTTTTCGGTTTCCAGCAATTCAAACTCGCTGCGCTTCCTAGTGAAGCCCAGCGCCAAGGCTATCTTCTTTATTCCGTTCATACCCTGCCCTCCCATGCAAAACTTCTGCGATATATATAGAAGTATCTGCCATAGGGGACAAAAGTATGCAGCACAGGCAAATATCCCCTGAGAACGCAGCGCGCCCTCAGGGGATATTCAGATTAAATTATGCTGTTTTTATTTTGCTTTGCCAGCCCGATAAGCCTCCTGTACGCAGGCCTGATGTCTCGGGCATGCCTTGCTGTTAGCGTGCACCTTGGAGTTAAGAAGGTGTATGCAGAAGTGGCCGTCAAAGCCGTTGCTCTTGGTAGGGTTTGCCATATGAGGCATGGTATGCATGCTTGCAGCCACAGTCTTGCCGTTGTATGTAACCCATATGGGGCGCCTGTTCCACGAAAAGCCCTCCAGGCTCTTCATTACGGCGGTGTCTTCTTTTGTTATAGGCTCGCTGTCCGCGTGATACCAGCCGCCGAAGCGCCTTGCACGGAAGCTTTTGCCGGTACGCACATCAGTCACCGTAAACTTGGCGCCCTTGTTCAGCCATTCACTGCCGCCCTTGAACCAGTCCAGCAGCACTACGCTGCCCTTGAGCTTGGTAAACGTGGCGTTTTCCTTTGTGAGCTTGTTGGTGCTGTCGAATACGGAATTGAGCGTCTCGGCTCCGGCGATCCCGTCCGCCGAGGAAAGGCCCGCTTTTTTCTGGTATTCAAGCACCGCCTTGCGGGTAGCGCTATCGTATACGCCGCTCATGTCCCGCTTTGACATAAAGCCGCGATCGTACAGCTTCTTCTGCAGCCGCTCCACCTCTTCGCCCTCCATGCCGGTGCGGAGCATGCTTCCGGACGCGGTGTTGGAGCCGGTGAGCGTCAGGTGGGTGCGGTAAACATAGCCCGTGGCGTCATCGGCAACCACATAGAACCACTCGCCAAACACCGCCTTTATGCGCACGCCCTTGCCCGCTGTTAACTGCTTTACAGCGTAGGTATCCTCGCTGGGGCCTCCGCGTATATATGTGCCGTCGTCCAATACATACGCGCCGCGGCTGCCGGAAGAATTTGAAAAGATGTAATCCTGGCGGATATAGCCCACGGTTCCGCTTTTGAGCATTATCCTGTACCAGCCGTTTTCCACCGCCAGCACCTCTACTTCGCTGCCCAGCTCAAGCGTTCCAATGGCGTTGGATTCCTTATCAGGGGATTCCCTGAGGTTGACGCCGTCAGCCGTGATTATACCGGTATCCGCTGCTAGCGCCCCTGTACAGACCGCAAGAAGCAGCAGCACTGCGGCAGCGCCTGCCATGCGTTTAAGCTTCATCGTTCCTCCTCCGCTCTTATCATTTCCCCCAGCCGCCCTATATCCTCCGCCAGCGTATCAGCCAGTGCACGGTTGTAAATCACGCTTGCGGGATGATACTGTGGCGAAAGCAGCATTCCTTTTCCTTCTATGGTCACGCTTATGCTTCTGCCGTGCAGTTCCCCGACAGTGCGTATTCGCTCGCCCGCCAGCGTTAAAACGGCTTTAAGGGGAGTATTGCCGAGGGTAACTATTATGCGCGGCGAAAGCAGGCAAAGCTCGCTTTTCAGGAGCGGCAGCCCCGCTTTCAGCTCCGCGCCCGCGGGGGTACGGTTGGATACGCTCTTCGGCTTTACATTCACGGGGCGGAACTTTACGGTATTGGTAATATACACCCGGCTTCTGTCTATACCTGCGCCGCTTAAAAGCGCATCGAGCTGCTTGCCCGCCTTGCCCACGAATGGCCGCCCCTGCTTTGCCTCGTCTCCTCCGGGTGCCTCGCCTATCAGCATCACCAGCGGGTTCACCGGCCCCTCCCCAAATACCGGGTGGGAGTAATCACCACGGCCGTCGGCTGTTTCAGCTATGCGCAGCCGCTCTTTTTCGTAAAGCTCAACAAGGCCCATATTACCACCCTGCGCCTACGGGCGGGTTTTCCTCGTATATGGCATTGAAGTTGAGTCGCAGCTGCTCAGTAGCCCGCTTAATATATTCGGTAAGTGAGGCGTTCACGTAATCCTCGAGATCCTGCATTCCCTGTATGAGGGTATTCCTGTCCGTATCCGAGATATTCTGAACGTTGTTCAGGTAGTTCCCTATCTCCCTTATGAGCCGCTGCGCCTCCTGTTTGGCATTTTGCAGATCCTCGTTGCCTCCGCCGTAGTTATACCACGAAGGCGTATGCAGCGAGCAGGTCGCTCCCATACTTCCCCCCTCCATCGTCATTGCGTACTCCTCGGAGGTTACGCCGGTATAAACGGCATTTGGTATGTACTGTTTGACCAATATGGGATCAATGTCCGCATACATGGAGTCATTGTGTATCAGCACCACAGAACCCGATATAACATTATAACAATAGGGCGATGCGAGCTGGCCGCTATCCTGACATATACTGGTCTGCACATGCATATCGCATACCTCGGCAGGCGCCGCGTCCTTTGCGAACCAGTCCGTCACTGGAAGATGCCCTGCGGAGTCGGCATAGCAGGCATCAGTGGCAAGCTTGCCGGATATGGAGCAGACGGTGCACTTTTCAAGCCCTATCTCGTTGGGGGATTCATCGATTATGGGTTTATTCTGCAATTCCTCATGTATCTTTGACATAAAGGCCTTCCACAGGGGTGCCGCGTATTTGCCGCCGGTGGACTTGCTCTTGAGCTTTGGCGTAAAGTCATCGTGGCCTATCCATACGGTAGCTGTATAGTAGGGGGTCATACCTGCAAAGTACACGCTGCCGTAATCCGAGTTGGTACCGGTCTTGCCCGCCACTGTCATGCCGGATATTTTCGCGTTGGTACCAGTGCCGGAGTTTACCGCCTCTGTGAGTATATCCACCAGCATATAAGCCGTTGACTTCTTAAATACGGTATGCTTTTCCCTTATCTCGTCAGCGTCGAGTATGACCTTGCCGCTTTCGTCCACTATCCTCGTAAAGGACAACGGTTCCTGATACTCGCCCCCGTTTGCAATCGCTCCGTATGCCGCCGCCATCTCTATGGGGGTTATGTTCGTGGTGCCCAGCGCCATGGCGGAGCCCGTCTTCGATATGCGTGACGGATCTACTCCCAGCAGCTCAAGATAATTTGCGCTGTTGTCAAAGCCCACGTGTTCAAGAAGCGTCCTCGCCGCCGCCACGTTGAGGGAATTCACCACGCCCTGCCTGAGCGTCAGAGGGCCTATGTAGCTTTCACTGCCTATGTAGGGGTAGCCCTTTTCGCTGTCCCATCCCTCGATCGGGCAGGGGAAATTTTTAATTATGGTAGCCGGGGAAGCACCCATATCCAGCGCCGGCCCGTATACCGCCAGAGGCTTTATGGATGAACCTACCTCCGACGGGCTCTGCGCCCTGTTAAGTCCCTTTTTTATGGTGGGGGTGTCCCTTCCGCCTACTATGGCCCTAAGCTCGCCGGTGTGGTAATCGAGCACCACAGCCGCTGCCTGAGGCTCGATAGTAGTTATGGTGTTGCCGTCGGCGCTGGTCTCTGTCTTTGTGGCCGTGCTGGGGTCTGCAAGCTGTGGATATTTCTCCCATGTAGAGAGGGTATCCTGTACCATGTGCTGCATCTCCGTATCCACAGTGAGATAAATATGGTATCCACCTGTGCGCAGCTCATTCTCTATTGCGGAACGATTGGCGCGCGTATCCAGCATATCCCGCTGCTTGAGGAGATGCGTAACTATGTCACGAATGCCGTATTCGACGAAATAAGGCATATCGTACAATTCTGTGCTGGCGGATTTTTCCTTTATGTTCACCCGCTCGTTCAGCGCAGCCTCGTACTGCTCATGGGTTATGAAGCCGCCCTCGTACATGGCCAGCAGCACCACATTGGTGCGTCTGTCGGTGACGTACATCTGGTTGTTATTTTCGAGGGAGTACTTATACTGCTCCTCGGTTATGCCCTTGGAATTATGCAGCTCCTCCAGCTCCTGCCGCGCAGAGTCGCTCAGCGTCCTCGTATAGGTATTGGAGCGCGGGTTGGTATAGTAGGGCTTTTGCACCATTCCGGCGAGCATGGCGCACTCGCGTATGGTAAGCTCGCTCATCTCCTTGCCGAAATAGTCCTTGGCGGCGGTCTTAAAGCCGTAGTTGGAGGCGCCCAGGTATACGTCGTTCATGTACGCCGCAAGTATCTCATCCTTATCCATGATATCCTCGAGCTCCATGGAAAGGTAAGCTTCCTTTATCTTGCGCTTGTAGGACTGCTCGTTGGAAAGCACCTTATTCTTTATAAGCTGCTGGGTTATTGTGCTGCCGCCGTGGGTATCGGTATTGCGCAGGGTATTTATAACGGCGGAAAACAGCCTCTTGTAGTCCACGCCGTCATGCTTGTAGAAGCGCACGTCCTCTATGGAAATCAGGGCATTCTTGAGCATATCCGGTATCTCGCCTATATCCGCCCAGTCCCGATATTCCATGCCGGCGTAAGTGGTTATGAGCTTGCCGTCCTTGTCGTATATGTAGGAAGTCCTGTCGCTCTTGGTGAGCTGTGCAGGATCTATGTCCTCGGTAGTCTCGATGTATGCCTTGGCAACGCCTGTAACGAGGCCCAGCCCCGCGCTTCCGGCGATAATTACGGTCACCGCCATGACCTTGAGCACGGTAAACAGCAGCTCCAGAATAAAGCTGCGGCTGCCTCTGCGCTCGGTAAACAGCTCCTCGTCCACCTGCTTTTCACTTTTGCGGCCAAGCAGCTCCTTAATTTTATTTATGACGGACTCTATCCGGCCCGCCACGTCCCGCTTTTCCCGCTCCGGCGCGTCCTCGGGCGCTTCCTCCCGCCTGTGCCGCCTCGGCATATCTATACGGGTGGTGCCGCCTTCCTGCTCCGCCCCGTCAAAGCCTCTGTCCTTATTCTCGAAATCGTCCATTTATATTGTTTGCCTTTCATAAAACAGCCCGGCCCATGGGCCAAGCGCTGCTATCTTCATTATATTTGGGTGTATTATAGCATATTTCACTGTCCTTTCTCAATACGCCACGGCCGGCATATAATGAATTAACAATCAGTTCATGACTTTTTATGTCGAAGGACAAATTTCAAAAGGAGCGGCAATATGGAAAACTGTGGAGATATATCTTCGAGGAAGCGCAGGAAACCATACATAAGAAAGCTCTGCCTCGCCCTTGCAATGCTGACTGCCGTTGGCATAGTATGGCTCATCATATCCGTAAACAACAGTATGCGTCCCGCCCTCGCAAACCTTGCAGAGACCCGCATAAATTCCATTGCCACGGAAGCCATGAATCAGGCTATAACCGAAAGCCTCAACAGCGGCTCAGACTATGACTGCCTCATAACCTCATATGACAACGGCGAAAAAGTCTATATGCTCCAGGCTGACGCAAGACGCATGAACCTGCTGGCATCCGAGTGCTGTGCCGCAGCACAAAAACGCATAGCAGAAGTTGGGGAGCAGGGCGTATCCTTGCCTCTGGGCACCGTGTCCGGGATCACCTACCTTACCGGCCGCGGACCCCGGATAAGGGTCACCTTCACCCCCGCAGGCAGCGTATACAGCGAGTTCTGCTCCACTCTTTCCTCCTCAGGCATAAACCAGTCCCTGTACAGGGTAAACCTAAGGCTCACCGCAAGCATACGGCTTATTATGCCCGGCATATCCCGGAGCATAAAGGTAAGCTCCGAGGCGGCCATAGCCGAAAGCATAATCGTAGGCGAGGTTCCGCAGGTATACACCAACGTAGAGAGCACAGATGATATGCTCAACCTTATACCCACAGAACCGCTGGATTGATTTTACATTTACACATATGGCGCACGGGACTTGCCCATGGTATAATTGTGCCATGAAAAAGCTGACGGTATTTATACTTACAATATGTGTGCTGTTTGCGGCGGCAGCGGCCAATGCGGCGTCGCCCTCACTGGCTCCGGACGTTACGCCCTCGCCCACGCCTGCTCCAAACCCGGCCATAACGCCTTACGCCGGCAGTGTGCCAGCGTTTTCCGGCCTTATCGGCATGAACTATTCCGGAGACGACGTGGTGCGTGTGCAGATACGCCTGCGGGATCTCTGCTACTTCAATTTCAAGCCCACCGGAATTTACCAGAGCATGACCGCCAACGCAGCAAAGGCCTTCCAGCTCAAGCACACCACCGATGACGGCGTGCCCATGATATCAGACGGTACCATAGGCGACCAGACCATGACCATACTCTTTCGCCACGGTGTGAGCAGAGCGGATATAGCGGCCAATATACCCATAGGCACCAGCCAGGTAAAGGACGGCGCCGTAAAAGGCGAGGCCATGGTATGGAGCGATGTAAAGGCCGCCCTGTCCGTGGGCAGTTCCTATCTCGTTACCGATTACAATACCGGCTCCACCTTCTACCTCCAATACGCAGGCGGTGAAAACCACGCCGAGATGGAGGTCAGAGATTCCCAAAGCTCCGCCGCTGTGAGAGAGGTGTTCGGCGGTGAGTTCAACTTTTCAAAGAGGGCTGTAACTGTCACCATAAACGGCAAGCAGATAGCCGCATCGCTTCAGGGCTGGCCCCACGGCAGCGATACCATATCTTCCAACGACATGAACGGGCATATCTGCCTTTACTTTGACGGCAGCCTTTCCCACGTAGGCTCGCTGCCAGATGCCGAGCATCAGGAGCTTGTATACAGAGCTTCTGGCCAAAGCTGATCTTTAAGCGCGCAAAAGCCGGGAATATTTCCCGGCTTCAGAGTGTCAAAAAAGTGGCTGAATGCCACTTTTTTGAGTTTTACGGGTTTTGCCTCTCGCATTCGCTCCCGGGCGGCAAAATCCGCAAAGTACGAAAACCTCTGGGTTTTCATCCGTTCTGACGCACATGTCGTCAGAGCCGGATTAAACATAAGGGGCTGCGGCCCCTTATCAACCCTGGGGTTTTTTGACAGACTGAAGCCGGGAATATTTCCCGGCTTATTATTAATCTCTTAAGCCCGCCCTGGCATCAAGTTCTTTATTGAGTATATCCGCCGCCTTGTCTATCACTGCTATCTCCTCCGGCGTGAGCTGCTCCAGAACGTTCCGTGTTATGGTCCTTACATTTTCCTCCAGCATGTCGCTGTAACCGTAGAACTTCTCGGAAAGCTCAAGGTTGTATTCCCTGCCGTCCTCTTGCGAGGGCTGCCGTATTATATATCCCTTTTTCATGAGAGAATTGACCTTATATGTGGCGTTCGACTGGGATATTCCTATGAACCGGGCAAATTGTCCTATTGTTGGTCTGCCCAGAGCGTATATTATCTCAAGCGAAAAAACCTCCATGGCACTGAGGCTCCCATCTCTTTCCCTTACTCGGGTAAATATTTTGCGATAGAATTCCAGTCTCAGCTTTTGAAAGGTCTTTAGCATTTTTTCAAGCATCATTCAGATTACGGCCTCGTATCCGGGCGAATCGCCCTGTTGTCATGTATCTTAATATATCACATTAGGACTTTATCATTTTTTCCCATTCCTGTCAACGCGGCCTTTTTCTCTCTTTTTTCCTTGTATTTCATATATGTAGCCATGCCGCCGCGCATATGCCGCTCGTCCTTGTTTTTTTGCAGCACTTCGCGTACCTGCTCCGCCACATTGGGGTCGATATATCTGAGACGCTCGCTCATATCCTTGTGAACTGTAGACTTGCTTATACCGAACTTCTTTGCGGCCTGTCGTACTGTAGCTCCGCTCTCGACTATATAATTCGCAACTTCCAATACCCTGTCCTCTATATATTCGTACATTTAGCCTTACCCCCAATATGCTTTGGTAAAGCTTATGAGCGGCATACGCCATGTATGCGGGACAGGGCTGCAATTATTTTTTGCAGTCAAAGGGAATGCATCGCGCCCGTTGTTTTTGATATGTTTTACTTTTTCGGCATACTAAAAGAAGGCCTTACGGCCTTCTTTAAATTTACTGCATTACTTGTTTTCCTTGATAGCAGCCTGTGCTGCCGCAAGGCGGGCTATAGGTACGCGGAAGGGGGAGCATGATACGTAGTCCAGACCTACCTTATGGCAGAACTCGATGCTGGAAGGATCTCCGCCGTGCTCGCCGCAGATTCCCATGTGAATGTCGAAACGGGTCTCACGGCCCATCTTGGCGGCCATTTTTACCAGCTTGCCAACGCCCTTCTGGTCGAGCTTGGCAAAGGGATCGTTCTCGTAGATCTTCTTGTCGTAATAGGCGTTCAGGAACTTGCCCGCGTCGTCACGGCTGAAGCCGAAGGTCATCTGAGTCAGGTCATTGGTACCGAAGGAGAAGAACTCGGCTTCCTTTGCGATCTCATCGGCAGTAAGCGCCGCGCGGGGGATCTCTATCATGGTGCCTACCTTGTAGTCCAGCTTGAAACCGGCCTTTTCCATCTCTTCGTTGGCAGTCTTGGTGACAATCGCCTTAACGTATGCAAGCTCCTTCGCATCGCCTATGAGAGGGATCATTATCTCGGGTACCAGGTTCCAGTCGGGATGCTTCTTCTGCACGTTGATGGCTGCGCGAATGACCGCGCGGGTCTGCATTGCAGCGATCTCGGGGAAGGTAACGGACAGGCGGCAGCCGCGATGACCCATCATGGGGTTGAACTCGTGGAGGCTGGCAATAATGGCCTTTATCTGCTCAACGGTCTTGCCCTGCGCCTTTGCAAGCTGCTCAATGTCTGCTTCCTCGGTGGGAACAAACTCGTGAAGTGGAGGATCCAGGAAACGGATGGTTACAGGGTAGCCCTCCATTGCCTCATATATGCCCTCGAAGTCGCTCTGCTGCATGGGCAGCAGCTTTGCAAGAGCAGTCTCGCGCTCCTGAACGGTATCGGAGCAAATCATCTCGCGGATAGCCTCGATGCGGTCGCCCTCAAAGAACATATGCTCGGTGCGGCAGAGACCGATGCCCTCTGCACCCAGTTCACGGGCCTTCTTAGCATCGTGAGGAGTATCGGCGTTGGTGCGCACGCTGAGCTTGCGGTACTTGTCCGCCCAGCCCATGATGCGGCCGAACTCGCCGCTTATGGAAGCGTCAACAGTGGGTATAACGCCGTCGTATACATTGCCGTTGGAACCGTCGAAGCTTATCCAATCACCCTCGTGATAGGTCTTGCCAGAGAGGGTAAAGCACTTGTTTGCTTCGTCCATGGTGATGGCAGAGCAGCCAGATACGCAGCACTTGCCCATTCCGCGGGCTACTACCGCAGCGTGGCTGGTCATGCCGCCGCGCACGGTCAGTATGCCCTGTGCGGCCTTCATGCCTTCTATGTCCTCGGGGCTGGTCTCAAGGCGTACCAGTACAACCTTCTCACCCTTTGCGGCCTCAGCCTTTGCATCTTCGGCAGTGAATACGATCTTGCCGGAAGCAGCGCCGGGAGATGCGCCGAGAGCCTTACCTATGACTTCTGCCTTCTTGGCCGCTGCGGCGTCAAACTGGGGATGGAGCAGAGTATCAAGGGTGCGGGGCTCTATCATGGCCACAGCTTCCTGCTCGCTTATCATGCCCTCGTCCACCAGATCGCAGGCGATCTTCAGTGCGGCGGAGGCGGTACGCTTGCCGTTGCGGGTCTGGAGCATGTAGAGCTTCTGGTTCTCTACGGTGAACTCCATATCCTGCATGTCGCGGTAGTGCTTTTCAAGTATATTGCAAACATCTTCAAACTGTGCAAATGCCTTGGGGAACTTCTCCGCCATCTCGCTGATGGGCATAGGAGTACGGACACCGGCCACAACGTCCTCGCCCTGAGCGTTGGTCAGGAACTCGCCAAACAGCTTCTTTTCGCCGGTGGCGGGGTTGCGGGTGAATGCAACGCCGGTACCACAGTCATCACCCATGTTACCGAATGCCATCATCTGTACGTTTACAGCGGTGCCCCAGGAGTAAGGTATGTCGTTATCCCTGCGGTATACGTTGGCACGGGGATTATCCCAGCTGCGGAATACGGCCTTTATGGCATAGAGGAGCTGATCCTTGGGATCGTCGGGGAAATCCTTACCTATCTTCTTCTTGTATTCGCCCTTGAACTGATGGGCAAGGGTCTTGAGGTCATCGGCCGTGAGCTCGGTGTCCATGGTGACTCCGCGCTCTGCCTTGAGCTTATCTATGAGCTGCTCAAAGTACTTTTTGCCAACCTCCATAACTACGTCGGAATACATCTGTATGAAGCGGCGATAGCAGTCCCATGCCCAGCGGGGGTTGTTGGACTTCTTTGCTATCACCTCTACCACCTGCTCATTGAGGCCCAGGTTGAGTATGGTATCCATCATGCCGGGCATAGAGGCCCTGGCGCCGGAACGGACGGATACCAGCAGGGGATTCTCACTGTCGCCGAACTTCTTGCCGGTAATCTTTTCCAGCTTTCCGAGGTATTCGAATATCTCAGCTACGATATCTTCGTTGATCCACTTTCCGTCCTCATAGTACTGAGTGCAGGCTTCGGTAGTCACGGTAAATCCCGGAGGAACAGGCAGACCCAAGCCGGTCATCTCGGCCAGATTTGCGCCCTTGCCGCCCAACAGCTCACGCATCTGGGCGTTGCCTTCGCTAAAAAGGTATACGTACTTCTTCTTACTCATTTGTTTCCTCCATACTAAAATTTTTATATTTAATAATTTTTAGCAAAAATAACATTACCTAATCATTTCAGGCAATATTGTATTATACTCTTTTTTTCTTTGGGAAGCAATAAAAAATATGACGATTTTGACGGAAGAATTGCATTTTTATTTGTTATTTATAAGACAATTGACGGCATTGATGCATTTTTACATGGTGCCTATCCTATAGAAGGACTTCATTCTCCGTTCCAGTATGTGTTCTGCGTAGCCGCCGGCTGCTTGGCGCAGCTCAGCGCGCACCTTCTCCGGAAGCGCCACCCTGTTCATCTCGTCATCCCCGAGCAGCAGCATTCGCCGCATGGCCTCCAATGACAGAGGGCTTATTCGTTTTGAGTCGCCTATCATGCAGTCGCTGCAAACGGCCCCGCCCGCCTCAGGGTCAAAGCCCATGCGGACATGGCCGCGAATATCCTGCCCACAGCATGCGCAGGAGGTTATGGCTGGGGTATAGCCCAGCAGCGCCAAACACTTGATAGTAAAGCATATGGCGAGATCCATGGGGTCTTTATCGGTAAATGCCATGTAGCTCAGCGCATAGTATAAAAGCTTGAGCAGGCCGCCGCTCTTTTCACCCTCTGGGGCAAGATCATTCACCAGCTCCAGCGCATGCATACCGGCGGCAAATCTGTCCATATCCTGTCTCAGCGGGTAAAAGCTCTCCCGTACCTCGCAGGAGTCCACGGTATATTTGCCCTGCCGCTCAAACAATACGAATTCGCCGTAGACAAAAAGCTCGGCGGCGCTTAAAAGGGGGCTGTTCTGCCTCCTGCACCCTCTTGCCGCCGCACCTATGATGCCGTTATCCGTCATTATGTTGACCATTCTGTCATTATCCCGGTAGTTTGCATAGCGGGTGACTATGCCCGAGACCTTCTTTGATGACATATTCGCCCACTCCTTCCATTAATTATCCGGCTTGCAAGACGACCAGATGCAGATACTAAGCTATAATCAAAAACAGGACGGTCGCATCACATGAAGCAGAACGATACCAGCAAAAGTATCACCCAATCCAGGCACGACTCACCATGGCAGAGGTTTCTCCGCACAGGCAGCGTGGAGGATTACCTCGCCTATAAAAAAAGCCTTACGGGGCGGCCGTAAAGCCGCCCCGAGATTTATTCGTAGCCCAGCTCCTTCATTACTGAGGTACTGTTGCGCCAGTCGTTCTTCACCTTTACCCATAGCCGAAGGTTTACCCTGGTACCAAGCAGCCACTCCATGTCCTTGCGTGCCTCGCTGCCTATTCTTTTCAGCATGCTTCCCTGACGGCCAATGATTATGCCCTTGTGGCCTTCCCTCTCGCAGTATATGGTGGCCCACACGTCGTACACTCCGTCGTCCCGAAGCGCCATCTTGTCCACGCCAACGCCTATGCCGTGGGGAACCTCCTCTTTGAGCAGCGTCAGCGCTTTTTCCCGTATTATCTCGCCGCATATAACACGCTCCGGCTGATCAGTGACCATGTCCTCCGGAAAATACTGAGGGCCTTCCACAAGGCAGGCCTTAAGGGCTGCCTCCAGCTTGTCCATGCCCCTGCCATCGGCGGCGGATATCTTGATTATCTCTTTTATGAAGCCCTCTTTTTCAAGGCGCTCCCTTGCGGTCTCGATATTATCCAGCGTAGCCGCGTCCGCCTTGTTTATGGCGGCTATCACCGGCGCGCTAACTGTGCGCAGCTTTTCTATTATGGCCTCGTCCTTTTCGCGTATGCCGTTCACGGCGTCCACCATGAAAAGTATGGCTTCCACCTCGTTGAGCGAATCGTATGCCACCTTTACCATATATTCGCCCAGCTTGTTTTTGGGCAGCGTAACGCCGGGCGTGTCCAGAAATACCATCTGATACCCCTTGCGGCTGACTACGCCCATTATCCTGTTACGGGTAGTCTGCGCCCTCTGGGAAACTATGGACACCTTCTGCCCCACGAAGCGGTTCATCAGGGTGCTTTTGCCTACGTTTGGGCTGCCTATTATGGTCACAAACCCGGAAAGGTACTTTGGTTCAGCCGTCATTTGAGATTCCTCTTTGTAAAGGCCTCGGGCAGCAGCGCGCTCAGCTCCATTATCTTATACTCGCCTTCTTTATTTGCGCATATTACCGGCATATCAGGCGCGCAGAATTCAGCCAGCACCTGACGGCACACCCCGCAGGGCACGGCGTAGTCGTCACCGTCCCATATTATGGCCAGCGCCTCGAATTCACGCTCTCCCTCGTATACTGCCTTGAACATGGCTGTACGCTCGGCGCAGTTGGTAGGGGTATACGCGGCGTTCTCTATGTTGCAGCCAAGATAATAGGCGCCGTTCTTTGCCTTGAGGCAGGCGCCCACATGAAACTTTGAATATGGCACATATGCCCTTTCCCTCGCTTCATTCGCCATGCGGATCATGTTCTTTATTTCGTAATCGTGTATCTCCATCATCTTTCTACCCCGATATAGTCAAGTATTTCGTCCTGGAGGGCAAACATGTTCTTTGAGTCCTCATCGGTCATATGGTCGTATCCAAGGAGGTGCAGCGTGCCGTGCACAGCCAGAAAGCTTAGTTCCCTCCTTATCGAGTGACCGTATTCTTCGGCCTGAGCAACAGCCCTCGGGTAGGATATCACCAGATCTCCAAGAAATCCGTCGGGAGGCGCCAATATCTCCTCCCCCTCCTCTGACGGAAAGCTTATCACGTCGGTAGGCCGGTCAACATTGCGGTATTCCTTATTGATGCCGTGTATGGTTTCGTCGTCCACCACCGTTACCGAAACGCTACCCTCTCTATGCTGTTTTTTCAGCGCGCCCTCTATGGCGGCCGCTATTATGTCCGCCGCTTCATCCGGGACGTCGGTCCGTATTTGTATCTCCGTCATTCCTTCTTCGCCTCCTCAGGATACTCTATTCTGTCGTGCATAAGCCCGCCGAAGGTGCGTATAAAGCTCTTTTCTATGCTGCTTATATCCGCCAGCGTGAGCGGCACCTCGGAAAGCTGGTTTTCGCCGTCCGTCAGCTTGCCCCATATTATCTTATGCACCATGGCTTCCCGTGCCTCCCTGGTACAGTCTCCAAGGCTCCTTACAGCCGCCTCGCAGCAGTCCGCCAGCATGACTATCGCCCCCTCCCGGGTGCTGGGCTTGTTGCCGGGGTAGCGGAAGCCCTTGGGGTTTACGTTGGGGTCGGTCTCCGCCGCCTTGCGGTAAAAGTATGTCATCATGGAGTTACCGTGATGCTCTGCCGCTATGCGCACCACCGCCCCGGGCAGCTTGTTCTTTGCAAGTATGGTGGCCCCGTCCTTCTGATGGGCGATTATTATCGAAGCGCTCTCCTGGGGAGACAGCGTATCGTGTATATTCTCGGCCTGCTGGTTCTCCTTGAAGTACTGGGGCCGCCTGAGCTTGCCAACGTCGTGGTAAGCCGCTCCAACCTTTGCCAGCAGAGCGTTTGCGCCTATCTTTTCCGCCGCGCCTTCGGCCAGCGCCGCAACGTTCATGCAGTGCTGATAGGTGCCGGGGGCATCGTACATGAGCTGCTTTAAAAGCGGGTTCCCGGTATTCAGCAGCTCGTTGAGCCGCGCCGGAGTCGCTATATCGAAAAGCTCCTCCCATATCGTCAGCGAGCCTGTGACGAACAGCCCCGAGAACAGCGCCGAAAACAGTACGCAGCCGGCGTATGTGAGTATCTCCCTTACAGTCGCGCCAAGGGCGATATATATCGCCGCCGTAACGGCAGGGCCTGCCCCTCCGCCTATGCCGGAGGCCGCTATCATTCCGCCTCTGGTATTGATGCGTTTGAGCGCGAACACCGAGGCTGCGCAGGAGGCTATGTTTGCCGCCATCATAACTGCGGCTGCCGTTGTAAATATGCCCTCCGTCCCTCCCGCAAGCACGGCGGATTCAAGCCCTAAAAGTACGCCTGCCGCCAGCGCGGTTTTGTGGTTCACGAGCTCGGCTATAAGCAGCACAGCCATAACCATTGGCGTAACATGGGGTTCAAGCATATTTCCAAGCACCTGCATCCACGGCATCAATGCAAGCTGTATACATACCATGGTCATAAGCTTTGCGCCGTCAAAGGTATCCCTCTGGTATACCGCCATGTAAACCGCGAACAGTATATAGGCTGCCGCTACGTATATCATGCTGCCTATCTGAGCCTGTGCCAGGTTCATCTCGGTGCCTTTCAACGCCTTACTTACAGCTACCGCCGCGCCGAGACAGGACAGCACCAGCGCCACAAGCAGTACCAATGCCGAAAGCGCGGCCCTCTGCCGCGACTCGAATGAGTTTTTATAATCACGCTGCTGCGACAATACTTTCGCCTCCTTGTTCGGTTTATTCGTATGTATATATGTATCAATCCCTGCTTCTGTGCTCATATTTATCGTAGGCAGTAATGATCTTTTGTACCATTTCGTGCCGAACCACGTCCTTATATGTTAGGAATACCCGGGCAATACCGTCCACTCCCTCCAGCACGTCCAGCGCGTGCACAAGGCCGCTCTTTTTGTCGCGTGGCAGGTCAATCTGGGTTATATCTCCTGTCACCACTACTCTTGAGCCCTCGCCAAACCGGGTAAGGAACATCTTCATCTGTTCCACGGTGCAGTTCTGCGCCTCGTCCAGTATTATATACGCATCGTTCAGGGTGCGGCCGCGCATGTATGCAAGAGGCGCTACCTCGATCACGCCCCGCTCGCTGAGTGCGTGGAAGTTCTCGCTGCCCAGGAAGTCGTACAGCGCGTCGTACAGCGGTCTCAGATACGGATCCACCTTATTTTGCAGGTCGCCGGGCAAAAATCCCAGCTTTTCGCCGGCCTCCACGGCAGGACGGGTAAGGATTATCTTTTCCACCTCTTTATTTTTATACGCAAGCACCGCCATGGCAACTGCCAGATAAGTCTTGCCGGTGCCCGCAGGGCCAACGCCAAACACAACAGTATTACGCTTTAGGGCGGATATGTACTTCTTCTGGCCCAATGTACGGCACTTTATTTTGCGGCCCTTATTTGTAAAGGCCACCACGTCGTCTATCAGCTCCAGTATGAGATCCGCGTTGCCCTCCTTTGCGAGGTCGATGGCGTACCTTATGCGGCTCCTGTCTATATTTTCCCCCTTGCGGAGCATGGCAAGCAGCTTGTCCAGCACCGTCTCAGCCAGTGCCGCGGCTTCCTCCGGCCCTGTTATGTCTATGCAGTCCGCCCCCGCCTTTATTACGGCACCCGTCTCTTCCTCTATCACCTTAAGGTTCTCATCGAACACGCCGAAAAGCCGTATGACCTCATCCATACTGTCCACGGCTACCGTATGCTTCTGCTCCTGTAAGGTCAATTCCTGCCGGTCCTCGTTCATTTACTTATCATATCTCCGATAACGGTTATATTTTGCTCCGCCACGATGTCCATGACACAGATAATTCCACCCTCGTCTGAACTGTATGCGGTCTTTTTTGATATTATACCCGCGTCCTTGGGCAGTTTCGCCCTGGCAAGCTCCTCTGCTCCCCTGAGCGCTGCAGCCTTTAATGCTTCCTCATCGGCCTTTGCCCGCTTATACACGAGTTCTGAATACTCCGCACGGCAAAGCGTTATAGGCAATATAGCGGCAAATCCGAAGCTTTCAGCCGTGCCTGTTTCATACTCCTCATATGGCGCTACACACGGAATTATTGTTTTTCCCTTCAGCTCTATCCAGAAGCCTGTCTGTTTTCTGCCGCTTGGCATCAGCATATCCTGCATCTCGTCCGCTCGGTATGAAAACCTGTGCAGCACCTCGGCAGTTACCTTGCCGCGGGCTTCCGTATATATGCCGTTGCCGAGGTCGCCGGATATCAGCAGCTCCCCCTTTTCCACAGCGTCGCCCGCATTGTGGTTAGCCTTTCCGGAAAGGGCGGTTATGGAGGTTATTATTCCGCTTTCCGCCGCGTATATGCTGCAGGGCTCGCCCGGAGTATACACCGGCACGTCCTCTTTTGCCTCTTTTACAGATATCTGCAGCACTACGCCCGTGAGCTCGGCTCCCGCCCATGCTATGCGGCTGTCGGAATTCTTTACGCCCTCGGCTATGGCGGCAGTATCCAGCTTCCCGCGCCCCGTTCCCGGCGATACGCCCATCTTATCCAGAGTCTTGTCTATCTCGCTCTGCTCTATCCTTCCGCAGCCCTCTATATCTATTATCCACATGAACCGGGAGGCTATAAGCAATGCCGATAGCGCTATCACCCAGCCGAAGGCCATAACGTACCTGCTGCCCATATGGCACAGCGCTACCGTCAAACCGTGCTTTTCCACTATCCTTATCCGGCAGGGGTACTGGCGCAGTATGGGCCGCAGCCTGTAAAAGCCCCCTATGCTTACGCTGAGGCGTATACTGCCGCGCCTTCGCGAAATATCCCATATCTCGATACCGCTTTTGGTTATGCTGTTTATAAGCCTCTCAGGATATGCTCCTTCGATATCAATAATAACATATCCCGCAATAGAATTCCAGATATTCGCCGCCACTGAGCTCCCTCCCGCCGGCCTTTTTGCCCTTTAATTCACACTTTATTCACTTATTTGGTGGGTTCATTCATAGGTCACTCCGGTAATGTACCCCTCTACCAGCATCTGCTCCCTGTCCAGCTCCCTTATTTCCAAATCTTTTCCATATACCGACAGCATACCTTCAGGCCCGGTCAGAGTAATGCCCTTCTCCGTATAGGCGTACACGCCGCGATGATTCTCTATCAGCGCCAGCCTGTGCCCAAGCATGGTTACCTTTGCTGTGGAACCGTCCGTCTCCATGGGCAGGCCAACCGCCATCATCGCGCCCGCAGCAGGATCCCTTCTTCGCCGCTTTTTATGTTTTCGCTTGTCATTCAGGTTCTTTTTCAAGGCATATTTCCCCCGTAAGGCATTCTATGCAGCATACGTCTCCATGATTACAGACAAGCAAAAGCCGCCGCGGTATGCGCGGCGGCTTTATCGTTACCATTGCTCTGCCATATCGAAACCCGATTCCGCCTTATATCCTTCTCTTTTGTATGTTTTTCCATCAAAAAGGCAGTATTTGCTGCCCCCTCCGGTATCCGCAAAGGAACAGTCCACGTAATACTTCTCTCCATCTATCTTTACCATGTTCCAGGCATGACCTTCGCCACCCTGCTCGCCTACTATCACATAGCACTCCAGGTCGAGGTAATCACACAGCGCCTTATACGCCATGGCGTATCCCGAGCAGACGGTCTTACCTTCTATCAGCGCCCCGTAGGCAGAGCGGCCTATGCGCATCTCCTTTGTAAGATTCTCTGCCTTGGTTGCATCGGATATGCCGTTATCATAGCTGGCGGCAGATATGACCTCACGGTACGCCGCTCTGTAGAGCTTTTCCGTTTCCTTGTGCTTCGCCATTATGCCGTCCCCGCGCCGGGCTATGTCCGCCTTCAGCTCCTGGCGAAGCTCGGCAAGCTCGCTCCCTCTCACCGGCAGCTCCAGCCGGCCAACTATTATGCGGCGGCCATCCTCCTCTGTGTATTGCTTATACCATATTTTATCCGCCTCGCAGGGCAATTCAGCGCAGTTTGTGGAGGCCATGCTTAAAACATCCAGCAGCTCCCCCTCCGTCATGCTGGCTCCGGTATACAGGACAGCCGCCTCCTTCTCGATATCCGTGCTCCATGCCTCTACCATGGCCTCGTACAGGGACCTTTTATCCACGGCTTCCGCCATCTTGCCCAGGGGTACGGCCCCTTCAGTATAATCCACCGTAAGTTCCAGCTCGGTCACGTCGCCGTAATCCGTCATCACCCAGCTTATCCTGTCGGTAAGGTATTCACAGGCATAGTTTTTCTGCTGTATGCCCACTATGGCGTCGTATATAAATTTGTCGAACTCTTCGATTGACGCCGCGCTTTCGAATAGATACAGCGCCTTTTTGCCGTCCCTTTGCAGCATATCCATAACGCAAAGCTCCGCGTCGTCCTCCGTTCGCCGGTATATCGTCAGTGCCGCGCCATCTCTCGGCATTGCAGCAAGCAGATCAGCGTCCTTCAGCACAATGTCATAAGCCGCGCTGAGATACCCTTTATACTGCTCGTATTCGGCGCTCACGCCGTCTACGAACCGCCGGCATACATATCCCCTGCGCCAGTCCTCGTTATCCAGCGGATCAAGGCCGGATATGCGGCCGAAGTACAGTGTTTCCAGCTTATTTTCGCCATTCAGAACCGCATTTTCGATATTTGCGGCAAGGCTGTCCGCCCTATACTCCTCCGGATATATGCCCTTTACGGCAAGCTGCTCAGGGGACACGCCGCAGCCCGTTAGCAGCACCGGAACAATTATCGCAATTAATAGTATTTTTACCCTGTTTTTCTTCAATTTTCCTCCGTTTCGATATGGCGCTACATCACCCTGTCGGCATTTATCTCCCCGCAGTAATCCCATGCCATCATCTGCCTCACCTTATCCATGTCGTGGGTATGCCCCAGCACCCACATCAGCTTCGTCACCGCCGCCTCGGTAGTCATATCCGCCGCGGAGATCACGCCGGAATCCCTCAGCGTATGGCTCACCTCGTATATGTCCGGTGAGCTGGCCTCGTAAAGACACTGTGATGTCAGTACCACAGGTATGTCCTCATCTATCAGCTTCTTCAGGCTCATCGCGTGGTCGCGGCGGAAGTTATGCACCCCGCCCAGGCCGAAGGCCTCCACAACTACGCCCTTTATTCCGCAGCTGGCTACGCTTTCGAGGAAGGCCGGGCTGGTGCCGGGTATGAGTTTTATGAGCACTACCCGAGGATCGATATCTATAAAGCAGGAGAATTCCCCCCTCGGCTCCGGCCTGACGAAGCTTATAAAGCCGCCGTTGGCAACAGCGCCGATATATGGGTAATTTATGGATTCAAAAGCGTTAAGTGAGGTCGTGCGGGTCTTTACCGCACGGCAGCCCTTTATTACCGCGTCCCCGAAGGCTATATATACGCCGCCGGTCAGCTCGCTGGCGGCTATTATGGCGTTATGCAGGTTTTTGCGCCCGTCTGAATCCGGCCTGACTATGGGATACTGGGAACCTGTAAGCACCACGGGTATATCTATATCCCTGAGCATAAAAGAAAGCATAGACGCAGTGTACGCCATTGTATCCGTTCCGTGGGTTATCACTATGCCTGAGCAGCTTTCCCGGGCTTTTATCACCGCCTTGGCCATCTGCTGCCATTCCTCAGGCTGTATGTTCGAGCTGTCCATATGGAACAGGTCGGTATACTCTATCTTATGTCCGCCCGGCACGTATTCAAGCAGCTCCTTTGCACCGAGTCCCGGCATAAGCCCATTAGGTGAAGGTACGCACGCGATGGTTCCACCGGTAGCGATGATATGCAGCTTTTTCATAGTGACAGCCTCCGAAATGAAATTTTTGACGTGTCCTGTTCTGTTACCTTGATTATAGCTTTTGCCGCATCACTTCGCAACGGCAATATTGCAAGCTATGCACCGCATGAGTTATAATTGTTAAGGAAACACAGGCATATCCACTAAAATTTCCGCCCAGAGGTATAGCTTAAATGAAACTCAACAGCAAACGCACCTTTATCATCGGCCTGGCATTCTTTTCCATATGCGCTTTCTGGCAGATGTATGACAATATTGTACCGCTCATTTTAAAATACCGCTACGGCATAAGCGACGGCATATCCGGACCCATAATGGCTCTGGACAATGTATTGGCACTGTTCATGCTGCCGCTTTTCGGCACGCTCAGCGACAGGAAGGGCGCGAGAATGCCCTTTATAGTCGTCGGCACGGCGGGCGCGGTGATACTCACGGTGTGCCTTTCCTTCGCAAAGACATTTTCAATGTTCTTTACGCTGCTTGCGCTGCTGCTGGTATCCATGAGCATATACCGTTCTCCGGCCGTTGCACTGATGCCTGACGTTACGCCCAAGCCTCTGCGCAGCAAGGCCAACGCCATAATCAATCTTATGGGCGCGCTTGGCGGCGTATACACACTGGCCATGACAAGCTTTCTTGTCAAGGGCTCTGCGGTGGACGACCCCAGTTACCTGCCGCTTTTCATAGCTGTCGCGGCGCTTATGGCTATATCGGTAACCGCCCTCGCCCTTTCTGTCAACGAAAAGAAGCTCAAAGCCGAGGCCGACATAATAAATGACAGGATCGATGCCGAAACGGTGGCCAAACTCGACCTTTCCGGTAATGAGGGGCGCAGGCTGTCCCCGGAAATGTTCCGCAGTCTCATGCTTATACTCTTCTCCGTTTCCTTCTGGTACATGGGCTACAATGCCGTGACTACCGCCTTCACCCGCTACGCCACCGAGATGTGGGGGCAGGATGTGGGCGGCGCCTCCACCTGCCTTATGATAGCTACGGTAGGCGCGGTAATATCCTACATACCGATTGGCATGATATCTTCAAAGATAGGCCGCAAAAAGACTATACTCATAGGCGTGGCGCTGCTTGCCGGCTGCTTTGCCCTCGGCGCCTTAATGGCCGCCACCTTCTCCCCCCTGCTCTATGTCATGTTCGCCCTGGTGGGCTTTGCATGGGCGGCAATAAACGTAAACAGCTATCCTATGGTGGTTGAGATATCCACCAGCTGCGATGTGGGCAAGTATACGGGATATTACTACACCTTCTCCATGGCAGCCCAGATAGCCACACCCATAATATCCGGCCAGCTCCTTCAGCATGTGGGCTATAACACCCTTTTCCCTTACGCGGCAATCATGGTATCTATATCCTTTATAACCATGTCCCTCACCCGCCACGGCGACAGCAGGCCAGAGAAAAAAGGCAAGTTGGAGTCCTTTGACATAGAGGATTAGGCCAAAAGTCCGGAGGCCAAACTGGCGGTTGAGAGCTTTTCAACCGCCGGTTGAAAAATGTTTTTTCCCTTTGAAACGAATGGGTTATAGCTTAACCATCGCATTTATGGCATAATCCCGGTGTAAAAGAAATGAACGAAAAGCAAAAGGAGAAAAATATGATCGACAACACCGAAACCAACAATACCGATACTTTGGGCAAGCGCATAATGGCGCTGCGCAAGGCCGCGGGCATGACCCAGGAGCAGGTGGCGGAGCGGCTGGGCGTATCCCCACAGGCGGTGAGCAAATGGGAGAACGACGTATCCTGCCCCGACGTTACCATGATACCTCGCATAGCCCAGCTGTTTAACGTATCCACAGACGAGCTTCTCGGCCTAAAGGCAAGCACCGTCAGGCCGGCCGATACTTCTTCATACAACCATGAAAACGGTGGCTGCTGCAAATCCTCCTCCGCAACTCAGGGCATAGGCTTCGGCCTGCTGCTCATAGTGCTGGGCATAGCATACCTTGTAAGCCGCAGCACGAACGCTTCATTTAATATATGGGGCATACTGTGGCCCACAGTGCTCCTTGGCCTCGGCGTTTCCTCCGCCATTAAGCACCGTTCCGTTTTTTTCCTTGGCGTGGCGGGCATGGGCTTTTACTATCTCCTCTTCAATCTGGGAAATAAGATGCCCTTTGAAATAAGCTGGAGCATCGTCATACCCTTTGCACTTATACTGTTCGGCATAGACACGGTACTGAAAAAGCTGTTTCCCTCCTTTTTGGGCAGAGATGACGGCGGGCATTGGGACGGCGGCAAAAGGGCCGTGCGCAGCTTTTCCTGCGAAAACGGCTTCATATCCTGCTCCACCGTATTCGGCGAGAACATACTCGGCGCTGAGCCCTGCGATATAACCGGCGGACGCATAAAGACCGCCTTCGGCCACTGTGTGCTGGATCTTTCCGCATGTACCTTCGCCCCGGAGACTCACTTCAGCATTGAGACCTCCTTCGGCAGTCTCGAGTTGATTCTGCCGCGCAATGTTCGGGTGAATTCCAGCGTTGAAGCAGCCTTTGGCGGCGTTGAAACAAAGGGGCATCCGGACAGTGCAGATGCCATACTCAATCTCTGCGGCAGCACCGCCTTCGGCGCAACTCAGATAAGATACAACTAAAGCAATATGGTCATATAAAAGGGCCGCCGGAATACCGGCGACCCTTCAGAGTGTCAAAAAAGTGGCTGAATGCCACTTTTTTGAGTTTTACGGGTT
>ERZ780195.171-NODE-171-length-66736-cov-7.161620_pt1 | contig 66736 bp, 67 predicted proteins | sample MGYA00511017_ERZ780195 | MGnify/ENA primary metagenome ERZ780195 (study PRJEB29588, sample SAMEA2159974) | human gut metagenome | biome: human gut; feature: human-associated habitat; material: faeces | place: Denmark | collected 2008/2010 ...
AGCTACCTGCGGGAAGCCACTGCACCGAACATCAACGGCACCATCACCTTCAAAGCTACCCTATCCATCGCCCGCAAGCCCAAGTATTTCCTCGGCATCAAGATACACCGTGCCATCATGCAGATAAGCTGGGAACTGACGGCGGAGTATTCGGACACGGAAGTGGTGGACATCATCGAGCTTGATCCGGCCATGAGCGAGCCTGAAAAGGCAACGTTGGTCAATGACCGTCTGTCGGAGATTGCCCGGCAATACCCTTCGTGTGAAATCACCACGGAATATGTGAAGTCGGAACCGGTGGAGGAAGACACGACTACGGACACTTACCATTTGCTGTGGGCATCCGACCGGCTGGAAATCGCCCGTCAGGTGGAAGCCCGACTGACAAACATCTTCGCCGACCTCGTTGCCTTGGAGAAGATGATGAATTACAAGCTCAGCATTATTGATGTGCTAAAGGACATTGCGCCCTTTGTCAATGATGAACGGGGACGCAGGCTTACTCTGGTGGAGGAATGCCGCCGCAGGTGGTTGCGTGGCGCGGCGAACAGCCTGCACTCGGTGGATTACAACGGGAAATATGAGGAAACGGATGATGAAAGAAGGGAGGAAAGGGAATGAACAAGACCGAGAGACATATCCGCTACATGGCTATTGTAATCATGGTCGTGGCGTTTCCACTGAAAGTGTCGGCGCAATGGAACTTCGACATCGTTTCGGTGGAAGCCTACATCAACGACCACAAGCAGCAGCGAAGCCTGTTGCTGGCCCGTTCGACACTGGAACTGAGCAACCAACTCCTGCACGAATACAGCAGCGGGGCGGCGGTGGACTTCAAGGAACTGAACGTGGATTTGGACAAGTACACAAGGGCTTTTGATGTCATTGACATCCTCTACCAGTCGCTGCGCACCTCGTTGAACGTGTATTCCACCTACAACAGCGTGAGCGACCGAGTCGGCGACTACAAAGATTTGCTGGACGATTACTATACGAAAGTGGTGGAACGGAACAGGATGGAACTGATGGATACACTGATTATCGGCATCAGCTTGCGGTGTGTGCAGAGGATTGCAGAGGACGGTAAGCAACTCTACTGTTCGATGAGCGACCTTGTGCTGTATGCCACCGGGGCAGCGGCCTGTTCCACCTCGGACTTGCTGTTGGTACTGGAAAGCATCAACCAAGGACTGGACAACATCGAGCGGCACTTGAACAAAGCCTATTTTGAAACTTGGCGGTACATCCAGCTGCGTATGGGCTACTGGAAGGAAAGCATCTACATAGCCAAGGACAAATCACAAATAGCGAACGAAGCTTTCCGAAGGTGGCGGGATTCAGGATTGAACCCGTATAATCGATGACAAGGAACAGATTAAACGGAGACAGAATGAGGGAAACAAGATACAAGGAACATAGAATAACGAAAGAATTGAGATGAAACGAGCGGTATATATAATAGGTATGAGTGCGGCGATATTTGGCCTTGCACCTGAGGCACTTGCCCAAAGCGTGACTTATAGCCACGACGATGCCAAGATGAACCAGATTACCGTGGCCGAAATCGGATCGGGAGGATTGACACCGGCATTTTATTACCAACTACTGCACAATTCCTACCAAAAGAGCGCGGCGGCAAAGAACAAATTGGGCTTTCGCACGGCGGCGGGTATCAACCTTTACAACCAAGTGGACGATGCAGAGGCATTGGATTCTGCCATGACCCAACGTGCCCGGATTGAGGCGTTGAACGTGACCGACCGAAGCGGCGGTGCGTTAGACGTGGCCTGGCTGGCCGAGGGCGAAAAGGTCAATGCCGCCTTGGAGAACTTCGAGCGGAACATACGGCGGATTACGGAAGCCGGGGGCAGCAGCCGTGAGCGGGAGCTTTGGGAGGATTGCTACCGGATGTACCAATGCGCGGTCAAGGCAGTGCAGGAAGCCTATATGCCCAATTCGGAGCGCAAGAAACAGTACCTCCGCATCCATGCGGACATTATCCGCAAGAATGAAACCTTAGTGCGTTACTTGGTGCGGCTGGCCAACTCGGTCAAAGTGGCGGAACTGTTGGATGCTTCGGCTACTATTGAAGACCGTCGGGCGCAGATTGCCATGTCTGCCATGAACCGTTGGCGGGAAGCCGGGTGGCGGATAATGGGGAATTAAACTGATGGTAGGGATATGAAAGATTCAATAACCAATATATTATATATATAAGACAATGAGCAAGGATAACGCGATTCAGGTGTTCAACCACCCGCAGTTCGGGAGCATCAACACCGTAGAAACAGAGAATGGGAAAGTGCTGTTCAGAGCCAATGATGTGGCAAAAGCATTAGGTTATGTGGAAACAGCCAAAGCGGTACGCACCCATTGCAAGGGGGTGTCCGTTTTGGACACCCCCTATGAGAATCAGCTTGGTACGATTGTCATGCAACCCACCAAGTACATTTCGGAAGCGGATGTTTACCGTTTGGTGATGCGCAGCAAATTGCCCGAAGCGGAGAAGTTTCAGGACTGGGTATGCGAGGAAGTATTGCCGAGTATCCGCAAGCACGGGGGCTATCTGACCGATGCCGCCTTGCAACGGGTAGTCACTGAACCAGACTTCCTGATAGGCCTGGCCAATGCCATTAAGGAGGAGCGGAAAAACCGCCTGGAAGTGGAAGCAAAGTATGAGGAGCAGAAACAGTTAATCGGCAAGCAACAGGAGCAAATAGAGGAATTGGGCAAGCGGACAAGCTACGTGGAACTCGTGCTGCAATGCAAAGGTTTGCTCGACATCACGCAAATCGCGCAGGACTATGGGATGTCTGGGCGGAAAATGAATGCCATACTGCACGAGAAAGGCATCCAGTACAAGGACAACAAGCAATGGATTCTGTATGCAGCCTACAAGGACAAGGGGTATGTGCATAGTGCCACCCTCTCATTAGAAAGCGGAAAATCGGTGATGCGCACCCAATGGACGCAGAAAGGGAGGATGTTCATCTACGAGAAACTGAAAGCGGACGGCATACTGCCGGTAATGGAACGGGAGCAATCCCCAGTGGATAATCAAGCAACAGCATAAGGGCATGGGAGACGACATACTTTCTGATTTCGGCATCCACCTCTTGGAAGAGGAGATTGACGATGTGATATTCCAGACCAACGAGTTCCTTTGTGATGCCACGTTTACAGGCACCCAAGGGCCATTTTGGTGGTTACTGGTGGTTAGTCCAATACTGCTCATTTTTATGATTACAAACCGTTATCATTCAGCGAATTGCAATTTTATGTTCCGTGATTCAAATCTCAAACGGGACAAAAACGGGACAAAACCACAGGAAAATAAAGTCAAGACCACTTTTGACCGTCATGCACCTTCTGGTGACATCACCTTGTCATTTGCAAAGGTACGAATTTGTCCCGTCAAAAACGACTGTTTTTACCTATTTTCCTTATATACAATCACATTTTTTGTTTCTTATAATACAAAAGATAACACAAGTCCCTTATTATACACGAGTTTGCCCTTTCTTCAAGGAGGTCGTGTTAAATAATGTTTCTGCCTGTCTGTACAATGGCATATCGGATTGTACAATGGGAAAAATGAATGTCTGTACAGTGGGTATTCCAGACTTAAACCGACATATCAGGATAGGCAACAGACAGATAGGACTGACGAAGCATAGTCATCCTGCCAAAGAAGATGACAAACAACCATTTGTACAAACCGACAAATGATACTGATTTTCAATGTTTTAATAAAGATAAACGCCTGATTGAAAGCCTAATATAAGCATATACATTTGCGGTCAGAATCTATAATGCAAACCCAAAAAGATAATAAAAATGACAGAATCAAAGACACCAAAGATGAATCTTGACCATGAGCGCAAGATTGCAGAACTCCAAGAACGGGTGAACCGTCTGGAAAATCTTTGCTTCACGGCAAAGGAAGTTTTGAACCTTGAAGAAGCATCCGCTTTTTTAGGCATTGCAAAAAGTACCCTTTACAAGATGACGCATCTGAACCGGCTGCCTTATTTCAAACCGGCAGGCAAACTCATTTTCTTTGAGAAACAGGCGTTGCTGGACTGGGTAAAGGGCGCAAAGGTTTTGTCGGAAGAGGAACTAAAAGAGGAAGCCGCCCACAGGCTGATTGAAATGAACCAAAGAATGTAGCCCTATGAAATTGGAAGAACTCACAAGGATTATCGAAGAAAGAGACCCGTTACTTGCAAATGCGGTCAGCCACATGGCGGCGTATGTTCAAGACCGTTACCCTGCGGCATTTCCGAGCAAGGAGCAGACCGAAGCGGTGAACGATTATCTACGGAGTGTTCATGCCGATGGAGACGGCAGTATGTCGGAAAGGAATTGCGAACACCGCCGTATCGCTTCGCAGAACATCACCATTGCAGCCATTCGTGTATTGGACAGCCGACAGCTTGACAGGCTGCAAGATGTGCTTGACCATATCGCATACGACAAGGAGTATTATATGTCGGAGAGAGGATGCGGAATACACCGCTGACTTTCTCTTTTGGCTGCACCATTTATAAACCATCTTTAAACTGACAGACAATGAAAACAGACTTGAACTATTCTATAGTGCTTTCGTCAGAGCAGCTTGCGTATCTGGCAGGAAGCAAATACGGAATTGACCGTATGAAGATTCTGCACCGGCTTATTGAGGCGGCAGTGTTGAAAGAAACCGAATATGCCATGAAAGGATTCTCCACCACTTTGCAAGTGGGGCAGGCCATTCTTTCAGAGGTGGATTTGTCCTGCAAATCGGGTTATGACAAGAAGACCATATCCCGTGTACTTGACAGGATGAACCAGTTGGGAATTGTCGCATCCGCACAGGGCAACCGCACAAGTGTCCACACGCTGAAATGTATATCGGCATGGATGCTGGACGGAAACCGGATAAACAATCCTTTCTATGTCCGACTGAAAGACCGGCAGGATGAGAGAAACAATACACCTGCAATGGCTGATGATGCAACTCCAGTTTTGCCAATGGCTTCACAGGATGACACGGACAGCCGAATAAATGAGAAATTCCCCAGCCCGGAAGATTGCAGACAAATTGAAACAAGGGGGGAGTTCGGTTCTTCCGACGGTGATTTTCACCCTTTGGAAGAGAAGCCAGTTATATCAGACGATGGCGAACTGCTTTCCCCATCCTCCGCTTTCCCTCTTGTTCCGGTTTCTCCACAGCCTGTGGCAGAGGAAGATTCCGGCGAGGATGTTTCGGCAGACAGTCAGACATAGCCATATCGGGGAGGCAGTATGTACAAAGTTATTGTATGCAGTATTACAAGAAGTTCCTATGTCGCACAAATTCGCTTCGCTTATTCGTACCACATAGGCATATTCCGGCAGTCGCAAGCTCCCACCGTGCTGTCCCTTTTTAGATTGATGTTTCACCCATAGCATAACAAAGCATGAAGAAGAAAAAGAATACCGACAATGAAGTTGATGAAGAAAACGAGAAGAAAGTATCAAGGCGCACCTTGCGTCTCGAAGCCAGAGTGACGGAACAGGAGTACAACCAAGCTACTGAACTTGCCAAGACCTGCGGTTTGTCTATTAGCGACTACGTGCGTCGTACCGCCTTGGGGCAACATCCACGGCAGCGGTTGTCCGAGCGTGAAGTGGAAGCCTTGTGCAGCCTGTCGGATGCGAGGGGCGACCTTATCCGCATTGCAGCTGCCGTGAAATCCATTCAGGCGGACAGACGGGCAATGTATTTCAGCGATACCCGGTTTGTGGAGCAATGGATGAGAGCCGCCACACAGCTTATAAACCGCTGGAGCCAGATAGAGAATTACCTTACCGAATAAAATTCCTTACCCGTTATGATAGCAAAAGCTTCTACTATTTCACACGGTGCAAATGCCATAAGATACTCTGTCAACAAGGAGAAAGCGGATATGGTCAAAGCCAACCTTTTGCCCGATGACATTTCCCCTGAAGCCATGTACGGGCGGATGATGCTTGTGCAGAAAAAGTTTGCCGAGAAAATCAACAAGGGTAGACCTCTTGGCAGGAACGTGATAAGAATTGAAATATCCCCTGCCGAAGAGGAAAGCCGGAACTGGACAATGAATGACTGGGTAAATTTGGCAGATGAGTTCGTCCATGTATTTGATTCCATAGACCTTTCCCAAAAGACCAAACGGGCTTCCTCAAAGCAGACCAATCTCAAAGGTTCACAATACATAGTTGCTCTGCATCGGGATTCAAAAAGCGGCATTCTCCACCTGCACATTGATGCCAACCGTGTGGATATTGACGGAAAAATCAACGACAGTCATAAGATTGGCGAAAGGGCTGTCATGGCTGCGAATATCATCAACGAAAGACGGGGCTGGGTGCAGTCCGAAGAAATCGGCATACGGCACAGGCAGGAGGTTACAGACTGTTGCATGGATATACTCCGCACAATGAAGGAATTCAGTTGGCAACAGTATGAAAAAGAACTGGTGAAACGATGTTATGGAGTACACCTGCAAGAAAAAGACGGTGTAGGGGTTTACGGATATTCCATCAGGCGTGGCAACTCCGTTTATAAGTCTTCGGTGTTGGGTATCGGTCGAAACCTCACACCGTCAAAGATTGAGAACACTTGGCAGAAACTACATTCACAGAGGAGGAAGTCCGAGCCGGTAAGACCAGTTTCCCGACAGACACGGACAGCCGACACTACTTCTGTTTTACAGACTTCCAATACTTCGCAGCCTGTTTTGAGGCATTACGATATAGCAACTGACGAATACCATAGTTACCATATAGCCATACCCGAAGCAGCGGACAATATTATCCGTCAGGATTGCTCTACGGAGGATGCCCATCCGTTGGCTAAGATTGAGGAGGTTCGGCACACGGCTCTTCTGCTGTTTGCCGGATATTTGGATGCGGCAACAAGCATGGCGACTTCAAGTGGCGGTGGCGGTTCGGACACCGGTGGCTGGGGAAGAGACAAGGACGAGGATGAACTTGAATGGGCACGCCGTTGTGCGAGAATGGCAAACAGTATGTGCAAGCGCAGGAAAGGACTTCACAGATAAACGAACTATCAAAAGACAAGAATCATGGGACTTGGAAAATCAAAGAATGCACAGATTGATATTGACGGTTTGATGAACGATATTGACACAGACCGTCAAGTCGAAGAAGAAACAGCAGCCACCGAAAAATGGCTTGAAGAATTGCGAATTGCCCAGAATAATCTGAAAGAGGCGACCGCAACTCTAAATGATGCGGTAGCCGCTCTCAATGCTGCCAAAAAGAATGCCGACAGCATAGTTTCCAGTTTTAACAAGGCGATTGTGGATGCACAAGAAAATACAAAGTTCAAGGTATATATTGAACGTGAGGACTTGGAACAGATGTCTAAGCTCTCAATGGCTACATTGAAGACTGACGAGATTATGATAAAACAACTCCTTGCCCAACAGGTCAAGGAAATGGAAGAACACGGGTGTAAGATTTCAAAAATCCTCAGCCGAAACGAGGGCGTTTGGCTTTCTGACTTTTGGATGAAAGTGCTTGCCATTGCCACATTGATATTTCCGCTTTTGACGATCCTGTATGTGGAAATCAAAACATAAACAGTTGTTTACGAGTTTATAGTGAATTTGCATTTAGGATAATTGGAACATCCATAAAAAGAACCGAATTTTCCTTGACGTAAAACAAGCTGACCGCCACATCGAGGACAAATGCCTTGACTTATAAGATTCTGACTTCTATATTGTTGATTTTTTGCATTATATTTATGCCGTTTTAAGTCTTCTTTATTTGCAACAACATGGTTTTGCTGAATGGTTTTAATAATCCAATCAACAGTGACTTTATCAAGAACGGGGGTTTTATACTGCGAGATAGCCCATTTCAAATCATGTCGGTTTACGACAATATGATTTTCAATATGCACTTTCAAATCAGCAGCATTGTTGAATACCACGATTGGAATAAAAGGAATGTCCGCAGAACATCTGAGTAGGTAGCGGAGAAATCTCACGTGTCCCTCGTTCTGTTTGATAGGATTGTAAAATTGATGCTTACTTTTATATATTGTCTGTGTCCAATATTCCGAATTTTCACCGCCTAATATCCAACCTTTATAGCCTTTTGTCTCAATCACGAATACTCCATAAGGCGAAACAACAACATGGTCTATCTGTGTAGAACGACCATTGCTATCAAAAAGTAAATCATTGAAAATGAAATACTCGTCTGGCAATTCTGAAATTTTGTCACAAACGAGTTTCTCCGAATATTTACCTTTCCACATTGGCATCTTCAACTTAATGAAGATTACCAATGCAAAAAAAATAATAATGCCGATAATATACATATTACCGATTTAATAGATTCTTTTTATCCATCTTTTACTTGATTCAAATCCCCATTGAACATGCCATCTTCTTCCTGTTACTTTATCTAACAGAAGAAATTGATATATATTTTTGGTAGGATATAATTCAAATGTTCCACAGCCTGTACCAAGAGATAGGTCTTCGTCATTAAGGGTTGCAGAACCTTCTTTATCATCATCCAAAGACCATTGTACAATTTCTATTTTCCCTGTCATTGTATCTAATTGCAGAAAATTATATATATTTTCTGTTGGATATAGTTTGTACCTATCAAGTCCATGCATACGGAAATCTATATCTTCCACAATAGCATGTATTTTAATCAAAGTAGAATCATTAACCGTTTGGGTATGTGAAATGGAACTTTCATTTTGCGCAGAAGCACATAACGAAATTAAAAATAAATAGACAATAATTGAAAGCCTCTTCATAGGTAAATTATTTAAGTAAATTAAAATTATGCGTAACAGTACAACTAATGTTGTATTCATTTCTTTCTATTTACATCCCATTTAAAGGTATATATATAATCTCCTATAGGAATGTTTACAATCAAAATCTTACCCTTTTTCCTTTTAATATTCATATAACCAATAATAGCTTCATCGGGATAAATAGTCGTGGTTTTCAAATATCCTTGTTCACGTATGGTTCGGTCATTATCCATCATTTGTCCTAATGTAAGCATTTGGTTAGTAGATGCGACATTTGCTTGGTATGCTGCATTAGCATCATAATGATTCGTTATGGTTGTGTAAGCATAACCATTAGGAGAATAAGATGTTGAATAGGATGTTGAATATCCTGCTGTTCCAGCATTAATACCAGCGGAAATTCCATACAAAGCCATTGCCCATGCTTGTGAGCGTTTTATCTTTTTTTGATATTCTTCATTTGTATATACTTCAAGTTCTAAGGTATTATCTTTTTTTGTCAGTAGATCAGAGTGTACACTGTCAGGTTGAAATACAATAGGTGTTTCACTTAAATTCTTGATAAAAATATCCAAGTGATAGTATTTTCCATAGTCATCTTTTTCTTCAAAACATGAAAGCCCTACAACAAAATCATTTTTGTTTAAATACGCCCAAAATTTCCCATCATTATATTCTGTCAAGATAGAATCGTTTTGAGGGTATATAAATGTTTGTGCTTTACATATGGTTGAAAGTAATAAAAATATTACCACACATATATTTTGTTTCATACTTTTATTATAGTTTGATTTTGATTATAATATTCTTCAATCTCTTTTATTGCTGTTTCTAAATCTTTTTGCTTTGCGCAGCAAGCGTATTTATATTGGTCTAAATAAAAGTCATAATTACACCTAATAGGTGATTTAATCCAATCATCTGAAGTAAAACTCAATAGTTTTTTTATTTGCTTTTTGATGTTAAGCAATTCTTGTAGGGATACATTATATTTCCTACTGAAAAGTAGTTCATTAAATCCACCTACATAACCCAATGCCCATTTAAAATATTCCTCATCCTTGGATTTTACTTCATCTGCTTTCATTCCCTTATATTTACCAAAGGATAAATTATTGTTTTCATCAAGACAATTCCATTTTAGGTTATCAACATCTTCTATGAGGTTTTCAATGAGTTCCCAATTTCCACATCCACAACAGTCTATAATTTGTTCTTCTGTAATACCATTTTCAGGTTTCCCGTCAGTTAGTTTATATCCATAGGCTTCACCGTAGTGTCCTTTTGGTTTTACTCTTGTCACCATGTAAGAAAGATGATACCATCCATTTCTTCTTACAATGAAAGGAGTTCCCTTTCCTAAAAACCTCCAAATATCAAAAATATTCTCACTATTCATTGCTATATATTTTGATGATTCTTAAGATTTTATTATATGATTATCTCGGACCGAGAAACTTGTCTCCATTAAGATGTATCATATGGTCTGGCATATCTGCAATCCATACTTCTGTTTCCCACGCAAGCTGTTCGGAAAATTTCTTGAATGTTACAAAATCAAGAAATGCTGTTACATAAATTTTCCCAGCAGTAACATGTTCCGTTATAGACGCAATTTCCAAAATTCGTTTGGGATCCATTGGACCAACCGATGTTACAGATTCAATAAAGTATATCCAGTTTTTATCTTCTCGATAGAGAACCACATCGGGCATTTTATCATGCAATGTAATTTCAAAGCCAAGTGCAGAAAGTTTCTCTATGTTTTTTACCATATCTTTCTGAATAGTATCACCTACATACAAGCATTCCGAATGAGGTGCAAATCTTGGCGCAAATTCTTCTATAATTGCCTTTTGTAGCTGATTGTGTTTGCCGGGACTAAAAGTAAAATCTTTGTCATTTATCTTAACAGGCATCTTTTGCATTCTTTTTTTAGAAGCATAAAGATTGGATAACGTATCATGTCTGTAAAGAAACTTCGCTAATGATGCATTTTCTTCACAAACACAATTCTCTTTGTCACTTATTGATTGTTGTATTACAGTCAAAAATTCAGGAGTGATTCGATAACGATAATTTGGGCTATTTGTTGCCTTGCCATTATCCTCTATTAAAGCAGCAGTTCTGAAAGGGTGCATAGCTTGCTTGCGGAAAGTTTCTCTTGAATTTTCAGCATATATTACTCCATAATTATCTGCAATAAAAGCTATAATGTCATGGATTCTTATCCAGTCATTTGTTGCATCACTCCAAGGAGTTTCATTCTTTAATTTAGCCATCGCAAGCAATGTCAGACAACAAAGTGTCCCTTGCTGTCTGGCTGGCATATTAAGTTTTGCCAATAGGTCTTTTGCTATATCTAATTTATCCATTTGCTAAGTATTATATTACAGTTTGTAACCGACAATTCTTTGTGCATTAACTCTCTACCCATTTCTTCAATGATGTTTCGCTCTGGAATTGGTATCTGATTTATTTCCGTGGAATTGACCTGAGTCGAGCCATTGAGAATCCTATAGTAGTTATCATACAGGCTGGAATTTAACAGAACATACAATCCATATGTTACACATGGTGAATCACATTTGATAAAATTGATTTTATTCTGTGTACTGATATATGTGAATTGCGGATATTTTTGTTTTAAGTATATACCGCATTGCAATCTGCGTTCTTCTTCTTTTGAAGTAAAACGCTTTACTATCAAGAAATCGCTATTCTCCTGCAAGAACCCTTTTCTATCGGTTTTGATAACCTCACTTTCTTTTCCTAATGGCCATATTACACGACCATCCTTTATGTGTTGGGAGTAAAGAAGAGGATATGCGCCATCTTCTAATCGGTCACGCAAGACTTCCCTTGTTCTAAAATCAACTATGATACCAGTCTGCATTTTTAAGTTTATTTCCGGCAGAGTTTTGGTAAAATGGTTGATTTGGCTGAGAACCTTAGCATCTTTGTCATTAGTAATGAGATAGACAAACTGATTTTGGGCTACAACAGTTTCATAAGGAGCACAAAATTGTACAATATCCTCAAAATTGGATGTTGAAGAAGATGTGATTGACACATAGTCAGGGATACGCAGAGTTTTCTTTACTTTTATAATAACTGTCTCTTGTAATACAGATTCACCATCAAATACCTTATCTCTACTTTCAAATAAGTGTATATCTGTGATTACACAATGTTCAAAAAGATATTTTCTAAAACTCTTAAAATATGCTCCGGAAGTCCAAGAACGAGGGACTATGTACACTAATTCAGAATCCTGTTTAAGATTATGAATGCCCATAGCCCAAAACAAGAAATATAAGTTTGGTGCACCGTAGCAAACACTCGGCATTGCTTTCGCTTCTTTTGCATCTTTTGGAATTTTCAAATAAGGAGGATTACCGATAATATAATCATAGAGCTTCGAGCTATCAGAAAACAACAAGTTATCTTCAAATGGTTGGCTTGTTAAATAACTATCGTGAATAATTTCATAATTAATTCCGTATTTTTCTTTTGCCAAGTCCAAGTTAGATTTCAGAATAGGTAAAACCAGTTCATCAGTTTCGTAACAGGTGAGATAAATTCTGCCTTTATAGCCGTCCCGAATCAATTTATCAATTACTGCCGCAGACAATACACCTGTACCTGCTCCTGCATCTAACAGATGAAGTTCCGGTTTTGATAAATCAAAGCAAAAAAGAGAAGCCATAAAATTAGCGGTAGTCTTATTCGTAAAGAACTGACCGTATTTCTTCCGTTTCAATTTTGGCACAGAAGCAATAAAACTATTCGTGTTATGTATTATTGAATTTAGCATTTTATTTCTTCTCTATTGTTCCATCTACAATCAATTCTTTCAATTCAACCGAAAGTAGTTGGGCTATTTTATACAATATTTCTAAATTGGGTTGTTGGCGATTGCAACAATAGGCATTTGTGGTACTGAAACTTTTCCCAATTTGCTCCGAAAGCCATTTTTGAGATAAGTTTTTCTCGACCAATACTGTTTTTATACGGTTTAATTTCATTTTTTACACATTGAACATATATGCAAAGTTATAAAATAATTGGCTAAATATCGCATTATTTGCGATAAATATATATTGTACTCATTATTGTCAAATCAATATTTTACAAACAAAGGGAAAGAAAAACTCTTCCCCTTGTTCATTTGCTGTTGCTTTTGACTTAGCCAAATACACCATCCATCAGATTGACCGCTTCTATCTTTTTTTCAAGATTCACTTTGGCATAGACTTCCGTTGAAACGACACTTCCGTGCCCCAATACCGCTTTTACCGATGATATATCCGCTCCGGCGGTGATAGCGAGGGTCGCTGTGGTATGTCGGCTGCTGTGATAGGTAAAGTCCTTGCTGATACCAGCCTTGTCTTTGATACGTCGCACATACTTCGATATATTGTCCGACTTTTTGACGAGGTGAAAAACCAAACTGTTTGGATTGTCATCTTCACGAGACGGCAGAAAGGATAATGCCATTTCATTGAGAGGTACGGAAACAGGGCGTTGAGTTTTGCGCTGTGTGATGCAGATGGTAGGTGTTCCGTCAATATCCTTGATGTCACCCCAACGTAAGTGCTGCATATCACCAAGTCGCAGTCCTGTCATGGACGACAACCCAAAAGCCATTTGTACGGCTCTTTCATTTTCGGTCGCACACTCCACATTGAGAAATCGGATCAGTTCATCAGGGGTAAGATATTCCCTATGCTTGTCGGGCGCATGAAAACGCTCACCTTTTGTAAGGCTGTGAACCGGATTGGAGGCTGTCAAGTCCTCACGCATCGCCTTGTTGAAGATTGCTTTCACCGTTTCCTCAAAGAGTACCAAGGTATAATCCGCCAGTTTACCGCCATTGTATTTTATCTGTCCCAGATTGCGGTACTCGTTGCGCATATAGTCAAAGAGACCGGCTATTTCCTCTTTCCCAACATTTTTAAGCAATATTTTCTTTTTCCCTTTGTTCGTAAGATATGCCTCTATGCGTTTGCGAACTAATCCCTTGTGTTGCATCATCTTTTTGCAGTTACCACAAGAACGAGACCATTCTATGTATTCATCGCACCATTCCAGCCATGTTAAAGTCTTGGAGCGTTCCGATATGGGTATTTCCGAAACTTTCTCAAAACTTGGAGGATTGAGGATGCGCTCGGCTTGTATGCCTCGTGCTTTCTCATAAACCGCAGCATTGATTTTCTTGGCATTGGGTGCATCATCAGGAATAAGATACAGACCTAAATTCTCTTTCTTGCGGAATCCTGTTTCGTAATATTCCAAATACAGGCTTCGGTTGCCTGCCGTCAGTTTTCTTTCCTTTATCTCTACTTTCATTGTCAATTATTTTTATTAGACAAATATGCTGTTCACAAGATTTACGGTTTCCAGCTTCTTCTTATCCACAATCTTTGCATAGACCTCGGTCATCTTGATACTACTATGTCCGAGAATCTTGCTGACCGTATAGAGGTCTGCACCCAAAGTCAGCAATAAGGTGGCTGCCGTATGTCTGCTGCAATGGTAGGTTATATGCTTTTGTATGCCGGCTTCCTGCATCCATTCTGCCAATATCATTTCCACTGTGGTAGAGGTGATTTGAAGTTGATAGAAAACATCCTCCTTGTCGTTCCGTTTCTTGGGCATCCATTTCAATGCTTCATTAGAGAGTGGAATAGTGACTATCTTTTTGGTCTTGACCTGTAGATGTTCGATATAGAGCGTTTTTCCATCAGCCGCTTTATGAACCTCACTCCAAAGAAGTGATTTCATGTCGCTGTATCGCAAACCTGTGAAGCAGGAAAACAAGAATGCCTTTTTTACAATGTCATAACGGCAAGGGGTGGCAATAACCTTGCGGAGTTCTTCTATGGTAAGGAACTCACGCATGGAATTGTCCTTTTTAGGTTTTTCTTTCGGGTCAAGCTGTTTGAATGGATTACGGTCTATCAGCCCCTCACTTACTGCCTTGGTCAAAGCTGCTGCCAGTCGGTTCACAAAGATTCTGCAAGTTGTGTTGCTCAATGTCTTCTTGTCATTGTTGAATGTGCAGGTTTTCAAAAAGGCAATGAATCCCTTGCAGAAATCCTTATCAACTTCTTTCAAGGCTATGTCAGGCTTGCCGATATAATTAAGGTACTGTTCAACACGTGCCTGTGCATTTCGTTTTGACCGCATACTTGCAGGAGTGAGTCCGCACTCTTCTGTTGTGTACTTGTCCACCCATTGGCTGAGTGTCATCCGAGCCTGTTTCACGCCCTCCCAATCCACAAGTCCGTGGCTTTGGATGTCAAGGATGCGTTGCGCCTTGATTTGTTCCGCCAGTTTTCGGGTGTTGGCGTTTTGAAGTTTAGCTGCGGAAGTTACCTCCGGCACAAGATACAGCTTCAGTCCCTCTTTCTTCCTCGTACCTTTATAATACATGTCAAGATAGAGGCTTGCATTTCCGTCATTGAGCTGTTTTTCGCGTATGCGGACAGGCTCTTTCATTTTGATTTCTTTCTTCTTTCGTCCCATATTTTTTCTGTGTTATCCGATTATTTGATTTATTACTATATTGTATATCAACTATTTATATTCAATACAAAGCTAATGACTCACGGGACAAAAACGGGACAAAAGTGGGCGAAAAATCAGTCAAATTAGGATAATATAACAAGCCAATCCAAAACCTTGTATATTATTTAATATACTGTAAATCAGTATTATTTCAATACTTTCTTTGACTTTGATTTCCGATAATTTGACCAACTTGAAGTAATTGGTGGATTCTCCAAATGTGCATGGCACTGGCCGCCCTGTTTGCCATCATCATGGCGGCGGGTATGGCTTACAAAATGATGGTGAAGAAAGAACCATTGGACGTAATGAAGCTGTTCAAGCCGTTGGCGGTGGCTGTCATCATGTCGTGGTGGTATCCGCCTGCAGATACGGGCATTACCAATAGTGGAAGTAGTTGGTGCGTGTTGGATTTCCTGTCCTATATCCCCAATGCCATCGGTTCGTACACCCACGACCTCTATCAAGCGGAAGCCTTACAGATAACGGACAAATTCGAGGAAGTGCAGCAACTCATTTACGTGCGTGATACCATGTACACCAGCCTGCAGGCACAAGCCGACATTGCCCGTTCCGGCACAATGGATCCGGCATTGGTGGAATCGACGATGGAACAGACCGGTGTGGACGAAGTGACGGAAATGGAGAAAGATGCCAGCCGGTTGTGGTTCACCTCTTTGGTAAGCGGGGCGACCGTCTGCTTGGATAAAATCGTGATGGTAATCGCCTTGATTGTGTACCGAATCGGTTGGTGGGCAACCATATACTGTCAGCAAATCCTGCTGGGTATGCTGACGATATTCGGACCGATACAGTGGGCATTCTCGCTGTTGCCCAAATGGGAAGGTGCCTGGGCCAAATGGATGACAAGGTATCTGACGGTGCATTTCTATGGCGCGATGTTATACTTCGTGGGCTTTTATGTGCTGCTTCTGTTTGACATCGTATTGTGCATCCAGGTAGAGAACCTGACGGCGATAACCGCCAGCGAACAGACGATGGCTGCATATTTGCAGAACTCATTCTTCTCGGCAGGCTACCTGATGGCCGCAAGCATCGTGGCATTGAAATGCCTGAACCTCGTACCAGACCTTGCGGCATGGATGATACCGGAAGGTGACACGGCATTCAGCACGAGAAACTTCGGTGAGGGCGTGGCGCAACAGGCGAAAATGTCGGCTACCGGGGCTATGCACTCGTTGATGAGATAAAAGATACACAAATGAGTAACGATTATAACGGTTAGGATTATGGTCATAAAAAACTTGGAGAACAAAATCAAATTAGTGGGGATTGTTTGTGTGGCGGTCATCGTAGGATGCGTGGTCATCAGCCTGTCGAGCATTTGGACGGCACGGGGCATGGTGGCCGATGCGCAACAGAAAATTTATGTGCTGGACGGCAATGTGCCGATACTGGTGCAGCGTACCTCAATGGAAGAAACGCTCGATGTTGAAGCCCGCAGTCATGTCGAAATGTTCCACCATTACTTTTTTACCCTTGCACCGGACGACAAGTATATCCAGTACACGATGGAGAAGGCGATGTATTTGGTGGACGAAACTGGATTGGCGCAGTACAATACCTTGAAAGAAAAAGGATTTTACAACAATATCATGGGTACAAGTGCGGTGTTCAGCATCTTTTGTGACAGTATCAAGTTTGACAAGGAAAAGATGGAGTTTACCTATTACGGCCGGCAACGTATTGAACGGCGCACCAGCATTCTGATGCGCGAACTGGTTACGGCCGGGCAACTGAAACGTGTACCCCGGACAGACAACAACCCGCATGGGCTGCTGATTGTGAATTGGCGTACTTTGCTCAACAAAGACATTGAGCAACGGACGAAGAACAACTACTAAATGAAGAATGAAGAGTTAAGAATGAAGGATTTAAACACTGAAATAATCAAGCTATGGGATGGAAGAAACTGATTTTCGGGGAGAAGATGCCGGACAAGGATGACCCGAAGTATGAGAAACGGTATAAGAAGGAAGTGGAAGCAGGAAAGAAAGCCGCCCGTTTTCTGCGGATAGACAAGATGGCAGGGTGTGCGCAACGATTTGCCTGCAAGCATCCGAGATGGTTTCTCGGTATCGTGTTCGGCATCGTGTTGGGATGCCTCGCACTCAATGTGTGCAGGGTGGTATCAATATGCACCATGCCTGACAATGGCAAACAAGCCACAGCCACTGAGCGGCAGGAGATTCTTTTGAAACAAAAACAACCTACGCATGATGATAACAGACAGGATTAATTTCAGGCAGCCGAAGTATGTGCTGCCGGCCATCCTCTATCCGCTGCTGTTGGTGACGGGGTATTTGGTGATGGATATTTTCGATACAGAAGTGGCAGAGACGCCTTCCGCCTTGCAAACCACCGAGTACCTGAACCCGGAATTGCCGGAAGCTCAGATGCGCGATGACGGTATAGGCGGCAAGTATGAGAGCATGGTCAAGTCCTACGGCCGGATACAAGACTATTCCGCCGTAGAAAACATTGAACGGAACAACAATGAAACAGCAAAAGAAGATTACGATTCCCGCTATAGCGATGAAGACCTTGCCCTGCTCGATTCGGAAGCAGCCGCAAGGTCGGAGGAACTGGAACACCTGCGTGAGATGCAGGAACGCCTGCGGCAAAGTGCCGAGAGAGGCGAAGCGATGGTGGCGGATTCCTCCGGGGTGCAACCGTTGAGCGAGGAAGAACGCCTTGCGCGAAGTGAGCAGCGACGCAAAGAGGCTTTGGCCGAGTTGGACAAGGTACTGGCAGAAGCCAGAAAGCAAGGGCAAAAAGGATTGCAGGACGTGGACAGCACGGACGCGGAGAGCCTCGTCCCCACCGGCAGTGTCGCCATAGGCGGCAAGGTGGAAATTAGTGAACAGGCCGTGAACGAGCTTGCCGAGAATGCAGAGAGCGAGCAGGTGGTGAAAAAGGTGAAGACTTCTTCGGATTACTTTAACACCTTGGCCGAAAACGAGCCTGAACCCAGATTGATAAAAGCCATCATCGATGAGAACATCAAAGCCGTGGAAGGCTCGCGGGTGCGTTTGCGCCTGTTGGACGACGTGGAGATAGACGGCAAGGTGGTGCCGAAAGGCTCGTACCTGTATGCCACGATGAGCGGCTTCGGCAGCCAGCGCGTGAAAGGCAGCATCAAGAGCCTGTTGGTGGAGGATGAACTGGTAAAAGTGAATCTGTCGCTCTACGACACGGACGGGCTGGAAGGACTTTATGTGCCGAGCAGTTCCTTCCGTGAAACCACACAAGATGTGGCCTCCAATGCCCTCGGCAGCACGATGAGCATCAACAACGGCTCTACCGGGAACACTTTCGCTCAATGGGGGATGCAAGCCATACAGAACGCCTACCAGCGCACGAGCAATGCTTTGTCGAAGGCTGTCCGCAAGAACAAGGCGAAACTGAAATACGGCACGTTCGTCTATTTGGTGAACGGCAGGGAGAAAAGGAACTGACATACGATGTAACAAATAAACAAACTAAAAATGAAACTGATAGCAAAAGTGATGCTGCTTGTTGCCACATGGATTACCGTAAGCTCGGCACAGGCCCAGCAAACCTACAACGAAATGGAACAACTGACGGTGAACGAGCAGGTGACGACCGTCATCACCGCCACCGAGCCCATCCGCTTTGTGGATATTTCCACTGACAAGATAGCGGGCGACCAGCCCATCAACAATACCATCCGCCTGAAACCGAAAGAGGCCGGGCATGAAGACGGCGAGGTGCTGGCCATCGTCACCATCGTGACGGAACGCTACCGTACCCAATACGCCTTGCTCTACACCACCCGGATGCAGGAAGCCGTAACGGACAAGGAGGTGCAGCCCATGGAAATGACCGCCTACCGTAACCCGGCGGTGTCGCTCTCCACCGAGGACATGTACCGCTTTGCCCGGCAGGTGTGGCTGTCGCCCGCCCGCTACCGCAACGTGAACCGCAGGCAACACCGCATGACCATGCGCCTGAACAACATCTATGCCGTGGGCGACTACTTCTTCCTTGACTTCTCCATCGAGAACAGGACGAATATCCGCTTTGACATCGACGAAATCCGCGTCAAATTGGCGGACAAGAAGGTGTCGAAAGCCACCAACTCACAAGTTATCGAACTGGAGCCGGAGATGAAATTGGAGCAACGTAGTTCGTTCCAACATGGTTATCGCAATGTGCTGGTTATAAGGAAAATGACTTTTCCCAATGACAAGGTGCTGACCATCGAGGTGAGCGAGAAACAGATTTCGGGGCGTACCATTGCTTTGAACATCGACTATGAGGACGTGCTTTGCGCGGATAGTTTTAATGAGGCTTTATTACAGGAGGAATAGAGGAAATGAAGAATGTAGAATTAAGAATGAAGAATTTGGCTGTGCCAAAGGGCTTAGTCATATTGGCATTCATGTTAGTAGCCACTTTGCCGGGTTTTGCCGATGACCGGCAAGGACGCATCCAAATCGGTACAGGCCTGCTGTATGAGAGAGGGCTGGACTTGACGGTGGGTTACGAGTATGAAACGAACTACCACCATGCGTGGGAGTTCTTCGGAAATGTCTATCTGAAATGGGACGAATGTGAGGATTGCAAGCATATTTGCCCCGAATCGTTCTGGAACCACTATAACACTTGGGGCGTGGGTGCGGCCTACAAGCCTTGCGTGTTCCGCAGCCGTAACCATCATGGCAATTTGCGGTTGGGCGGGTCGCTGGGTTCGGACAGGAACAAGGTGCTGGGCGGCATTCATGTGGGCTATGAACACAGCTATGCGTTGCGCAAGGGCTGGAAACTGTTTTGGCAAGCCAAGTGCGACTTGATGATAAAAGGGGAAGATTTGTTTCGGACAGGTATTGTCATCGGCGTGAAGATACCCACGAAATAAGAGATTGGCACACAGATGACACAGATTAAACAGATTTTCGCAGAATGGAGTATTCACCTAAATATATTATAAGGTATGCAAACGAGAACGATTAAAACTAGAATAGCGCGTGTGGCGGTCGTGGCCATGATTGGTGTTGGCTTGACCGGTTGCGATGGGCATCACGACCCGTTGGACACCTCCATGAAAGTGGGACATATACTTTGTACGGACGGCAAGACACGAAGCTACGAGGATTATGTGGCTTCCGGCAAGGAGGCGATAGCTGTGGTGTTCCATGTGAACCGCAATGAAGAAATGAGTGGCACTGGCTATGCGGTCTATCTGCATGACCTTCCTCCGGAAGCCTTTGCTGACAGTTTGGGCATTTCGCAAGGAACGTCTGCTGACTTGACGGCTTACGATGGGAACAAGAATACCTTTGCCCTGTATGACACAGACGATGTTTCTTCACCCATGGCCATGCAGGTATTCGATATGTGGCGGTACGGACAGAGTGCCTACGTGCCTTCGGTGGCGCAAATGCGGCTGCTTTATGCTGCCAAGGCATCTATCAATCCTTACATCAAGTCTTGCGGTGGTGAACCGCTGCCCGATGATGCCGATGAATGTTGGTACTGGACGAGTACGGAAGTAGAAGGACAGGAAACCGCCAAAGCATGGCTGTTCTCGATGGGGAGCGGTGCCATACAGGAAACACCCAAACTGCAAGGGCATAAGGTGCGGGCGATAGTCACTTTGTATAATGAAGAATGAAGAACGAAGAATTATTGCACGTTTGTAAATTGGACCCAAATATAGAAAGGAAACATGGAAGAAAGTAAGGAACTGCAAGGGGCTTATAAGATATTTCGGACTGTGGTGTATGTGTCGGTGTTGGTGGAGTTCTTCATGTACGCCATCGACCCGGCAGTGCTCGACCACTGGAACGGTATCGTTTGCGATGTGCATGACCGCATGAAGACATGGCTTATCTACCACGACGGAAATCTTGTTTACAGCAAGGTGGCAACCGTCCTGCTGATTTGCATTACCTGCGTGGGTACGCGTAACAAGAAACATTTGGAGTTCAATGCCCGGAGGCAGGTGCTATACCCGTTGGTGAGCGGCATCGGTTTTTTGGTGCTGTCTGTTTGGCTTTACAATCATCCGATGGAACTGCGTGTTTATTCCCTGCGTTTGAATGTCATCTTCTATATGGCGGCATCCGTATTGGGTACTATCCTTGTCCATGTGGCACTCGATAACATATCCAAGTTCCTGAAAGAAGGCCTGCTGAAAGACCGTTTCAATCTGGAAAACGAAAGTTTCGAGCAATGCACGGAGTTGGTAGAGAACAAGTATTCGGTCAACGTGCCCATGCGCTACTATTACAAGGGAAAGTTCCGCAAGGGATGGGTGAACATCAGCAACCCGTTCAGGGGAACTTGGGTGGTCGGCACTCCGGGTAGCGGAAAGACCTTTTCCATCATCGAGCCGTTCATCCGGCAACATTCCGCAAAAGGCTTTGCCTTAGTAGTTTACGATTATAAGTTCCCCACTTTGGCCACCAAGCTGTATTACCACTACAAGAAGAACCAGAAGCAGGGGAAACTACCAAAGGGCTGCAAGTTCAACATCATCAACTTTGTGAACGTGGAATACAGCCGGAGGGTGAACCCGATACAGGCAAAGTACATCCCCAACCTCGCTGCTGCCAGCGAAACGGCGGAAACATTGCTAGAATCGTTGCAGAAAGGCAAGAAAGAGGGAGGAGGAGGCAGCGACCAATTCTTTCAAACCTCGGCGGTCAACTTTCTTGCCGCTTGTATCTACTTTTTCGTAAACTACGAACGGGAGCCATACGACAAGAACGGGAACAAACTTTATGCGGAAAAGGTTCAGGATAAAGAAACGAAATTTTGGAAGCCCACGGGCGTGGTGCGCGACCGGAAAGGCGGCAATATAGTGGAACCCGCCTATTGGTTGGGCAAGTATTCGGACATGCCGCATATCCTTTCCTTCTTGAACGAGAGTTATCAAACCATCTTTGAGGTGTTGCAGACCGACAATGAGGTTGCCCCGCTGCTCGGCCCGTTCCAGACGGCTTTCCAGAACAAGGCGATGGAGCAGTTGGAGGGTATGATAGGCACGTTGCGTGTCTATACTTCCCGATTGGCCACCAAGGAATCTTATTGGATATTCCATAAGGACGGGGACGACTTCGACCTGAAGGTGAGCGACCCGAAAAATCCCAGCTACCTGCTGATAGCCAACGACCCGGAAATGGAAAGCATCATCGGAGCATTGAACGCCCTTATCCTGAACCGGCTTGTAACCCGAGTGAATACCGGGCAGGGCAAGAACGTGCCCGTGAGCATCATCGTGGACGAGCTGCCCACGCTGTATTTCCACAAGATAGACCGTCTGATAGGTACGGCGCGAAGCAACAAGGTGAGCGTGGCGTTGGGATTCCAAGAGTTGCCGCAGTTGGAGGCAGACTACGGGAAGGTTGGTATGCAGAAGATTATCACTACAGTAGGTAATGTCGTATCTGGTTCTGCCCGATCCAAGGAAACCTTGGAATGGCTGAGCAACGACATCTTCGGCAAGGTCGTGCAACTGAAAAGAGGCGTGACCATTGACCGGGATAAGACCAGCATCAACCTGAACGAAAACATGGACAACCTCGTGCCCGCCTCGAAAATTAGCGACCTGCCTACAGGATGGATATGCGGGCAAGTCGCCCGTGACTTCGTGAAGACCAAGACCGGCATGGGCGGAAGCATGAACATACAGGAAGCCGAGGAGTTCAAGACCTCGAAATTCTTCTGTAAGACGGATTTCGATATGGAGGAAATTAGGCAGGAGGAAGCCGGGTATGTGCCGCTGCCCAAATTCTATACTTTCCCCACGAAAGAGGAAAGGGAACGTATCTTGTACAAGAACTTCGTTCAGGTGGGGATGGATGTGAAGGAGATGATTAAAGACGTGGTGAACCGCCGCGGGGCGAAATGATACTTCAACAATAAAATATCAATGTTATGACAACATCAGTAAAAGCTAAATTCAGGCCCTCGCGGGTAAAAGGAAAAACAGGAGCTGTCTATTTCCAAGTGATTCATGACCGTATGTCACGACAAATCAGCACAGGTTACAAACTTTTCCCCGAAGAATGGAAAGATGGAGAAGTGGCACTCCCTGAACAAAATCCGGAACGCAGTCGCTATTTGGCGGAAATAGCACAGAACCTGCAGAATATGAGGAAACGAATCGAAGCGATTATCCACCGTTTGGACGAGTCGGGCAAGCTGTATTCTGCGGACGAAGTGGTGGCGGCTTACCAGTTGCCCGATGATGACGAACACTGCCTTCGCGCGTTTTCCCACAAACTGGTGGAACATCTGAAACGCACGGGAAAGCACCGTCTTGCCGAGACCTACACTTCATCCGTGAACAGTTTCTTGCGTTTCCGTGGTGAACAAGGCGACATCCGTCTGGATGAAATAGATGAAGAACTGATTAAAGAGTATGAATATTACCTGCTTGAAGATTGCGGATTGTGCAGGAATACCTCTTCGTTTTACAACCGTAACCTGCGGGCCATCTACAACCGCGCCGTGAAAAAGAAACTTACCATAGACCGACACCCCTTCGCGGAAGTTTATACCGGCGTGGACAAGACCACTAAGCGGGCCATCTCTATCCAAACCGTCAAAGAAATCAAAGACTTGGATTTGAGCAAGGATGCCGAAATGGCGTTTGCCCGCGACCTCTACCTGATGAGCTTCGACCTGAGAGGCATTTCGTTCGTGGATTTGGCCCTGCTGGAAACCAACCAGTTGAAAAACGGCTACCTGACATATGCCCGGCAGAAGACCCGCCAGAAGCTCGAAATCAAATGGGAGAAGCAGATGCAGGAGATAGTTGACCGCCATCACGTGGAGGGCTCCCGCTATCTATTGCCTATCCTAAGCGAAGAAAGGGGCGACATACGAAGGCAATACCTGAATGCCCTGCACCGGATGAACGTCCAGCTGAAAAAGATTGGCAAACTCGTAAACTGCCCCATTCCGCTGACGACCTACACGGCGAGGCATTGCTGGGCCAGTGCTGCCTATCGGCTGAACATACCCACCCCGTCAATCAGCCAGGCATTGGGGCATGATTCGGAAAAGACCACACGCATCTACTTGAACTCATTGGATAACCAGGTGATTGATGATGCAAACCTGACGGTCATTCGCGCAGTCTATGCACAATAACCTACAGATTAAACAGATAAGTTAGATTGGCATAGATTTGTCCTATCTATCTTTCGGACTGCTGATTTTGCTGACAATTTCCCTGCGCACCCACTGGCTAATCATGTTTGGTGGATGCGCCAAACTGTTATTGCCTACCTTGAATCGAAAAAGTTAAAGATGAATAAAAAATGACGATTTTCAGCAAATCAAGACATCGTACACAGAATTTATGCAAGATGAGATATAAAGAAGAGTGTTCTTTTGCAGATGGAGAAGGAATTTTTGTTGAGTAAAATGAGGTATCTCTCTTTAAGAGATGGATTTATGCGGTGCAAAGATACAAAAAATACTATGAAATCCATAATGTGCCAAATAAAATGTGTTCAAGCTATCTCAATTTTTATGTATCTGCCTGGCAAATGTAAGCAATTTGTTGAGAAACAGTCGCTTTTTTAATCTGTAAATAGCTGATATTCAAAGTTGATATCCATCGGACACATCTCTTAAAGAGAGATGTACCGAATTCGGCATCACGTACTGGTTTTAGGGTTTTAAGCCACAGCATGTTTATCCGGGATCAGGATAGCTATAGGACAAGAAACCACTTGTGGTAGAAGTTTTCGGAAGATTGGGCTTAATATGCCAAGGGGGTATTAAAATCCTTGAATTGTTGAGCAAATCTAACTATCTCTTAGCAAGAGATATACGCAGGTGCAAAGGTATAAAAAATATCAAATAAAACAGTAAGAATGAGCAAAAAAGATTCATTTGACACCTATTTTGATGTTTGACAGAACTTGTTTTTGTCTAACAGATGTTGAGTGATGGATAATCGTGGATTTCTTTTCTGTACTGATTTACAACACCTTAATGCTTGCGATTCCATAAGATACATCTCTTGCTAAGAGATGTACCGCATTGGAGTTGAAATGCAAACTCCACTAAATGATAAACTGACTAAGCCTGAATTGGCAAAGTATGAATAATGTGGAAACGGGTGAAACACCCGAACTTTTTGAGAAAGCATATATAACTGCTTGTGTTTCAGTAAATCGCAAACACTTGCAGGATTCAGAGAATTGCCCTTCGCTCAACAGGCGGTTGATAATCGTCGCCTGACAATTTCTTTTCTTGTGAGAAGTAACCAATATAATAAGGTAGGGGTTATGGATATATCGCAACTTACGACAGATGAAAGGCAGTGGTTCGTGATGCGCGACCTCAAACGGAGAAACGCCAAACAACCTGCCTACCTGATGTTCAAGGACAAGGGGATAGAGTTCTTTACCCCGATGGTGCATAAGCTGCTTACCATTCATGGGAAAAGAGAAGATCGGGAAGTACCATTCATGCAAGACTTGCTTTTCGTCAAGGAAACAAAGGAAAAACTCGACATTATAGTTGAAGCCATCCCCACGCTGCAATACCGCTACAAGTTAGGTGTACAGCACACCCCCATTGTAGTAAGGAACACAGACATGGAACGCTTTATCAAGGCTGTGGAAGCCACAGAAAATCCAAAATATTACCGACCGGAGGAAATAACCCCGTATATGCTGAACCGCAAGATACGCATCATCGGAGGACAACTGGATGGCTATACCGGAACTTTGGTGACGACACGGGGTTCCAAAACAAAACGGCTCTTGGTGGAACTGCCCATGTTATTGGCAGCGGCAGTTGACGTGGAAACAGAGTTTATACAACTGATTTAAAAACATAAACATCTGATTATGTATGATATAACATTATTCACCGTATTAATTGTGTCTGCCATATTTTTTGTATGGGCAATAGTTAAGCATGTGAAACTTTCTCGCCAAGGTGAAAAGCCTGACGATGACCCTCAGCGAAAACCTTTTCTTGATAGAAATGGCAATCACAGTTATTATGACCGAAAAATTATTCAAAAATAAATTCAATCACTGACAGCTTTAATGAACAGGTTTGGCATAGAACTCGGCAAGTTGATGGAGAATCACTTGTTGGACATTCTTTTCAATGAGAGAGCCAATTGTAATTGCATCCACCTATACCGTGCAGCCGAATATTGGGTGGCTTTTGAGCGTTCAGCTTTCAACCTATGCTGTTCCTATGCAAAATCGGTTATCAACGCAATGAAAGTATTCAAAGTGCCTTTCCCCATTGTTGTAGCCAGTGTGGAGGAAAGGGAAATACCCTTTATTGTAGGCAGCATGAAGTGTACGAAAAAAACATCTGTAGAAAGGATTTACAAGATAGCCAAACCGTCAGATAGCCTGTTGTTCCAAGAATGGCATTACCAAAATACATTGGCGTTTCATAATAGAGGCTTAGCTAAACCCTTAAACAAGAAAAATTGAAAGTATGAATACATATAGAATCTTTTACATTTTGCTAATCGTAACTAGCATGGTGACGTTGGCTTCATGCGGTTCGTCCAAGGAAGTAGTGTATTTCCAAGACTTAAAACCCGGGGAAACTGAAATCAAGTTGCCGGAGGTGAAAGCTATTACGGTTCGTCCGGAGGACAAAATTTCCATCATTGTAAACAGCCGTGACCCGCAACTTACGGACTTATTCAACTTGCCTTATGTGACCAGGCAGTTAGGACAATCATTAAGGACAAATGGTGTGACCGTTTCAAACAATCAAGGTATTTCCGCTTATACTGTAGATGCCAACGGTGAGATAGATTTTCCTGTACTCGGCAAGATGTATGTTGCAGGGATGAAACGGGAAGAAATTGCTGAATATGTCAAGAATGAATTGATAAAGGAAAATTTGGTGAAAGACCCGGTTGTTACCGTGGAGTTTGCCAATCTATGTATCTCTGTTTTGGGAGAGGTGAACAGTCCGGGACGTTTCAGCATTGACCGGGACAGGCTGACCGTACTCGATGCACTCAGCATGGCAGGCGACCTGACCATCTACGGCAACCGTTCCAAAGTAATGGTACTACGGCAAGAAGGGGATGTGCAGCGGGTGTATGGATTGAACCTCACTTCCGGTGAGCACATCTACACATCACCAGCTTATTATCTGCAACAAAATGATGTGGTATATGTGGAACCGAATGCCGTTAAGGCTCGTCAATCCACCGTGAATGGCAATAACGTGCGTTCCACCTCATTCTGGATTTCGCTGGCATCATTGTTGACATCAGTAGCTATCCTCATTTTTAATTAAAATCACACCAATCTAAATATCGTATATCGTGGCAACTCAAAACAATATATCCAAACCGAAGCAGGCGGATGACTTTATCCGCATACAAGATCTATTTTATCTCTGTGTCAACAAGTGGTATTGGTTCGTCATTTCATTGGCAGTGACCATTGGGGTGGCTGTCGTCTATCTTTTGACTACCCCACCTGTATATACCCGTTCCGCATCCCTCCTCGTTAAGGAGGATTCAAAAGGGAACTCATTGAGTGACGCGGCAGGTCTGATGGGGGATTTTGACCTTTTCCAGACCAATACCAACGTGAATAATGAAATACAATCGCTTCAGTCTCCAGCTGTGATGTTGGATGTAGTGAAACGCCTTCACTTGGACATCAATTATTCTACTGATGGCGGATTTTATAAGAAAGTGTTGTATGGACAATCTTGCCCTTACATCGTGAGCTTTAATGATGTTCAAGATAATGAAAGCGTTACTTTTACCATTCACACCGGCCAAGACGGTCAAATTAGCCTGTCGGATTTTTCTCGTGACGGTGAAGATGTGGACGGAGAGGTTACTGTTGTGCCTAATGATACGGTTAATACTCCTATTGGGAAATTAGTTGTAAAGACTATAAGTGACTCCGTGACTTATGAAGCTCCCATTTATGTATCTCGTAAAGGCTATCAAGACGCTACAGGAGATTATGCCTCCAATCTTTCGGTGACTTTAAGTGATGAAAAATCCACCGTCATCAATCTGTCATTCAAAGACGTGTGTATTCAACGCGCAGAGGACGTGCTGAATACGGTCATTGCCGTTTACAACGAGAACTGGATAAAGGACAAAAATCAGATTGCTGTCAGCACCTCGGCTTTCATCAGCGACCGTCTTGGTGTTATTGAGCAAGAACTTGGCAATGTGGATGAAAACATCTCCTCTTATAAGAGCGAACACCTGTTGCCCGATGTACAGGCCGCTGCCAGTATGTATATGGAGCAGAGCAGTGAGACCAATGCACAAATCCTTGCATTGAATACACAGTTATCCATGGCACGGTATATCCGCAACTACCTCACCAATTCCACCAGCAAGAACCAGTTGCTCCCAGCTAATTCGGGTATAGAGAGTCCAGGCATCGAACAACAGATAGCCAATTACAATACTGCACAACTTCGCCGTAACGACCTTGTGGCCAACAGTAGCGAAACAAACCCTTTGGTGGTTGACATGGATCAATCGCTGGAAAATATGCGCCACGCCATAATCACCTCTATCGACAACCACATCACCACACTCAATACCCAACTGCATTCGTTACAGCAGAGCGAGAGACAGACTACAGCGCGGATAGCTGCTAATCCAACCCAAGGTAAATACCTGTTGTCTGTGGAACGCCAACAGAAAGTGAAAGAGGCACTCTACCTCTTCCTGTTACAGAAACGCGAGGAGAATGAGTTGTCGCAGGCATTTACAGCTTATAATACTCGTGTTATTACGCCGCCATCCGGCAGCATGATACCCACTGCACCAATCAAGAAAAACATTGCTTTGGTAGCAATTGCCTTGGGCTTCCTTATTCCTGTAGTGATTATCTTCATCCGCGAAAACATGAATACCAAGGTGCGTGGTCGCAAGGATTTGGAATCGCTTTCCGTACCCTTTGTCGGAGAAATACCGCTTGCTGTAAGTGGAAAGAAGAATAAGACTGCACATAATAAGAGCAAGGAAATAGTCATCCGCCAAGGCAAACGAGATATCGTTAATGAAGCGTTCCGTGTATTGCGTACCAATCTGGAATTTATCCTCGATGCCAAAGAAGACAAGGACAGGGCAAGTGTCACCTTGATTACTTCGTTCAATCCGGGTAGTGGAAAGACTTTCCTTACCATGAACACCGCAGCGACTTTTGCCATGAAGGGGAAACGGGCTTTGGTCGTAGATGGCGATTTGCGCCATGGTTCGGCATCTGCATACGTTGGCTCACCCAAGAAAGGGCTGAGCGATTACCTTGGGAAACGTGTGAACAATGTGGAAGATTTGATTGTGGAAAAGGAAAACTATCCCGGCTTGTATGTTCTTCCGGTAGGCACCATTCCTCCTAATCCTACCGAGTTATTGGCAGAGCCACGCTTGGCTGAATTGATAGAAAAGATGCGTAGCTGTTTCGACTATATCATCATTGATTGCCCTCCTGTGGATATTGTGGCCGACACGCAAATCATTGAGAAACTTGCCGACCGCACTGTATTCATTGTCCGTGCAGGCTTGTTGGAACGCGATATGCTGCCAAAATTGCAAAGTGACTACGATGCAAAGCGATTCAAAAACATGGCACTTGTACTCAACGGTACGATAGGTGGTAGCAGCCGTTACGGATACCGTTATGGCTATCGTTATGGATACAAATACGGTTATCAGTACGGTTATGGCAGCAAGAGTTATTATAGTAGTAACTGATAATTATCGGGAAAGCCTGTTATGTAGGGGAACGGTCCATTAATTCCCGGCATATAGGCTCTTCCCAATTTTATAGACTATTTCCCTATGTGGCCTTTTAGTAAGAAGCAGACATTGGAAGAAAGCGGATTTTTCCGAGACTTCACCGACTGGCATTGTCATATTCTTCCCGGTGTAGATGACGGTGTGCAGTCTATGGATGAAGCTATACAAATACTTGCCGAATATGAACGGTTGGGAGTGAAAGAAGTTTGGCTTACCCCACACATTATGGAAGACATTCCTAACACCACAGAAAAGTTGAAACTGCGATTCGTTGAACTGAAAACTACCTACCAGGGTTCAGTGAAGCTTCATCTCGCCTCGGAGAATATGCTCGACAATCTATTTGAAGAACGATTAGAAAAGAACGACCTCTTACCAATAGGCAATGATGGCAAGCATTTGTTGGTAGAAACAAGTTATTTCAATCCTCCAATGGGCTTGAACAATATTCTGCTTCGTATCAAAGCCAAAGGGTATTATCCAGTGTTGGCACATCCAGAACGATACCTGTATATGGACGGTAACAAATTCAGAGAGCTGAAGTCTATCAGTGTACAGTTTCAACTCAACTTATTTTCGCAACACGGACAATATGGTATAGAAGTTAGAAAACGCGCAATGATGCTGTACCGAATGGGTATTTATGACTATATGGGGACGGATTTGCATGGAATAGGGATGTTAATGAAAGCATTACAGGTTAAAATTAATAGGAACTATCCAGTTCCTAATAGCCCTTTAATAAAGAGACAACAGTAAACATATATAAACTTAGTCTATCCCTATTGCATAGAATGTAAGCGATTAAAGATAAATCGACTAAACATCATGAAAATCGTTTAAATGGAAATCTACTTTAAATACTTAATCTATTTTTTCTGTTTTTTCCCATTTCTGTTACCATTAAAAGTATTGGGAACAGATATTCAATTTTATGCATTTATCGTGTCTATTGCATATTTATCTTGTTTATCCAAATGGTATTATTCTAAGGAGATAAAATTATTTTGCTTATATTTTTTTATTGCTGCAATCATTGGAATACTATCGGCTCCCAATATAATAATCATGGTAAGATGTTTGTTTCAGTACGCATCACTTTTTTTTATTTGTTGTGCTGTATACAATCTATTAATTCGAGAAAACGGATTAGACATAAGGTTGAGCAAATATTTTATATTATGTTGGTTTATAGTTGGGGCAATTCAAACATTTTTATTCCCTGATTTTGGAGGATTCTTAGTAGCGAACTCCCGCACTACCTCTGATAGAGGAGTGTATTCGCTGGCATCAGAACCTTCTTTTTTCGGATTACAATGTTTTTATTTCTTATTTATCGCCTCTACATTCGACAAACACAAAAAAATATATTTTGCACTAATCTCAATAATGGTATTGATATTTGCTCAAAGTTTTACAGGTTTAGTGTTTCTAATATTCATGCTTGCATTCTTTATATCAGATAGTATAACATTTCGAAATATTTCTATTAAATGGATTTTATCATCGATTATAATAATTGGTTTATCAGTTTTTTACATTGGGAATCACCTTAGAAACTCAAGATTAGGCAGTATAATTACCTTATTGATTTCTAACGAAAATCTAGCCAAGAAAGATGAAAGTTCATCTGTAAGGTTCAACGCTATATTTGAGTCTCTACAAACAAGCTATAATAATGTTTTTTTCCCTAATGGTTTTACTGAAAGGGTTGGAAGTATGTTTGGTGGAATCTTGCAAGAACTCGGTATTATCGGACTTCCTCTTATGGTAATAGTGACTTTATTATTAATCTCATACTATAGAAAAAAATGGGTTAAATATGTGGCATTCATAATTATATTTATTTTGTTTTTCACCAATATGCAAATGGCAAATCCAACATTTGCTTTTGTATTAGCTTTGAGCATATATCAAAACGAGAATCAAAAACAAAGTGCAGTTGCAACTATATGAAGTATATGATTTTTAGTGCATAAAATAATTTATATGCAAATCAAAATACCATCTAATCTTAACAAAATCTCCAAGGATATCATTTTTAATATTATTGCAAATTTGATACCTGTCGCTGTACTACAATTGATAGTACTACCCTATATTGCTAATGAACTTGGTGATGAGAAAAACGGACAATTCCTAACAGTTTTGGCTTTATTGCATTTCATAGTGCCTATTACAAGTAATTCTCTATCTACAGCAAGACTTTTATTAAATCAAAAATATCAAGAAGATAAAATTACAGGAGATTTTAATCTTTGGCTATCACTCTATGCTGTATTAAATATAGGATTGGTCGTTATCGGCTGTCTGTTCTATTTTAATAAAATAAATACTATTGACATAATTTCTATATGTTTATTATCTGTTGTTTGGATGATAAAAGATTATTTATTAGTAGAATTTCGATTGTTTTTGACATATTCTAAGATACTTATAAATAATCTATTTCTTACTTTAGGATTACTTATTGGAGCCTATTTATTCAATTTTTTCTCTCACTGGTATATTATATTTATTTGTGGTTATAGTGTTGCGTTCATGCATGCTGTTTTATCAACATCTTTATTGAGGGAGCCATTTGGAAAAACAGAGAAATTTAAACATCTTTCTAATGTGATTATCAAATTGGTAGCCGCAAACATTTTAGGAATGTTAGCTGTTAATATGGATAGGCTATTATTATTCCCTCTCGCTGGTGGTGCCATTGTGTCAATATACTTTTCAGCATCTATTATAGGGAAAATTGTGACTTTGATTTCTTCACCAATTTCAAATGTTTTCTTGAGTTATTTTGTTAGAATCAAACAATTGACGATGAAAAACCTTTATGGTCTACTGATATTATCGGGAATTTTAGGGATCATGGCATACGGAGTAATTCTTCTAATTAGCCCATTATTACTCAGATTGTTATACCCACAATGGTGGGCAGAATCGTTGAAATATATTTATATAACATCTGGAATTTCGTCTATCGAATTAATAGTAGCCCTGACAACGCCTCTACTATTAAGATTTAATGGTGTAAATATGCAAATGAAAATACAAACCATCTATTTTCTACTATATGCGGTGTGTGGGTTATTGCTTTATTTTTGGGGTGGATTAAAAGGTTTTGCCTTTGGAGTGATGCTAGCAACAATGTCTAAGATGTGTTTAACCTGCTACTATTTAATTAGAAAGATTAGAATTTTAAATATTACAGAAATGGGATGAAATATGGATCTTGAATAATTAAACAAAACAATAATATAATTCTAAAATGAACACAATTCTTAGGAACATTCCTTTTTCGCCACCAGATATGGGAGAAGAGGAGATTGCAGAAGTGATTGATACACTTCGTTCGGGCTGGATTACTACAGGTCCAAAAACAAAAGAATTTGAACGACAAATCGCGGCTTATTGTCATACTGAAAAGGCTGTCTGCCTCAATTCTGCCACCGCCTGTATGGAGATGGCATTAAGACTTATAGGTGTGGGCGCGGAGGATGAAGTGATTGTGCCGGCATATACTTATACGGCTACCGCCAGTGTGACGCAACACATAGGTACTCGTCTGCGTATGATTGACTCACAGACGGACAATGTGGAAATGGACTACGACCAATTGGAGAACGCCATCAACGAACATACGAAGGTTATTATGCCTGTTGATCTTGGAGGTATTGTTTGTGACTACAATCGGATTTTCGAGATTGTGGAGCGCAAACGCCATTTGTTCCGACCTAAAAATGATTTGCAACGTGCTATAGGGCGAATCATCGTTTTGGCTGATGCAGCGCATGCTTTTGGATCCATGAGAAACGAGAAAATGTGTGGTGAGATTGCCGATTTTACGTCATTCTCATTCCATGCGGTGAAGAACCTCACTACGGCGGAAGGAGGAGCATTGGTCTGGCGGAATATTCCCGGAATAGACAACGAGCAACTCTACAAGATGGCGCAGCTTTACAGCCTGCATGGACAAAACAAGGATGCGCTTGCCAAGACCAAACTTGGAGCATGGGAATATGACATCATCGGGCCGTGGTATAAGTGCAATATGACGGACATTATGGCGGGCATTGGCCTGGCACAGATGCGTCGTTATCCAAGTTTGTTGGCTCGCCGCAGGCAAATTATCGAGCGATATAACGGGACGTTTGGCTGTCTGAATGTACAGCCGCTGCTTCATTATGGCGACACCTTCTCATCAAGCGGTCACTTGTATATGGTGCGCCTGACAGGAAAGGATGTGGAGTACCGCAATGAAGTGATTGTGAAAATGGCGGAACGTGGCATTGCTTGCAATGTGCATTACAAGCCGCTTCCCATGATGACAGCCTACAAGGCTCTTGGCTTTGACATAAAGGATTATCCGAATGCCTACAATTTGTATCGCAATGAAATAACATTACCGTTGCATACACGGTTGGATGATGAGGATGTGGAATATGTGATAAACAATTTTGTGGAGATAATCAATGAATAATAATGTACAAATGTTTCTTTAAACGATTGTTTGACATCATTGGAGCAATTATTCTCCTACCTTTTGTTCTGCTGGTTGTCATAATATTCGCTCCCATTATCTATTTCACAGATAAGGGACCGATATTCTATAATGCGCCACGGGTGGGAAAACATTTCAAGATATTCAAGATGTACAAGCTCCGCTCGATGTACGTGAATGCGCCTGACATACGCAATTCAGACGGTTCTACGTATAATGCAGCAGATGACCCGCGTGTTACACCAATCGGACGTTTTATGCGCAAAACGAGTATTGATGAATTTCCTCAATTTCTGAATGTTTTAATCGGTGATATGAGTTTTATAGGACCACGTCCGATATTACCCAGGAACGAATATACCGAGTTGCAGGAGTATCTCAAAGAAATGATGACGGTAAGGCCGGGCATTACCGGTTACAACCAGGCAAATTATAGAAATTCCATAGCTCGTATTGATAAATACAAGAATGATGCTTTTTATGCTACCCATTTGACATTCTTGATGGATGTGAAAATTCTATTCAAAACGATTGCTACGGTATTGTTTCAAAAAAATATAAACACTAACAGCAATGGAGGCAAATAAGTTAGGTCTTTATTATGAAGATTTTGAAGTGGGTGCTGAAATTACTCATTCATTATCCAAGACAATTTTTGAGAGTGACAACAATCTTTTTTCGCTACTGACAATGAATGCTCATCCTGTGCATACCAATATAGACTATGCATCTAAGAACCAACATGGTAAGATATTGGTAGTAGGCACATTGGTTTTTTCATTGGCTGTCGGCATGACTGTTCCTGATATTAGCGGGAAAGCCATAGCCAATCTTGGATATGAAGACATTAAGCACTTGGCACCCACATTTATTAACGACACTTTATATGTGAGGACAAAAGTCCTTGATAAGCGTGAGTCTAAGTCAAAACGAGACAGAGGAATTGTTTACGTGGAAACTATCGCATACAACCAACGCAAGGAGGCTGTTCTGTCTTTCCGCCGCCACGTATTAGTAAAGAAAAAAGCAGAGGAATAGAAATGAAAGTTGATTTTTTGATGCGTAGTTTGATGTTTGTCCCTGCGCATAACGATAGATTGATGAACAGTGCATCGCGCAGTTCGGCCGATGTGTTATTGCTTGATATCGAGGATTCTGTTCAACCCATAGAAAATAAGCAAGTTGCACGGAATAACATTATAAAGTACATACAAGAAGGTCTGTTTAAAGATAGAATATTGTTTCCCCGAGTGAACGATAGAGAAAGCGGCCAACTACTTAAAGATGTTTATCAACTTAGCATCGATGGTATAACGGGCTTTATGTACCCAAAGGCTCATAAAGGAGAAGATATATATTTCATTGGCAAACTGTTAGAAACCATCGAAGCTGAAAAAGGTTTTCCAATTGGAAAATTCAAGATTATTCCGTTGATAGAAACTACAAGTGCTGTAATGAATATTCAGGATATATGCAGTGCCTGTCCCAATCGAATAGTTGCTGTTGCCTTCGGCTGTGAAGATTTTGTGACAGACTTAGGAGGTAAGCATGATTCTGAGGGGCAAAGCATATTTAGCCCTCGGGCCATGATAGCCATGGGTGCCAAAGCCTGCGATGTTGTTCCCATAGACACAGTGCATATTAAAGTACACGATTTGGAGGACTTGGAAAAAAACTTAATTCTTTCCAAGAAGTTAGGATTTGAAGGAATGTTGGTTTTGAATCCAAAAGAACTTCCGTTAGTTCACCAGTATTATACCCCATCGGAAGAAGAAGTTTTGTGGGCTACTGAAATGATACGCCTGTCGGATGAAGCCATTGCCGAGGGTAAAGGGGTTGCTGTTAAAGACAATAAATTCATAGGTCCACCTATGCTGAAGATGGCAAAGGAAATTTTACGTAAACAACAAATAATTAGCAATAAGAAGTAATATGACACAGAAAGTTATCATTATTGGGGGGATAGGCAGCGGTTCTGTCATTGCCGAGGCAATTAAAGATGCCAACCAAAGAGGATATAATGAGATTTCAGTAGAAGGTTTTTTAAATGACCGGGCTGAGGCCGGAACGATGCTGGATGGTACGCCTTCGCTTGGCATCCACACTTCCGAAAGTATCAAAGAGTTCTACAATCGTGGCTACAAGTTTATATATAGTTTACACCGCATCGGAGGCGAACGTCGAATGATTCAATTGTTTGAAGAATTGGGGCTGAAGCCGGAAATGCTTGCCACATTTGTTCACCCCACAGCTTATGTCGCTAGAAATGTCCAGATTGATCCTGGCGCAGTAATCATGCCGTATGTTATGATTTCATCAGCTGCACATATATCTTTAAACACGTTAATTATGACAGGGGCCACTGTGGGGCATAACACAACAACCGGGGAATTCTCTCATATCGCATCACAGGCAGTTGTGGGTGCATACATTAAAATGGGGAAAGGATCCAATGTCGGGTTAAATGCTACAGTATTGGAATATAAAACTATAGGACAGTTTAGTGTAGTAGGTATGGGAAGTGTGCTAACAAAGAATGTCCCTGACAATGAAATCTGGGTCGGAAATCCAGCTCACTTCTTAAGAGTTGCAGAATAATGGCACCTACAAAAATATTACTTCTCGCTTCTTATTTTTACCCGGAACAAGCAGCCAGTTCATACCTTGCTGAAAATCGTAATCGAGCTTTTGCTGAAGCTGGATTTGATATGCTTGTTTACACACCGGTGCCGACGCGGGGAATTACTAATAAGATAAAGAAAGAGTATGGCAAACGGAAACACGAACTAATGTATGATGGGAAAATGACAGTTCGCCGTTTTTCATTATTCCAAGAAAAAAAGAATTCAATAGTAAGAGCGGCACGTTACACGTTATCTTGTCTAAAACAATTCACTTTTGCTTTATTTTCATCTGAGGCTCGCCAATGCAATATCATGTTCATTTCGAGTACTCCTCCCATTCAAGGGGCTATGGCCGCATTAGTGAAGAAATTTAGGAAGATGCCATTGGTTTATAACCTGCAAGACATTTTTCCAGACTCTTTGGTCAGTACTGGACTTACCCAAAAAGGAAGTTTGTTATGGAAAATCGGCAGGGTAATTGAGAATTTCACCTATCGCAATGCCGACAAAATCATTGTTATTTCGGAGGACTTCAAACGGAACATTATGGCCAAAGGAGTGCCTGAAGAGAAGATTGAGGTCATCTACAACTGGGTGGACGAGCAAGCGGTGAAGGAAGTGAAGCGGGAGGATAACATATTGTTCGACCGTTATGGATTGGATAGAAACAAATTCTATGTGACTTATTGTGGCAATATTGGTCTCACACAAAATATGGATATGCTGATGGATGTTGCCAAAGAACTGGAAACCGAAAAAGACATTCATTTCGTGCTGATAGGAAACGGTGCTTACAAAGAAGAGTTGGAGAGTATAATATCTAAACGTGACATTAAAAATGTAACCCTACTACCTTTTCAGCCATACGAAGAAATTTCTCACGTATTCAGCTTGGGAAATGTGGGGCTTGTTATTTCCAAACCGGGAGTAGGAGAAAACAGTGTACCGAGTAAGACTTGGAGCATTATGTCGGCATCCCGTCCTGTACTTGCCAGTTTCGATGAAAACGAGTTGAAAGAAATCATAGAGAAATATCATTGCGGATGCTTCACGGCGGCAGGGGACAAAGAAAGTTTCAAGAAAGCCATTTTGTCATTATATGGCGATAAGGAGCAATGTAGTCAATTGGGTATGAATGGGAGAAAATTTGTTATGGATAATTTGACTCGCGAAATAGGCACTTCAAAATACGTCAGAGTTGTACAAGAATTAGTAAAAGCTTCAATGAATTAAGCTTATAACGAAACATTCTAAGTTATATGATTTATGAATCAAATGAAAGAACTGTTTAGGTGGTATTTTTCCAAAAATGCTCTACCTGTATGGTGTATCTTTTTGCTTGATTGCGCAACGGTTTATTTATCTTGCCTGTTGGTTTATGCAATCAACAATGGCATTTTAATGACTTTGCAACAATTTTGGCCTTTGACCGGTACATTATTGATTTATATTGCCTGCTATATTGTTGGGTTTAGATTATTCCATACTTACTCAGGTGTTATCCGGTTTTCTTCTTTTGTAGATTTGCAGCGTGTAGGTTTTGCCGTCATTACCGGCTTCGCACTGATCATCATAGCCCGTTTGTTCGGACTCAATGAAATATTGGTTGAAATCCGTCTGAGGGACATAATCTTCTCGGCTCTTTTAATCCTCCTTTTGATGTGTGCCATGAGGGTTCTGGTAAAGTATTTATATGATACGACGTATCAGCTGAAACAAGCAAAACCCATATTTATCTATGGTGTAAAACAAGGTGGCATAAGCATTGCGAAAAGCATTCGGAATCAAGATCCTGCCAAGTATGTATTATCTGGATTTGTTTCAGATATAACAGACATTCAACATAGACGGTTAATGGGAGTAGAAGTGTATGCAAATAATGACAAACTGATAGATACGATGAAGAAGCATCATGTGAGACACTTATTTGTTTCCCCCTTGAAGAGTGAATCTATCCGGAATAACACAGAATTTGTTAATCGCTTAATTGAAAATGATATAAAAATATTCATGGTTCCAGATGTGCAAGAATGGGATGGGAAAAGCGACATCAACCATACGCAACTGAAAGAAGTAGAAATAGAAGATTTGCTGCCACGCGAGAAAATTGAAGTTGATATGGATGCTATAGGCAAACAACTTCAAAATAAAATTATTCTGATTACCGGTGCTGCAGGAAGTATTGGAGGTGAGATTGTCCGACAAGTGGCTCTTTACAGTCCGGCCAAACTGGTGTTGGTGGATCAAGCGGAAACCCCACTTCATGACATACGGTTAATGATGGCGCATGATTTTCCTAACACCCAATCATACACGCTCGTTGCCGACATTGCCAATCAAGCGAGAATGGAAGAAATATTCTTAGCCCATAAGCCTGACTATGTGTTTCATGCAGCTGCATACAAACATGTTCCCATGATGGAAGACAATCCCAGTGAAAGCATCATCAACAATGTGTTAGGTACGCAAATTATTGCGGATTTATCCGTCAAGTATGGTGTCAAGAAGTTTGTGATGATTTCCACAGATAAAGCTGTCAATCCTACCAATGTAATGGGTTGTTCCAAACGAATCTGTGAGATATATGTTCAAAGTCTGGATAAAGCCATCAAAGAGGGAAAAGTGAAAGGTGTAACCCAGTTTGTCACAACACGGTTTGGAAATGTCTTGGGTTCCAATGGTTCGGTAATACCCCTATTCAAAGAACAAATAAAGAACGGGGGACCAGTTACCGTCACCCATCCGGATATTATACGTTATTTCATGCTTATACCTGAAGCTTGTAAACTTGTCCTTGAGGCAGGAACAATGGGGCATGGAGGAGAAATTTTTGTTTTTGACATGGGAGAACCCGTAAAAATCATAGACTTGGCCAAGCGGATGATCCTGCTAAGTCATGCCAAAAACATCGAAATCAAAATTACTGGACTTCGTGACGGAGAAAAATTGTATGAAGAAGTTTTGAATGAAAAAGAAACGACCTTGCCCACTTTCCATCCTAAGATAAAGATTGCCAAAGTTCGCGAATATGATTATGACTCCATTCGTTTAGAGATTGACGATTTAATCCAGCATAGCAGGCATGATGATGATATGCACATCGTTGGACAAATGAAGGCGATTGTTCCGGAATTTAAAAGCCAACATTCCAAATATGAAATACTAGATAAAACTCTTTGACGAACACAACTTCTAATGCTTTAAACTGTTTCAATCAAATTCATTAATATGTTGCAAAGAATGAATACAGCACTTATTACAGGAATAACCGGCCAGGACGGTTCGTTCTTGGCTGAATTTTTATTAGAGAAAGGTTACGACGTACACGGCACGATACGTCGTTCATCTGTGGATTACCGCGAACGTATCGCACATTTGGAAGGACATCCGAATTTCCACCTGCACTATGCAGACTTGGGAGATTCAATGAGCATCCTGCAAGTCGTGAAGAAAGTAAAGCCCAATGAGATTTACAATTTGGCCGCACAGAGTCATGTACAGGTATCTTTTGATTCTCCAGAATTTACGGCTGATGTTGATGCTACGGGTGTACTTCGTATTTTGGAAGCTGTACGGCAATGTGACTTAATAGATACATGCCGTATTTATCAAGCATCCACATCTGAACTTTATGGTAAAGTTGAAGAAGTTCCACAGAATGAAAATACGCCGTTCCACCCGTACAGTCCCTACGCCGTGGCCAAACTCTACGGGTATTGGATTGTGAAAGAATATCGTGAGGCATACAATATGTTTTGCTGCTCCGGCATCTTGTTCAATCACGAAAGTGAACGTCGTGGTGAAACATTCGTGACTCGTAAGATTACTTTGGCCGCTGCGCGTATTGCCCAAGGTAAGCAAGACAAGCTGTATTTAGGCAACCTTTCATCACTCAGAGACTGGGGCTATGCCAAAGATTATGTGGAGTGCATGTGGCTGATCCTTCAGAATAACAAGCCGGAAGATTTCGTAATCGCCACAGGCGAACAACATTCCGTGCGTGAGTTCTGTCAACTAGCCTTTCATCATGTAGGCATCGAACTGCGTTTTGAAGGCGAAGGCGAGAATGAAAAAGGCATCGATACGAAGACCGGAAAGGTATTGGTGGAAGTGTCGCCCGACTTCTACCGTCCCACCGATGTGGTGAATCTTTGGGGTGACCCTTCGAAAGCCAAGCGTGAATTGGGCTGGAACCCACAAAAGACCTCGTTTGAACAACTGGTAAAACTGATGGTGGATGCGGACATGGCTAAGGTGGCCGTAGAACGAGCCGGGGAACGTGTACGCACCAACCTCGCTGAATATTTGGAGAAAGGAATCGTAAAATGATGGAGAAGGATGCAAAAATCTATGTGGCCGGACATCGGGGTATGGTAGGCTCGGCCATCGTGCGCGAATTGGAACGGCAAGGATATATGCATATCATTACTCGTACCCATAAGGAACTGGACCTAACTCGTCAGGAAGCCGTGGAGAAGTTCTTTTCCGAAGAACAACCGGAGTATGTATTCCTTGCAGCCGCCAAGGTAGGCGGCATTGTAGCCAACGAATCGGCATTGGCGGATTTTATGTACGAGAACATGATACTGGAAATGAACGTCATCCATTCCGCTTGGAAAAACGGATGCAAGAAACTGGAGTTCCTCGGTTCGTCCTGCATTTATCCACGTATGGCACCGCAGCCCATGAAGGAAGACTGCCTGCTGACGGGAGCTTTGGAGAAGACCAATGAGGCATACGCTCTCGCCAAGATTTCGGGGCTGAAGTATTGCGAGTTCTTGAACCGCCAGTATGGTACTGACTACATCAGCGTAATGCCGACTAACCTTTACGGTCCCAATGACAATTACCATCCGGAGCACAGCCATGTGCTTCCGGCGTTGATACGCCGTTTCCATGAAGCCAAAGAACAAGGATTACCGTATGTGACTTGCTGGGGCGATGGCTCACCACTGCGAGAGTTCTTGTATGTGGATGACCTTGCCAATCTGTGCGTGTTCCTAATGAATCATTATAGCGGCAACGAAACTGTCAATGCGGGTACAGGCAAGGAACTAACCATTAAAGCCTTAACTGAGCTTGTGGCAAAGGTCGTGGGTTATAACGGGGAAATCCGGTGGGATACCTCCCGCCCGAACGGCACACCGCGTAAGCTGCTCGATGTGTCAAAAGCTACTGCCTTGGGCTGGACATATAAGACGGAACTGGAAGACGGTATTCGGTTGGCTTACGATGATTTTCTACATAATCCAATGCGGGCGGAAAGATAAGATATAAAGGTGATTATAGCGGCGGGGAAACACCTCTTCCCATTCCGAACAGAGAAGTGAAGACTGCTTGCGCCGATGGTACTGCTGAATGTGGGAGAGTAGGTAATTGCCGGGAGAGATAAACCTTTTTACTAACTTAAATTTTCATGTAAAATGAGTAATATTTTTGGTATTTAGGACAGCCTCTCACGTTGGAAGACGAGGCTGTCAAAATGGACAGTAGCCATACTACTTACCCTTGCCTCTGTATAGATGTTTTATAATGTCTATTCGTCCTACGCTTCATAGGACGAAACAGAGCGGTTCACCGCAGAGTTGGCAGTATATGATTTATACGAAAACTTGAAGAGCAAGCGCGAATAGGACGAGCTATTTGAGATTTAGAGAATCTAATCTTCCAATGGGTTTGAGGGATCCCATCAAAATCCCTCTTTTAGCTACAGCTTATCCTTGTATACTTAAAGATTGAGATAGAAAATCACTTGTTGGTGTAAAATACCCTGTGGGCGAGACGATAAGAAATATGTTGATATGTATTGCCAAACAAATGATAGGCAATGATTACGATTGGCTATGAATTTAGTTAAAGAATTAAAACAGAAAAAACGGATAATTGTTTTCCTCGCTTTATTCTTATTTTATGGAAAAATAGTGCAGGCACAACCATGTATACCAACCGGACAAGTGGACATTTTCGTTGGGGTGGATTTTAATTATCGTGACTTACTTAACAACGGACGAGTGTATGATCTCTTAATCAATCTTACTCCGGGTGTGAAATGGAACATGGGCAAAGGCTGGCAAGCAGCCGCACAGGGATTCATACCCATAGTAAACCAATATGGAGAACGATACAAAAAAATAAGACTGAACATGGCAGTCTTGTCGAAAGAAGCACATTGGAATGGGAAGTGGCATCTGAAAGCGAGTGGCGGATTGTTTGGAAGAGAACGCTATGGGTTGGACTTGAAAGGAATGTATGTGGTGAACAATTGGCTTGCATTGGAAGCACAGGCCGGATTGACCGGGTATTGTTCGATGGCTTTAAACTGGGAAGCAAGCACTCCCCAACGTCTGACCGCTTTAGCCGGGGCAGATGTGTACTTGAACCGATGGAACACCCAGTTTCGCGCCAGAGGAGGACGCTTTATTTACGAGGATTATGGAGTCATCGTGGAAGCGATGCGGCACTTCAACCATTGTACCGTTGGAGTGTATGGAGAATACAGCAATGAAGGGGGCAAGAACGCTGGGTTCAAAGTTGTGATGATGATTCCTCCCTACAAACGGAAACGACGAACTGTCAATTTCCGTCCCGCCAGCAACTTCCGTTTGACTTACAGCATACAGGGCGATGCCTACGCCAACAAGATGTATACGACTGATCCGGAAGAAAACGAACGCGAAGGTTGGTTTGACCGCACGGCTCTGCAATGGGGTAGCAATACTATGAAGCCGGACTTTGATGAAAGGAGGCGGAAATGAAAAAGTTTTTATTCTGCCTACTGTGTTGTGTCTATTGGAATGTCATGCAAGCACAAGAATACTCAGGCATTACGGGGATGATTCATGTGCCGACGGCGGAGATGGCAACGGAAGGAGAAGCCCGTGCGGGTGTTTTTTTTCTAAACCAAGAATTCCTGCCCAGCAATCTCTTTTATCAGTATGGACATAAACATAACACAACTAACCATTTCTTGGCTATCACCCCTTTTTCTTGGTTAGAATTAGCCTATGTTTGTACATTATATAAGGGTATAGATCAATATGGAGAAGTTGGATTTAGTAGAAAAGACCGTTACTTTGCCGTAAAAGTCCGTCCATTAAAAGAAGGAAAATGGTGGCCGGCAATTGCCATCGGAGCGCAAGATCCGGGGCGTACGATGGAAGATCCCAATGGAGATTTTGCTTATTTTCAGAACTTCTACATAGCAGCCACCAAGCATTTTGCTTGGAAACGGCATGAACTTGGCGTACACCTTGCCTACCGTTATTACAGGTCAGACTTCAATGTGAAATGGAGGGGCATAGCTGGTGGCATCACCTACCGTCCTGCCTTTGCCAAGAACTTGCGAGCTGTGGTAGAATATACGGGAAATGACATTAATATCGGAGTAGACTACCTGTTGTGGCGGTATTTTTTCTTGCAGGCCAGTCTGCAAAACGGTCAATACTTTACAGGTGGGCTTTGCTTCAAAATAAATTTGTTAGGCAAAAAAAATGCAAATTGAAAAACAGACGGATCTAACCATAAACAGGTAAGTCAAGTTGTGTATAAGACCAATATGTTTAATTAAATCTTCAAAAAAATGAAAAGATTAGCTAAGTTGGGAATGTTCACATTCCTTGGTGTGGCTTTGGCCACGAGTTTTATCGGGTGCAGCGATGATGACCCTGACTACAGCAATGTGACACCGCCTACCGTAGCCGTGTCGCATAGTATTAGTGGCCGTGTTACCAGCATGGATGGTAATGGACTTTCCGCTACCGTAAGTATGAACGGCACATCAACACAAACCCATGCAGATGGCACGTTCGTCTTTGAGGACGTAGCAACCGGGAGTTATACACTGACGGCTTCTGCTACGGGCAAACAGACCAAAGAAACGACTGTGACTGTTACAGAAAGCGGAAATGGAGCGAATGTAGTATGGAATGTTTCCCTGCCTAATGAAGGCACGACCATCGAAATTGCAGCCAATGGCGATACGGAAGCCAACGTGACTTCAGAAACCATCGAAGGCAATGACGAAGGAGCCGTTACAGTAGCAGTTACTGTGCCAGAGACGGCTGAGTTGCCTGCAGGAAGTTCCATTGTGGTTACTCCACTTTATACATTGGAAGAAGCCGAGGCAAATACCCGTGCTACTACCCGAGCTACAGAAAGTGTCATGCTGATAGGAACCAACGTGGCTTGTACCGATGCGAATGCCACGCTTTCCAGCCCGATTGAATTAGCATACGATGTGGATTCGGAAGTGGCACAATCCATCACGGCACAGAAATACGTGGATGGACAATGGGTCGATGCCGAATATACGGTGGAAGGCGGACAAGTGATTGTGTTTGCTGACCAATTCACTTCCTATACGTTGCTCTTTGGTGCTGAAGTGACCTCTTCCTCTACCACAACACCTCTTGCCTTTGAACAAGATTTGTGGGACAACTTGTATGGTTCAGCAGAGATGACGGTAGGTTCGGCTTCGTTTACCTACCACATCGGAACGGAAATCACTTCGTCAGGTACAAGCAAGATAACCGCTTACCTGATTGAGATATTAGCCCGCATAGCCGGTGCAGGTGTCACTACTGCTACTGGGAGTTATCCTATCAATGTGACTTTGCCTGTCGGTACAGCTCTGCACGTGACAGGAACCCAGCAAGTAACCACACTTACTGTTTCCGCATTGAATCGATCAGTCAGTGGAAGACAATATGGTGACATCGCTGTGGTGACAACTTCCTATAACCGAACTCATAACGGAGGTACAAATGGATAATCACCCTGTGAAAAAGAAAAATTCATAGCATCCTATTATGAATTTGGAGAGCAAGCATCTGGCAGGATTGTTTTTTCTGCTTCAGGTGCTTGTTCATTTTAAACATTATGGAAATAACTATTTCTTTTTGGCAACATCCTGATGGAAATAAGGTAAGGATCTTGTACCTTTCTCCTGTTTCGTGGGATAATACTCTTATGGCAGACATCGATTTAAACGATGAAAGCATAACACAAGTAGTCGGATATGAAGAAAACCGTCACCAGATTGCCAAATTCAACCTTGAAGTATATAGCGATGCAAATATATATCGAAAGCTCGGGCATACAGGGAATGACCTTGCCATACTTCATGAAGCATGGAACATCATAGAAAAGTATGGCAATCGATATCGTTCGTTGCAAATCCATGTTAGGGCAGCTTTGCAATGTCGCTACACCTATACTGATGCGTCATATCTGCCATTGGATGAAATCAGGAAACAGATGAACGAGGTCTATATTTCGCTGTGCAATGGTCAAGGGAAAAGCATTTTCTTCTGTGGAACGACCAACGATCTCGACATTCAAATGGAATGGCATCGTTTGCATGATTATGAGCCAATGGACAATCAGGTTCATGCATGGATATGCTCCCATGCGAAGATTGCTGAAATATTGAAACAATGGGCGAAAGAAGAAGGGTATGATACCGTTGTAAATAGTAATGTGGACTGCGCGAAAAAACGGAATGCCGTAATTGTTTACCTCTTTAGAAAAAGCAAAACGTGACGAAACTATAAGATTATTCAAACTATTATATCAAATCAGAAGCAACAGGATATGTGTGGAATTGTAGGATATATAGGGCACCGTAAGGCATACGATGTACTGGTGCAAGGACTTCACCGTTTGGAATACCGGGGCTATGATAGTGCAGGTGTAGCCTTGGTGAAAGATAACGGGAGCCTACAAGTATATAAGTCGAAAGGCAAAGTCGCTGATTTGGAAGCGAAAACAAAGGGGTATGATTTAACCGGTAGCATCGGTATAGCCCACACCCGTTGGGCCACACATGGTGAGCCCAGTGACGTGAACGCCCACCCACAAGTGGCGCAGAGCGGCAATATCGCCTTAGTACATAACGGCACGATTGAAAACTATGCCGTCTTGAAAAAAGCCCTGATGCAGCATAGTTACACATTCCGCAGCGAAACAGACACAGAGGTACTCGTGCAGCTAATCGACTATATCAAAACAAGCAATCATTGCGAACTGCCCGACGCGGTGACCGAAGCATTGAAACAAGTGGAAGGCGCATACGCTATTGCCGTGGTGGAGAAAGGGAATCCCGACCTGCTGATAGCAGCCAGGAAGAGCAGCCCGTTAGTCATCGGTATGGGCAAAGACGAGATGTTCATCGCTTCGGACGCGACACCCATCGTGGGATATACGGACAAGGTAATCTATCTGAAAGACAACGAGATTGCAGAAATCCGGCGACCGTCCGGTCTGAAAATACAATCCATTGAAGACGGCAAACCCTCCAAACTCAACATCCAGACCTTGAAGCTAAGCGTTGAACAATTGGAGAAAGGTGGCTACGACACATTCATGCAGAAAGAAATCTTCGAGCAACCCCATACATTGCGTGACTGCATACGGGGGAGGATAACCGCAGACGGAGAACAAGTCGTGTTGTCGGGCGTGTTGGACAATCGGGAGAAGTTTCTCAACGCCCGCCGCATGGTCATTGTGGCTTGCGGTACCTCCTGGCACGCCGCCTTGATAGGCAAACGCATCATCCAAGAATTGTGCAGTCTGCCTGTTGAAGTGGAATACGCTTCCGAGTTCCGCTATGGTTGTCCGCAAATCTCTGACAAGGATATCGTGGTAGCCGTTTCACAGTCGGGAGAAACTGCCGACACCTTGGCGGCTATCCAGTTAGCCAAAAGCAAAGGCGCATTCGTCTATGGCATCTGTAATGTGGTAGGCGCATCCATTCCCCGGAATACCGATTCGGGCACTTATATCCATGTGGGGCCGGAAATCGGCGTGGCATCCACCAAGGCATTTACCGGACAAGTGACAGTGTTGACGCTGCTTGCCCTTTGCATGGGACAGGTACGGGGAACGGTACAGAAGGAACGAGTCAGGGAGATTACACAGGCCATGCTGGCCATGCCGGAAACCATCAAACAAGTATTGGAGCTTGCCCCTGCCATTCATGAGTTGTCCAAGACTTTCACCTACGCCCGTAATTTTCTGTATTTAGGGCGTGGCTACAACTATCCCACCGCCTTGGAGGGAGCATTGAAACTGAAAGAAATCTCCTATGTACATGCAGAGGGTTATCCCGCCGCCGAAATGAAACATGGCCCCATCGCCTTGATTGACCAAGAAATGCCCACGGTAGTCATAGCTCCCGATGACTCTTTGCATGACAAGATTGTGAGCAACATCCAACAAGTGAAATCGCGGGGAGGCTCGGTAATCGCCATAGCCACCAAAGGCGATGCTTCCATCAAACAATTGGCCGACTATTGCCTTGAAATCCCCGACGTGCCGGAATGCCTTACTCCAATTGTGGCTTCCGTACCCTTACAACTGCTGGCATACCACATCGCCGTACTCAAAGGGAAAGATGTGGACCAGCCGAGGAACTTGGCGAAATCAGTCACCGTGGAATAAATCTGTCGTACCATAACATACGGAAAGCCCTTCTCCCTTTTAGCTGGGAGTAAGGGCTTTCCTCGTACTTTACCCGGTATAAAAATGAGGAAATAACCCTAAAAAAGCGTCCAACTATTTGCGTAGTTCATAAGGATTTTGTATATTAGTATTCTGAAATTCAAATTATTATGGGATATGTTATATTGATTATACTAGGATATTTCCTGCTTAGATTCTGTGGGAAGATACTACGAAAGGCTTGTTCGGCAGAAATCACTGCCTTGTGGTTGGCCGTGCTGTTCTGTTGGCTCATATTGGACTGGTTCTGGGTGGGTGCAATCATCTTGGCGTGGCGTTACATCTTGATACCGATAGCCAAGTATCAAGAGCGGCATCCGAAGCGGTACAAGCGGAATGGTGATGGAGGTATAAACTGGAACAAAGCCATCCTTTGGGCAATCCCCATCTTTTGGCCTATACTGATAGCGAAGATGTTCTTGTCGGGTAAGACCTACAAGCCGACAATGAATGAATATGACTACGAGCAGTTCCTGAAAGGGAATGGGAAGTAAGTTTAGTTGTCGGCGACCAAATGTGCCAACGCTTCTTCACGGGTTTCCTTAACGAACTGGAGCAGGATGGCCGGGTCGATGTGCTTCTTGCCGTACTTGGCAGTGATATGCAAGTGAGGTGCTGTGCTACGGCCTGTGTTACCACTGATGGCCACCACCTCACAGGGTAAAACTTGTGCGCCTTTCTTCACCAATGCTTTCGACAGGTGGCAATAACTGACGGTATAGTTGCCGTGACGGATGGAGACGTAGTTACCCGAACGCTTGTCGGATGACACCTTAACCACCTCACCCGGCATCATGGCATAGACTTCTTCATTCCTTGCCCGCAAGTCCAAGCCGTTGTGGTTGCTCCGCTTGCCAGTGAGAGGGTCTTTGCGTCGTCCGTAAGGTGAAGTGACCATGATTTCCTTCAAAGGATAAGAAACACTCATATAACAGCCAATCCATCGGCTGTGCATTTCGTCTAAATGTTTCCCTGCCATCGATGGTTGAGAAACAAGATTATCGGCCTCACCGGCTTCGGGGAGGCTTTTTGTTTCCTTTGGCTCCGCAACTTCTTCCACGTTATACAGCGGTTTGTTGTAAGCGATGGTGTGGAACTGCGCTTGTACGGAGAGGAAACAAGAAGATAAGGTGAATAGTAGACATGACTTTTTCATGGCACAAAAGTAATATGTGGCTTGCGTAAAAGCGGAAAGACGGTAGTGGGAATGGCTATATTATAAGATTTTATAGGGAATCAGACCTGTCAATCAGACTTCGCAACGATTATACAACGGATGCCTGAAAAAATGGAGAAATCTCTCTTAACTTGGAAGTTACACCGTAAAAAACATTATATTTGCAAACTGTAAGAAGCAACTGCATCACCAAAGTGAGGTCGTATCAATCAAGCAACCGATGATAATACAGTTGCAACATAGCAAGAATCGTATGACAGACATCAGAAGAGAATTATATGCTTTGGTACAAAAAGGTGAATCGGCCGAAGTGGAGTTCAAATCCGCCCTTGGTGGCTTTCCCGGCAGCTTTTGGGAAAGCTACTCGGCATTTGCCAATACCAATGGAGGTACCATCATATTAGGTGTACAAGAAAAAGACGGAAAGTTTTTGTTCGACGGCCTTTCCGAAGAAACGGCACTCAAATACAAGAAGAACTTCTGGGACAACGCCCATAACCGTGGAAAGGTAAGCGTTTGCCTGCCTCATGAACAGGATGTGGAAGTCAAGGAAATCAACGGGGTCTATTTACTCGTTTGCCACATTCCCCGGGCTGAATACAATATGCGCCCCGTGTACCTCACGACTAACCCCATAGGCAATACCTATCGCAGGAACCATGAGGGCGATTACCTGTGTACGGATGCGGAAGTGAGGCGGATGTTTGCCGATGCAGAACATGAAAGTCATCCGCAAGATGCCATCATACGAAAAGGGTTTACCATAGAAAATGCCATCGACCTACCGTCACTACACCAATACCGTCAATTGTTTACAAGCCTGCACCCCACCCATCCTTGGGCAAAACTCACGGACGACCTGCAATTCATGGAGAAAATCGGTGCCTACTCAAGCAACGTGGCAACAGGTGAAAGCGGCATTACCCGTGCAGGGCTTCTGATGTTCGGCCAATCCGACATGATAACCAATCCGGCCGGAGAGCCTTATTACTTTGTGGATTACCAGGAACGGTTGTTCACTGATGATGTCCGGGTACGTTGGACTGACCGAATCTATCCCGATGGTACCTGGGAAGCCAACCTCTTCCAGTTCTATGTGCGTGTGTACAATAAACTTATCCAAGCCCTGCCCAAACCATTCAAGTTGGTAGGCGATGAAAGACAAGAGGAAACCGCCTCCCATGATGCTGTTCGTGAGGCACTTATCAACTGTATAGTGCATCAAGACTTGAATGCGACTGGCAATATTGTAGTACGCCGGACAGAAACGGAACTGACTTTTTCCAACCCCGGCATGATGTTAGTGTCGAAACAACAATACTTTAAGGGAGGAAGAAGCATCTGCCGCAACCCGACCTTGCAAAAGATGTTCATGTTGTTGGGCAAGGCAGAGAAAGCCGGAAGCGGCGTGGACAAGATATTGGCCGGATGGAAAGAATTGGGTTGGGATGAGCCTAAGTTGACCGAAGAAGTGCAGCCCGATTATGTGGTGTTGACATTGCCAATTGGGAAAACCCCACAAGAAAACCCCGTAAGAAAACCCCATAAGAAAACCCCACAAGAAAACCCTATAAGAAAGTCTGACAAGAAAGAACAGAGGCTGCAACAGATAATGGATTTTTGCTCTGAGCCAAGAACCTCTTCCGAGATATTAGCCATGCTTGGCTTGGCAGACAAGAAAAATCTGATGGAAGTATATATAACGCCTATGATAACTGAAGGCCTGCTGTCAATGACAGAACCCGACAACCCAACCAGCAGGAATCAAATGTATGTCGCGACCAAGGCTGATAAGCCCTAATTGCGCCTATAAACCTAACGACTTATACCCGAATGGGGCTTCCCGGCATGAACGTGCTTTGGGAAGCCCCATTCTTCGTTTGAAGTATGATTGACAGTATGATTTTCGGTTGCCAACATAATTAAGCCTAAATCCGGGCAGATTTCTTCTTGCACTTTCTTTTGCCGCTTGCAGCCGTCTTACATTTGTCCGAGAACAAATAAATTTCGGACGAATGAACAGATACAAATTCTCAGAAGAGGAAGTGCCCTACGGCATCCTCGAACAATTCGGGCTGACCAGAGAAATGATCGGCGACCTGCCGGTGGATGTGCTGCAAGCCATCCATTCAGGCCGCCGTTCACCCATTCTGCCTATTTCTATGGACGATTCGGAAGGCAACACCATCCATGCCCGAACACGCTTTTCATTGGTACGGCGTGAGGACGGCACCACCGATGTGCTGTTTTATCCCGTGCTGGTGGAGAGCCGCTTGGAGCGGTTCAGCGAAGAGCAGAAACAACGCCTCCTGGAAGGAAAGGCGGTCATTGCACCGATGCAAGGCGACAGTGACAACCCCGTGCAGGCGTTCCACCAGATAGATTCCGGCACGAGGCAAATCCTCTCCGTACCCACACCCGTCATTGGGCGCAACCTGCAAATCATAGCCGATGATTTCCACCTTTCCACGGCGGAAATCAACTGCCTGCAAGTGGGTGAACCCCTGACCGTGGCGGAGGGCGATGAACTGATGACCATCGGCATCAACCTGAACGAGCCGACCGGCATTTTGGTGTGCGTTGGCGATGGCGTACAATGGAAACAGGAAGCGAAACGCGAGTGGGACAAGTACAACTTCGGTTGTTTCGGTTGTTGGGTGGCAGACGGCGAGGGCGGTCTCGACTATGTGCATGAGGACGACTACAACGAAGAAATGTGGAACGAGCTGAAGCGGAGCAGCCAGCGTAGGATGCAGAACGCCAACGCCCCCAAACTGTAAGGCATCATGGCAAAGGAAGAATATTATCCGGAAGAAACCCTTGTGGAAAAGGTACAGAGCGGCGAGTACGGCTGGAAAGACTATGTGCAACACCATTCAAGGGAATGGAGGACGGAATACGAGAAGTATTGCCGTCTGCGCGACCTGCCGATGGACGACGACACCGCCTTGTGCTTCCTCGACATGAAACAGGAAGAGATGGAAACGGCACTCGCCAACGGCGATGCCTGAATATCGTATAACCGCATGAGAACAACCTAAAATGAGCATACGAACGAATACCAACCCACGGCCCTTGGAACTGCCGCCGGAGATGCGCGACATCCTGGCCCGCAACGGCATGAGGGGACATATTGCGGGAAGCAGCGAGGGGTTTGTCCTGATTGTACAGGGACATGACTCCCCGTTGCTTTCCTATCCCATTACCGAAAAGCAGTTGCAGGCACTGACCGACTGGGGCACAAACTACGCCAACCGACGGTGCTACAACACCTTCGCCAGCATCGTGGCGGCGGATTTCGACCTGCCCAGAGATTTCGTACACGCACGGAACGCCAACGGACGAGTGGCCATGGGGTTACACGGCTACCGCATCGGTGCGGGCGAATACGGGCGGCTTGGACGCCCATTTCCTTTGCGCCACCCTTGGGGAGCCTGCTTCCTCGGCTGGACACCCCGCCAACAGGACGGCTTCCACCTGCGACGCATCGGCGGTAACCTTTACTATCCCGGCGCACCGATAGTGCCCAACCGGCCTGACGGACGCATGAAACCCGGAGAGTTGCAGAGCGGCGGTTATGGCTTCTACTACAAGGGGCATCCCACCGCTACGGTGGCCGGGCAGGATGTGTTGGAGGAACTGGAAACGGTCATCACACCCTTGCAACCGAGGCCACGTCCCACCGAACCGGCCAAACCTTATCACACACTCATTACCTCACCCGTCTATTTCACCAACGAGAAATGGCAGGAATGCCTGGCAAGCCACGGCATACTTATCGACCCCGAACGCAAGACGCTGACCATACAATCCGCCTCCATTCCCGCAGACCTGCAATATGACTTGAAAGAGGAGGAACTGGCTGCATTGACCCACAATTCCGCGCAGGAAATGCCGGTGGAAAAGCGGCTGGAAATCATCAACGGCATCATCAAAGAGGACTTTTCCGTTCCCATCACGATGGATATGCTGAACAGCGACAAAATGATTGCCATCGAACTGCATCCGGCTGTCATGGAAGACCTGAACCGCCAGCTTGCCCAAGCGGAGCAACTGGAGCAAGGAATGCAGGGATTGCAAGGCGGGCAAGGACAATATGCCAATGAAGGGTTATCCGTAGTGCCCGAAGAAAGGGAACTGCCCAAAGGTACGGTGGTGATGGACGGTAACGACCTTGCTTATATCCATCCCGACAAGGGCTGGTACAGGGAGGGGCGGCACGGACGGGAGGTGACGGTGGACGAGATACGGGTAGAGCCCACCGAGACTGAGGGTAAGTACCGTATGACCGCCGTCATTGACGGAGAGGCCGTGAGCCACGAAATCACCCAGAAGCAATATGACAAGTTCATGGCCATCGACGACTACCACCGCTTGAAACTGTTTTCCAAGATATTCGGGGAAGTGGACATGAAATCGAGGGACAACGTGCCGTTGGGAACGAAAATCGGGGCGGCTTTGTTGGCGGGCGTGGCCGTTATGGGCGAACTGGGCCGTGGCCCACGCCCCGACATCTACTTAGAAAGGCACGGCCCTCCACCCCCACGCTGCTATTTCAAGCCCGGTGTGGACACACCGATGGATGTGGCGGCACGCAACTACGAGGCAGCCGTGAACACGGAACGGATGCAGCATGAAATGAGGCATGGAATGTGATTCAACGAAGAATGAAGAATTAAGAATGAGGAATTGAGAATTGGTCATGGCAGAACTGACTTACGAGGATTACAAGAGGCGGCTGAGCATACAGGAGTTGCTGGTGGACGCAGGCTATCGGCTGAACCGTCGTGACGGACTGCGTTATCCGTCGTATGTCCGCATTGACAGCGACGGGCGCAGGGTGCGCGGCGACAAGTTCATCGTCACCGGCAACGGCTTCTGCTGCTTCCAACCACCCGAACGCAAGAACTACAACGTCATCTCCTTCATCAAGGAACATCCCCACTTCTTTGCCGAATACACTCCGGGGATGTCTGCCGACCGGTTGGTCAACCTCGTATGCCGCCGCCTGTTGAACGAACCGCAGGAAATCCGCGAGACCAAAATTTACAATCCCCAAAAGGAGTGCAAACCGTTTGACATCAACGAATACGACTTGCACGCCTTCCGTATGGACGATTGGGAAAGCCAAAAGAAGTTCTATCCCTATTTCAAGAACCGGGGCATCGACCTCGACACCCAACGTGCCTTTTGCGGCCATTTTTTCCTTGCCGCTAAGCACCGGACGGACGGCAAGGTGTTCACCAATCTTGCTTTTCCCTTGTCGCTACCGGCGTGGCCGGGCAAGCAGATTGTCGGTTTGGAAGAACGTAGCCGCCCCAATGCCGAGGGCAAGACCGCCTACAAGGGCATGGCGGTGGGGAGCAACGCCACCGAGGGCATGTGGATAGGCCGACTCAACAGCCACGGCAGCGATGTGGGCTTTACCACCCCGCTGTCAGGAGCCAAGGATGTATATTGGTTTGAGAGTGCCTTCGATGCGATGGCGTTCTACCAGATGGAGAAGAAAGAAACCGTGGCATACGCCGACTTGGGCAATGCCGTATTTGTTTCCACCGGCGGCACACCGAGCATCCGACAGTTTGCCGGAATGCTGGAACAGACACCCTCCGCCAATCACCACCTCTGCTTCGACCGAGACCGTGCAGGGCAACTCTATGCCGTGAATTTCGCCTTGCAAATGAACGGGCGTGTATTTAACTCGCATACGACCAAGAAAGACACCTTGGTTGTCACCGACCTCACCGGGAAATACGGGAGGCATGAGATGGATGTGGTCACCTTTGACTTTGATACCGTCTGCAAGGAACTTGACTTGGAGAAAGGACGCATTGACTACCGTCCACCTATCGAGGGCTACAAGGACTGGAACGACCAGCTATTGGGCAAACGGATGGATGAGAGCACGGAACAGGAAAATACAGAAGAACGACATAACCGATTCAGAAGATGACACAGGCTACCGCACAACCGACATACCCCCGGCCAGGTACAATCCAACTACGGCCACGGGCGGTGCAGTTCTTCATTGACAACTGGCCGTTGTTGGCACTCGACCTGTGCGGCTATGCCTGCGCCGGGATGGACGGCATGCCTTTCAGGGAATTGCTGTTATGGTTATCGGTGGCCGTGTCATTGTTATTGGCCTACCGTCTTATCTATCTGAAACGCATGGTGTACCGCATTACCGCCGAACAACTGATATACGAGCATGGCGTGTTCACACGAAGCAGTGATTATGTGGAACTCTACCGGGTGGTGGACTTCGCCGAGCGGAGCAGCCTGTTGCAACAGCTTTGCGGAGTGAAAACAGTGAGTGTCTATTCGGGCGACCGCACCACGCCACGGCTTGGCATTATCGGTGTGGGGATAGACGACAATTTAGTACAAGCCATCCGTGGAAGGGTGGAACTGAACAAACGCAGAAAGGGAATTTATGAGATTACGAACCGCTAAGATATTGACCATCGTATTAGCCTTGTGTGCCAGCATCCAGGTACAAGCGCAATTCGTACAAACCAATCCTTTGGAATGGCTGGCGTTGGCAGAAGGCAACGAAGCCATCAACGGGCAAATACAAGACCAGATTGAAGGGCAGACCAAGACGGCGGTGTTGCAGAACACCATCGCCGCCGAGTTCAACCGCATTCACGAATGGGAACGCAAGTATAGCGACTATCTGCAAACCGTGGAGGGTTACGCTTCCTCCTTGAAAGCGGCAACCACCCTTTATGAAGACGGAGTGCGCATTTTCATCACCCTCGGCAAACTGCACAAGGCCGTTACCCACAATCCTCAAGGCATTGTCGCCACCATGAGCATGAACAACCTCTACATCGAAACGGCCACGGAGTTGGTTTCGGTTTACACGCTACTCAGAAATGCCGTGGCTACAGGAGGTCCGCAGAACATGCTGACCGGGGCGGAACGGAGCGAAACCCTTTGGGCGTTGTCCGACCGGCTGGACGCTTTCAGTAAGAAGCTGCACCTGTTGCATCTGAGCATCCGCTATTATACGATGACCGATGTGTGGAACAGCATCACGGCAGGCATGATAGACCGGAACAATGGTGAAGTGGCCCATGCCGCCTTGGACAGATGGCGGCGAGCGGCAAAAACAGTTAACAATTAAAAATTGACAATTAACAAATAGCGTCATAGAACTTTATAATGATGGCAAGGAAATTAAAACGGTTCATACTTATGGGAATATTGGTGCTCTGTGCCATGCAAGCCCATGCGCAGATAGACCCGACCTTGGCAGGGATGGTGTACCTCTATACCGACAAAGCGGAAGACCAATTGAAGGCACAGGAACGGGCTATGCTGATGCAGACCACCGGGCACATCTGGACGCGCGAGGAGGTGGAGGGAACGACCGACATCCAACGGAAGTTTAATGATTATCTGGACTCATTTCGCGACATCATCAGCTACGCGGCACAGATATACGGCTTCTACCACGAAGTCGGTAAGCTGGCCGAGAACATGGGCAACCTGAACCGCCAGTTGCGCGACCATGCAGGAAACACCATCGCCGTGGCACTCACCCCAAACCGCAACCGCATCTACCAGGAACTGATATTGGGCAGTGTGGAAATCGTGAACGACATCCGGCAAGTATGCCTGAGTGACACCAAGATGACCGAGAAGCAACGGGTAGAATTGGTGTTCGGCATCCGGCCAAAGCTGAAAGCAATGAATAGAAAACTGCGCCACCTGACGTTGGCGGTAAAATACACCTCGTTGGCAGACGTATGGGCGACCATAGATGAAGGGACCAGGCCGCAGAAAGCGGACAAGGCGGAAATCGCCCGTGCCGCCATGCGCAGATGGAAACGAAACGGAGATTTATAAACGGATATAAAAGACTTGAATATGGGAAAATGGGCTACAATACTGGGTTACGGCAAAAGATTGGTCAACAACTCCGCCACCCGTTCATTAGGCGGTGCGGTAGTACATCCCCAGCGTACTCTTGCAGGCTTTGGCCACGCCACCAAGACGGCGGTGGTCGGAGGCGGCATGGGCTACCTCGCTTGGGAGAACATCGTGAACGACAAGCCCGTGGTGCGCACCGTGGCCGACGTGCTTGTCGGCGAAGAGAACGTGGACAAAGGTATGGAGATAGCCGGGCAAGCCGCCGAGAAAGTGGAAGACGCGGTCGGACAGGCCGGTGAAGCCTTGCAAGATGTAAAGGAGGGCGTTTCCACCCTGAACCAGACTTGGAGCGGCATCGGCACGTTCTTGGGCAACCTGACAGGAGGGAATGGGCTGGACATGTTCGGCAACTTCTTTTCCAACTTAGGGAAAGGGAACGTGTCGGGCTTGGGAATACTCGGTTTAGTGGCTTCCGCCTTGTTGGTATTCGGCCGCTTCGGCTGGTTGGGCAAGATAGGCGGATTGCTGCTGGGCATGATGCTTATCGGCAACAACTCACGGATAGAGCAAGCGCATCCCGTAGGGCAATCGCCGCAGGAGGAACTGGAACGGCAGAGAGGGATGCGAAGATAAATAACAGCCCCTCCCAACCTCTCCCGATTGGGAGGGTGCAAATAGTAAGAATTAAATACGAATGACGAAAATATGGACTATACACAAGAAATGAACCTTGTTTCCGCAAGCGGCTACTGTATGCCGTTTGAGGAACGGGACGGCGAAGTGAAGATGCTCTTGGGCTATGGGGAACAGGCCCATCCTAAGAGCGGCGAGACGTTTTTCCACCACGGCGTGGATTTCGGCACGCATCGGTACATACTGGCCGCAGTGGCCGACGGCGTGGTGACGGGAATCGGGAGCACCCCCAGGCAGGGGCTGTTCCAAGTGACCCGGTACGGCAAGTATGAAGTGACTTACGCCCACCTGGCAAGGGCAATGGCTCCGTTCGGGGCAAAGGTAAAGGCAGGGAGCGTGTTGGCCATCAGCGGCGACCTGCTTCACATGGAGGTGCGGTATGACGGAGAAGAAATCAACCCCATCGACTTTCTCACCATGATTTATGGCAATTTGAAGATGATGCAGCAACAAGGACATACCGGTATGCCCGACTTCGACACCCTCGAAATGGAGATACCCACTGACTATGACGATGACCGGGAGGAAATCGAGCAACTGATGCTCCGCTTCTATCCCGACTACCTTACGGACATCGCGGGCGGACAATACAAGGTATCCGGCCATACCGTCCAGTCGCTACGCAATATTTTCTCGCTTTCGGCTATCCGCAACTATTTCTATGAGGTGATACCCTCGTTGGCCAACCCGCTCGGCATCGGCAGCCGCTCCATACCCATCGCCGCCAAGGTACAAAACCTGCTGATAGGCGACTTCCTGGACTACTTGGCGTTCCGTCACGGGGTGTTCCTCTCCACGTTGGACGAAAGCGGTAAAAAAAAAGACTTGACGAAGCGGTAGCCGCCATCGGCGTCACCGACCCGTTGGAAGGACTGGAGATAGACGTGCGCAGTTTCGACATACCCAGGCTTGTCACCGTCTACCCCGACCGGGCAGGTTTGCGTTGGTGGACGAAAGCCTGGTTCAACAACAAGGAGGACGGGGAAGCCTCGGTGGAGATCAACCGGCAAACGGCGGTGGGCTTCATCCACGACGAGATAGCCAAGGACACCCTGCTGGAGAAATACTATCCCAAACAGATGGAAGCCTGCCGCCATGCGATAGAACAGACCAAGGAACAACTGATGAAGCAACTTAACATCATGTAACATCATGAGCAAGGAAATACAACATAGCGAACGGTTTGCCGAAGTGGAATACTGCCTGCAAAGCTACTTCGACACCCATTTCCTGTCCGTCATGCACAGCGTGAAGGACTTTTTGGGGAAGAAGCAGGCGGAGGAGATCGGCGAATACGCCCTGAGCCCCGCCGGATTGCTGGGCAGCTTTGCCGCCGGTGCCACGGGAATGCCCGACAATACCATGCAGTACCTGCGGCTGACCGGTGAATGGAACAGCAAGACGGCCGAGGACTATGTGGAGATGTGCCGCGAGCGCATTGCAGGAAACAAGGATTTCACCTCCGACCTCGCCCTGCTTGCATCCGAATGGCGCAAGGCAGTGGTGGCCGAGATTGGCAGGGAGCGTTACGACAGCCTGTCCGCCAAGCTGGGCGGCGACCTTGCCTTTGCCTACGTGGATTACCGGGTGGAGCAGATGATGGTTGACCGTATGGTCAAGGAGCAGATGCCCAAGTCTTCGGTGGAATACGTGCTGCGCAAGGGCATGGAAGGCAGCCTGTTCGGGTTTGCCGACTCGCTGATGCGTTCACCCTTGCAACAGGAGATAGATGCACGGGGCGAGGCCGCCTATAACCCCTCCACCGGGGAAAAGTGGGCCGGACGTGGCGTGTCATTCGCAGCAGATGCCGTGGCGACGGGAGGCATCACCTCGTGGGCGGCATTGGCCGGGACTGTAGGACTGGAAGTCGCCTCCTACGGAGTGGATTGGTATATAGAGGGAAAGGAAAAGGCCGACGGGAAAACTCCGACCGTGGAGGATTGTATCAGTCGGGGTGTGTTTGGAGCGGAGGGAAATGTGTTCACCGACTTCCGCAAGAAAGGTCAGGGGATTGTTTCCTATGAGAATGAATATGTGCTGTCTGTCAACAACCGACTAGCCAAACCGATGGGTATACTTTCCGAAAAGCCAATATGGGCGGATTGGATGAAGCAAGACACCGTGCTTGGTTTTCCAAGCCTCCAATCGATGTTTCCCGATGTGACTGAGGAGAAGCGAAATGATGAGCGTTACAAGGATGTGCCCCTGATTGTGGCACCAGGGCAAGAGGAAGCATACTTGGCGGAGCAACGGGCCTTGCAAGAGGAAGAAAACAGGCAAGCCAACCTGAAGCCCGCTTCAACGGATGAGCCGGAGCCGACACCAGACAAACCGCAAACACAACAATCGCCTCGACCAACCGAACAATCAGACCCACAACCCACCAACGAAAACGGTTGGGACGGGCTGCTCAGGACATTCGGGCTGAACGGCATGGAGGGTGTGGGCAGAAATCTTGGGTATGTGGTTTCCATGCTTCCCGATGTGCTGATAGGATTGTTCACCGGCAAGACGAAATCTTTCGGGATTAAGGACAGCCTGTTGCCTATCGCCTCCATCCTGCTGGGTATGTTTGTCCGTAATCCCTTGTTGAAAATGGTACTGATAGGCATGGGCGGCCTGAAACTGCTGAACAAGGCAGGGCAGGAAGCACTTGATAGGCAAGAAGAGACACCGACCAAACGGCTGTATAAATCCTATCCCAATGAGCCGCTGAACGCAAGGCTCGCCAATCCCGTGTTGCAGGGTGACAACCTCTTTATGGACATCGATGGAGTGCCGTGCAGCATCCTGTTGCCACGCAATGCAGCTGAAGCCTGCCGGGAGGGCGCGTTGCCGATAAACACCCTCGCCAATGCCGTGCTGGCCAAACATGAGCAAACTAAACAGATAGCCCAAGGGAACTACCGTAACTCTGAGCGGGCATTAGAGGAAGGCAGGGAAAGGACGTTTGGTATCAAGTAACAACATAATAATCTGAAAAAATATGAGCAAGGATAAAAGTCCCCAAGAGAAAGCCGCCGTGGAGCGGGAAAAGGAATTGCTGTCTGGTGCCTTGAATGGTGCGGCAAGCGGTGGCGGCTACTGGCTGAACGCTGCGGCACGAACAGCCCCCAGGTTTTACCCGAAAGGCCCGGAAGTCAACCCTTTCAACGCCCTCATGCTCGGTATGCACACCGACCGGGGCGGATACAAGACCGCCCGCTATTTCTCGTTCAACGAGGCCAAGAAATACGGCGATGCGGTGCTGCAAGGCGAAAAGGGCGTACCCTTTCATTGGTACAAATGGGAACAATATGTTAACCGCAATGACCCGAACGACACAATGTCGAGGGAAGACTACCTCCGATTGGACAAGGAAGAACAGAAACAATACAAGGGGGTGCGCAACCGGGAGATACGCATCCTGTTCAACGTGGACCAGACCACGCTGCCCGATGCGAACCCCGAAACCTACCAAGACCTGTTGGAGAACTGTGGCGGCATCAACGACCGTGGCAACCTCAAGGCGGAAGAACGGCAGTTGAGGAATGCCGTCAACCATTTCGTGGCACAGATCAAGGAAAACCTCGTACCCATCCGCAAGGACAGTACTGGCATACCCCGTTACGACACCGCCAAGGATGCCGTCTATATGCCCGACCAGAAGCATTTTTCTTCTTACCCCGACTATGTGCAGGAGTTGGTGCGCCAAGTGGCCAGTGCCACCGGACACCAGCAACGCCTTGCCCGTGAAGGAATGGTGATGCTGGGCGGAAAAGCACCCTCGGAAGATGCCGTAAAATACGAGCGGCTGGGGGCCGAACTCACTGCCGGCGTAAGGATGATGGACTTTGGCCTGCCAGCCAAAATGTCGGCGGAGAACCTTCCTTTGGTGGAATACTGGACACAGGAACTGCAAGAGAATCCCTCCCTGTTGGAAGCCATCGAAACGGACGTGAACAATGCCATGGAGGTGATGCGCAAAGCGGAGCGTGGTGAGAAGATAGAATACGCGGCCTTGCGGGACCACAAGCGCACCACCGAACTGCGCGAGAAACAGAAACCGCAAGTGGACTCCAGGGAGAGTGCCATCCTGCTCGACATCATCCGAAAGGGAGGCATGGGCGTGGACAGCCGTAATTTTGCCTCTCCTGCCGAGAAACAGGCGTTCATGGAAAAGTTCAGTTTGGGCTATTATGACAGGAAGGTGGAGGAAGCATTGTCAAGGGTGCACGATGAAGACCCCGAAGTGGTGGAAATCGCCTTTACCGAGGCCGCCAACTACGGCACACAGATGGCGGAGTCCTGCAAGGAGTATATGCCCGCCGAGTGGAATACCAAGGGCAGCTTTGCGGTGTCGGACAACTTGAAGGAGATACCCGACCGCTCCACCAAGGAGATGGTCATCGTGCGCGACAAACAGACCGGCATCGTGGATGTCATGCTGCCCGGCGGGGCATCGGAGGGTGGCCATGTGGTCTTGCCCGACGGCGACAAACGCCCGTACAGCCTGACACCGGACGAGGTGATGAGTGCCAAGGAACGGTCAGAACGTGGGGCAAAGACGGTAACGAACAACCTGCCCGGCTTCTCCAAGCCACGCATCGAGAGTGCCTTGCGGGCGCAAGGAGCGGCCTTCGTCCGTTTCTTCAACAAGGGCGGCTTGTTGGGCTTCCGTCCCGATGACAGTTATTTTGAGGGCAAGGAGGTGACCACGGCCAAATTGGAGGGCAAGGAACTGCGGACACTCTCGCACATTGACATTTCGGAGGCGGTGAAAAAGGCGACCACCGTGCAGTTCGACCGCATACAGATGCTGCGTGACGATGACGGGCGGTGGGCTTTGTACCTCAAACCGCAGGGAGAAGCGTCATTCAGCGTCTATCCAGACAAGGAGGATATCAACCGCTTTTTCACCACCATCAAGCAAGGACAACAGGACGCATCCGCCGAAGTCCGCCGCGACTTGGCCAACAAATATTATGCTTTGGCGAAAAATAAGCCAGAATTGAAAGTGGACTTATTCGCCGGCCCTGCCGAAAATGCCGATCTCTCAAGAATCAAGCGTGTGAATATCTTCCGCACCAAGGACGAGCGCATCCTCTGCGCCCCGGTCATTGATGGCATAGAAAAAGTGCAACCGAGGGTAGTGACACCCCAGCAGTGGCAGCGGATGTGGGCCGCAGAGGACATGGCCGAATATAAGACCAACCTGGCAGCCAAGCTCTTTGCCGATGTGTTGCAACAGGCTAATACGCAGGCCCAGACAAAAGAATCCAAACAAGGGGAACAACCCCGCATGGCATCGGATGACTATGCCAAAGCACAATCATTCACTTCGGCCATGCAGGAACAGCACGAGCAGCTCAAAGCGAAACACCCCGATGCCGTGTTGCTGTTCCGGACCGGCGACAACTATGTGGCATACAAAGAGGACGCACAGGCCGTTTCACGGATATTGGGTCTTGAAGTGGAGCATAGAGATAAGGCTGACACCGTTTCATTCCCCTTCAGGGACTTGGACACCCATCTTCCCAAACTCATCCGTGCGGGGCAACGGGTAGCCATCTGTGACCAGTTGGAGGATGCCAAACAAACGGTAAGTCATGAGACTGAAGCGCGTGTGGGGCGTGGACGATAATATATAGTTATTGATAATCAGAAGATTTGGATATGGGCAAGAGCAAGAACGAAACATACGCAAGCCAATATGCAGCTTATGCCATGGAACAGATGCGTCGGTACGGAATCCCGGCCTCGGTGACACTGGCGCAGGGCATATTGGAGAGTTCCAACGGCGAAAGCACTTTGGCAAGGAAAGAGAACAACCACTTTGGCATCAAGGCCACGAAAGGTTGGTTGGACGGTGGCGGTAAATACGGACTTTACACCGATGACAAGCCCAATGAGAAGTTTTGCAGCTATGACAGCGTGGCTGATTCCTACGAACACCATTCACGCTTCCTGGCAGAGAACAAGCGGTATGCCGGATGTTTCGAGTTGCAAGCTGATGACTACAAGGGCTGGGCGCAAGGACTGGAACGTGCCGGATATGCCACGGGAGGCAACTACGCATTCTCACTCACCAACATCATTGAGCGAAACGGGCTTGATAAGTACGACCGTATGGTGATGGAGGAAATGCGGGCACAAGGGCGAACACCAGGCGAGAACAGGGACAACCATCTTACAGAAAGGAATAAGAATTATGCCTTTCTATTGGAGCGGTCGGAATTCCTGTTGGTGACAGTGCCGTTCGGCGAACAACACAGCATCACCCTGCAAACAGATAATGAAGCAGTATTGGCCACAGAAGATAATGGCAAGGTGGTGGCGGTGGACAACGGCCAATCGCTGACTGTGGAGTATGCACGGACAGACGGCACCACCTATCAGGTCAGCTACCAAGGCTTGGCAAGCACGAATGCCAAAGTGGGCGATACGGTAAACGCCGGGCAACAGTTAGGCGTGTCGGGGGACAACCTTCAATTCGGTGTGGCGCAACTCTCCACGGACGGAACCAAGCGTGACATCGACCCTGCGGCATACTTGGCCGACATCGCCCAAAAAGGGAACATCAACCTGCAACTGATGCACGAGGGGAAAGACCTGATGGCAAAATACAAGGCTGCTGATGGTACGGCCATCAACACGACCCTGTCGCCGGACGAATGGATGAAGAAGCTGCTTTCCTCGGAGGACAGTGGCGCACGTCTTGGCTACGGCACCGATCCCGTAGTGGAGATGGCCGTTACGATGTTCACCTCGCTCATGGCATTGGCCATGCAGATTGACAACAAGGAAGAACAGATGAAATTGGGCACCGAGGCGGCTTTGGGCAAGCGCATCGACCTTTCGTCATTACTGCCCGCCTGTAAGGAGTGCGTACTGGAGATACAGGATGGGGGCCGTCCCATCTTGCGGATGGACAATGGCAGCGGCAGCTTCTCGCACGAATTGACCGCATCGGAAATGAACCGCCTCTCCCTTGTACTTTCCGACAAGGACGCCACGGCAGAGCAGAAACGCAGCCAAGTGGCGGCGATAGTGGGCGGCATCGCTCTTTCCGGCCAAGCGGCACGGAACTATGAGCAGGGAATGGAACGGCACAACGGTCAAGGCGAGAACCTGCAAATGAGATGAGAGACAGCATAACGGATACAACACTAATATATAAGGATAACAATTATGATCAAATGTAACGTGACAATCAACGGCACGGTCAGCCGGACGGCGACGGTGCGTACCAACAGCGAAGGACAAACATTCATCTGTTTTGCCGTGAAAGCAACCATTCCCGCCAAGTCGGGAGCCGGAAAACAAGTGGAAATCTCCGTGTCAAAGAACGGAGGAGAAACAGATGCCACCCAATATGCCGTGGGTACAAGGGTGGAAATGCAAGGCACACTCACTTTCCGTAAGCGTGGCGACAACCTTTACTTGAATTTCCATGCTGACACAGTGGATTTTGCCCCAGTATCCGGCAAGGATGGCATAGAGGGAGACATTGAATTTCGCGGCACTATCGGCAAGCAGGTGGAGGAAAAGACCGACAAGAAGGGTGGCAAATACCTCGTGTTCTCGGCTTTCAGCACGGAGAAGGACGGCGAGACGTTCGCTTTCACATGGGTACGCTTTATCCGCTTCTCCACCGAACGGGAGGCGTTCCTTGCTCCCAAGGCGGGTATAACAGCCAAGGGCAAGCTGGAATTGTCAGCCTATCTTGACAAGCTCAACATCGGTTGCCGGGTGGAAGAGTTGGCAGAATGGGTAAAAAAGGAGTATAACTCACAAACTCAATCCTAGGTATGGCAAAGAGGAATGATTATCACAGGGATGGCCCGTCGGCGGAAGACCGGGCTTTGGAACGCTTTACGGAACTGATGATTTTATGTTGAGGTCAACATAATATCATTAATGTTGCCCATTTGTTTATGTCAGTTTCTTTCATATTTATTTGATAATTAGAGTTCTTATCGAATTTTGTACAACATAATTTTGGATGCTCGTTTATATTATATAGTATTACTCATATAATTATAAGAGCATGTTAGAACAAATCATTATCCGCAAGTCATTCCTTAAAAAACATTTGGCTGCACCATTATTAAAGGAGCGAGAATACTTTCTAACTATGAAAAGTAAGGAAGGATTGTCCCGGCTAACACTATTGGGGTGGGCTGGGTATTCGCTCAAGTTTATCCAATATTTC